>ERZ795061.173-NODE-173-length-65672-cov-17.721033_pt1 | contig 65672 bp, 74 predicted proteins | sample MGYA00375145_ERZ795061 | MGnify/ENA primary metagenome ERZ795061 (study PRJEB30190, sample SAMN05720144) | anaerobic digester metagenome | isolation source: active sludge of municipal wastewater-treating anaerobic digesters | place: USA | collected 2014-12-22 ... | reverse complement strand
CCGACCCGGGCGCGAGCATCCCATATACAGGCTGCAATGCAAGACCCAAGGACCGTCATGATGACCAGATCGTCTCTTGAGACGTAGTATTCGCCCGGCAGCACCTTCACGGCGTCATACTGAAAATGGTGGTCGCGATAAAAAAAAGCAGCCTCCCCGGGCTTGCGGGCTTGGGATTTCAGAAAATCAACACGGGACAGACGTGCACCCAAATCCGGATTTCTGGTAGCCCCCATTGCAGCGACTGAAACAATGGCATTCATGGCCTAAAGCCGCTCATAGACGGTCTTGCCACGCAACACAAACAGATCGCGCGAATCGCTGAAATTCTCCGAATGCCCTGCAAAAAGCAGTCCACCCGGCTTCATCGTTCGATGAATGCGCTGCAACACCTGTCGTTGGGTAGTTCCATCGAAGTAAATCATCACGTTCCGGCAAAAAACAACGTCAAAGGGCTCCTGAAAGGGCCACCCATCCTTGATCAGGTTGACGTTGACGAACTGGACTGCCTGACGCAGTTCCGGCTTTACCCTGACCATCCCTTCATTCGCACCTGTACCGCGCAGAAAAAAACGTTGCAAACGCTCTTCCCCTACATTTTTGAGGCTTTCCAGCCGGTAAACACCTTTTTCAGCCGAAGCAAGGACTTTGGAGTCAATATCGCTCGCAACCAGTTGAAATGCCGTCCTGGCTTGCAGGGATTCCATCACGGTCATTGCAATGGAATACGGTTCCTCGCCAGTGGAAGCAGCGTTGCACCATATCCGCCAGCCACCTGTGACAGACCGCGTCTTAAGATATTTGGCCAATATCTCGAAATGATGATGCTCCCTGAAAAAGGAGGTGAGGTTGGTCGTCAATGCGTTGACAAACTCCTGCCATTCAGGGCCGTCGTGGTTTTGCAGCCAGCCGAGGTAGTCGTGGAAACTCGCATGGCCTGTCTCCCGCAAGCGTCGCGACAAGCGGCTGTAAACCATCGCATGCTTACCATCGTGCAAGTTGATACCAGCACGCTGATAAATCAGCGATTGAATCCGTTCAAAGTCTGCGGCTGTCCAGACAAATTCGCTCGCTTGCACGCTGACACTGGTGGAATTGCATTTCATGCCGCGGGCAATCCGATTTCGGAAGACAGTGCCATGTCCATACCAGACATCAATTTTTCAATGTCCAGCAAGATCAACATCCGTTCACCCAGCGCACCCAATCCCAAAACTGCATCCCGGTCAATGGCTCCTTCAACTTCAGGCGCCGGCCTCAGGCTATCCTGAGGCAAGGCCATCACATCACTGACCGAGTCCACAACAATACCCACAATGCGGCTACGCAGGTTCAAGACCACGACAACCGTCGAAGCCGTGTATTGCGCCAGCTCACATCCCAGCTTCAAACGCAGGTCCACGATGGGAACAATCGTGCCTCGCAAATTCGTGACGCCTTTGATAAATGCGGGTGCCTGCGCAATTCGCGTTGGTGCCTCATAGCCGCGAATCTCCTGTACCTTCAGAATATCAATGCCATACTCTTCGTCACCGAGGCGAAAGGTCAGATACTCCCGCACAGCAGGTGTGCTCAACTGTTCAATTTGTTCCATCATGCCCATGAGCCGTACCTCAAACTCAGTGTATTCAGTGACGTGAGCGACGGACAAGGGCAGCGGTATCCAGGATGAGTGCTACCTTGCCATCCCCGAGAATGGTTGCGCCTGACACGTTGGGCACCTTGCGGTAGTTTGACTCAAGGTTCTTGACGACGACCTGCTGTTGCCCAAGGAGTTCGTCCACGAGCAACGCGACGCGACTCCCGTCAGCCTCAATGACCACCATGATGCTGTTGCATTTTTCGGCGCTGAATCGTGGTACCTGAAACAGCTTTTCCATCTCGATGACGGGCATATATTCCTCCCTCACCTTCACGAGTTGCGCGCCCTGACCGACTGTGTTCACAGCGTTTGCGTCCACCTGGAACGACTCGATAACGGACGACAGTGGAAGCAGATAGACCTCGTTGCCGATACCCACAGACATGCCATCCATAATGGCCAGAGTCAAGGGTAGTCGAACCGACACCTTCATGCCAAAGCCTTCAGCAGAATCGATTTCCACCGTTCCGTTGAGAGCCGTGATATTGCGCTTGACCACGTCCATGCCAACACCCCGGCCAGAAACATCGGTCACAACCTCCGCGGTCGAGAAACCAGGAGCAAAGATGAGTTGCCATACTTCGGAGTCAGGCATTTGGTCTGACACGCTCAGTCCGCGTTCACGCGCCTTGTTCAGGATTTTTTCCCTCGACATACCGCGTCCATCATCGCGCACTTCAATGACAATGGACCCACCCTGGTGAGCGGCAGACAGCGTGATCGTGCCAGTTTCCGGCTTCCCTGCGGCCAGCCGGTCTGCTGGCATTTCAATGCCGTGATCACAACTGTTGCGAACCAGATGCGTCAAGGGATCCGTGATCTTCTCGACTAGCCCCTTGTCCAGTTCGGTTGCCTCACCTTGAGTAATGAAATCCACCTTTTTGCCCAGTTTCCCGGCCAAATCACGCAACATCCTGGGGAATCGGCTGAAAACAATCGACATGGGAATCATGCGTATCGACATCACGGACTCTTGCAGATCCCGCGTATTTCGATCAAGGTCTGCCAGACCAACCAGCATCTGTTGATACACCGCAGGATCGAGAGCCCGGCTGTTTTGCGCCAGCATGGCCTGCGTGATGACCAGCTCTCCGACCAGATTGATCAACTGATCCACCTTGCTGATCGCAACCCTGATAGTCGCAGCCTCGGTTTGTGCTGCAGGTGCTGCGGCTCTCGCTGCAGGATTAGCCACAGCAGTTTTCTGTTCGGCTGCAGGCTGAACGACGGTGGCACCTGCAGCAGGAGCTCCTGGTGAACCGTCGAAAAAGCCAAAACCAGGCAATGGCGCCAAAGGAGCTCCTGGCGGGGGATCATCGGCATAGCTGGTTAAGCCTGCATGGATGGCGGAGGATTCGGATAGTTCTTGCCCGTCGCCTGGCGTCACTGCGCCAGTCTCGGGGACCGTTTGAATTTTGACAAGCTCTCTTGAAATATGGAACTCAAACAAATCAAGCAAATCTTCGTCTGACGAGGTCGTTTCAACCGCAAAGACACGGGTATCTTCCCGGTCACTGGTCGATGCCACGATTTTCCCCAGTCCAGCAATGTCCCGGAACAATTCCAGAATCGCGTCAGCCTGCTCAGGTTTGTCCATGGGGCCAATGCTGATTGCGAGTGATCGTTCTGCGGGAGCTACACCAGATGGCGCGGAGGCATTTGTCAATTTTTGCGTAGCGCCCAATACTTTGGATTGCGAATCAGACTGCACCAAAGGGGCGGGTTCGGGTGTCAGCATGCCACCTGAAGCCAGCAGACTGATGCGACGCACCAGATCAGCGGTCGGCAGCGGATCGCCCGCACCTCCAGCCTGATGTCTGGCAAGCAATCCCCTTGAAACATCAGCAGATTCCAGCAACACATCTACCATCTGGGGGTTGGGTTGCAGTTCGTGACGACGCAACCGGTCCAACAGCGATTCCATCTGATGTGTCAATTCGGCGACATCCGCGAATCCAAATGTGGCAGCGCCCCCTTTGACGGAATGAGCACAACGAAAAATCCCGTTCAATTCTTCGTCGTCTGCGGCTTCAAGATTCAAATTAAGTAACATTTGCTCCATCAAATCGAGATTCTCGCCAGCCTCCTCAAAAAAGATTTGATAGAACTGACTCAGATCAAATGAGTCGCCGGATCCACTGGATTCCTGATGCATTTCAGACATTGCAATTCCTTAGTTACTTTGTGCGCCAGACGTCACTTCAGCAAATGACTTTTTTGATGACTTCGAGCAATCTTGTCGGATCAAAAGGTTTGACCAGCCAGCCAGTAGCACCTGCGGCCCTGCCCGCCTGTTTCATGAGATCACTGGACTCTGTGGTCAGCATCAGGATGGGCACCGTCTTGAATTGCGGATGCTCGCGCAGTTTCCGGGTCAACCCCAATCCATCCAGTCTTGGCATGTTTTGGTCGGTCAAAACGAGATCAAAAGTCTGGTTAACGGCTTTTTCATAAGCGTCTATCCCATCCACAGCTTCGACTACCTGATATCCAGCCCCTGAAAGGGTGAAAGCAACCATTTTGCGCATGGAGGGTGAATCATCAACAGCAAGTATTCGGGTCATGAGAACTCCAGCAGATCAAAAGAAAAAATAGGTTGGGTGGCGTCGAATCAAAAAAGCTCAATGGAGCCCGCATCCATCTCGTCCTGCGTCACGGGGTTGGGACGGTCAGGAACCTCATCAACAAAGGGCACTGCATCGCCATCTTCCGGGCTCATCGACTCACAAGCCAGGCGGTAGGCGCATCCTTGAAGCGTTTTGCTCGTATGGCCAATCAATTGCGATGCCATATCCTGAAACTGGAGTTCAATGACTGCTGCCTGCAAAGCCCCCCGAACACCCTCCAGTTCCCCGGACTCACCATTTGCAGCGTTCGCCAGGTTCTCGCTGACACTCATGAATCGTGTCATCAGGTTTTCAGTAGCATCTGCCAGCAAACTATCGAGTCGACTCAGGTCATGCACAACGATCAGGAGGGAGTCCTGCAAGTCCGCTACCAGGCGGACAGGGAGTTGCACAGCCGGGGGCGGTGGATTAGTGTCGGAATATTCCATCTGGTAAATGTTGGCAATGGTTAAAGCATCACTCCATACGGTACTTGGGATCGCATTAGAATTTTCTGTCAGAGCCTGTGCGCGGCATTAGTCAATATTGGGGGGGTTTCGGGTTCATTTCGGGCCTTCAGTTTGTGTTTGGCTGAGGTCATGATTTCCGGCACACAATCGAAACTATCAAAATGATGCAAAAAACCTCGCCAAACCCGATTCGCATCCTTCATCTGGAAGACTCGACCCTGGATCATGATCTGGTATGCCGGTCTCTGACCGGAGCCGCACTGAGCTTCAGCATTCATCGGGTTGACACGCTTGAAGCTTTTCTGGAACGGGTGGAACACTCGACCGTTGATGTCATCCTGGCCGACTACCGTTTGCCCGGGTTTACCGCCATTGATGCGTGGCAAGCGCTCCAGGTCTTTTCGTCCGCCCCACCGTTTATTCTTCTTTCGGGAGCTATTGGAGAATCTGCCGCGGTGGAAGCGATCAAACTGGGGTTAAGTGACTACGTGCTCAAGGACAGCATGGGGAAATTAGCTCACGTCATCCGCCGGTCACTGGAAGTTCATCAGGCACGAATTGCCAAAGAGCACGCAGCTGCGGAACTTGCGGCTTCGGAGATTCGTTTGTCGGAGTTCGCCTGCCATTTACAAACTACGATAGAACAGGAGCGCGCGTCCATTGCCCGCGAAATACATGACGATATCGGCGGATCACTGGCTGCCGCAAACCTGGACTTGGCATGGGTCAACAGGCACACAACGGATACTGCAGTACTCGAACATCTGATCGCAGCCACGGAGATGCTCCAACACGCCATAGGCGCAAGTCAGCGCATCATGATGGATTTGCGGCCAGCTATTCTTGATCAAGGCTTGATTGCCTCTGTACAGTGGCTGGTATCCCGATTCGAGAAACGAACAGGGGTCAAAACCAGGTTTCATTCATCGGGCGGTGAACCCGAGGTTACCAAGACAGTTCAGCTCACCGCCTACAGGACAGCCCAAGAAGCATTGACCAACATATCAAAATATGCCCGCTGCGATCTCGTCACCATTGATTTGACTGACACGGAAGGGATGCTCACGCTGGAAATCACTGATAACGGTCAAGGCATCTCTGAAGCAGACTTGGCCAAGGTCAACTCTTTTGGTCTCAAGGGCCTCCGTGAGCGTGCGAAAACCATCGGCGGCTGGCTCGATGTCAGTACCCGCGTGGGTGAGGGTACATCCATAATCCTCTCCATCCCGTTGTCACCAACGTCCCAGCAGGTCAATCAGGAAGCATTTTGATGATTCAAGTAATCCTATGTGACGATCATGCCGTGGTAAGACGCGGCATAAAGGACACTTTGGCCGAGGCCGTTGACATCAAGGTGGTTGCTGAAGCAGGCAGCTATTCCGAGGCCCGGGAGGCGCTGCGAAATTCGCCATGTGATGTTCTTGTGCTGGACCTGAACCTGCCGGGGAGGGGGGGTCTTGAGGTGTTGGCTACCTTGCGAGAGTCGAATTCTTCGGTCAAGGTATTGATCTTGTCCATGTTTCCGGAAGATCAATATGCACTACGCTGCCTGCGCGCAGGGGCACAAGGCTATCTGAATAAGGCTGGTGATCCAGCTGAACTGGCTAATGCCGTCAGAGCTGTTGCTCAAGGGCGCAAATACGTTACGCCAGAAGTTGCACAAATGCTGGTTGAGAGCCTGTCCGCCCCGACCAACGAAACCCTACATGCAGCTTTATCTGAACGTGAGCTGCAGACATTAATGAAAATTGCTTCCGGTAAACGGCTTTCTGACATAGCTGAAGAACTGATGTTGAGCCCTAAAACTGTCAGCGTCTATCGCTCGAGGGTTCTCGAAAAACTCAAGTTGTCGAATAATGCCGAGTTGACGGTTTATGCAATTCGCAATGAATTGGTGTGATAGCCGCTCAACTCACTAGAATATTTCCAGAACCCGCTCCATGAGGCGCATGAACGGTTGATCCAGCATGGACAGAGTCGCGGCAACTCCCAGCAGGCCGACTGCCAGGGTAACCGGGAATCCGACAGAAAAAATATTCATTTGCGGGGCGACACGGGAAACAATGCCGAGCGCCAGGTTGGCGAACATCAGCATGCCAATTACAGGCAATGCAATCCACAGAGCGCTGGCAAACAACTCGGCGCCCAAAGTGTGCAACTGCATTTTCTGCAGGGCAGACAGGAAATTCTGATCGACGGGAAATGCTTCAAAACTCCGTATCACAGCCATCAGCACGACAACATGCGCGTTCACAGCCAGGAACATTAGGGCTGCAATGTTGGCGTAAAAGCGGCCCATTGCGCTCGACTGGGCGCTTGTGGAGGGATCAAAAAAAGCTGCAAACCCCAGGCCCATTTGAAAACCAACCACTTGCCCGGCCAACTCAAACACACTGAACACCAGGCGGACAGCAAATCCAATGGCGAGGCCAACTCCAACTTGCTGCAGCACAGCTCCAAAAGCATCCGGGCTGTTGATGCCAATCACTTGCTGATTATTCAAGCTGGCTTGCGCTGCCAAAGCAATAAGGAACGCCAGTCCAATTCTTGCTCGCACTGGAAACGCCCGGGAGGAAAAAATAGGCGCAGCAGTAAAAACTGCCAGTATGCGAAAGAATGGCCACAAAATGGGGGAAAGCCAGTCCGTCAGTTGGGCTTCCGTTACGCTGATCACAACAACTGAACCCTATCAGAGGACGGCGGCCGGAATGGACTCAATGGTGCGTCGTATGTATTCCACCAGCATATTGAGCATCCAGGGCCCGGCAATGGCAAACACGGCGACAGCAGCAATCAATTTGGGGACGAAGGCAAGTGTTGCCTCGTTGATCTGGGTAACTGCCTGGAACAGACCAATGACCAGACCCACCACAAGCACCACGGCCAATACTGGCGCCGAGACCATCAGCAGCATCAGCAGGGCTTCCTGGCCCATGGTTAAAACCATTTGCGCATTCATTGACAGTTCACCTATGAAGCAAAACTGGCTGCAAGAGAGCCAACAAGAAGATTCCAGCCATCTGCAAGTACGAACAGCATGAGCTTGAAAGGTAACGCCACGAGGACGGGTGACAGCATCATCATGCCCAGAGACATCAAAACACTCGCTACAACAATGTCAATCACCAGAAACGGAATGAAAACCATGAATCCAATCTGGAATGCAGACTTGAGTTCGCTGATGACGAAAGCAGGTACCAAAATTCGCATCGGTGCTGTTTGAGCCGTGACGCCTGGCTCCAGTTTGGCCAATTTGACGAATAGTGAAAGGTCCGCTTGCCGGGTCTGTTTTGCCATGAACTGGCGCAACGGATCCTCTCCTTTTTGAAGGGCTTGTTCAAATGTAATGGCATTCTTTGTGTAAGGAAGGTAGGCGTCAGCGTAGACCTTGTCCAGTGTGGGACCCATCACGAAGAACGTCAGAAAAAGCGACAAACCGACAATCACCTGATTGGGTGGTGATGACTGCGTACCCAACGCCTGACGCATTAAAGACAATACGATCACAATGCGGGTGAATCCTGTCATCATCAGCAGAATAGCGGGCAGGAACGACAGCGCTGTAAAAAACAGCAAGGTTTGAACAGGTACGGAAAAGCTCACCCCTGTCGCGCCTGTTCCCACCAGCAGTGGGAGCTGCGCTCCTGTTTGCGCAAGCGCAGTCGAACTGGTGAACACTCCAAATGCCCATAGCCCACATTTGCCCGCCCAAAGCAAGCGCTTCATCGACTGATCAGGCACATAACCCACGAGAATTCCTTTTGAATAGTGTCAGGAAGTACCCAAAGCTCAAGGCTGACGGGAACTTTCCCCTGGTACGACCTCGGGCACACCCGCTAACGAGTGCAGCAAGGTAATCGACTGGGCCGTAACGCCGAGGACGAGCCATTTCCGATCACCTGGCGGGCCAACCTCGACCGTGACGACGCGCTGGCTTGGACCAACAGCTACCGCCGAGACCACTGAAGAAGCTTGCACAACCCGTGTGGAATCGCCGCCTAATCTGCGTTGAATCCATTTAATCGTCACGGGCAGAAATGCCAGCAACACGAGAACGGCAACAACGGTGGTAATCGACGACATCATGAAAAGAGCTCAACCTTTGCTGACACGGCGCAGACGCTCGGATGGCGTGACTACATCGGTCAAACGGATGCCAAACTTGTCATTGACAACGACAACCTCCCCCTGGGCAATCAGATAACCATTGACGAGCACGTCCATGGGCTCGCCAGCCAGTGCATCGAGCTCGACCACCGAACCCTGGCCCAGCTGCAGAATATGCTTGATCGGGACCTTGGTTCGACCAAGCTCGACCGACAACTGCACAGGAATATCGAGGACGCGGTTAATGTCGTTGATCGGAATGTCGGAATCTGAAGCGGAAGAAAATGGACGGGACGCTTCACCCGAGAGGACCCCTCCCGAAGCCATTTCCACACCACCATCGGCAGCGCTTTTCTGCTCAGTCAGGGCTTCAGCCCAGTCGGCCATACCATCGCCTTCCGGCGTTACTTCTTCAGCTGCCATAAGAACTTCCTTTCCAGTTGGAATCATTGCCACGCAAGCTCTTGTCGATACGTATTGCGTATTTGGCGTTGTGAGTGCCATACTGACACTCGAAGACTGGTACACCGTCTACCGACACTTCAATTCTGGGTTCGCGATCCAGTTCGATAAAGTCACCCACCCTCATTGCCAAAAGCTGCTCGACCGTGGCATCTGCACGTGCCAGTTCAGCGACCATCGTGACCTCTGCGGCCTGAATTTCCCGGGTTAATACATTCACCCAGCGCCTGTCTACTTCAACCGAGTCGCCCTGGGTAGAGGAATACAGAACATCCCGAATGGGTTCCAGCGTGGAGTAGGGAAAGCAAAAATGAATCGCACCGGAAATATCACCAATTTCCAGCTGAAAAGATGTAGAAATGACGATTTCGCTGGGAGTGGCAACATTGGCAAACTGGGGCTGCATCTCGGATCGTTGATATTCAAGCTCCAGCGGGTAAATACCTTTCCATGCCTTGTTGTATTCGGCCGTGATGACCTCGACCATCCGGTTGATGACCCTTTGTTCCGTAGCAGAAAAATCACGCCCCTCGATCCGGGTCTGGAACTTTCCAATACCTCCGTAAAGGGTATCAATAATGCCAAAAACCAATGCTGGCTCACAAACCACCAACCCGTTGCCACGCAGCGGCTTCATGGCCACGATATTGAAATTGGTGGGCACGGCCAGTTCACGCAGAAACGCGCTGTAGCGCTGAACAGTTACAGAACCTACGGAGATCTCAGGGCTGCGACGAACAAAATTAAACAGGCCAACCCGAAAGTTACGGGCAAATCGCTCGTTGACGATTTCCATCGTCGGCATGCGGCCACGAACGATCCGCTCCTGGCTCGACATGTCGTAATTGCGAATATCTCCGCTATCTGTCGCCACTTCGGAAGTCGTCTGGCTCTCGCCTGTAACACCCTCCAGCAGGGCATCAACTTCTTCCTGGGATAAAAAGGATTCGCTCATGGACCAGCCTGCAATTAGTGGTTATTGAACGATGAAGCTTGAAAAGAGGACACCTCGGACAGGATTTTCTTCACCATCCCTTTTCTTCGCAGTTTTCTTTTTGGGCTTCCCTTTTTCTTTGGGCACTTCGCTGACAGGCTCTTCATGCGACCCACCGAAAGGGCGGGAAGCCTCCGTCAGAATGTCAGCCGCCAATTTTTCTTTCCCTTCGCGCTGAAGAAGCTCTTCAGCGGTACGCTGTGAGATCAGCAACAAAATTCCACTACGGATGGTTGGCAAATAGGACTTGACTTTGTCCGTCGCATGCGCATCCAGTAGTTCAAGTGTGATTCCAACTTGCGCTACTTTTTCGCCTCCCGCATCCGCAAGATTAACCACCATGTTGTCGAGTGGGAGAAAGGTCGGTGGGCCCTTGGCTTCTTCGTGCACGACTTCTTCTTCGCCATCCTCAGCGGCCTGTTGCTTGCTCAGGTAAAACCAGCCCCCGCCTCCGGCCAGCGCAGCAACCAGGACGGCGAGACCAACTATGATCAAAAGCTTCTTGCTTTTGGCTGGAGCTTTCACTCCTTCTGGTACATCTGGTTTGGCGGACACGGTATCTCCCTCAAAAACGTGCGGTCATGGTCTCCAACATCCAATCTTGAATGCGCTCGCACGAAATGATTATTCTGTACAAGCAAACAACCTGATTCGCCGATTAAGGGGGCTAATCCGGACTATTCATTTGTCAGGGAACTCCTGCGACTGGCTACACAAATAGATCAAGTGCCCGGATAACAGTGACCCTTTTTGTGGCTGAGCCAGTGACGGGGTCACGGGATACAACTTGCACGGAGGTCTTGCGAATCTCGGCAGGATTCTTCTGCTTGCCCGAATGATGCTCGCCCTGACTGGAACCGCCGACGGAAACGCCTGAAAGTGAAAGTCCGTGGTGAGCCAACATATCTTTCAAGTTTGACACCGCTCCTTCCAGTATTTCCCGGGTCGCGGCCTGATCCGACCGGAAATCAACATGCGCCTCCTTTCCCTGAAGTGAGATGCTCACTTCAATAGGCTCATGGCCAGCGTCATTCAGTGTCAGTTCAGCATTCTGCAATTCGTGATTGACCCAATACGTCACCTGCTCGGTCACAACATCTGCCATCACGGGGGCAGCTTCTGCGGAGGCCCAGTATGTTTGAGCGCTACCCGCGACGGATGGACCGACAGGCCCCCAGGTACCCTCCACCAGCGTGAGTACTGATTTGAAAATGTCTCTCGTCAGAGGCCGCTCCGACAGCTTGCCCTCAGCCAATCCGCTGGTAACCATCGCCTGATGCGCATCTTCGTGTCTGTTCAAGCCTTTGTCAGCGACCAATTGAACCGCCTTCGACGCACCCGCATCAAAGCCCATCTCTGCGGAACCTGATCGTCCGCCGGCTATGGATTGAGGTGGTATTCCTGCCTCGTCTTGAAGCAAATTGCGACCAGAGTTAAGAGGTTTTTTTGCCTTGCCTGGTTCAGATCTTGAAGATGTAGCGGCGGTTACCGTCGAAGTGACCTCCATCGCCTTGAACTGCCCGACTTCAACTCCCGGTCTTCCGCCGGCTGGCGCCGCCGGGATATCCTGGGCTCCGGCTCCGGGGGTCATGTCGCTTGCGTCTACCGACCACTGCTCACCCTGGATCAGAAAGAACGTCATGTCTTCCGTGGCCTCGCTTTGTGAAGAGGTCATCGCCGGACTTTTATCGCTCGGCATATTGCCAGCAAGTTGGTTGACATCCTGAGAAACGGGGTCAACCACGGGATCGAGTGCAGTCAATACTGACAGGAAAGTATTGACGACGCCAGTATTCTTCGCAGCGACACAACCCGGTTTGGCAGAGGCCAGTGGCCGAACGCCGTCAGTGACTGGTTGCAATGAAGAAGACGGTAATGTTCCGTTCATACTCATGTCTGGCCTCCTGCCTGTCGGTATCTGGTTAGTTTCGTGTGCTGCACAGCCGCCAGTTCATCCATTTGTCGTTGTTCACGGAGATTCTCCTGTGCAGTCTGTAAATGACGTTGCCTGGTTTCGATTTTTTTCAGACTGGCCAATCGCAATTCCAGCTGAATCAATGCGTTTTTCGCCACGCCTGCCTGATCAGCCAAATTTTGCATAACACCGCGCTGAAGGCCAATGGCGTGATGCAGTCGATCAAGGAACTGATAGTGGTGGCGCATCAGCTCGGCCGTCGTCTGGGTTCTGGACGAATTGCCCCATCTTGCCTCGGTATCAGCTGCGTAATGCTCAAGCTGGTCCAGTTGACCTTGGGCGGACACAACATGCAACTGAATACGAGTGAGATCCTTCGCAGCCAGCTCCCGCGCACGCATGGCTCCTTCAATTGCGAGCATGACACTTTTTATTGCCGACATTTATTTTCCTGACTCCCGTAAACACTCACCCAGCAGATCACGACATCGCATTTGACATGCCATCAATGCTTTGCCCAAGCGAAGCCGACACATACATGTCCTGCTGCAGAAACATTGCCATGGGTTCATGCAGATGGATCGCCTGATCCAGAGCAGCATCTGATCCAGGAACGTATGCACCGATTTGCACGAGATCACGTCCTTTTTCATATCTTGAAGCAACGGCCCGAAAGGTTCTCGCCTGGTCAAAGTGCTCACGCGTCGTCACGTTATGCATAACCCTCGATGCCGACCTTTCTATGTCGATTGCCGGGAAATGCCCTGCTTCAGCCAGGGAACGTGAGAGAACGATATGTCCGTCCAGAATAGCCCTGGCCGCGTCAGCGATGGGGTCTTGCTGGTCATCGCCCTCCGACAAAACGGTGTAAATGGCTGTAATGGAACCAACCCCATTCAGACCATTCCCACTGCGCTCAACCAGTTGTGGCAGCTTCGCAAAGCAGGATGGCGGGTAGCCCTTTGTGGCTGGCGGTTCGCCGATAGCAAGGGCAATTTCCCGCTGGGCCATGGCATACCTTGTCAACGAATCCATCAACAAAAGCACATGCTTCCCCTTGTCGCGAAAATGCTCCGCTACCGCCGTGGCGTAGGCTGCACCCTGCATCCGCAGGAGAGGCGGCGCATCCGCTGGTGCAGCAACCACAACAGATCGAGCCCGTCCGTCCACACCCAGTATGTCCTCGATGAATTCCTTGACCTCGCGGCCTCGCTCACCGATCAATCCCACCACAATGACGTCTGCCGCGGTGTAGCGCGCCATCATTCCAAGCAGGACACTCTTGCCAACACCTGAGCCAGCAAACAACCCAATGCGCTGGCCTCGCCCAACTGTCAGCAGCGCATTGATCGCCCTCACCCCCGTATCCAGTGGTTCCCGCACTGGCGCACGATCCATTGCGTTGATTTGCCTTCTGTCCAGCGGCAATGAGGTCACATCTGAAATGGGGCCCAGCTTGTCCATCGGCGAGCCGTTCGGACCGACCACACGTCCCAACAAGCCTTCACCCAACGGCAAGCGGAGCATTCCGGGATGAGAGTCACGACTGGCCTGCCTCTTTTCCCGAAGGCGGGGGACCGCAACATAGGCCGCAGCTGGCACCACGGTAGCACCACTTGACAAGCCATGCGTATCCCCCGCAGGCATCAAATAAGCGCGATCACCGGCAAATCCGACTACTTCAGCCAATATAGGTAGTTGGGAGGTCATGGCAACCAGACACTGCGAACCAACCGGCACGCGGATGCCGGTGGCCTCCAGCACCAGACCTGTTAAACGCGTTAGCGTGCCTCTGACTTCAAGGGGATTTGAAGCACTTACCCTCTGACGGGCTCCCTCAAGAAAATCGCGCCAGATGGCTTCCGGCTGGCTAGGCATTCGATGGTTCTCCCCAAGGGGTATCCAGGCCAAGCGTCGCCACGGCGCGCATCCATCGCTTCTCGATGGTCCCGTCCACCAAGGTACCTGCGCATTCAACAATACATCCGCCTTGCTGCACTGCTCCATCACCCAGTAGTTTTAGATCGAACCCCGGAAATTCAGCGCCGATTGTTTCCTGCAGGTTAGCCAGGTCGAGAGGATTCAGCCTCACACGCACGGCCTTCCCGTCGCCAGTAATCAAGCTGAGTGCATCACGAATAACCGGCTGCAGCGTCATCGGATCAACGGATACTTCCTGACGAATAACACTTTTGGCTAATTCGCATGCCAAGGCCAAAACACCATTGGCAATAACCTGTTCGGCCGACTGCAATTGAGTCTGAGCCGACTCAAAAAGCTTTACAAAACTGCGCGCATTTGCAATTTCCTGATTGCGCACAAAGTCTTCTATCTGACGCTGTGCATCCAGAGTTGCAAGCGCGTGCCCCTGGGCAAATCCTTCGGCATAGCCTTCCTGCCTGACAGTTTCAGTGTGGGCAGGATCTGACTTGTTGTCACGCGCTTTCAGTTGCGCCGCAAGATTGCCGGAAGCCGAATCAACTGAACTGAAGCGCCACTGCGCAACATCATCAATCTCGTCGCCGGGGATGAATCGGGTGTAATTTTTCATGATCAAACCATGGCGTCGTCGCCACCACCACCGATGACAATGGTCCCCTCATCAGCCAGTCGCCGGACGGTCTTGAGAATCTCCTTCTGCTGAGCCTCGACTTCGGACAATCGCATCGGGCCACGTGACTCAAGATCTTCCCGCAAGGTTTCAGCAGCCCGCGACGACATGTTCGCCAGAAATTTCTCCTTGAGCTCCGGCTGAGCGCCTTTCAAGGCGACGATCAATGTGTCCGAAGCAACTTCCTTGAGGACCATCTGAATGGCTTTGTCATCCAGCTTGATGACATCATCGAACACGAACATCTTGTCCATGATTTTCTGGGCAAGATCTGCATCGTGATTGCGTATGGATTCGATGACCGTGCTCTCAATAGCCGTTCCCATCAAATTGATCATTTCTGCAGCCGTCTTGATCCCTCCCAGTGAAGCCTTGCGGATTTTGTCTCCGCCTGCCAGCACCTTGTAGAGAACCTCGTTCAGGTCTTTGAGCGCGGTAGGTTGGATGCCCTCCATCGTTGCAATGCGCAGCATGACTTCGCCGCGCTGGCGTTCGGCCAGCTGTTTCAGGACATCCGCGGCCTGGTCATAGTCCAGGTGAACCAGAATAGCAGCGACAATTTGCGGGTGCTCATTTCGCAACAACTCTGCAACCGACTGTGGGTCCATCCACTTCAGGCTCTCAATCCCTGAAACATCACCACCCTGCAGGATTCGATCAATGAGCAAAGCAGCTTTGTCGTCACCCAATGCGCGTTTCAATACAGAGCGGACATAGTCGCCGGAATCGGAAACCAGCAGACTCTGGGATGCGGCCACACTGGTGAATTTCCCAACGATCTCGTCAACACGCTCCCTTGTCACTGAAATGGTTTTGGCAATGGCCTCGCCCAATTTCTGAACCTCTTTGGGTGACAGATGCTTGAATACCTCGGATGCTTCTGCCTCCCCAAGGGACATCATCAGAATTGCTGCGTCTTCCAGACCGTGATCTTGCGACATGATTTGCTCCTGGCGGTCAGGCCGGGGCCTCGCCGTTGATCCATGTCTTCACAATATTCGCGACGGCCGCCGGGTTATCCCGGGTCAGCTTGCGTGCGTCTTCCAGCGCGAGCGCGCCAGGGCTGGGGCCTTGTGGCGCGCCCGAGGCTCCAGGAGCCATCAGTTGGGGACGGTCAGGCTCGTCAGACACTACTGCATCCAGCTCATTGGCACGCATTTTGGTTGCCGTTACGGGTTGCATTAGCGTCTTCATGGCTGGCTTGATGAAGCCGAGCAAGACCATCATGCCAAACAGCAGTGTGCCCACGGGCCAGGCGAAACTGCGTACAAGATCCTGAACCTCAGTCTGCTTCCACAATGGCAATTCGGTCATTGCTGATTTTTCCCTGGCGAAGGGTGCGTTCATCAGGTTGACCGAATCACCACGCTCCTTGCTGAATCCGATGGTTTCTCGAACGAGCGCAGTCATCTTCTCGATTTGCTGCTCGCTAAGCGGCGTAGTTGTGGTTTTTCCCTTGTCGTCAGTCGTAGTCTGATGATTGACGACCACAGCCGCACTCAAACGCTTGACGACCCCGGTACTGCCACGAACGACTTTGACGGTCTTGTCAACTTCATAGTTGATGATGGATTCACGCTTTGTCGCTCCCCCGGCTGCGCCCGCTCCACCTGCGGCCGCTCCACCCGTCAAGGTCTGTGCTGTGCCGTTGATGGGCGCCGAATTGGGACCCGGAGGCTGATTGGAGACAGCGCCTGGCACACCACTGGGAGGGCCACCTGCCGCGCCATTGCTGCTTTCAACCAATTGCTGACTGCGAATCGCAGTTGCATCAGGTGATTGATTGGGCCTATGTTGCTCCGATGTGGACTCAGTCTGCGAAAAGTCAACCTCAGCTGTCACCTGGGCCTTGACATTCTGACGCCCGACAACTGGCTCGAGAATGTCCAGAATCCGGCGGCTGTATACCTGCTCAAGCTGTTGCGTGTATTGCAGTTGCTGCGCATCAACCGCCGTCCCACCCGATCCGTCCGTCGCTGCTGACAGCAGCTTGCCCGTGTCGTCCAGAACACTCACCGCTGCCGGATTCATTTCAGGCACGCTCGATGCGACCAGGTGAACAATGCCCGCAAGTTGAGCACGATCCAGACTGTGACTCGCATTCAGGCTGACCAATACTGAGGCTGAAGGCTTTTGTTGCTCACGGAAAAATCCGTTCTGATTGGGCAGCGCGAGATGGACACGCGCACTTTGCACTGAAGAAAGCGACTGGATTGACCGGGTCAGTTCACCCTCCAGTCCGCGCTGGAAGGTCAAACGCTCCTGAAACTGCGTCATACCAAAGCGGTTGGACTCCATCATTTCGAATCCCGCAACCGAGCCTTTGGGCAACCCCTGGGACGCAAGGCGCAGGCGTGTGTCATGCACCTTGTCCGCCGGGACCAATATGGCGCCCCCACCTTCAGCGTGTTTATAGGGGATGTTCATTTGCGACAACTGGGCCACGATGGCGCCACCATCCTTGTCAGCCAAATTCGTATACAAGACTCGCCACTCAGCCTGTCGCCCCATGAAAAGGCCCACTGCGCCGATACCAACAAACAGGGCGATCCCCCAAACCAGTCGCATGCGCTGGGATTGGCTCAGCCCGGAGAAGCGCTGGGACATGGAAGGGTTGACAGGGACGGTTAGAGCTGCAGACATCGTTTCTTCCGGTAAGGCGAGTCGTGGCTTCGCACCACGGATGCAACAGATTATTCGGGTTAAGTTTTGGAACATTGAGCCGAAAAGCCTCGGATTTGCCTGTCAATTCAGCTGGATGCCCAAGTCATGGAGTCGATAGGATCGACCAACCCTCAACTCCACCGGGAGAAAGACCATGGATCTCCGACTATCACCGTCCACGATGCCCACCATTGCGCGGCCCAGCGTAGCGGGTCGTGGCACCGGCGTCCAGGTTCCCGCAGTGGCAGACGGCGGGTTTTCCGGGGTACTGAAGAGCGCATTGACTTCGGTCAGCCAGACCCAGAATGAGTCTGCCCGCCTTCAGCGGGAAGTGCAGATGGAGAACCCCAATGTAAGCCTGGAGGAAACCATGGTTGCCATTCAAAAGGCCCAGATCGGTTTTCAGGCCACCTTGCATGTGCGAAATCGCATGGTGCAAGCCTATACCGACATCATGAACATGCAGGTCTGATCGCTGCAGAGCCAGATTTCACCCATTTTGCAGGGCAAAAATGGTATCCAGCCCTTATCTCTATTGCGTAAATAGCTATCATAAATATAGCATTTGGCCCGGAATTTTCGGAACGACATCAAACGCCAGATCAGGACAATTGACATGAAGCAAAAATTCACTGCCCCCATGCTGGCACCCAAATATGTCACACAGTTCCGGTGTTCAGGTGGTGATTGCCCAGATACCTGCTGCATGGGTTGGACCATTTCCATTGACAAGGATACCTTCCGTGACTACCGGAGAGTGACACACCCGACGCTCAAGCCATTGATCAAAACCCATCTGGTCCAACTGGACAAAGACTCGATAGGCAATCATGGAAAGATTAACCTGAACCCGTCGAGTTCTCATTGTGGATTGCATACCGCTCAGGGACTGTGCGGTATTCAGCAAAACCTGGACGAAGATGCTCTGTCTGATACCTGTTACACCTATCCACGAACCGTATTCAAGGTAGGGGATCGGTTTGAGCAGTGCCTGACACTTTCATGCCCTGAGGCTGCGAGGCTGGCACTGACGCTGGATGACGGGTTTGAATTTGTCACTTCGGAGTTCACTTCCCGCCAAGCCACCACATCCGAACTGGCTTCACTGCATGGATTTGACATGCTCGCCATGGATGAAATCCGGGTTCTGTGCATCCAGCTGTTTCAAACTGCCGAACTGACCAATACCGATCGCCTGATGCTCATGGGATGGCTTTGCAGCCAGCTTGATGAGCTTATCGCTGCCAACTCCCAGGCCAACGCGATCGACCTGGTTAACCAATTGAGGGAGCTGGTCGAGTCGGGAGGGCTTCGGATCGCGGTGGCCCAGCTGACCAGCAACCCCAAACTGGCAGCAAACGTGTTTTCCATCCTGTTCGGTAACCCTGCGGGTAAAGGCTCGTCAGCCAATCAGCTGGAAGTCGTGCGTTGGGTAACCGCAGGCTTGGGTTTTGATGCAAATGGCGTGGCCGAGCAATCCGCTCTCGAAGAGAACTACTTGCGAGGTTTGATTCATTTGAAGACGACCACTGAATTGATCGATCAAACATTCAGCAGATACCTGCTGAATGAGCTCCTGCGTGAGGTGTTTCCATGGGGTCGATCCTCACCGATGGGGCTCTACCGCCGGCTATTAACCCGATTCGGGATCCTGCGCCTGATGCTGGCCGCCGTTGCTGCCGCAAAAAATGCGCCGCTTGATCAGGATACCGTTGTTCAGGTCACACAGGTGTTTTGCCGCCTGTACCAGCACAATGAGCAATTCGCAACACAGGCAGATCACCTGTTGACCAGCGCCGACTGGGACACAGTGGAACGTCTGTATACGCTTCTGTGATCAGTCAGAAACCTAGTGCAGCATTTGCCGCTGCCCTTCAAATTTTCGCTCGCAGTGCGCCAGCCACGGCTCTGCCAGATACCTGATCTGCGCGTCATTTTGCAGGATGCGCTGCATGATGCGCGTCTTTTCCATGCGCTGCTCAGGCAACAATTCTTCGCTCCGCGCCTTGTGCCGCAGCTGCTCGATCAACACAGCACATGTGCCCTCAAAGCGCACAACCTCATCCCAATCTTCCGCGCGAGCAGCATCCAGCATCTTTGCGCTGCTGTCCTCAATTGCCTTGTAGTAGTCAATCAGCATCTGATACGTTTTCATACTCTTGCCCATCAAGCATGTTGCGTTTGAACGGCGATATCATTCCTGATCTGGCTCCAGCCGTCTGACACGGGGTGTATCAAACGGATCACTTCGTCCAGGATGGCGGCGTCACCCCTCAAGTTGGCCTCGGTGATTCGGAGGATGCAGAAATCATAGAGGTTGCGCAGATTCGCGGCCAGTTCCCCACCCCGATCGTTGTCCAGGCCGGCTTTAAGCCCTTCTTCCAGAATTCGCACAGCACGGCTGATGGCTCGACCTTTGGCGGGAATATCTCCATTCAAGACTGCGCCTTTCGCAGCGGCAAGAGACTGCAGCAACGCCTCAAATAGCAAGCTGACTAGCTGGTGTGGATTGGCCGATGCCACTGAGGTTTCCAGGCCAACGGTTTTGTAGGTATTTGCTGATCGCATACTGACTGGTGTAAACATCTTGATGAACTCCTTGTGCGCCTGCTTTATGTATCGGCAGGGCCTCGAGAAAATCAAGTCGTTAACTGGTAGATTTGTTCCACTGCGCAAGTTGGGCGGTCACATAAGAACTCAGTCCATTCATCTGGGCCAGTTGCGCGTCAAGAGCCGAGTACTGCCTCAGCAACTGCGTCTCAACCCGGGACGCACGGTCATTCACCCTGTCCTGATCTTTGGAGTTTCTGCTGATTGATCCTTGCAGCGCAGCCGACTTGTTAGTCACCAAGCCATCTGCCGCAACCAGTCCACGCGCAAAATCTCTCACCTTGAGGCCAAATCCGTTAGTTGCCGAATTGCTATTGTTCGTAGCAAACAGGTTTTTTACGTTATCCAGGTTTTGAAGGGCACCGGTCAGCTTGGTGGCGTTCACTTTCAGCGACCCATCCGTCTGGCGCTCGATTCCGATATCAGACAGGCGGGCGTAGGTCGAACCCACGCTACTTGAACCCAGCATGGCTCTAAGCGCATTTTGCAAGCCCACCGTCGTGGAATCCCCTTGCATCAGTCCCGCCTTTTTTGTAGCCGCGTCATACTTGGTTGAATCGGCCAACGTCTGGTTCAGTGAGTTATAGGCATCGACAAAGGCTTGAATATTCTTCTGCGTGACTTCCAGATCATTTTCAACTGTGATATCCACCGGCTCGGTCGTAACCTGGTTTAGCTGCAGCGTAACACCGGTGATGACATCCACCATCTTGTTGGTTGCCGACACAATTGGTACGCCATTGATATCCACCAAAGCGTTCATCGCAGCCTGGCCCATAAACATCCCCGCGGCCGAGGCAGCCGTGGCAGCAGTATCCGTGAAGCCAAACATAGACAGGCCGGCATCACCTGCTGCGTCAATACGAAAGCCGTTTTCCTCGCCAGACGTCTTGGACCGAATGACCAGGCGCTCATTGGCCCCATCGCGCAACACCGTGGCTGTAACACCCGCATTCGCGGAATTGATTTTGCTGGCAATGGACGTAACCGTGTCTGTAGCGGTTATCGTCACTGGAACTGCAGGACTGCTGCCCGCTGTAAAAGCTGTGCCAGCCCAAGCTCCCAGTTGAAGAGTCAATGTTCCCGCCACCCCAACTGCCGATCCGGCGACAACACCTTCTGACGCGGTCGACTGGGCGCGTGCCAGTTGCTGCACTTCCACTATAAGCGAGGTTGATACCGCAGCTGAACCTGCGATAACCCCAATAGCGCTGGTATTGGAGGAACTTGCTTTTTGAGTATTCCACCCCGTGGGACCGGCAAGCAAGGCCGCAGCATCTCCCAATGCGGAGGCCTGGGACTTAACCTTGCCGTACAAGCTGAGTTGGGACTGAAAGGTCGTTGCCTTGGACTGCAACTGGGTTAGCGGTTGTTTTTCAATGGCAACCAGCTGCGACACAATGCTGTTGACATCAAGTCCACTGCCGACTCCTGGAGCTGAAATTGCCATGAACTTCTCCTCTGGTCAGCCTGGTAAAGGCCGACGAATCATAAAACGCCAAAAGGCGACGCGGGTCTGAAACCCGTCGCCGCCAGGAAACAGCATCGATGGCTGATCGCCATCGATGCGGATGCCCTGCTGTTAACGCAACAGAGCCAGTACACCTTGAGGAGCCTGATTGGCTTGCGCAACCATTGCCGTACCGGCCTGCTGCAGAACCTGTGCGCGGGACAAGTTGGCGGTTTCCATCGCGTAGTCAGCGTCCATGATCCGGCCACGAGCTGCTGCCGTGTTTTCAGAGCCAACTCGAAGGTTGGAAATAACCGACTCGAAACGATTTTGGGTTGCACCCCAAGAAGCCCGAATTGTGTTGATGGCTGCGATATCTGTGTCTACCGCAGTGATCTGTGCGCTCGACAAGGCATTGGTACCGCCCAGCGTGGTTGCAGTTTGAGCAGCGACCGTTGCAGTAACCGTAATTGCTTCACCGGCATTGGCTCCCACCTGGAAACTGAAGGCTGTGGCAGCGCTCAAGAGAGCCTGGCTGTTGAATTTCGTTGCAGCAATGACGCGGGTATTCTCCGCAACCAACAACTTGTATTCCTCATCCAGCGCATTAATATCGGTTGCGCCATTCGTGCCGTTGGCGCCCTGCACTGCAAGTTCCCGCATCCGCTGCAGGTTGTTGGAAATAGCGCCCAAGGCACCCTCGGCTGTTGCAGCCAGAGAAATGGCGTCATTGGCGTTGCGGATAGCCACGTTCATACCCTTCGTCTGGGCATTCATGCGCTCGGCAATGGCCAGGCCGGCAGCGTCATCTTTGGCACTGTTGACGCGCAAACCCGAGGACAGGCGGCTCATTGCAGTACTGAGGGCAGTTGCCGTGCCCGCCAGATTGCGCTGTGCATTTAACGAATTGATGTTGGTGTTAATCATTGACATAAAAGGCTCCTTTAAAGCTGAATAAATCCGGCATCGCTGCCAATCTCAACGCCAGTCCGAAGACTGGCCGCTATGACCGGAGCACTTTCAGGTACCTACCGGACGACGAGCACTTGTTAGAACCCGCTGAGATTGTTTTCGGACTGACCCCTTTAAAACTTGAGCAAAATATTTATACCCACTACCCATTTGAGGCGATTGTCCATATCTGCTTCACCGTCCTTCCCTGGAAAAGCAGTGGAAAAGGCCTGGAGATGTCCCGAAAGCCAGAACTGGCCCATTTTTTGTCCTTTCATCGGGCTTAAGGTTTTCTGCGCGCTCAGCACAATTTGTTCACTGCCTAAACCAGTCAGCGGCGTGCTGACACTTATCGGCAGCAATGCCGGATTTATTCAGCTTTAAAGGAGCCTTTTATGACGACGATCAATACGAACACGGCGTCGCTGAACGCGCAACGCAATTTGGCAGGTACTGCCGTGTCGCTGGGTACGGCCATGCAACGGCTGTCTTCCGGATTGCGGGTTAACAGCGCCAAAGATGACGCCGCTGGCCTGGCCATTGCCGAGCGCATGAATACCCAGACCCGGGGCATGAACGTGGCTATCCGCAATGCCAATGACGCCATTTCTCTGGCGCAGACAGCAGAGGGCGCGCTCGGAGCGATCACCAACAATCTGCAACGGATGCGTGAGTTGGCGGTACAAGCGGCCAACGGCACGAACGGTACAACCGATATCGCCGCGCTGGACGCCGAATACCAGTTGCTGGCGGCAGAAAATACCCGCGTCATTGGTGCTACAAAATTCAATAGTCAAGCCCTCCTGAGCGCGGCGACTCCTTTCCAGTTTCAGGTCGGAGCCAATTCGGGCGAATCCATCACGATCACATCCGTGATCGCTGTCCAGACTGCAACCACGCTGGGAGCAACCAACGCAACTGCCAGTGCCCAGCTCGCCGTGGTCGATACGGATCTGAATTTGATGAACTCCATTCGCGCAACCTGGGGTGCATCGCAAAACCGCTTCGAAGGTGTCATCGCCAATCTTCGAGTGGCCGCTGAAAACTCGGCAGCGGCTCGTGGCCGGATCATGGATGCCGACTACGCGATGGAAACCGCCAACTTGTCCCGCGCACAGGTTCTGCAACAAGCTGGCACGGCAATGGTGGCACAGGCCAATCAATTGCCACAGAGCGTACTATCCTTACTCAGGCAGTAATGTCTGAAATGGCTCTTCCGTAAAGAGTCACCTCCCAAATGGAAGAAGCCGCACGCGATGCGGCTTCTTCCATTTGGCGGCTTCAATTGCCGCGTAGGTTGTGTCTGCTGTAGGTGTTTCCCTTACAGCAAATAGATGACTGGCCTACAGGCCGTACAGCCTGTTTCGGATTCAAGTTCCTGGGTCACCCGCGCAGAATTGACCCAACGCGATCCAAACGGATGGCAACAACCCAGGAGCCCTACATGACCAATGAGCAACTTACCGCTGATATCCGTGATGCCAACGTGACTTATCTCATGCTGGCTCAAAACCTGATTCGCCAGGACAAAGCCGAAGCACTTTTCCGGCTCGGCTTGTCTGAAGAGGCTGCCGACTTGATGATCACCCTTTCACCCGCGCAGATTCTGAAGATCGCCGCAGGCAATATGCTGCTTTGCCGGTTTCGCATTGATGATGAAGTGGTGTGGAATCTGTTGACCAACCACAGTGCCAAAAAAGTAGACAGCGATGCAGCAACAAAACTGCATGCCAGCATCCTGATGGCCGGCCGGTTTGCCGAGTCCATGTAAGCGCTGATTTCCTTCACTACCTTCAACTACAACTCCGGAGTCTTCCATGGCTGCAAAAAGTGTTCTGAACGATTCAAGGCAAATTGAGCGGGCCGTGTCCCTCATTCAGCTGGGTGCCCGGCTGCAGGTTCTGGAGAGCGAAACCGATCTGTCTTATGAGCGCCTCTTGCGCCTCTATAAAGAAGTAGCCGGTCGCTCACCTTCCAAAGGCCAACTGCCTTTTTCCACTGACTGGTTTCTGACCTGGCAGCCCAACATACACGCTTCGCTGTTTTTGAACACCTATGAGTACCTTACCAAGGTCAGCGCGCTGGATGATATTGATGCAGTCATGAAAGCATTCCACCTGTACAGCGAACAAATCGCGTCGTGTGGTGTGGAGCCACTGCTTTCGATCACCCGCGCCTGGCGTCTGGTGAAGTTTATTGACAACAATATGCTAACCATGACGAAATGTTCCAAGTGTGGTGGACACTTTGTTACCGAGTCTTACGAGAATTCCCGCCACTTCGTTTGTGGCCTGTGTGAGCCACCAGCACGTGCGGGTAAAAGCGGTGGCGCAGGAAACATCCATCTTCACTAGAAATGTGCGGTCTTAAAGGTAGGCCGCTCTCACTTTGGACGTCACCCGCTTCAATAGACACCTGTTAAGGTCTAAATTGAACTGGAGTGATAGCCATGAAGAGAGTGAGATACCCGGCCGAATTCAAGGCTGAAGCGGTACGCCAAGTAACCGACCGTGGGCATGGAGTCGTTGACGTTGCCAAGCGATTGGGTATGTCGGACAAAAGTCTTTACCTATGGGTGCGTCTTGCAAAGGACAGAGCAGGCCCAGGTAGTGAAGAAACTGCGCAACTCAAAGCGGAAGTATCGCGCCTCAAAGCAGAGTTGAAGAGAGCCAACGAGGAGCGTGACATCCTAAAAAAGGCCGCAACGTACTTTGCCAAACTGTCCGGGTGAAGTACGCATTTATGGCTGAGCACCAAGGCCAATTCCGGCTCAGCAGCATGTGCCGAGTCCTGCGTATCCAGCGCAGCGGCTATTACGCTTGGAAGGCTACCCCCAAGAGCGCACGTACCTTGGCCGATGAATCGCTGCTGGCTGACATCAGGAAGTCTTTCGAGGACAGCCAAGGCATCTATGGCAGCCCACGCGTCCATTGTGACCTGCGTGAAGCGGGTATTGCTTGCGGTGAGAAGCGTGTTGCCCGCCTGATGCGCCAAGCCCAACTGCGCTCGGTTCGAGGCTACAAGCGACCGCGCTACAAGGTGGGCATGCCCTCCACCACATCGCCAAACCTGTTACAACGGGAATTCAACGTGGCGCAACCTGACCAAGTCTGGGTTACAGACATCACCTACATCCGCACCTATGAAGGCTGACTGTATCTGACGGTAGTGATTGACCTGTACTCACGCGCGGTAGTTGGCTGGTCAATGAAATCCACAATGGCCACGGAAATAGTGCTGGATGCGCTCATGATGGCGGTGTGGCGCAGGCACCCCAAAGCACCGGGATGATTCACTCTGACCAGGGGAGTCAGTTTGGCAGTGATGAGTTCAACCGCTGGTGCAAAGATAACCACCTGCTGCCCAGTATGAGCCGGCGCGGGAACTGCTGGGACAATGCAGTTGCAGAGTCCTTCTTCAGCAGCCTGAAGAAGGAGCGAATCAAACGTCGCATCTATGCTTCGCGCCAGGAAGCCAAGTCAGATGTGTTTGATTACATTGAAGGTTTTTACAATCGAGTCCGCAGGCACAGTCATCTTGACCAAATGAGCCCGCATGCGTTCGAGCAACTGACGTCTCCCCCGAAATCGGAGGAGGCGCAATCCATTCGCCACCACCAGCAAACTCGCCCCCACATCGGCAAACACGGCCATCCACATCGTGCCCATGCCGGTTAGCGTCAAGATCAGAAACACCGCCTTGATACCCAGCGCCAGTACGATGTTCTGCACCAGCAGAGCATGGGTCTTGCGCGACAGGCGAATGAACCGGGGGCAGTTTGCGCAGGTCGTCATCCATCAGGGCCACGTCAGCAGTCTCGATGGCTGTGCCGGTACCGGCCGCACCCATGGCAAAGCCGATGTCTGAGCGTGCCAGCGCAGGTGCGTCGTTGATGCCGTCGCCGACCATGCCTACGGCACCATCTTTGCTCATCTTGCTTTCAATCGCCTTGAGCTTGTCATCAGGCAGCAAGTCGCCACGAGCTTCATCAATACCGACCTGAGCAGCAATCGCTCTGGCCGTGTGGGCGTTATCACCCGTCAGCATGACCGTTTTAATGCCCAATGCGTGCAGTTCTGCAATGGCCTGACGGCTGCTGTTTTTGACCGTATCGGCAATGGCGAAAAGGCCATGCACGCTGTGTTCGTTGGTCAGCAAAATGACGGTTTCCCCCTGCTCTTCCAGAGCCGACAACCGGGACTCTAGTTCGTCGGAGCATTGGCCTTGTTCATGAATCAGGCGGTGATTGCCCAAGTGATAAATTTGGCCGTGGATAACCCCTTTGGTGCCTCGCCCGGGCAAGGCTTCAAAAGCCTCTACGCTGTGCAAGGGGATGCCATCGCGCTTGGCCGCGTCAGTCAAAGCGCGTGATACCGGGTGATCCGAGCGTCTGGGCTGGCTTGCCGTCGGTAATGGTGCCGGTTTTGTCTAACGCCAGCCATTTCAGCTTCCGGCCTTCTTCCAGATAGACGCCACCTTTGACCAAAATACCCTGACGCGCTGCTGCGGCCAAACCACTGACGATAGTGACTGGTGTTGAAATGACCAGTGCACACGGACAGGCTATGACGAGCAGGACGAGCGCCTTGGGCACCCACGTAAACCAGTCTTCTCCGGAGGCTACCGGCGGCAAGATGGCAACAACCAGCGCGATGGCAAAGACCACCGGGGTGTACACCCGCGCGAATTGGTCCACAAATCGCTGGGTCGGTGCCCGGGCGCCCTGCGCTTCTTCAACCGCATGGATGATGCGTGCCAGCGTGCTGTCACCCGCCCCTGCGGTCACCAAATACTCAAAAGAGCCGGATTCGTTGATCGTTCCGGCAAACACGGTGTCGCCTTCGGCCTTCTCCACGGGCAGGCTCTCGCCCGTGATGGGCGCCTGATTGATGGCAGAGCGCCCGCTGACAATTTTGCCGTCCAGCGCTATGCGCTCACCGGGTTTGACCCGCACCCGCGCATCAATCCCCACCGACCTGGCAGCAATCTCGTGCCAGGTGCCATCGCTCTGCAAAATGGTCGCACGCTCGGGTGCGAGCTGAATCAGGCTTTTGATGGCGTTGCGTGCCCGGTCAAGCGACCTGGCCTCAATCAACTCCGCCACTGTGAACAGCACCATCACCATGGCCGCTTCGGGCCACTGGCCCAGCAGGAAGGCCCTCCGTGACGGCAATGCTCATCAACGCGTTGTGATATTGAGGTTGCCGGTGCGGATGGCGATCCAGCCCTTGTTGTAAGTGGTGATGCCGCACGCCAGAACCGCCACTGCGGCCAGCAAGGCAGCCACCCATGTGGGCAAACCCGCCCAGCCTGCGGCCTCGGAGGCAATAGCAGCCACACCGGCCAGCGCCAGCGGCCACCAGGGCTTGACGGGTTCCGGGGTAGGCTCCGCCTGGTCTGCTGACCCGTTCGCGACCTCCGGCGTGAAGCCCAAAGAGCGCACGGCCTCCAGGATGGGCTCGATGGCTTTTGGCTCGTGCGTCACCGTCAACACACGTTGCATCAAATTGAACTCCATACCCGTCACACCCGCCATGCCACCCAATTTCTTGCGCAACAGCGCTTCTTCCGTGGGGCAGTCCATCTGCATGATGCGGATGGCCGTGATCATGCTCGTGTGCATCGTGCTGTTGGTGGGCTGACATCAGGTGTTTCCAGATAAGTTGACCCAATTACACAACCTGAAGTTACTATAGAGTCAAGACATTTCCGGAGCCCATCATGAAAATAGGTGAATTGGCGAACGTGGCGCAATGCACAGTCGAAACGGTGCGCTACTACGAGAAGGAAGGCTTACTTCCCGAACCTGGGCGCACGCCGGGTAATTTCCGGGTGTACGGCCCTGAGCATCTGGAGCGTTTGCGCTTTATCCGCAACTGCCGTGCGCTGGACATGAGCCACGAAGAAATTCACACCCTGCTCGGCCTGGCCGACCAGCCCGCCGACGGCTGCGGCGCCATCAACGCAGTTTTTGACCAGCACATCGCCCATGTGGAAGCGCGCATTCAGGAATTGTCTCACCTGAAGCAGCAACTGAGTACCCTTCGCCAGCAATGCCAGACCGAACAGGCGGTTGACGCCTGCGGCATCCTTCAGGGTCTGGCAGCCATGGAGACCGAAGCCAAGCCCGAACGCCACACCAATCTGGGTTGAGAGAGAGTCGAACCTCCGGCCACTATATTTTTGATAGCTAATCACGCATAGTGGACGAGGGATGAGGCCTGTTTTTTCTTATAAAAACACGGTTTTCAGGATTGCCAACCCGTTACCGCATCGAAATAGCCCTCAGGGCAGATCACAATTAATGACCCCGGATGGGGCCCTTCTGACTCTGACCCGGTTTCCTTACCACTTGGAAGTCAGCGTTTCCGGCTATCGGATAGTATTCGACTTCGAACTCTCAAACTCTTGGGCTCGATGAGGAAAGTTAAGGCAAAACGTAGTCACTCGGCCGCTAGATTTCACTGAGGCACTTCCGCCATGAGCATTCATGATGGCTTTGGTAATGGATAAGCCAAGTCCAGTTCCCTCGGAATCGCCGTGGCTGCGCGACTTCTCGACGCGGTAAAACCGGTCAAACAGACGCGGCAAGTCGTTCCTATCTATAGCTGGTCCCGTGTTTTGCACACTCAACCGTACCTCACCAGGGAGCTGGGAAATCAATATTTCCACGGACTCTTGGTTCGGTGAATAGCGGATCGCGTTCGACAAAAGATTGCTGATCGCGCGACGAACCATGAGGCGGTCGCACACAATCTGAGCGTCGCCGGTGGCTACTAGCTGGATTTGATTTTCGTCTGCGAGCGCCTCGTAAAAGTCAACCAAATTGTGAACCTCGTCAAGCAGTGACACTGTCTCGCGATGTGGCAATTCGATCCCGTGCTCGGTCTTGGCCAGGAACAGCATGTCGGACACCATGCGTGCCAAGCGCTGGAACTCCTCAGCATTGGACGCGAGGATGTCTTGGTAAGTGGCTGCATCCCTCCTTTGCGCCAGCGACACCTGGGTCTGGGTCAGCAAGTTGTTGATAGGAGTGCGTAGCTCATGAGCCAGATCGCTGGAGAACTCCTGCAGACGCGTAAAGTCCGCCTGCAGTCTCTCGAGCATGGTGTTCAGACTTTGGGCCAGGTCGGCAAATTCCACAGGCACAGCCTCGATGGGCATGCGCTGATCCAGCTTCTGGGCGGTGACCGTCATGGCGCGTTCTTTCATGATGCGCAGCGGAGCCAAGCCACTGCGCGCCGCCCACCAGCCCAAAAAACCGCTGATCAGGATGGCTCCCAACAAATAAGTCGCCAGCGTCTGGCACAGCGCCCACATGAAGTGCGCGTGGTGCTCGGTGTCCGTGGCGATCAATAGTTGCAGGGTCTGAGTCGAATCTGAACTGCCCGACGTATGCAGGCCCTCAAGAGTCGCCTTCATGCCCCGCAGTGTTCGGTCACCTTCAGTCCAGTCAATGGGAGCGCCCTGGGGATCTGCCAACGGCAAAGATGGCGGAAAAACCATGACATCGGCCCCATGCACCAATCGGCCTCCTTGGCGCAGATCGATGAATAGGCCGTGATGAGTCCCCAATAGCTCATCCAGTTTGGTGGACAAAAGGTCCGACGATGGAGATTCCCGGACGATTTTTTGAATTAGTCCGATCTTGTCAAGCAGGTAGTCACGATCCAGTTCGACAAAGTGCCGACTCGTCGCAAACACCACCAGAATACCCAACCCGACCAGAACAACGGCCGAAACTAGGGTGTAGAGAGCGGTCAGGCGTGCGGTCAGCGACAGGCGTCCGAGCATCAGTGCTAAACCTCTGGTACTTCCAGCACATAGCCCATGCCACGCACGGTCTGAATCAGACGGGGTTCAAAGGCGTCGTCCACTTTAGCTCGCAAGCGGCGCATGGCGACCTCAATCACATTGGTATCGCTGTCGAAATTCATATCCCAAACCTGTGAGGCGATCAGGGAGCGTGGCAAGACCTCGCCGTGACGACGCATCAACAGCTCCAGCAAACCGAACTCCTTGGCCGTCAGATCAATACGCTTGCCGGACCGGGTCACGCGCCGACGAAGCAGATCCAGCTCCAGGTCAGCCACTTGCAGCGTGGTGGCCTCCAGACCGGTACGGCCCCGCCGCAGGATGGTGCGTACCCGAGCCAACAATTCAGCAAACGAAAACGGCTTGACCAGGTAGTCGTCGGCACCGAGCTCCAGGCCTTTGACGCGGTCCTCTACCTGATCGCGGGCCGTGAGAAAAAGAACTGGCATATGGCGCCCTTGACTGCGCAGACTGCTCAGAATCTGCCACCCATTCAAGCCTGGCAGCATGACGTCCAGAATCACCATATCGTGATCGCCTTCCAAGCCAAGGTGCAGGCCATCCACGCCATTGGTCACAAGATCAACGGTGTAGCCCGCCTCCCGCAGGCCCTGCTTCAAATAGTCGCCTGCTTTTGGCTCGTCTTCAACGATCAGAATTTTTGTCACTGTCTTTCTCCTGACCGGGAGTTTGCCTGCTCGCGAGCCCACGCGGTTGAATATGACATATTTGTAATCTGTCGGACAGGGAAGTGACGGCTTAGCACGGACAGAATTCGTTTCGCTTGATTTATGTCAAAAAGGAGCGACTTCAGTGACATTTTCGTATCGTATCCGTGCCACGAGCCATCTGCTGGTGGCGGCCATTTTTGCCTTACCGCTTGCGCTATCAGCGCAGTCAGCCAGCCCTATACAAGAACCAGACTGGCGTCGCGCCAATGACGCAGTTGGGGTTTTGAAGCGTGGTCACGTCGATGTGCTCAAGTGGGAGCAGGCCAATCCGGCTGCAGACATCAAAGGGCCAACCAGTGTCAGCAGCGTGGCCATCCCGACAGCCGAGGCGGCGGTTCGCATGGCATGGCGCGTACACCGTGACTTAGCCCGTCCTTTGGCGCGGTTGGGCCCTCAGAATGTACAGCTGATTGCCGAGGGTCGATGGATGGAACTCGATCCCAGCCTTCAACGTCGTGTCGAAGGCACGGACGAGGTGCTGGAGGTAGCTATCCAGGGACGAAAAGCCTGGATCCAAGCCGTAGTCGCCCAGCAGATCCTCAAGAATCAGCGCGACATATTTGAGGCCACCCAAGCGGCCAGCGAGTTGGGCCAGCGCATGGTAACGATCGGGAATTGGAGCAAGCTGCAGTTGTCGCCAGTTCTATTGGCCACGTTGACCGCCAGGATGAACCTTCGCCGTGCTCAGTATGCGGCAGTCCAAGCCCAAAGCAATTTGGTCAAGACGCTGGGACAGATGGGTATTCATGATGGATATGTACTTCCTGAACGACTGCCGGCAGTCCCGGACCAGCCGATAGCCGAAGGCGAACTGGATAAGCGTGCCATAGCCATTCGCAACCAGTTGCCAACGGCTGAGAGCCTGCATAACCGAACGCTTGCCAAGGAGGCCATGAACGCCTACCGGACGGCCCATGCTCTGGCACAGGACAGCCAGGGTGATGTGCTGAAGGCCCGGGAGTTCATCACCGAGGAAACGGTTCTTCACTACAACGGCATGCTCAAGAGCGTATGGAACCTTCTGGATGAAGTTCGCAACCAGTCACAAACCACGATAGATGCCATTGGCGCGCAACGCGACTTCTGGATCGCAGAGGCCGATCTTCAATGGGTCTTGCAGGGTGGAGAGCCCGACAGTTTCGTATCGCTGGGGGGTGCTGGTGGAGAGGCCCCGGCAGCAGCAGCGCATTGAAAGGACAGAATTCATGACAAACACCAACTCCAGACGACAATTTTTTGCAGGTGCCGCCGTATCCGTGGCCGGCCTGGCAGTGGCCCGCTCCGCCTTGGCTGCTTTGCCAGAGCCGGTCATTCAGACATCCGTCGATACCGCACCACCGCTCGTTCCACCGACAGGAAGGCCCTACAACCCGGTAGTTACGCTTAACGGGTGGACCTTGCCCTGGCGCATGAACAACGGGGTCAAGGAATTCCATCTGGTGGCCGAGCCCGTGGTGCGCGAGGTCTCGCCGGGCTTCAAGGTGAACATGTGGGGTTACAACGGCCAAAGCCCGGGACCCACCATCGAAGTGGTTGAAGGCGACCGCGTCCGCATCTTCGTGACCAACAAGCTACCAGAACACACCACCATTCACTGGCACGGTCAGCGTCTGCCCAGCGGTATGGACGGTGTGGGCGGTTTGAACCAGCGCGCCATTCCCGTAGGCAAGACCTATGTCTACGAATTCGAAGCGCGCCGCCCCGGAACCTTCATGTACCACCCGCACGCCGATGAAATGGTGCAGATGGCCATGGGCATGATGGGCATGTGGGTGACTCACCCCAAGACCAAGCACCCGCACATCAGCGAGGTGGACCGGGATTTCTGCTTTCTGCTCAACGCATTTGATGTTGAGCCTGGCAGCAAGACTCCCAAGATCAACACCATGACTGACTTCAACATATGGTGTTGGAACAGCCGGGTGTTTCCGGCCATCGACACCCTGAATGTGCGATTAAATGACCGGGTGCGCATCCGGGTGGGCAACCTCACCATGACCAACCACCCAATCCATTTGCATGGGCACGAGTTTCTAGTCACAGGCACGGACGGCGGTCCGACTCCACCCAGCACCCGTTGGTACGAGGTCACAACCGATGTGGCGGTGGGTCAGATGCGCCAGATCGAACTGATCGCCGATGAAGAGGGCGACTGGGCCATGCACTGCCACAAGAGCCACCACACCATGAATGCCATGGGACATGACGTACCGACCATGATCGGCGTGGACCACCGTGGCCTGATCAAGAAGATCCAGAAGGTCGCTCCCGACTACATGCTGATGGGTGAACGTGGCATGGCCGACATGGGCGAGATGCAGATGCCCATCCCTGACAACACAGCACCCATGATGACCGGCACCGGCCAATTCGGCCCGCTAGAGATGGGCGGAATGTTCACTGTCTTCAAGGTCCGCAAGGATCAGAAGCCAGGCGAGTACAAAGACCCAGGTCCGTACAAATTCCCGGAGGGCACCGTGGCCTATGAATGGAATGGTGCGCCCCCTCCTGCGACTCGCCCCGCAGCCAGCAGCGATACCGCGCCGGCAATCGCCATGGCGATCAAACCCACCGCAAAGGGCATGTCTCACTAATCTGACCACACCACCCCAAAACCATGTTTTTCAATCAAATCCTGAAAGTAGCCCAATGAAGTCCGTCAAGTCCAACATCGCCTCACGCGCCGGTTTTGTTTTCGCAGCTGTCGCCTTGGCCACCTCTGTCGCCGTCGCAGGTGGAAATCATGCCGGCGGGCATGGTGAGTCACCCATCGGTCAACCTGGCGTCGCGGCGAACGTCACGCGCACCATCGAAGTGGATGCCGCCGACAGCATGCGGTTCACGCCTTCAGACGTATCGGTCAAGAAGGGCGAAACGATTCGTTTTGTCATCAAGAACTCCGGTAAGGTGCCCCATGAGTTCAGTCTCGGCACGGAAAAGGAGCTCAAGGAGCACTACGAAGTCATGAAGAAGTTCCCGAACATGGAGCATGAAGAAGCCAACAAGATTTCGCTCAAACCTGGCAAGCAGGGTGAAGTGATCTGGCGCTTCACCAAAGCCGGTGCGGTGAACTTTGCCTGTCTGCATGTGGGGCACTACGACGCTGGCATGAAAGGCCAAGTCAAGGTCGCGGCCAAGTAACCTGTCTTTAAGCAAGCACAACCTCACCTCAACATCTCAAGGAGTCACTATGAAATTACAACTGGTTTTGAGCGCAACTGCGTTGGCCATCACGGCCTTTGTCGGCAACGCCGTTTTCGCGCAGATGACTATGGCCCCCGGAAAAATGGGCATGGCAACGGCCCCCAGCATGACCGACGGCGAAGTCCGCAAGATCGACAAGGAAGTGGGCAAGATCACCATCAAGCACGGTGAAATCAAGCACATGGATATGCCAGGGATGACCATGGTTTTCGTGGTCAAGGACAAGGCCCTGCTGGACAAGACCACCGTTGGTGCCAAGATTCAGTTCATGGCCATGAACGAGAACGGCCAGATGACGGTGACTGACATCCAACCCGTGAAGTGATTCTTAATTTCCGGCCTTCTCACTTTTCTGGGTGGCTGCAAATTCAGCCGTACATACCAACCATAAACATTGACGTCCTCAGTGCCGTGGATATTGCGCCAATCAGGACCGACGCTTGCTGCCATGCAATGTCAAACGTGAACATGACAAGAACGTAACCTTGCCGTCATCTTGGTGGAGGTGTTCGGCCCATAGACTGCATATATCAAGTTAACCAGATGCAGGGGCCTGAAGATGCAAGTAACCATGACAATGAATCGACGTCAATGGCTGGCTGGGGCGCTTTTGCTACCAATGGCGGGCATGGCCGCCCAGCCGCAAATGCCTTTGGTCGAAGTCTGGAAAGACCCGAGTTGCGGTTGCTGCAAAGATTGGGTTGCCATTTTGGAGCGGTCCGGGTTTGCTGTGCGCGTATTCGATACGGGCAATAACGCCATGCGGGCCCAACTGGGCATCCCGGTCAAGCTGGGGTCTTGCCATACCGCGTGGGTGGGTGGTTACGCGATAGAGGGACATGTCCCCGTACGTGAAATCCAGCGCCTGCTGCGTGAAAACCCCCAAGCGATTGGATTGGCAGTACCCGGTATGGTAGTGGGATCGCCCGGTATGGATGGCCCTTTCTACAAGGGCCGCAAAGACCCTTACTCGGTCTTGCTGGTTCTGCCCAATGGTGAAACCTCGGTTTACCAAAAGTACGCATAAGGAGACTGCAGCATGCAGCAGAAAAACCATTTCACCACCCGCCGTGGCTTCATTGCGGCCAGTGGCTTCGGTGGTATCAGCCTGTACGGCTTGTGGGCCGCGTATGGCGCAGCACCGAGCCCCTTAGCATTGCTTGGACTGGAGCATCCGCAAGATCCCACGTCCAGCAACGGTGGTGGCCACTCGGAACACGGTGCCGCTGCAGCACCTGAGGCCCCGACGACGGGCTCTGGAGGGCACGGAGGCCATGGTGCCGCCACTGAAGGGGATTCTGTGGAAGAGTTCAGCCGCTTGACGACCGAATTTGCCGAGCGCTACCGCATGCCCGATGGTAGTGTCTATCCACGCAGAATGAACGAGCAGAGCGTAACTGCCATGAACCCGCATGTCGGGCACGACATGTCAGCCGCAATGCCCGCAGACCATGCCATGCCAGCCGAGTCTAATCCGCATGCCGGGCATGGTGGGGCAACGGCTCCCTCTGTTGCCGCGGATGTGCACGCTGTCCATGCTGGAATAGACATGCCCGTTGGCAAAGATCAACCTCTTGATGTGCTGATGACTGCGGGCAAGTGGTACTACCTGCCCAATGTATTGCGTCTGGATGCTGGCCAAGCCTACCGCTTCAGGATGATGTCGGTGGACATCGCCCACGGTGCATCCATTCAGCTAGGCAAAGCCGGGCGAATGATGCGTCTGCAGCCTGGGCGCATCACCGAAGCCGCACTCACATTCCAGAAACCTGGGCGTTACCTGATGTACTGCACGGTCTACTGCGGTGAAGCACACCAACTGATGCAAGCAACGATAGAGGTGGTCTGAGCATGGCACACATAAAGACCTATCCCCAACGTCTGGCCGGTTTGCCGGGAGCAGACCGCCGACTTCTCCAAGGCATGGCTGCCGTGGCTTTGCTGGCTTTGATCATTGGCGTACTGGCCGGTATGGCCACCGCCTTGGTGCGCGGTGGTTTGATCAGCGTTGGAATTGCCGATGGCTACCGCTTCCTCACCGTCCATGGTGTTGGCATCTTTTTTTACTGGCTGTTCACCACACAGACCGCTTTGCTGCTGGGCCTGGCCGCATGCGAGCAGGGAAAAGGGCTGGCCTGGCGTCCACTGGCTGGGCTGGCATTTGGCTTGATGCTACTGGGCTTGGTTCTGAGCATGGTGGGTTCTGTTTCAGGCACGCCTTTGCTCTACAACGGCTCCCCGGAGCTGGTGCGCGACAACCCACGTGACCTGTTGCTGTTCAATCTGGGCTACAGCCTGTTGGGCCTGGGACTGATGTTGCTGCCAGTGAGTGCCATCGTGACGCTGTTGCGCCCACGCTGGCAGGGCCAGCAAGACAAGCTCAGTGCGGTGGGCTTTGCCTTGTTCGCCTGGGCTGGTTTCCTGGTCGTCACGGGGTTTGCCGCCTTGTACACCTTCGTCCCCGGCGTTTTGTGGGCACTGGACGTGGGGCCGTTTCCGCTCAGCCACGGCACACGCTGGCACATAGTGTTCCACAACATGCACTACCTTCCGCTGATGGCTACCGTGATCCTCTGGTACGTACTGGTGCAGGTTCTGACAGGTGTCAAGTCGGTGTTTGGGGAGCGGTTCTCGAAGATCGTTTTCTCGATGTACCTGGTGTTCGTGCCACCGACTTCGCTGTACCACATGTTCCTGGAGCCCGACTTGCCCAAGGTGGTCCAGGTGGCCGGTTCGATGTTGTCCCTGTTCGTCAGCGTACCAACCTTGACCGCCTTCTTGATCATCGTGGCCTCGCTGGAAGTGCATGCACGTTCCCACGGTGGGCATGGTCTATTCGGCTGGATCCGCTTGTTGCCCTGGCGAAATCCAGCCATGTCCGCCATCGGGGTGTCGGTGCTGAGCATGGTCTTTGGGCTGGTGTTTGCGTTCGTCCTGATACAGGGGCAACTCGCTCCACTGCTATCGGACACCTTCTTTGTTCCCGGCTACTTTCACTTCTTTACGGTGGGCACGGTGAGCATGACCCTGCTGGCGGCACTGTCCGTGGTCTTGCCCGCCATCGGCGGCCGCCCACTATGGAAGCCCTATGTTCTGCGCTGGATGCCTTGGCTGGCACTGGCGGGCTTGCTGGTGTTTGGCGCCGCTGGCATCACTGCCGGCTACATGGGCGTACCACGCCGGGTCATGGACGTTAGCTACCAGCAGCAGGCTCCGGCGCTGTGGCATAGCCTGATGCTGGCAGTTGCACTCGGTGGCAGTGTCATGGCAGCTGCGTTGCTGGTGTTCGCCGGTGGGGTTGCCGCAAGCCTTCTGCCTAAACGCCAGCCCGGAGTTTCTGTCTCTGAGGTGGTTGTGGCTTGGGGAGGGACAGCAGTGAAAGCAGGTTCAAAAGCCTGGGTAGGCCCTGTTTCTATCCTGGCGATCGTGGCTGCCATGTACGCGTTTTCGGCAGTTGGGTTCGAACTGATGCAGTCCTTGCCCATCAGCGCCTCAGGTGGCGGCGGCCATTGATCAGGAATTGAAGGAGTTTCTCCATGAATGAAGATTTTTGGCTCGTCGTCCCTATGGCCCTGGTTTGGGCGGTACTCGGCTTGCTGTATGCGCTGGCTCCCTGGGGCGACATGATCGGCTACGCATGGGTATGGGGCTTCGGCTCCGTGCTGTTCATGGGCCTGGGTGGCTTGTTGTTGCTTCGCACAGAAGTGCGAAGCAAGTCGTAGCGCAAGTCATGGCCCCATTCACCTTCGTTGCTCCGGGCGGCAACTCGACATCGAAAGGAAGTTCATCATGCAATCCCGTACCATTGGTTTTTCCCCATCACGGTTGGTCATGGCGCTGTTGCTCGCGCTCGCAGGCGCCGGTGTGTGGGCACAGGACATCAAGGCCGAAGACCATACGGCCCACCATCCTGCCGATGCAGCCTCCGCACCCAAACCAGCGCCGAAACCTGCAGCCGCCAAGCCAGCTGTAAAGCCCACACCTGCCAAGGCCCAGCCTGCGGCCATGGACAAGGGGAACATGGAAAAAATGGGACAGATGGATTCCCAAATGAAGGCCATGAAAGACATGCATCAAAAATTCATGACGGCCAAAACGCCGGAAGAGCGCATGGCCTTGATGCCTGAGAACATGAAAACCATGCAGGAAACCATGACCATGATGGAAGACATGCGCAGTGGTGGCATGGGAATGGGCATGATGGGCGGCACCGACAACGCCACCATGATGGGCAAGATGCCTATGGACATGATGCAGTCCATGATGCAAATGATGATGGATCGCATGCAGGTACCTGCCACAAAATAAGGAGCAATCCACCGTGCACCATGACCACTCCGGTGACGTTATCCAATAAACTCCGCTTGTGTTGCACTTCAACTTGAGACCGCCTTGGTATGGCTGGTGGGGAGCACGTCAAAATCCATGAGCACACTGCATCGTGCCGCCTTGTCCGCTCTGGGCGCGGCCATCCTGTTTGGCGCGAGCACGCCGTTTGCCAAACAGCTCATTGGTGACGGACTGGCCACCGCGTCTCCTTTTCTGTTGGCAGGATTGCTTTATTTGGGTAGTGGGCTGGGCCTGACGCTGATGCGTTTGCTGCGCGACCGTGGCTGGAAACCCATAGAGCTACCCCGCGACGAATGGCCCTGGCTGCTGGGTGCCATCGCTTTCGGCGGTGTGCTGGGACCGCTGTCGTTGATGGTGGGGCTCTCGCACAGCACAGCGGCGACAGCTTCACTCTTTCTGAATCTGGAGTCGGTACTGACCGCCGTGCTCGCGTGGGTGGTTTTCCGGGAAAGTACCGACCGGCGCATCGTGCTGGGCATGTTGATGATTGTGGCGGGGGGTGCGGTGCTGGCGTGGCCGGGTGGCGAAGCATCCGCTTTCGGCATCGGTCCGTTGGCCTTGGCGGGCGCGTGCCTGGCCTGGGCCATTGATAACAACCTCACGCGCAAGGTTTCGGCGTCCGATGCGCTGTTCATTGCCGGCAGCAAAGGCCTGGTAGCCGGGGGTGTCAACACCGGTCTTGGGCTCGCTCTGGGCGCTGCCTGGCCGACGGGTGGCGTGCTGTCTGCCGCGTTGTTGGTTGGTTTTCTGGGTTATGGACTGAGTCTGGTGCTTTTCGTTTTGGCGTTGCGCGGGCTGGGCACTGCCCGCACAGGCGCTTATTTTTCAACCGCTCCGTTTGTGGGGGCCGCCATCTCGATTGCCGTGTTTGGAGAGCCCACGAGCCCGGCCTTCTGGTTCGCTGCGGCGCTGATGGCCGTCGGTGTGTGGCTGCACCTCACCGAAAAACACCAGCATGAACACGAGCACTTGCCCATGTCCCATGCCCATCCGCACCGGCACGACAGCCATCACCAGCACATGCATGAATTCGAGTGGGACGGGGTGGAGCCCCACACCCACCCGCACCCGCATGGTGCGTTGAAGCACCGCCACCCGCACGCGCCCGACATACACCACCAACATTCCCATTCATAACGGGCCAGGTGTCAGATCTCATGCAACTATTATTTTGATAGCTACTCACGCATAGTGGACGAGGTCTAAGGCCTGTTTTTGCTTATAAAAACACGGTTTTCAGGATTGCCAACCCGTTACCGCATCGAAAAAGCGCTCAGGGCAGATCACAAATAAAGACCCCGGATGGGGTCCTTATTCTTCTATCGGGTCATTCAAGTCTCGGTACGCTACACCGATAACCCTTGCAACAGGTCTCACCCCAGACCCGTGCCCAAGGTCGGTATCAATCCTGTTATCAGAATGCGACTATGTTTGTCATCATCGGCTGGTTAGTGGTCCTGGGATGCGTCTTTGGCGTATTCATCGTCCACGGCGGAAACATGGCTGTCATCTTGAAGGCGTTGCCATGGGAAATGCTCACTATTGGCGGTGCAACGCTGGGCGCTTTTCTGGCGAACAACCAGATGAAGGTCGTCAAAGCCACCATGAAAGGGCTGGGTTCCTGCTTTAAGGGAAGCAAATACACCAAAGCCCGCTACATGGAGTTGATGGCGCTGCTGTTCGATATTTTGCAGAAAGCCCGAAAAGAGGGCTTGATGGCGATTGAGAAAGATGTTGAGTCGCCGCATGAATCCGACATTTTCAAAAAATACCCGGCCGTCGGGAACGACCACCATGTTGTGGAGTTCACGACTGACTACCTGCGGATGATGGTTTCCGGCAACCTCAACGCACACGAAATTGAATCCCTGATGGATAGTGAGATTGATACCCATCATCATGAGGAGCATGCCGCCGTTGCCGCCCTCCAGCGGGTTGCAGGTGGTTTACCTGCTTTTGGCATCGTTGCGGCCGTATTGGGCGTTGTGAACACCATGGGCTCTGTGGGACAGCCACCTGCCGTACTGGGCGGCATGATTGGATCAGCCCTGGTGGGCACCTTCCTGGGGATTTTGCTGGCCTACGCCTTTGCAGAACCACTGGCCGGCTTGCTGGAGCAAAAGGTGGAGGAAAGCGGCAAGGAGTTGCAGTGCATCAAGACCACCTTGCTGGCGTCCATGCAGGGCTATAACCCGGCGACTGCGATTGAATTTGGCCGAAAGGTTTTGTATTCAACGGAGCGACCGTCTTTCAGTGAGCTTGAAAGCCATGTCAAAGGCAAGAAATAGCCATGGCCGGTGACGCGAAAAAACTTCAACCGATCATCATCAAGAGGATCAAGAAGGGCGGTCACGCAGTTCACGGAGGCGCGTGGAAGATTGCCTATGCGGACTTCGTGACAGCCATGATGGCCTTTTTTTTGTTGATGTGGCTGCTGGGCTCAACCTCCGAGGGTGACAAGAAGGGCTTGTCAGACTACTTCAATGCGCCCTTAAAGGTTGCTCTTCAGGGCGGCAGTGGCGCAGGCGCCAGCAACAGTATCCTGTCGGGTGGCGGCAAGGATCTGACACGCTCAACCGGTCAGACCCCAAGCGGCGAAGGTGAGGATCCCATACGGCGGAAAATGGCGGCTGAAATCATGCGTGCCGAAGTAGCCAAGCAGGATGCCAAAAAGATGGAGGCCCTGAGCGCAAAAATCAGTGCCGTGATTTCAAACAGCCCGAAACTGGCGGAATTTCAATCGCAAATCCGCCTCGAGACCACGCCAGACGGGCTTCAGATTCAGATCGTTGACGATCAGAGTCGCCCCATGTTTGATACTGGGAGCGCGCTGGTCAAGCCTTACATGCGTGACATTCTGAGGGAAATTGGCACAGCGCTCAATGGCGTGGAAAACAAAATCAGCCTGGATGGTCACACTGATCGCTCGCCCTATGGAAATGGCGACAGGGGTTACAGCAACTGGGAGCTTTCCGCCGACCGTGCCAATGCATCCCGCCGGGAACTTGTTGCTTCAGGCATGCCTGACGAAAAGCTTGCGCGTGTTACCGGACTCGCCTCCAGCAATCTGCTGGACCAGCAGAATCCATTCGCTCCGATCAATCGTCGAATCAGCATCATCGTCATGACCAGGGAAGCTGAGGAACGACTGATGGGCGGTGGGCGAACACCTGTTTCGACCAGCGTCGATCTGCAGGACAGCAGCCTATCTTCCACGCCCAAACCTTGAATTCAGGACATTCTCTTGACGCGGCAAATATTCAGTCGAATCCGTTTAACTTGTGTGAGTAGAGGACAACATGGCAAATGAACTCCGATTTTTGGTAGTTGATGATTTTTCAACGATGCGACGTATTGTCCGTAACCTGCTCAAGGAGAGTGGTTATGCGGAGGCGGACGAAGCCGAGGACGGCGTGGCAGCGCTGCAAAAACTGCGAGCCCTCAAATTCGACTTTGTTGTAAGCGACATCAACATGCCCAACATGAATGGCTTTCAACTCTTGGCCGAAATCAAGAAGGACGAAAAGCTGAAGCACATCCCTGTCTTGATGGTGACAGCAGAAGCGCGAAAGGAAGACATCGTTGCCGCCGCTCAGCAAGGGGCCGCCGGATATATTGTCAAACCATTCACAAAAGCAACCCTGGAAGACAAAGTAAATAATATTCTGACCAAGGCTGGGTTGAAATGAGCGGCAGCACGGATAGCCAGTTGGTTTCAATGAATACAGAACCACCGATTCACGACGTCCATCAAAGACTCGGCTTACTTACTCGTCAACTTCACGACTCTCTCAACGGGTTGGGTTTGACGGAGCAGTTGAAAGGTTCGGTGGAGGAACTGCCTGACGCCAAAAGCCGATTGGCCTACATTGCCCGCCTGACTGGAGACGCAGCGGAGAAGGTATTAAATAACGTCGACCAGGCTAAGAGTCTGCATAATGAAATTGCAGCCGAAACCCGCCGTATTGCCCAATTGATTGTCAAAGACCCTGTAGCGGCTGTTGCAAAAGGTCATGTCATGAATTTTGTAACCCATGTTGAACAGTCGTCAAAAGCCATCGACCAGCATCTGACCGATATCATGATTGCTCAGGATTTTCATGACTTGACAGGTCAGGTCATCGCACGGGTCGTTGGTCTGACCACCACGATTGAGGAACAGCTGGTCAAGCTCCTGATAGAGACGGCGCCCGCCACAACTGCCAAGGCAGCAATCACAGCCACAGCCAGAACAGAACGTCCGCATGAGCTCTCCGGACCAGTTGTCTCGCCAGAGACCAGTACAGACGTCGTCACCAACCAGTCGCAGGTAGATGACCTGCTAGCCAGTCTGGGGTTTTGACCACCACTTGATCACGAGTGGCCGCCGCCTGCCGGCGCTGGCAAAACAAGCCAGTTAAAGCAGACCTTATTGCCCTTTAGTTCCGGGCATCGCTGATGACAATGGTGGGAAGCCAACGACCCAACCACCATGGATTCAAGCAGTCAGGACCGCAACTTACCGGCTTCCGAGCGAAAGCTCAAGAAAGCCAAGGACGACGGACAAGTCGCGCGTTCCCGGGATCTTTCCCATTTTGCTGTTTTGGGCGGCGGCGCCCTGGCCGTCGTCACACTGGCTCCCATTCTGTTTGGCCAGCTGAAGCTCGGCCTTAGCCAGCAGCTGTCTTTTGACTCGAAATCCATCCAGCAGACTGACAGCATGCTGGCTCGCCTGCATGACATGACGGTGACGGGTCTGGCTGGGTGCGCTGTTTTTGCCGCAATTGTCATGGCCGCCAGCATTTTGAGTGCGATTGGGTCCGGTGGATGGGTGGCTAGCCTGAAGCCGGCAATGCCCGATTTCAGCCGCCTGAATCCAATTACGGGATTCGGAAAACTCTTTACAAAAGAGAAGTTTTCAGAGGTCGCAAAAATGACCTTGATCATGTTCTTGCTGATTGCACTTGGCGCCATGTATTTCAGTGCAAACCTTGCGACGGTCGCATCTCTAACGCTGCAACCGTCGCAAGCCGCCATCCAGACGTTGAGCGAGTGGCTGAAGGCTGGTATGGGTCTATTGCTGCTGGTGATCTTCGGCGTTGCCGCCATTGACGTACAACTTCAGAACTTCCTGCACAAGTCTCGTCTCAAAATGTCCCACCAGGAGGTGAAGCAGGAACAGAAGGAGGCAGAGGGTAGTCCCCAAATGAAGGGGCGCATGCGACAACGGCAACGTGAAATCTCCCACGGGAACAGCATTGGCGCCGTAACGAAGGCTGACTTCGTGGTGATGAATCCCACGCACTATGCGGTGGCCATCCGGTATGACGACAAAACCATGCGCGCGCCACAGGTGATCTCCAAAGGTGCCGATCTATTGGCCATGAAGATTCGGGACATTGCCAGAACCAACTCCATACCGGTCCTGCAATCACCGGTGCTGGCACGCGCCCTGTACGCCAATGCCGAACTGGATCAAGACATTCCTTCCAGCCTCTACACCGCAGTGGCGCAAGTATTGGCATATGTTTACCGGCTCAAATCAGCGTTACGAGGAGATGGCCCCATGCCAAGCGACCAGCCTGAGCCGTTTGTGCCCCCCGAGCTAGACCCACTATTCAAACCGGACGACAACATCGCCCAGCCATGAACGACAATTTCAAATTACTGCAAAAATGGTTCGGTTCAAACGCATCGGCCATGCAAGGCGCAGCGGCACCCATACTTGTCGTCGCCATATTGGCCTTGATGGTACTGCCGTTACCCCCCATGATTCTCGACGTATTCTTTACGTTGAATATTTCCATCGCCCTGATGGTGATGATGGTCGCAGCCTACATGATCCGGCCTCTGGATTTTGCGGCCTTTCCGACCGTCCTGCTGCTCACGACGTTGATGCGCCTCTCGCTCAACGTAGCCTCAACACGGGTCGTCTTGCTGGAAGGCCATACCGGACCGGGTGCAGCTGGCGCTGTCATTGAGGCGTTCGGGCATTTCTTGATCGGTGGGAATTTTGCGGTTGGGTTGATCGTTTTTTCCATTTTGGTGGTGATCAACTTTGTAGTTGTCACCAAGGGAGCAGAGCGAATCGCCGAGGTTTCGGCCCGGTTTGCACTGGATGCCATGCCTGGAAAGCAGATGGCGGTCGATGCAGACCTGAACGCTGGAACCATTGACGAGAAGGAGGCCAAAAGAAGACGCGCTGAGGTTGCGGAGGAAGCCGATTTCTTCGGATCCATGGATGGCGCATCCAAATTCGTTCGGGGAGATGCCGTTGCCGGTATCCTGATTTTGCTGATCAACATCGCCGGGGGATTCATGATCGGCGTGCTGCAGCATGGTCTTAGCGCCGGGGCTGCGGCAGATACTTACGTACTGCTGGCCGTTGGCGACGCGTTGGTCGCCCAAATACCTGGTCTGCTCATTTCGGTTGCCGCCGCGATGGTCGTATCCCGCGTAGGTAAAGACCATGATCTTGGCCGGCAAATCGTTCAGCAGATGTTCGTGTCCCCACGGGTTATGGGCATTACTGCCACCATCATGGGAATTTTGGGGATCATTCCCGGAATGCCTCACCTCGTATTTTTGGGGATTGCTGCGGCTTTGGGTTATGTCGCCTGGGTTTTGGCAAACAGGCCTCAGGTCGTCGATGCCAAAGACACGCCAACTCCAGCCACAACGGATGGAGAAGCCACTTGGGACGACCTTCAGCCAGTGGATCAACTGGGCCTTGAACTGGGCTACAGGTTGATTGCGTTGGTGGACAAAAACCGGCAGGGTGATCTGCTCACCCGCATCAAGGCGGTGCGACGGAAGTTCGCGCAAGAGGTTGGCTTCCTCCCGCCGCCAGTGCATGTCAGGGACAACCTGGAGCTCAAACCCAGTGGCTACAGAATCACGCTGCGGGGTGTCATCGTCGGTGAGGCGGAAGCTTTCCCTGGAATGTATCTGGCCATCAATCCAGGGGGAATTACATCACCACTCATCGGAACTCCCACCACTGATCCCGCCTTTGGCCTGCCGGCCCACTGGATTGATGAACGGCAGAAGGAAGCTGCACAAATGGCCGGATTTACCGTTGTTGATTCCGAGACTGTCATGGCCACCCATTTGTCACACTTGATGCAGGTTCAGGCCTCAAAACTTTTAAGTCGTATAGAGACACAACAACTCGTTGAACACGTGAGCAAGCAAGCCCCAAAACTGATCGAAGAGGTCGTGCCAAAACTGGTGTCAATCGCCGTTTTCCAGAAGGTACTGCAGCTCTTGCTTGACGAGTCGGTCCACATTCGTGACATTCGGACCATCGTCGAATCCCTTGCAGAGCACGCTGGCAGCACGACCGATCCGGCAGAGCTGGCGCGACGTGTCAGAGTGGCACTGTCACCGGCCATCGTGCAACAGATTTACGGCCCATCACGAGAGCTCAACGTGATTGCCATTGATCCAGGACTGGAGCGTCTGCTGGTGCAAGCGCTGGGAAACACCTCCGGGCCAGCGCTTGACCCAGGCGTGGCTGAAATGCTGACACGCACCGCCGCAGAGGTAGCACTAAAACAGGAAGAAATTGGCATACCGGCCTGCCTCCTGGTGCCCGATCAAATTCGCAGTGCCATCGCCAGACTGGTACGTCGGGTAGCTCCCAGATTGCAGGTTCTCGCTCACAGTGAAATTCCTGAAACACACACGATCCGCATTGGTCCGATTCTTAGAGGCGCTCCATCATGAACATTCAGAGATTTATTGCTCCAACCGCGCGTGAAGCGCTCGCCAAAGCAAGGATGACATTTGGCGACGGAACACTGATTCTTTCAAACCGTCCGACTGCTGACGGAATTGAAGTGGTAGCCACCGCGGAAGACGCACTGGCGAGTCTTGATCGCGAAGACAGTGACAACAATCGGGCCAAAAGCGTGGCAGCCGACGGCCGACGGTCACTCGCGACAACCGTGACGCCAGACTCACGAGTGGAAGACGACGTGGCACAACTCTCAATGAGTACATTGTCCTTTCAGGACTATGTTCGTGAAAGAATGTTGCGGCGACGCCAGGATGCTTCTACAGAATCCTCAAAGGCACCCAGGTTTTCAGAGAGCCCGCCACGCCCCTCGCAGTCCGCCTCATCCATCCAGCTGAATGTTGCACCGCCCAAAAAACCCGTTCTCCACAAAGCACCAACTCAGACTTCCGTGAGCGCACCTGCGGCAGTGCCGCAGGCGTTGATGAATGAATTGCTTTCGATGAAGGAACTTATCGAGGAACGGTTCGACACATTGACCTGGCTTGGTCAGGCACGCCAGCACCCCATCGTGTCCAACATGATGCTGAAATTTGTCAGGGCTGGCTACTCTCCATTGCTGGCACGTACCATTCTTGAAAAACTTCCTGAAGAATCCGACGCCGCAGAGTCCATGCAATGGGTTCTTGATGTATTGGAACGCAATCTGAAAACCGATGCAGGGACCAAACCGCTTTTTGAAGAAGGTGGAACCTACGCGCTGGTTGGGTCAACCGGTGTTGGCAAAACCACCACAGCGGCCAAGCTGGCTGGCCTGTGTGCTCAAAAACATGGCTCCAGCAGTGTTGGATTGATCACGCTGGACACCTATCGTGTGGGGGCACACGAACAGCTCAGATCTTATGGTCGAATGCTCGGCGTTGTTGCTCACCTCGCGCATGACCGCGCCGCTTTGCAGGATCTACTTGGGTTGCTTGGCAACAAAAAGATGGTCCTGATTGACACAACTGGCGTAGCACCACATGACCCACGACGTCGCGACATGATGGACGTGCTGGAACTCCCCAATGTCAATCGACTGCTCGTACTGAATGCCGGCAGCCAGGGCGATACCCTGGACGACGTAGTGACCTCATTCAAGACAAAGGGCGTGCAACAGGCCGTTCTTACCAAAGTCGATGAGGCCGTCAAGCTCGGCCCCGCGCTGGACGCAGCCATACGGCATCAGCTGCTGCTTCGTGGTGTAACAACCGGGCAGAAGGTTCCCGAGGATTGGGAGCGGGCTGAATCTGCAAAGCTTGTTCGGGCATCCATGCGTGCGCAAGGCAAGTCCGCCTTTGAACCCAAGGCGGTCGATCTCGGATATTTCTTTGCACAGTCCTCTGGCAAAGCCGCGTCCAGGGAAAACATCAATGCTTGATCTGTGCGCTGACCAAGGCGTGGGCCTGCGCCGCATCGCAATGAATTCCTGTGCGAAGGCTATCGCTGTTGCGAGCCATGGCAGTCAGAACGGTGAGCTGCCACTTCTGTGGAGTCTTTGCACCACACTGGTTGAGCTGGGTCATACCGTAACGGTACTGGATGGAACCATGGAAGAGCAACCTAACGAACCCGGCTTGATGCAGATTCTGGATGCACAACATTGGCAGCACGGCACACGAATGGACAACGGATATTGGTCAGTGCTTCCAGCTGCAAGAGGTTTGCAGAGAATTTGTCAATCATCATCTGGCGCGGCGCCATCTCTGGAAAAACTCAATGGTCTATTCGAAATCGACGAAATCGTCATTGTGTTTGCGCATGGCGACCTCCTGTCAAAAGTTTTGATAAACAGTGATGTTCAACCTCTGCTTGCCGTTTCTCACATCCCCATGTCACTGATGACGGCATACCGTGCACTGAAGCAAATGCTCACTGCCGCCCAAATCCGTCCATTAATCGCCACGGTTAGCACGGATGCCACTCTGCAACCGGTCACCTCGCATCCCCTGCCCGGCAAGGCTTTGACCGATTGCGCCAGGAATTTCCTGGGCTGTAATTTACGATCCCCGCTGATCGTCAAGCTCCCTGAGGGAGATACCACATCGCCAAGCATCAATCGGCTGGTCACGCGGATGCTGGAAACGGCTATGCCACTTGACCGACATTTGCATATCACACCAACGCTTTGTGGGACACAGCCACAGTTTGCAGGGAGCCATTGATGTATACCGCCAAGGGGCAACTCGACCGCAACGCCATGATCAAGCAATATCAGCCGCTGGTCCGCAGGCTGGCCCACCATATGATGGCCAAACTGCCCCCCAGCATTCAGGTTGATGATCTGATTCAGGTTGGCCTCATTGGCCTTTCTGAAGCCCTTTCACGCTTTGAAGCAACTCAAGGCGTTCAGTTCGAAACATTTGCTACACAACGCATTCGGGGAGCCATGCTGGATGAGCTTCGCGAAAACGACTGGATGTCCAGAGGGTCCAGAAAGAGCCAGAAAACAATCGAGCAAGCGCTCCGCCGGCTGGAACATCAGCTGGGCAGGAGTCCATCGGAGTCTGAAATCGCGTCAGAGCTGGGTATGACACTCGCTGACTACCAGAGTCTGCTGGGCAAAGTGAGAGGCACTCAGCTGGTCTACCTGGAAGACATGTCTCACGGTAATGAAGACGAGGACAACTACCTTGATCGTCATGTGAGCGACAGCGAAGCAGATCCTCTTTCGGTTCTGCGGGATCAGCGCCTGCGACAGGCGCTGGTGGATGCCATCAAGCATTTGCCTGAACGCGAACAGTACATCATGAGCATGTACTACGAGCAGGACATGAATCTTAAGGAAATTGCAACCGTGTTGGGTGTTACTGAATCACGGGTTTGCCAACTCCACAGCCAATCAATCGCTCGCCTCAGAGCCAAGATGAGAGATCACTGAGGGCTCTTGGCCCTCATTTCCCCCGGGATTTCCCCGGAAAATTCGTTCGAGATTCGGATTTCGGGGCCGCCTGCCTGAGGCGGCTGCCAGGTGGCTTGAAATCAGGCCGCCAGGACCGTGAAAGCTCCAGACTGCCGGCCAGGTCGGCCATAGGGTCCTGTGGATCCGGGATAAATTGACGCCTGTGCGGAAGGCAGCACATGAAGCAACGCCCGGTCAATCGAAACGGTGCGGCGGGACAAGCCCTCTCGCAATACCGAGATACTTGCAGTCAAAGCCTTCAGACGCTGCTCGAGCCTCTGGTCCCGGTTAAGGGAAGCATCAAAACTGGTCAGTAATCCATGCAACTCTCTGGATACTGCACACAAATCCTTAGATACCGACTCCAGTTTGATGGGCTCTCCATCCGTCAGGGCCAACACCACCCCACCCACCTCATGCTCAATGCGTGAGAGGGTTGCCTGTATCTGCGGTGAAATCACAATGAACTCCGGGAAGCAGAACCGCGTCTAGCGGCGGGTTCGATCCAGCATTTCCTGAGCGTTCGCCAGCAGTTTGTCTGCGATCGCCTCAGCGTTAACCACATACGTGCCCTGTTCGATGGCTGATCGAACAGCATTGACCTTGTCGGTATCTACTTCGGCCGTATCCCCCCTGGAAACCTGCTCCAGCGTTCGCGCAGTGGTCGAGACGGTCACTGCAACGCCAGCTGACTTCGCCGTCTGGGTAGCAGTGGCCGCAGGACCACTTGCCGGGCCAGCCTTGACCGAAGTCGGTGACACGGGCGGTGTAGCCGGAATATCTTTGGGTTGACCTATCTTCATCGTGTTCTCCAAAACTACCTTGGATGTAGTCCAGTACGAATGCTATCGGCAGGCGTTTGAAAGACTTTAGTTCTTTTTGCAGTCATTTGCATATCCCTAAATTTCTATTTTGACTGTTCGGGTATCCAGTACCACGCCAGTCATGATCCGTCCGTTGTCCATTTTGACTCGTGCGGGTTGCCCTACAACACCAGCAGAAAGCGCCTGTCCATCTGACATGATCTGGAAACCAGCTCCTTGTGCTACAACGCGAACCTGTGCACCAGCTTGAAATACCTGTGCCGGCCTGAACATCCCCTGGCGCAAAACCTGTCCAGTGACCAAACCCCTGGTAGCGACCTGCCCGACCCAGAGAGCTGGATCAATGACCACCGCACCGCTGTCCTCTGCCCAATCCACTTCGGCCTCCATCACGTCATCCGGCGTCAAAACGCTGCCCGCAGCCATGTTCCCCTTTATGACCCACGCCAGACCGTAAGCTTTGACGGTGACTGGCAGGAAAACACTCCATCTGGCTGCGCCATCTGCACATCGCAACCCCATGCGGGTTCGCCCCCACAAGCGACTTCCAGGTGGCAAGAAAGGTTCAACGCGATTGCATGGGGCAAGCCGGAGCCGGCTGTCGAGCGTGCCAAGAATCACTTCCATCTTCAATGCGGACGAACCGGAAGACCGGACGCTGGAGACCGCCTGATCCAGCCAGTGTCGGGTTGTTTCGAGCATGTCGGACTCGGCAGATGAAGTTTGTCCGTGCGCCATACCGGCGATGAATACCAAGACCAGCCCCAGGGCCTTGCGGATCACGGAATCCATGTTCAATTGATATCCCGGCATGGCATCCATCATTTCGTTTTTGAATTAAGTAATGCGTTCATAGCTTGTAAAGAGCTATTTCCACCCAAGCAACTATAGACAAGTCACAGCACAAGAAACCACTCAAGTAGAGCCGAAATCTCCCGTTATTCAGTGCATCGGCCATTAAAGGTTTCCCCACAATTGATTCACATCGAAATCCTGGATGACCACCAGGATGGTGGGCAACAAGAGTGGAGGTGTTTCATGTTTGCAAGCTTGACCAGCGGGCTGGACTTTCATTCCAGGGCACTGGTGTTGCGTGCGGAGCGCCAACGCACAATCGCCAGCAACATTGCCAACGCCGATACACCCGGGTACGTTGCCCGTGATCTGGATTTCAAGGCCGCCATGGCCAACGCGACGGCGGGCAACAGCATCGGATCGGGCAGCAACACCACCGCTCCAAACGGCGTTACCCATGCAGGGCATATCCCGCTGCCCGGAGGTGGTGCCAGCGGACTAGCCGGGTCGTCGAAACTGGCTTATGCAGCCCAGACCCAGCCCAGTATGGACGGCAACAGCGTTGACCTCGACCGCGAGCGCGCCAACTTTGTCGACAACTCGGTTCGCTATGAAACGACCCTTCGCTTTATTAACGGCCAATCCAAAACAATCTTGAGTGCGATTCAAGGTCAGTAACGAATCATTCTTGCGAAAGTAACGATCATGTCCATGTTTTCAATCTTTGGCGTCTCAGGCAGCGCCATCAGCGCCCAGTCACAACGTCTCAACGTTGTTGCCAGCAACCTGGCCAACGCTGATGCAGTAGCCGGCCCTGATGGTCAGGGCTATAAAGGACGGCAGGTGATCTTCGAGACCGTGCCGATGGGTTCGGATGCCTCCTCAGGCGTCAAGGTCAGTTCGGTTCGGGAGAGCAACGAGCCGCTTCGCAAAATCCACAATCCCAGCCATCCATCCGCAGACGCAGAAGGGTATGTCACCCACTCGAACGTCAATCCTGTTGAAGAAATGGTCAACATGATTTCCGCCTCGCGCTCGTACCAGAACAACGTCGAGGTCATGAACACGGCCAAGACCCTGCTCCTCAAGACCCTGCAGATGGGCCAGTAATTTTTCCAGGAATCACACATGCTTTCCAGTACCGTCAATTCAGCTTCCGGCGTCAACGCCAGCACCGGTGTATCCAGCGTCAAGTCTGCGGCTACCGATCCGGCGGCCGCGCAGGATCGATTCATGAAGCTGCTGGTCGCTCAGCTGAACAACCAGGATCCGATGAATCCGATGGACAACGCCCAGATGACCAGCCAGATCGCACAGATCAATACGGTAACAGGCATCCAGCAGGTCAATGACACCCTCAAAAGCATGGCAGAGCAATTCACCTCGCTGCAGGTTCTCCAGGGCGCCTCCTTGGTGGGGCATGACGTACTGGTTGAAGGCACAACCCTGACACGCAATGCGGGCGCTGCCAAAGGCGCCGTTGAACTGGCGGGTAACGCCGACAACGTGAAGATCGAGATACTCACGCCAGGCGGACAGATCATTGACACGATCAACCTTGGTGCGCTCGAGGCAGGTCGTCACTCATTTGAATGGAATGCCACCAGCTATCAGGGCACTGGCGAGCCAAGTTTCCGCGTTGCTGCCACTCGCGCTGGCCAGACAGTTGACACCGTCTCCCTGACCCAGGACCGCGTGCTGTCTGTCGCCAGCGAGGATGGCGCCATGACTGTCCAGCTGCAGGGCAGGAGTTCGGTCGCTTACAGCGCCATCAAGGCCATTCTCTGAACACATCTATCACCACGCATCCAAAGGAAAAACATGTCATTCGAAACAGGACTCTCCGGATTGAACGCTGCCAGCCGCAACCTGGATGTCATTGGCAACAACATTGCCAACGCCAACACCACGGGCATGAAAGCCTCCCGCACAGAATTTGCGGATATCGTCGCTTCATCCATTGGTGTGGGCGGTGGCAATTCCAACGGAATTGGCGTGGCGGTTGGCACCGTTTCACAGATGTTTTCCCAGGGGAATATCAACATTACCGGGAATGACCTGGATGTTGCCATCAATGGCAGCGGGTTCTTTCAATTGCAGATGCCTGATGGCTCGGCGGCTTACTCGCGCGCGGGAGAGTTCAAACTCGATCGGATGGGCAATATTGTTACCAACGCCGGAGCCAACGTCATGGGTTACCCGACCGACAACGCCGGCAATCCAACCAGCACAACACTGCAGGCCCTGCAGCTTCCGACAACAGCGCCCATCGGAGCCCAGCAGACAACATCCATGACGGCCGAATTCAATCTCGATGCGCGCGCGCCCGTTTGGAACGCCGTAACACCCAATACGCCGTTGACCACCTACGGAACCTCTCTGACGACTTACGACGCACAAGGGGTGGCCATTCCCACATCGTTCTACCTGCAAAAAACAGGCAACGATACCTGGAACATGTTTACCGATCCCACTTCAGCGGCAACAGCGGTCACTTCATCAGTTGGCACGTTGACGTTCGGCACCAACGGCCTGCTAACCAGCGCTGGAACTGCGGCCCTCAACGTCACATCCCCCAACCCAGCCATTGGTACATTCCCGGTTACCGTCGATCTGTCCAGCGTTACGCAATATGGCGCTTCATTCGGTGTTTCGAACCTGACTCAGGATGGCTACGCCCCCGGCGAGTTGACCGGTCTGAAAATTGGCGAAGATGGGGTCATCACCGCCCGCTATTCCAATGGTGTCACCCAGGCTGCCGGTCAACTGGCGCTCGCGGATTTTCGCAACGTGCAGGGGCTGGCCCCCACAGGTGGCGGCAACTGGGTTGAGACCTTCGCCTCGGGGCAACCAGTTCAAGGCTCTCCCGGGCAGGGGAAACTGGGTGTTCTGCGCTCTGGCGCGCTGGAGGAATCGAATGTTGACCTCACGGCCGAACTGGTCAACATGATGACCGCACAGCGTGCCTATCAAGCCAATGCCCAAACGATCAAGACACAGGATCAGGTGATGTCCACTTTGGTCAATCTTCGCTGATAACCCATCCATCCACTAGTCAGCCTGAGTTTCCATGGACCGACTCATCTACACAGCCATGACCGGCGCCAATGCTGCCGCGCATCGACAGGCCGTCCTGGCCAACAACCTGGCCAATGCTTCGACCAATGGATTTCGTGCTGAACTGTCGACATTTCGTGCCGTGCCACTGCGAGGTGACGGAGCGACCACACGGGTTTTTGCGCTCGAAGCCACGGCGGGTCATCTTGACACGCCCGGATCAGCCCAGCGCACGGGAAGAAGCTTGGACGCCATGACCACGGGCAATTCATGGTTTGCAGTTCAGGGGCTGGATGGTACCGAGTCTTACACCCGCAACGGGGCCTTTGAGGTTTCGCCAGATGGCACCTTGATGACGTCCAATGGACTGACCGTGTTGTCAGATGGCGGGTCTCCCATCACGGTCCCGGCAGGCGCCACGGTGTCCATGGGACATGACGGAAGCATAAGTGCCAAGGTTGGAGGCCAGCCCGCCAATGGCATTGGCCGTTTGAAGATGGTGACTCCGAACGCGGAGGATCCTCTCAAACGGGGAGAAGATGGACTATTCCGGGCTGCCTCAGGGGACCCTTTGCCCAACGATGGCAATGCACGCCTGCAGGTGGGCGTACTGGAAGGCTCCAACGTCAACCCGATTGAAACGATGGTGGGAATGATTCAGACTGCCAGGCAATTTGAAACCCAGATGCGCCTGCTTCAAACGGCTGAATCGAATGATCGGTCAGCGGGCCAACTGCTGGGTCTCCAGGGCTGAGCTACCACCGTGCACTGACCTCAAAGTAAACAAGGAAACATCATGATCAACTCTCTCTGGATATCGAAAACCGGCATGGAGGCCCAGCAAACCCAACTGGACGTCATTTCCAATAACCTGGCCAATGTTTCCACCACCGGTTTCAAGCGTGCCAGCGCGGTTTTCGAAGACTTGATGTACCAAAATCTGCGGCAGGTGGGCTCCAACAGTTCTGAGCAATCCCAGCTACCCACCGGTCTGCAAATCGGACTGGGTGTGCGCACGGTCGCCACCAGCCGCTCTTTTGCACAGGGCAACCTGCAGCAATCGGGAAACAAGCTGGACGTTGCCATTCAGGGCAACGGCTTCTTTCAGGTCACCATGCCTGATGGCACGACCAACTACACCCGCGATGGCTCTTTTCAGGTTGATGCACAGGGTCGACTCGTGACATCTTCCGGGTTGCCCATCGCCAATGGCGTCACTTTCCCCGCCAATGCCACCAGCATCGCCATTGGCGCCGATGGCACGGTCACCGCGCAAGTACCTGGCAATACGGCTCCTCAGGCCATTGGCACGATTGCCCTGGCAAGCTTCGTCAATCCGGCTGGCCTGGACCCCAAAGGGCAGAACCTGTACGCAGAGAGCACTGCATCTGGTCAACCCAATAGCGGCACCCCGGGCGCTAATGGGCTGGGCTCCCTGATGCAGGGCTTTGTCGAAACATCGAACGTGAATGTGGTGCAGGAGCTCGTCACGATGATTCAAACCCAGCGCGCGTATGAGATGAATTCCAAAGCCATTCAAACATCGGATCAAATGCTTCAAAAGCTGGGCCAGCTGTAAGTCAACTTGTCATGTCCGGTCCCAACGCCATGAGTACCCTCGTTAACGCTTTCAGACCGATGGTTGCAGCCCTGTTGGTTGGGCTGGGATGCTCGGCCTGCGAGTCCCTGCCACAAAAAGCCAGGGTTGATTTTGCGGAGCCGCGAGCAGCCCAACCCATTGCGGTGCCAGTTAAAAATTCTGGCATGGCACCAACGGGCAGCCTGTTTCATGCAGCCAGCTACCGGCCCGCGTTTGAAGATGTGCGCGCACGCGCAGTCGGCGATACGGTCACGATCCAGATAGTGGAAAACGTCACTGCCAGCCAGAAATCCGCATCCACTGTCAATCGCAGCACCTCGATGGACGCGGGCGTCTCCGCCTTTCCGTTATTCCCCGCCTCGGAACTGGCCAAGCTGAGCGTCGGCACCTCTTCGTCGAACGACTTCTCTGGCAAAGGCGGCACAGAAAGCGCCAACACGTTTTCAGGATCGATCACCGCAACGGTGGTGGAAGTTCTACCCAATGGTCACCTGCTAGTCGCCGGAGAAAAACAGATCGGTGTGAATCAGAACGTGGATGTTCTCCGGTTTTCCGGGACGGTGGACCCCCGAGTGGTTCAACCCGGAAGCATTGTGAATTCCACGCAGGTAGCCAATGCGCGCATCGAATCCAGGGGCCGCGGTGCGCAGGGTGAGGCCCAGACAGTTGGCTGGTTATCCCGCTTCTTTTTGAGCTTTCTGCCTTTCTGACCCTCTTCAGAATCGAATCCTGCAAAACCCATTGAGCATCATGCCCGCCTTTCTCCTTCTTTTGATGACCCTCTTTTCAAGACAGAGAACCCTGTGGCTGCTGGCTATGTGCCTCATTTCAATGACTGACGCACAGGCAGCCCGGATCAAGGAGGTGGCGGCCATCGAAGGGGTTCGCAGCAATCAGCTCACCGGGTTCGGACTCGTCGTCGGGCTGGACGGAACCGGTGACCAGACAACCCAGATGCCCTATACATCCCAGGGTCTGAACAACTACCTGCAGCAACTCGGCATCACATTGCCTGCCGCCTCAGTATCCCAGCTGCAACTCAAAAACGTCGCAGCTGTGCTTGTTACAGCGCAACTCCCGGCTTTTGCACGCCCCGGACAGACGCTGGATGTCAACGTATCGTCATTGGGCAATTCAAAATCACTCAAAGGCGGCATGCTGATCGCCACACCCCTGAAAGGTGCTGACGGTGAAGTCTATGCCCTGGCCCAGGGCAACCTGATTGTGGGCGGTGCCGGTGCTGCAGCTGGCGGCAGCAAAGTTCAAATCAATCATTTGAGCGCTGGGCGCGTGCCCGATGGCGCCCAGGTAGAGCGGTCAGTACCCACACCGCTGCAACTGGGTGACAGCTTTAACCTGGGGCTGAACGCCTCGGACTTCCAGACCGCGCGCAAGGTCGCCCAGGCCATCAATCAGAAATTTGGTCCCGGATTTGCACGCGCACTGGATGGTCGAACCGTTCAGGTCAAAGCCCCGCCAGATGCAAATGACCGGGTGTCTTTCGTTGCGGAGATGGAAGAGTTGACACTGGAGTCCTCCATACCCAGTGCCAAAGTCGTCATCAACGCACGCACAGGCTCCATCGTGCTGAATCAAGCGGTCACACTCGGGCCCTGCGCGATAGCTCATGGCAACCTGTCGGTGAGCATCAGCTCAACGCCCGTCATTAGCCAACCCAGCCCACTCTCACCCAACGGGCAGACTGTTGTCGCCGAGAAGGCCAACATCCAAATCAAGCAGGAGCCCGGGATTTTGATCCAGGTGCCTGCCGCACCTCAGCTATCAGACGTCGTTCGCGCCCTGAACGCACTGGGCGCAACACCGCAGGATTTGCTCGCAATACTGCAGGCCATCAAGGCCGCCGGCGCCCTGAATGCGGAGCTTGAGGTCATCTAGCATGAGCTTCGGACAACTGCAATCGACTTCCAACGCGCTTGCGGCGGATGGCCGCACGTTGAATGCGCTGAAGCTCCAGGCGGGTCAACAGACCACCCCGGAAGCGATCAAGGAAGCAGCCAAACAGTTTGAGTCGCTTTTCATGCGAGAGCTCATCAAGAGCATGCGTGAAGCCACGATGAAATCAGGGCTGATGGACAGTCCTGGTGGTGACCTGGGTGCAGACTTGCTCGATCAACAGTTCGCCGTGCAGATGTCCGGGCGACCCGGTGGTCTGTCGGATTTGATTGCGCAGCAATTGTCCCGCCAGATGGGTTTGGCCAAACCCGATGAATCCGGGGGGAAAGTGAGTGGTGTAGCGCCGGTTCATCCCCCCGTTGCAAGCTCCGTTACCAGCACCAACGCTGCTTCCCCCTCGGTGCGCCAGGCCGGATTCGTCCAGCGGCACAGTGATGCGGCGGCCAGAATTGCGGCATCCAGTGGTATTCCGGCCAGCTTCATGATCGGACAGGCAGGCCATGAAACAGGCTGGGGCAAACACGAAATCAAGATGAAGGGAGGCGAGCCTTCCTTCAATCTGTTTGGTATCAAGGCAGACGCGAAGTGGACAGGGAAAACGGCCGAAGTCACCACCACCGAATATGTGAATGGTGAGCCCCGCAAAACGGTTGCCCGATTTCGCGCCTACAGCTCCTACGAAGAGTCTTTCAAGGACTACGCCCGGCTGATTACCGATACGCCCCGGTACGCGCAGGTTCGCCAGCAGACAGGCTCTGTCACGGCTTTTGCCTCTGGACTGCAACGTGCCGGCTACGCCACTGATCCGGCTTACGCATCCAAGCTCAGCCGCGCCATCAACACCACGTTGCAGCTGCAGCGCGCACAGGCCTGATCGAGGTTGTCATGAGCGGAATTCTCAATATCGGAACACGGGCATTGCTGGCCAACCAGGCTGCACTGCAGGTCGCCGGCAACAACATTGCCAACGTCAACACCCCCGGCTATTCGCGGCAGTCCGTGGTACTTCAAAACGTTGCTGGCGAATTCACTGGCAGCGGGTACTACGGCAAAGGCGTGGAAATCACCACGGTTCAGCGTAACCACAGCGAGTTTCTGACCCGGCAGGCAGCGCTTTCCAGCTCTGTCGCAGCATCGGACTCCAAACGACTGGAACAACTCCGGCAACTTGAAGACATTTTCCAGGGCGGGCCAAATGGACTGGGTGCGGCCGTGGGTGACATGCTCAACTCATTCGCAGACGTAGCCAGTGCCCCCACTGATCTGACAGCGCGCACCGTGGTGCTGACCCGGGCCGATGAAACCGCTGCCCGGTTTCGCGCCGCCGCAAACAGCCTTGCCGAACTGAAGCAAGGCGTCGGCATTGAACTGAATGCATCTGTCGCGGCGGTGAACAGTCTCGCCAGACAGATCGCCTCGGTGAACGAAGAAATCGCCCGCTCCAAGGGAACGGGCCAGACTCCCAACGATTTGCTGGACCAGCGCGACCAATTGATCCGGGAGGTCAACCAATACGTCCAAACCACCAGCATTGCTGCTGACGACGGAACTGTCGGCCTCTTTCTGGCCAACAGCCATCCCTTGGTGCTCGGTACAGCGGTTTCCCAGTTGACTCTCGTTTCTGACGATTTTTCTGACCCGTCCAAAACCAAGCTGGCGATTCAGCGTGCCGGGCAGACTACCCTGCTGGAAGAAGCCACACTGGGTGGCGGCGAGATGGCGGGCCTGCTGCGCTTTCAGAACACCGATCTCGTGGAAGCTGGCAACCTGCTGGGCCGAATGGCGCTGGCCATCGGCGGCTCGATGAACGAGCAGCACCAGCTTGGTCTGGATCTCAACGGCAACGCCGGGGGCAACCTGTTCAATCTGGGCTCCATTCCCGCGGGTCTGGCCGCTGCGTCCAACACCGGCACAGCGACTCTGACGGCAAGTGTTCAGTCCTCCCCGGTATCGGGAACCACTTCTTTTGCCGCGTCTGACTATGAAGTGACGTTCACCTCGGGAACGGCGGGCAACATTGTGCGACTGTCCGATGGACAAGTCAGTGCATTCAATCTGGCCGTTACGAATCCTGCGCAGGTTGATGGGCTGGACATCCAGATCGGCGCCGGCAGTGCTACCGCCGGAGACCGATTTCTGCTCAAACCGTTCAGCACCGCTTCCGGCAGTATCGCGACGGCATTCTCGTCACCACGCTCGCTGGCCATGGCCAGCCCGGTCGCGGCCAGCGCCGGCATCAACAATACGGGCGATGGCGCCGTTGTCAGTCTGGCTGCCCGATCCAATCCAGCCCCGGCTGCCGTCACATTGACGTTCACCGGGCCGGGAACGTACACCCGCTCGGATACGGGCGCCACGCCCTATACCTACACGCCGGGCCAAGCCATTGAATATGACATGGTGCCTCCTGCGACCAATGGCTGGTCACTGGTTGTGAGCGGCAACCCCCAGACAGGCGACACATTCACAGTACAGGCCAACGCCTACCCCACACTCAATGCAGGCAATGCAGAAACCATTCTGGGTCTGCGTGATGTAGCGATGTTTGACGGTGCGGTGTTGACTGATGGTTACTCCGGCGTGATGGCCCAGGTGGGGGTGCGTGTGCAGAGTGCTGACTTTGCCGCCAACATCTCCAAATCCATCGCCGACAACATCGAAGCAGATCGCACGGCCGTCTCGGGCGTCAACCTGGATGAAGAAGCGGCCAAGCTGCTGCAATTCCAGCAGTCGTATCAAGCGGCCGCCAAGATGCTGCAAATATCTCAAAGCATTTTTGACACCCTGCTGCAAGGCATGGGCCGTTAAGGAAGTTCCATGCGCCTTGGTACCGCCCACACATACGATGCCGCTCTCGAACTCCTGATGAAAAGGCAGGTCGAAATGTCCGGCCAGCAGGAAAAGCTGACATCCGGCAAGCGCATCAACCGGGCCAGCGATGACCCCACAGGAGCCAGCCAGGCAGAGCGCGCCCTGACACGCCTGTCACGCCTGGAGACAGACCAGCGCTCCCTTGCGCTGCAACGCAACGCACTGACCGTGGCCGAATCCACACTGGGCGAATCCACCAGCCTGATTCAACGATTTCGCGAGCTGGTCGTCAGTGCCGGCAACACCTCTTACAACACGCGCGACCGGGAAACCATCGCCCTGCAACTGACCGGCCTGCGTGACCAGATTTTTTCGCTGGCCAACAAGACGGACTCCAACGGCATACCGCTTTTTGGCGGTTTGGGAAGCGCCGGCGAGCCTTTTGTCGATGCGACAGCCGGCGTCGCGTTTCAGGGCATTCCGGGACAGCGTGCCAGCACCGAGATTTCGGTACCGGGCGCAATGGATGGTCAGGCTATCTGGATGAAAGTACCCTCAGGTAACGGTGTGTTCAACATCGCCCCCAACCCCGCCAACACCGGAGCTGTCTGGACCGACATGGGCCAGGTGACAAACCCCGGCGCGGTAACGGGCGACAACTACGCCATCGCATTCAGCGTGGCTGCGGGTGTCACCACCTACAGCGTGACCAATACCACCACCGCCATCACCGTGGCCACAGGTCAGCCCTTTGTTTCCGGTCAGGCAATAACCTTTGATGGCCTGTCGATGGTAGTCAATGGCACCCCGCAAAATGCCGACGCCGTGCAGATTTCACCCAGCACCACGATGGACATGTTTGCGGTACTGGACGACGCCATCTCCGGCATCCGCAATGCGACAACGGGCAGCTCCGCATCACAGGCAGTTGCGCAGGCGTTGACGCAGATCGACTCCGGCATGGACCGCCTTCAGGCAGCCCAGGGACAGGCCGGTGAATGGCTGAACCGGGCCGACACGATTACCGACGCCCAGGCGCAGCAGACGGTCCAGCTTGAGGCAGACCGGTCACGCGCCGAAGACCTGGACATGGTCAAAGGCATCTCTGATTTTCAGAAAACCCAGACCGGCTACCAGGCCGCACTGCAGTCGTACGCGCAGGTACAAAAACTGTCGCTGTTCAATTTCATCAACTAGAAGCATGACCCAGTCCGTCCTGGATAACCTGACACTGGGCTACCAGCCCCTGTGGAACCCATTGCGGCAACTGGCAGGGGTACAGCTTTTTGTGGGTTCCGGGTCTGCCAGTCCGGTCGATGCCAGTCACCTGCTGTCTGTTCTGCAGGAGTCCTGGCCAGAGCACGCACCACCGCTATTGCTCTCCATCCAGACCCACCAGTTGCTGTGTGAAGTCATTGAATGTGCGGGCCAGCACAGTCCCTGGGTAGCGGTTCAGGAAGATTTGCTGGGCGATCCCGCCATGGCCCAACGTGTTCACACGGCCCACCAGCGCGGCCTCAAAATGATCTGGCGTGGCGAACCCGGCGAACGTCCCACTTCCACCATGGCATCGTGCTTCGCGCGCAACATGGTGGTGCTGACGGCTGAAGAGGCGCTCACGGGGCTTCGCGCTTCGCTGGCGCGGCACAATGGCTCTGCAGCGATGACCGCAACCCCGCCCAAAAGCCCGGTTGTTCCCGGCCATATCTACGAATCGGTCGCCAGCCGCGCCCTGGTGGAACATTGCCTGGACGAACAGGGCGCCTGGGCGGTGGCCGGCTGGCCATCGGAAGACGTGTTGCACGGCTATCGGCACCGGATCATCCAGCCTGATCACCGGGCGGTGGTCAAACTGATTGAATCCACCGTAGCCGATGACTCCATGGAGTCCATTGAACACACGCTGAGCGAAGAACCGGTTCTGGTCTACCGTTTCATGCGTTATGTGAACAGCGCGGCCCTGGGACTTCCCGGCGGCATTGATTCCCTGCGCCACGGGCTGATGGTGCTGGGCTATTCCAAATTGAAATCGTGGCTCCTGGAACAGTTACCCCACACCACCAGCGATCTCAGTCTGCACCCCATCCGCATGGCCATGGTGATGCGTGCACGGCTGATGGAGCACTTGCTGGACGCGGGCGCCGAAGACGGGCTGCGACGCGATGTATACCTGTGTGGCCTGCTGTCACAGATCGATTTGTTCATGGGCGAGCCTCTGGCAGCTGCTTTGCAGAGGCTGCCACTGTCGCCCCGAATTGATTCAGCCATTCTGGCCGAATCCGGGCCTTACCTGCCTTACCTCCAGTTGGCGACCGCGCTCGAGTCACCCCGGCTGCGGCACGTGGGCGCCCTGTGCAAGGCGCACCAGATCAACAGCGAAGAGGTCAACCGCGCCCTGTTGCGCACGCTGTCTACCGTTCAGGCCAACCCTGCCAAAGGCCTGCTATTTGCCTGACCTGAGTTTGCCGAAGGTTTGCCAGAACGCAGCATCCTGAGTCGTTGCAAAGTTGATGCGCATCAGTGTGCTGGGCTGCCGGTTGGCGTGAAATAACGCGCCCGGCGCCAGCAGATAACCTTCATCCAGCATGCGATGCGACAACATGTCCGTGTCAACGCCCGTGTCCACCCAGCCAAACAAGCCCGCAGGCTCTGCGGCGAAGGTGCAACCCGCGGCCAGCGCCAGCTTCACGCTGCGTGCGCGCGCCACATCCAGCCGCGTACGGATGCGCTGTGCGTGCCGGCGCAGTTGCCCCTGATCGATACACCAGGCCAGCGCTTTCTCCAGCAGCGCCGGCGTCGTCAGCGTCGCGAGCAACTTGGTGTCGGTCAGCCGCTCCACCAGATCAGGAGGTGCCGCCAGAAACCCGATACGCCAGTTCGGCGCCAGGATCTTGGCAAAACCACTGACATAAATGGAGCGCTGCAGACCGTCCAGCGCACACAGGCGCGTGGCATGGTCGGGTGCAAGATGGCTGTAGGTGTCGTCCTCAACAATGTGAAAGTTGTGCGCATTGGCCAGTTGCAACACGCGATACGCACTGCCCGGTGACAGGCAATAACCCGTGGGGTTGTGAAACACACTGACGCTGACAAACAGCTTCGGGTGGTGCGCTTCACAGTAGCGGGCCATCACTTCCAGATCAGGCCCGTCAGCCCGGCGCGGCACCGGCAGAATGCGCATGCCCAAAGCGTCCAGCCGGGCAAACTCGATGGCCCAGCCCGGCTCTTCCACCATGACGTAGTCGCCCGCACGCAGCAAGGTACGGCTGACGATATCCAGCGCGTGTGTGGCGCCGACCGTGGTGACGATCTGCTGTGGCGAAGCGTGCACGTTCAGGCCCGCGAGCTTTTTCGACAGCGACTGTCGCAGCCCCGGATCGCCCGCTGGCTCGCCATACTGGAGTGAAAACGCCTTCAGTGCGCTGGCGCCGGTCACCTTGCGCACGGCGGCCGGCATGAAGGTCGTCTCGAGCCAGTCGGGTGGGAACACGCCCATGCCGGGCTGGGGCTTGTCGCTCACCGCATGGAACATGCCGCGGATCAGCGCCGTGGCGTTGATGGGGGCCCGGGTCATCCCGATCACCTGATTTGCTATTGATTTAATAGCTACTTGCGCACTGTTGACGAGGGGTGGGGTCATTTCCCGCACATAAAAACCGCGATTTTTTTGAGCTTCCACCAAACCCTGCGCCAGCAATTGGTCGTACGCCGCCACCACGGTGGAGGGGCTTACGCCCTGCTGCTGCGCGCACAGCCGCACGGAAGGCAAGCGAGCGCCCGGCGCGAGCAGGCGTGTGCGGATGCGCTCGGAAAAACGCGCACTGAGTTGCTCTGTGAGAGACTGAGAGGCAGATTTCGTCAACATAGGGGCGGTCTCGCTGTGCTGCGACTAGCAGCAGTACAGTAATCGAAAATGTCTGGATGACTGTACTGCCAGTGTAATGGTTTTCATCTTAAAGTTTGATCCATGACCGCTTCCGAGTTCACCGCCCTGCTGATGCTGACGACCGCCGCGAGCTTCTCGCCCGGGCCCAACACCACGCTGAGCACAGCGCTGGCAGCCAACCTGGGCTTGAAGCGTGCGCTGCGTTTCGTCTGCGCCGTACCCGTGGGGTGGGGCCTGCTGTTCAGTCTGTGCGCGGGCGGTGTGGGGGCGCTGGTAGTGGCCGTGCCGGCTCTGCGGCTGGCCATCCAGTTTTTTGGCGTGGCTTATTTGTTGTGGCTGGCCGCCAAACTGGCGCAATCCAGTCAGATGGCGCAGGCAGACGCAGCCCGGCTCAATGTCACCTTTTTTCAGGGCGTGATGCTGCAGTTTCTCAATATCAAGGCCTGGATGCTGGCATTGACCGTCGTAGCCGGGTGGCTGGCCGGGCGTGCGGATATGGGGGCCCGGTTTGCGATCATCTTGCCGGTCATGCTGCTGTTCGGGTTCTTCAGCAACCTCGCCTATGCCACGATGGGCTCCCTGCTGCGCACCTGGTTGACCCGCGGGCAACGGTTGATCTGGTTCAACCGCATCATGGCTACCGTGCTGGTGGTAACGGCCGCCTGGATGGCCACCATATGAGGAACAGGCAATGAACCGCGAAACCAGAGGCCTGTGGCTGGGCTTCATCGGGGTGGTGCTGTTTTCAGCCACCCTGCCCATGACCAAACTCGCCACGGGACCTTTTGACGCGCCCCAGCTGTCACCCGTGTTCGTTACGTTTGGTCGCGCGGCGCTAGCTGGCATCCTGTCGATTTTCTATCTCGCATTCAGCCGCAGTCCCATTCCGAAAAAAGGGCAATGGGGCGCGCTCTTCTTTACAGGCTTGTGCGTGATCATCGGTTTCCCGCTGTTCATGGCCATGGGGCTGCGGCATGTGGAATCGGTCCATGCGTCCGTGATCATGGGCATCCTGCCGCTGGCCACGGCCGCCATTGGCTCGCTCTGGCTGGGACAACGCCCCAGCGTCGGCTTTTGGGCTTGCGCTGTAGCCGGTAGCGCACTGGTAATGGCGTTTGTGCTGTTACGCGCCAGCCCGGCCAGTTCGCAAGAAGCAGGCATGGGTGCAAACTGGGCCGACCTGTTGCTGCTGCTCGCTGTGCTCAGCGCATCATGCGGGTACGTTAGTGGTGCACAACTCACGCCGTCATTGGGTGCCGAGCGCGTGATCTGCTGGGTACTGGTCATCAGCCTGCCGCTTACTGTACCCATGATGCTCATCAACTGGCCACCACTACCCGTGCGACCCAGCGCCTGGCTGGGTTTCGGTTACGTGACGCTGTTTTCCATGTGGATCGGGTTCTTCGCCTGGTACCGGGGCCTGGCGCTGGGCGGCACGGTGCGCGTCAGCCAGGTGCAACTGGTGCAGCCCTTTCTCAGCATGCTGTTCTCGGTACCTCTGCTGGGTGAGTCGCTTGATGTGGTGACGGTCGGTTTTGCGCTGGC
>ERZ795061.169-NODE-169-length-66002-cov-12.069040_pt1 | contig 66002 bp, 52 predicted proteins | sample MGYA00375145_ERZ795061 | MGnify/ENA primary metagenome ERZ795061 (study PRJEB30190, sample SAMN05720144) | anaerobic digester metagenome | isolation source: active sludge of municipal wastewater-treating anaerobic digesters | place: USA | collected 2014-12-22 ... | reverse complement strand
TCCTCGCAATTGCGGATGCGGAACAGTTTGTGCAGCAATGCCAGCGTCTCGCGCACGGATGCGGCGCTCGGGTACGGACCGAAATATCGACCCCCGCCGTTGCGCGCGCCCCGGTGGAATGCCAGGCGCGGATAGTCACCCGGCGTCAAATGGATGTAGGGGTAACTTTTGTCGTCGCGCAGCAGGATGTTGTAGCGCGGACGCAGGGTCTTGATCAGTTGCGCCTCAAGCAGCAAGGCTTCGGCCTCGGTGCGCGTCAGGGTGATCTCGATGCGTGCAATCTGCGCAACCATGGCGGCAATGCGCGGCTGCATGCTCGGCTTGAGGAAGTAGCTGCCGACGCGCTTTTTCAGATTGCCGGCCTTGCCGACATAGAGCAGATCGTCATTGCCCGCAAACATGCGATACACGCCGGGCGCAGTGCTCAGGTGGGCGACAAATGCCTTGCCGTCAAATGCGGGTTCAGCCTGCATGCGCATCATCGTGTGATGGACAGCCGTCGCGTGAAAAACGACTCACCGCACTCGGCCAGTCTGCGCGGCTCATTCCCCAACCGGAACGCGCTTGCCGATGCCGCTGGCGAGGTCAATGCGCACGATCTCATGCACATTGGTATTGGCGATCCACAAGGCACCGGCCGCGATCGACAAGCCGGCTGGCTCGAACAGGCGGATGTCGACGTTCAGCGCACGCACCGCGCCGCTCTTCAGGCTCAGTGCCTTGATCTTGCCGTTGTAGCTGTCGGCAATGAACGCGATACCGCGCGGATCAAGCGTGATGTCCAGGGGATTCTGCAAACGCGCCACATCGCGCGCTCCAGGCGCATCGCCATACTCGTACAAGCCGCTGCCAACCAGGGTCGAAACGCGACCATCCAGCAATCGGATCAAGCGCACGGCGGATGACGCCGCATCGACCACCAAAAGCTGCATGCCGATGGCGGCAATACCGACCGGCTGCGCAAACGAGGCTTCCAGAGACAAGCCATCGACGAGCTCGCACTTGCCGGTTCCCGCCAGCACATTGACCCGGTTCCGGGTCAAGTCGAGTTCCCACACCTGGTTCTGGCTGGATGAGGTCACATGGAGTTTGTCGGCCACCACGGCGAGGCCGGTCGGCGTACCAATGGGCGTGACCAACGGATCCGCTTCATGCGGGCGCACGCGGCCCTGCTCGCCGGTGCCGAGCACCGTCTCGACATCACCACCACGCAAGCGGATGCGACGGATGCAGTGATTGCCGCGGTCGGCCACGTAGAGAAAATCATCGCGCAGGGCGAGTCCCTGTGGATCGCGGAATCCGCATTGCTCGTCGCGACCATCCCAGTATCCCGGGTCCGACGAGCCGAACTGACGCTGGATGCGTCCATCGTGCCTGCATTCGATGACGCGATGGTGGCCGCTGTCGGCAATGTAGAGGAACTCGTCGGTGGCCAGCACCTTGCCGGGGAACAGCAAGGCCTCGCGCGGCTCCGGACGCGATGCCGTGGGTGCCGCCTCGTACTCGCGCAGATCACGCTCTGCCGCCTCGTCGAGCAGGCGACCGACGATTTCATCCAACTCCACCCGATGTCCTTCACCGGCAATGATCGAAACGACCTGGCCTTCGGCATCGATCACGACAACGCTTGGCCAGGCCTCAATGGAAAACTGCCGCCACAGCGCATGCTGCGGATCGTTGGCGACCGGATGCCGGATCTGCAGGCGATTGACCGCCTTGAGCACCACGCTGGCATCGCGCTGGTGCGGATACTTCGGGGTGTGCACGCCGATGACGGTCAGACCGTCGTGATAGCGGCTCTCCAGATGGGCAAGATCCGGCAACAGGTTCCAGCAGTGGACGTTGTCGTAGCTCCAGAACCAGAGCAGCACGACACGACCACGCAGGCCCGACATCAAGGGTGCATCACTGACGTTGACCCATTCGAGTCCTGCTGGAAACTCGGGCGCTGGCAGGCGGGAGACCATGCGTGTCCTGTGACGGGGGTTGCTGGCACCTGGCAAATGCAGGCGCTCCGGCTCCGATTATGACCCAGACAAACGCTCGATCAACGCCCCGATTCCATCACGGGCCAGATCCAGGGCACGCTGGAAATCCGCCTGCCCTCCGTAGTAGGGGTCGGGAAGCTCGACCGGCCCGTCGATTCCGGCGAAAGGCAGGAACAGCGCAACCCGCTCGCGGGCAGCCTTCGGCGCGATATCCAGCAAGGCGCGATGATTGATCCGGTCCATCACCAGCAAATGGTCGAAACGGCTGAAATCCGCCGCGCAAACCTGGCGTGCGCGGTGACTGGCCAATGGATAGCCGTTGGCTTCGGCGATGGCAATCGAGCGTCTGTCCGCACTGGCGCCGACGTGGTAGTCCTCGGTTCCCGCCGAGTCGACTTCGACCGCAATACCCACGCGGGCAAACTCGACACGCGCCACGGCGGCCACGGTCGGCGAGCGACAAATGTTGCCCATGCACACGAACAAAAGCTTCATTGCGCGGGTGAGGCCAGCAGTTCCCGCTCAACCCGCGCGAGGTCTGCTTCGGTATCAACGCCAGCAGGGAAGAACTCCGGCGCCATGGCAACGTGGATGGCATGCCCATGTTCGAGCGCGCGCAATTGTTCCAGCGACTCGGCGATTTCCAGGGGCGTACGCGGCAACGAAGCAAAGCGGCCGAGGAATCCCGCGCGATAGGCATAGATGCCGATGTGGCGCAGGCAGGGCACGTTCGCAGGCAATGCATGGCGATCGGCGGCCATTGCATCGCGCGCCCAGGGAATCGGCGCACGGCTGAAATACAGTGCGTTGCCGCTGCCGCCGCGCACCAGCTTCACGCAGTTCGGGTCAAAAAGTTCATCAATCGACTGGATCGGCGTTGCCAGGGTCGCCATCGGCGCGTAACTGGCCGCCAGCGCCTGCGCCACGGCCTGGATGCCGCTCATCGGCGCCTGCGGTTCATCGCCCTGCAGGTTGACGACGATCAGGTCTTCCTGCCACGCCCGCAGGCGCGCCAACTCGGCAAGACGATCAGTGCCGGAGGCATGGTCGGCCCGGGTCATCACCACCTCGACGCCGTTGCCATCCAGCGCATCGGCGATGCGCGCATCATCCGTGGCAACCACCACCTCGCGCGCGCCGGCAGCCAGCGCACGCTGGCATACGCGCACGATCATGGGAACGCCGGCGATCTTGCGCAGTGGCTTGCCGGGCAGGCGCTGGGATGCATAGCGCGCAGGGACGGCAACCACGAAATCCGGGAGGTTTGACATGGGCACATCTCGCCTGAACACAGAACAAAAGAGTATTCGACTGTGATCGGTGAAAACAGTGGCGGCCTGTACAATGCGCGCTCCCCGAGCAGCAGCAACTGGTGATGAACGGTTCGACCGGCGTGAAATCCGCGCTGCCCCTGCGCGCCGCCTTGCTGATGGCTGCGAGCTCCAGTCTGTTCGGCATGATGGCCATCGCCATTCGCTATGCATCCCACCAGCAGCATCCGTTCGAGATTGCCTTCTTCCGCTGCCTGTTCGGCGCCCTGTTCGCCCTGCCCCTGCTGCGCGTGCACGGCCTCGAACTGCTGCGCACGCGTCGCCTCGGTTTTTACATCGTGCGCTGTGCCGCCGGCATCGTTTCCATGTTGTGCGGATTCTGGGCGCTGGTGCATCTGCCGCTGGCGCAGGCCGTTGCCTTGTCGTATTCAACACCCTTGTTCGTCACCATCGGTGCCGTGCTGGTGTTGGGCGAAGTCGTACGCATGCGGCGCTGGAGCGCGGTAATTGCGGGATTCATCGGCGTACTCGTGATTGTCAGGCCCACCGCGGCGGACTTCAGCAGTGCCACCCTGATCGCCCTGCTTGCCGCAGCCATCAGCGGTGGCGTGACCATCAGCATCAAGTACCTGTCGCGTACCGATCCGGCCGATCGCATCGTCATCCTGACCACCCTGCTCTGGGTTCCGCTCAGCTTGCCGTTTGCGCTGACCGTCTGGAAATGGCCGGATGCCGCGACCTGGCCGTGGCTGATCCTGTCCGGCGGATTGGGTACGGCAGGTCACTACTGTTGGACGCGTGCACTCAAGATGGCGGAAGCCTCTGCGCTCGCACCCCTGAGCTATCTGCAACTGCTGGTGGTCGGTACGCTGGCCTGGTTGCTGTTTGGCGAGGTGATCGACAATTACACCGCAGCCGGTGCGGCCATCGTGATCGCTGCCAGCCTGTACATCGCCCGCCGTGAAGCGCGCGTGGCACGCGACCTCAACAAGCCTGAAACGGTCGCCAAGCAGACCCCCACCCTTTGAATCCGCCGGGGTCGATCAAGCGCGCGCTGCCAGCTTTCTTTGCAGCCACCACAGCGGTGCGCTGATCGCAAGCCAGGCCAGGAACCACGGCCATCTGGGCAAACGGGTGGCAACCGTCCACGCGGGAATCTCCGGCTCGATCAACTGCCGCGTTGCCTCGCGGGTTTCCGCCCTATGCAGCGATTGCCCTTCATCTGCCGTGTGCACGAACACCGGCCACGTGCCGTTTTCATCGCGCACGCGGTTCCAGCCAGCGGACGACGGCCACCACGACGCACAAGCCGCGTCGGAAGGTTCCACCAGCAATGCGAATTGCGTGCCTGCCGGATCGATCACGTCAGCGCCTATCTGCAATCCACAGACCTGGGTGCGCTCACCCACCCGTGCCCAGTGCGGGAGTTGCGGTTCCCGCGTGCCGCGCGCACGTGCGAGCGTGGAGAACACGCGACTCCAAAGAGTTCCGTAACGACTGCCCTGCCCTGCCAATTGCAAGCGGAAGCTGTCACGCGGCAACCAGATGCCGATCCGTCCCTGGCCAACGCCATGCCACGCTGCCAGCAGGGTGCCATCCTCCGCCCTGAGCAGCGGCACCAGGCCTGCATCGACAATGGCGAGTGCCGGTCGATCCTGCCCAAGGTTGATCGCCGCGGTGTCTGTCGACTGCGCCTGGTCCTTCGTTGCGGAAGCCTGCAGGTTCACGCCCAGCTCGCGCCACTCGGCAAGCACCGCAGCCGATGGTTTCGCGCTGACCCGCAACAGCACGCCGAGGCCGGAGCGGATGGCCTCGCCGATGTCTTGCTTCTCGCGCGCCGAAAGTCCGGCCCATGCACGCTCATCCACGATCAGCAGATCCATCTCCGCAAGGCTGGCCGGTTCGAGTTTCACCGACTCACCGCGTTGTTCGATGCCGCGACTCAAGCGGATCTCGCTGCCGATCTGGTGACCTGCATCAAGCGCCCAGCGCCGCAGGTACTTGGACTCCGCATCCGGCGCGCCTGCCAGGATCACGCCACGCAGCGCAGCCGGCATGCGCACGCGAAGCGGGAGCGAAACAACATCGACCTCGGCCTCGTTTGCATCAAGCAGCCGCAATCGCCAGGTCTCGGTACCCGGTACACGGGATATGGCCGACAACTGGAAACGGCCCTGTTCATCCACGTTGCCTGTTGCCGCCTTGGTGCCGGCGCGGTCCAGCAGTTCGACATGCGCCGATGGCACACCCTCGACACGTCCGCCAACACGCCAGAGCACACCCGAATCCACGGCTGCCGGGAAATCCAGCGCGACGAATCCGATCGGTGCTGCCGATGGCTCGAAGGCGAGCGCACGCACGCCCACGGCATCGTGATCGCGACCCGGCAATCCATCACCAAGCACGCGCAGTGAGGCAACCCGCGGCAGCGTGCGCAGAGCGGCGGCAAGGTCGGGCGTGTGCATGATCCAGTCCCCGGCCACCTCGACACCCGGCAAGGCGACGGTCAATTGCCCGGCATCAAGATCGCGCAACTGTTTTGCATCCACGCCGGGCGTGAGTACCAGCAGGGTTTGAGGCGCCTGCACCATCGAGGGCGGAAACAGGGTCAACGCCAGCAGCACGGCGCCGAGCAGCTGGCCCGCAACCAGCAGCCAACGCCAGCGCGTTGCCTGCACAAGGTTGCGGTACGCACCGAATGCGCAGGCAATGCCGATCAACACCATGCAGGCCAGTTGCAGGCTCATGGCGATTCCTGCCGATTCAACAAGTCGAGGTAATGGCGCCCCTGCTCATCCGGGCGCTCGCGCAGCGCGGTGGCCGCCGGCGGCAGTGGCAGCTCCTTCCACAAGGCGTCGAGCAAACGCGTGCGACAGTCGAGGCAATCCGGCTGTCTGCGCAAGGCATCGATGCCCGCACGCAAACCCAGGGCATCACCGACAAGGCGGGGGTTTTCCCGCAGCCACGCATCGAAGGTATCCAGATCTGCCCCATGTCCACCCTGCAACGCGCGGTACAGACGGTCGATGGGCGCGCGCTCGGATTCGGCCGCTGCCAGCACGCCCGGCCGATCACGCACATCCTTGCGCTCACCGCTGAGGCGTCGGCTTTCATCCACCGGCGGCAATTCCAGGCCAACGCGCGCGAGGTAGATGCGCGAGGCCTGCTGCACCTGCTTGATGAAATCGAGCGCGCGATTCTCGAATGGCAAGGCCTTCTCCGCCTCGCCCATGCGCAGGTGCAACTCGGCCTGCCACATCTCGGACAGCGCGGACCTGAGCAGTTTCTTCGTCTGCGGATCCAACAAAGTTGCAGCCTCGGCATGATCATGGGTGTGTCCGAACTGGGCCACGACATCACCCTCATTGCCGAAGCGCGCAGGGGCTTCGGCGTGATCGTGATCCCCGCCCAGGGCGTCCTGTTGGGTGGCTGAATTCGCGTGCGCATCCTCATCCTCGCCGTGCACGGAAGACTCCGGCCGCGCGCCGGACTCGAACTCCTCGCCGAGGAACTGCCCATAGCGCAGGCGCAGGATCTTCTGGTCTACCCCGATGGCATCCGAACGCGCAAGGAACGCATCCGCGGCCAGCTGCGCGCGCTGCGCGATGAGCGCCTCGGTGTCGATGATGATCTGGCGCTGGCTGCGGAAATAGGCAGGCATCACCTTCTGCACCAGACCATCGATGCCGCTGGTCTCGACATCGGGCTCGATGGGCCAGCGCAGGATGAAACTCGCGCTGCGCGCACGGTTTGCCTGTGGCTCGCGATTGTCGCTGACCTCCACCTGCACGATCAGGTCATCGCCCGCGACAAGGCCCAGCTGGGAAAGTCCGAGGACGTGGCGGAACGTGCGATGGCGCAGCTCACCGCCCGATTCCGGGCGCAATCGCAGCTGGCGTTCGCTGACGCCAACCTGCTCGCCACTGCCTTGCACCAGGGTGATCCGCAAATCCACCTGGGCCACGCCGAAATCATCGTCCACGACAAAAGCCAGCGGCCAGCGATCCTGCCCGGCTTCACGCAGGCTGAGGCTGCGTTCGGGACTGGAAACATGGATTTGCGGCGCCTCGTCAGGCAATGCATCCAGTCGATTGAGGCGATCGAACTCCGGCGCCAGAGCAGGCTGTGTGACGATGCGGTAGAGCGCCGATTGCTCCAGGTGAAATTCCGCACTCCACGCATCTTCGTTGCGCGTCATCGCGATCTCGTCACCATCAATGAACTGCAAACGGACGGCATCCGGTTGCGCATCGAAGCGCACGCTCCAACGCAATCGCGACCCTTGCAATGCCTTCACATCCAGGCTGGATTCCTCGCGTTGCGGCATGCCGGTATAGGCCGGAGCCATCACCGCCACGGTGGAGCCCAGCAATTTCACGGGCACGCTCGTGCCGGAGTCGGCACTGGCTCCGGTGTCGATGGCTGGCGCAATGGCATTGCTCGCCGCCGGTCGCCACCCTGAAGCCAACACGATCAAGCCTGCGATGACAAAGGAAGCCGCAAGGCGCCACCAGGGCCAGGGTGCGCGCAGGTCGGGCAAGGACAGTTGCCGCAGGCGATCCTCGATGCGCTGCCGTTGAAGACCCTGCAAGACGCCGAGCGCGGAGCGATCACGCAGCAACAGCCCGCTGCTGTCCTCAAGTTGTATCAACGACGCATCGAGCCGGTTCGAAACATGAACGAGGCTGATCCGGCGCAGCCTTCGCATCAGCCAGAACGCAGCGATGATGCCCACCAACGCGGCACAGGCGACGCCCATCAGCACCTGCCCTGCCCGTGCCCCGCCCAGCACCAGCGCGAACATCACGGGGCATGCCGTGAGCAGCGCGTTCGCCAGCTCGCGCCATCGCATGCTGCGTTGCAGTCGCTCGATCGACGCGTGGCTCATGCGCTCTTGCGCCTTCGGCTGGCCAACACGCGTTCAAGCAGGAATGTTCCGGCAACAAGTACCATCAGCAGCCGATCCAGCGCGGTGCGCAGGGGCTTGCCCGGTTCCGCAGACTGGAGCGGTCGCACGTTTTGAGCATAGTCGCTGCCTGGATCCTGCGCCCCGCCTGCAAAGAGGAATTTCACGCGTTCGGGAAAATCCGCGTCCAGCACCTGGGCAAAATCCTGCGGCGACAAACGCGGCAGAAGGTAAATGACGCGTCCCGCGCCATGCCGCTGCCCGCTTGCAATCACCTCACCCTGTGCGTTGCGCCAGATTGCGGTGGCATTGGCCGGTGCCTCGCTGTTCACCAGCACGCGACCACCCCGCTTCACCCACGACAGCACTGGACCGGGCACAGGCGCATCCAGCCAGATCAGCCATTGCGTATCGGCGTCGATGGGAACATTGAGTGTGCCCTCACTCACCGACCAGGCCGTGCCTGGGGATTCCTGCCAGGCGGCGACTACCGCATGCAGATAACGCAGCGCATCGGACTCGTGTGCGGTGTGGCGCAAGGCGACCTTTACCGGCGCCGATGCGGATGGCTCAACGCGCGTGGACGACTCGGAAGGCAGAATGCGCCAGTCCACCGCATGGCGCAGTGCGAGGCGTTGCGCATCCAATCCGTGCACGCGCTCGGGCACGACAACGGTGAGGCGGTCGGCGTCGGCAATCCCGTCATCGAATTCGCGCAGCAGGCTGGCGAGCGACGCAGCACCCGCAGGATCCGGTTTTGAATCCAGCGCAGGAAATCCGGGCACCAGCCAGCGCAGGCGTGCCTCGGGATCGCTCACCTCGGCAACCGCACGGGTTTGCTCGAGCGCGGGATCGATCAGCACCCAATGGCGCGGCGCACGCCAGTCGCCATGCAGAATCGGCTCGGCCAGCAGCAATGCAAGCAGGGCCAGCAACGCAAGCCGCGCCAGCAGCAGCGGCAGATCCTCGAATCGCAGGCGTCGACGCGGCCTTTCGCCTTGCACGAGCCAGCGCATGGCGGCGAAGTCGATGACCCGGTGTTGCGGCCGTCGGGCGAGATGAATCAGCAAGGGCAGCAACAGGCTGGCCAGTGCCAGCAAGCCTGCAGGAAGGAGAAAGCCGAGGCTCACCGGACGTCATCCCGCGAACGCGGACCGCCGAACAGGTAACGCAATGGCTCCACCAGCGGACGGTCGAGCACATGCTCGACCTGTGCAATGCCGGCAGCCTGCAGTCGCTTGCGCAGGGCCTCGCGCGCCTTGCCGAAGCGTTCGAGGAATCCGGCGCGGGCGCGGGCGGCATCGACCTGGATTTCCACACCGCTTTCCGGATCGCGGAAGTGAAGTCCACCCTTGAACGGAAAATCGCGCTCCTCGGCGCTCGACAAGTGGATGCAGCGCACTTCGCGGCGGGCGCTAGCCAGTCGACACGACAGTTCGGTCCAACCGTCATCGAAGCCATCGCTGAACATGACCACCAGGGAGCCGGCCTGGATTTTTTCCCACAAGGGCCTCAAGGCCTCGGCACCCGGCAGGTTTCCGGCTGGCTGCATGCGATCCAGGGCCAGCAGGCAGCGATCACGCTGGCGCGGTCCGGCGGCTGCGGCGATGAAATCGACGGAATCGTTTGCCAACACCACCAACCCGAACAGGTCGCCCTGGCGCAAGGCCAGCTCCATCACGGCCAGGACAAGCAGTTTGGCGGCATCCAGTTTGCGCAATGCGGAGCGGGCCTGGTCGGCCTGTCCCATCGATGCACTGGCATCGATCACGATCCAGACGGTCAACTGGCTGTCGAATTCCGCCTCGCGGACAAAATAGCGATCCGAGCGTGCAAACAGCTTCCAGTCGATGTGACGCGGTTCGTCGCCTGGTTGATAGCCACGATACTGGGCAAATTCGAGTCCGGCCCCGCGATTGCGGCTGGCATGCATGCCCAATCCGCCGGTGGCGATGGGAGCGCGCGAGTGCAGGCGCAACTCGCCCAGCACTGCGCGCAGCTCATCGGGCAAGGACAAGGGCACGGCAATCCTCAGCCCGGAAATTCAACCGCGCCGAGCAGCGCCTCGATGACCTCGTCGGGACTGCGCCGTTCGGCCTCGGCGGCAAAGGAAAGCAACAGTCGATGGCGCAGGACCGGGGCAAGCAGGGCTTTCACGTCCTCGCGGGTTGCTGCCAGCCGCCCATGGATCAGCGCGCGTGCCTTGGCCGCCAGCATCAGGGATTGGCCCGCACGCGGACCCGCACCCCAGCGCACCCATTCGCGAACCGCGGCGACTTCGCTCTCCTGCGGGCGCGATGCGCGCACCAGACGCGTGATCCAGGCCAGCAGCCCTTCGCTGACATGCACTTCGCGCACGAGCTTTTGCAGGGCGATCACCTCCTCACCATCCATCACCGCATTGGCCTTGCCCATGCCACTGCCGGTGGTTCGGTCGAGGATCGCGCGCTCCTCGGCTTCGCTCGGATAGCCCACGCGGATGTGCAACAGAAAACGATCCAGTTGCGCCTCCGGCAAGGGATAGGTGCCCGCTTGCTCGAGCGGATTCTGCGTGGCCAGCACGAAGAACGGCTCCGGCAACGGGTAGGTTGTGCCGGCATAGCTGATGGTGTGTTCCTGCATGGCCTCAAGCAGTGCCGCCTGGGTCTTCGGCGGCGTGCGGTTCAACTCATCGGCGAGAAGCAGGCTGGTGAACACCGGCCCTTTCTGGAACTTGAAATAGCGTTTGCCCGTACCGTGGTCCTCCTCGAGGATCTCGGTGCCGAGAATGTCGCTCGGCATCAGGTCCGGCGTGAACTGGATGCGCCGGAACTCCAGGTGCAATGCCTCGCCGAGCGAACGCACCAGCAAGGTCTTGCCCAGACCCGGTACGCCTTCAAGCAGGCAGTGGCCGCCGGCGAGCAAGCCGATCAGCAACTGTTCGACCACCTCATCCTGGCCAACGATCACGCGTGCGATGGATGCGCGCAGATCCGCCAGCTTGACGATCTGTTGTTGTACCGCCTGTTCCGTCACTGGTTCATTCATCGCCGGGTTCCACTATGAAAATGATCGCCCCTGAAGGGGCTCCAACGGACGAATTTTCGTCAATTACTGAGCGCATAGACCACGATATTGACCGCGAACTTCGTGTTGTCCTCGGCCAGGAAGCGCTTGTTGCGCCAGTCGTAGTCCCACTCGCAACCGTAGTCCTTGTTGCTGTACAGCACACCCAGGCGACCGTCGATCTCGATGCCCTTGAGATACTCATGGACCAGATCATCGCCCCAGCCATTGAGCTCAAGCCCGGTCGGCGGGGGGCCGTCGAAACGGAAAAAACTCGAATAGATCGGGTGCGAATTCGGCAGCCGACGCAGTGCATCCCTGCCGAACATGCGCGACATCTCCGCCTCGAACGAGCGTGCAAACAGGCCGTCGATGTCGTGGTTGCAGTCATCCACGAACACGAATCCGCCATTGCGCACGTAGGCCTCGAAATTGCGCCGCTCATCGGCATTGAACTCGACCAGCTTGTGCCCGGCGAGATAGCAGAACGCCTCCCCGAGCACGCGCGGATCGGCCAGCGACAACACCTGCTCGGCAGGATCGACGCGCAGCGTGGTGTACTGGATCAGTGCATCGATCACGTTGTTCGGCATGCGCTGGTCGACGTCCCAGTCACCCGACTCGTACATGAGCCGGGTGAAGCGGAAGTCGTACGTAGAGCCGTGAGTCGGGAATTGGGAATCGGGAATCGGAGAAGCAGCCTGTGCGCGCAGCAGCGGCGCGAGCGCGATGCCGACGGAACCGGACAACACCAAGCGCAGGAACTCAGAACGGGTCATGGAACAGTCGGGATCAAAGAGCAGGGAGCCGGGAGCCGTGCAACGCCAACGACAACCCGAGGCGCTCCCGATCTTTTCACGACTCCCGATTCTCCGTTCCCAATTCCCGGCTTCTAGACGGCATCCGACAGCGAGGTGAAGGTGAAGTCACGCAGGCGCATCGGCGGCAACATCATCACGGTCGAGGATTCATCGCCCTGCACGCGCACCGGCTTGCCGAGTTCGTCGATGTTGTTGAGCATGATCACCGGCGATTCGTTGAAGCGGAAATTCTTGATCGGATACTTGATCTCGCCGTTCTCGATGTAGAAGGTGCCATCACGGGTGAGGCCGGTAAGCAACACGGTCTGTGGATCGACCATGCGGATGTACCAGGTGCGCGTCACCAGCACGCCCTTTTTCGTACCCTTCACCAGTTCGCCGGTGGACTTGGTGCCACCGCTCATGATCAGGTTGCCCGGTGTCGCGTTGGCCTTCTTGCCCTGCTTCTGCGCCCAGAATCGCGAGTAATCGAGATTGACCACCTTGCCCTTGTCGATGATGGCCATGCGCTCACGCGGCAAGCCATCTTCGTCCCACGGCAGCACCGGTGCTTCCGCGTGCCAGGGATCGGTGATGAGGTTCACGCGCGGGTCGTAGACTTGCTCACCGAGTTTGTTGCCGCCGCCCTTCTTGGAAAGGAAGCTGCGACCTTCGTCGGCGCTGCGCGCGTCGAAGAAGAACATCATGAAACCGACCAGGCCGGCGACTGCGGCAGGCTCCAGGATCACCGTGTACTTGCCCGGTTCCAACGCCTTGGCCTCGACCGACTCGCTGGCCTTTTTCATGGCGATGCGGATGTCCTCGTCGGCCTTGAATGACGACGCATCCTTGGCGTTGTGACCGACCCAGCCGGAACCGCTGCCATCTTCGGTGCGCACCGTGCAGGTGAAGTTGAAGTTGGTGGATTTCTGGTAACCGAAATTGCCCTTGCTGTTGGCAAACGCCACGAAGCTCTGGCCATCCTCAAGGAAACCTGCGGCGACCAGTTTTTCCTCCTTGCATGGCGCGATCGAATCGGCTGCCACCTTTGCGCGGAAATCCGGAGTGATGGCGGCCGTGGATTCACTGAAGGTAGCGCTGGGCTTGTAGGTCTGCTTGTCGATGGCCGGCATGAACTCGGGGTTTTCCGGCGCCAGCTTGGCCAGATCCTCGGCGCGACGAACCACTTTTTCCAGCGAAGCGTCATCGAATTCGTTGATGGTGGCGGTGCCGACGCGCTTGCCGAATGCCACCTGCACCACCAGGTTGGCATCGCTGACGATGCCGCTGGTGGAAACCGCGTTGCGTGCGAAGCGCACGTTGCCGTCAATCGATCCACCCAGCTGTGCCGTGCACTCATCCGCCTTGGACAGCTTGATGACCTTGTCGAGGATCGCCTTGGCGTCCTGTTCCGTGTAAATGCTCATCGTGATGTCTCCTGTCCTCAGCCGAGGCTGCGTGCGGTGTTGATGACGTTGATGCCGTTGAAACGGGCTGTGCTGGATCCGTGCGACACGGCGGATGACTGGCTGGGCTGGCCCTTGCCGTCAAAGAACGATCCGCCGAGTCGATAGTCGGATTGATCGCAGACCGCAGAGCAGGCATTCCAGAATTCCGGCGTACGAATCTGATAGGCCACGTCCTCGATCATGTGGGTGATCTTGCCGTTCTTGATTTCGTAGAACAGCTGGCCGCCAAACTGCGCGTTGTAGCGTTGCTGGTCGATGGAGAACGAGCCATCGCCGATGATGTAGATGCCGTTTTCGACATTCTTGACCATCTCTGCCGGCGACAACGTGTCCTTGCTGGAGGCAAGCGAGACATTGGCCATGCGCTGGAACTGCACGCTCGACCACGAATCGGCGTAGCAGCAACCCTGCGAATGTTCGAGACCGAGAATGTGGGCCTGGTCGCGGATTGCCTGGTAGTTGACCAGGATGCCGTCCTTGACCAGATCCCAGCGCTGGGTCTTCACGCCTTCGTCGTCGTAACCGACCGCGCCAAGGGAATGTGGCTGCACCTTGTCCGCAAAGAGGGTGACCTTGTCGCTGCCGTAGCGGAAATCCTTGCTCTTCCACTTGTCCAGGGTGGCAAAGCTGGTGCCTGCGAAGTTGGCCTCGTAGCCAAGCACGCGGTCGAGTTCGAGGGGATGACCGACCGACTCATGGATGGTCAACCACAGATGGCTGGGGTCAAGCACCAGGTCGTACTTGCCCGGCTTCACCGACGGCGCCTTCAGCTTTTCGCGCGCCTGGGTTGCCGCCGCGGTGGCGTCTTCGAGCATGTCGTAGGAGTTTCCGTACGCATACCCCCCGGCCGGCAGCAGGACCTTGTCCTCCTTCTTCCCGTCCAGGTATTCGTAACCCATGCCCATCGGCGCCGACATGCCGTCGCGACTGCGGAACTTGCCGCTGGCCTTGTCGATGGCGGTCACCGACATGGGCGCCCAGATGCGGTGGATGTCCTGGTCGATGTAGGAGCCATCGGTCGAGGCAAAGTATTTCTGCTCGTTGACCAGGAACAACATCGAGTTGCAGAAATCCGCACCTGCCTTCATTGCCGCCGCATTGACGCCAAGCAGCAGCTCGACCTTGTCCTTGATCGGCACTTCCATGGAGTTCTTGACGATGGGCGTGGCCCACGACACCTCGCCCGCGCCGGGCGTGGGCGCCAGTTGCACGGGCTGGCCATTGACCTTCGAGTTTGCCTTGGCAATCTGCACGGCCTGGCGCGCGGCATTGGCCACGGTATCGGCAGAGAGATTGCTGCTCGCCGAAAAACCCCAGGTGCCGTCGGCAATCACGCGGATGCCGACGCCAGTGGATTCGGTATTGACGATGTTCTGCACCTTGTCTTCGCGGGTGATCACGAACTGGCGCAGGTAGCGACCGATGCGCACGTCGCAATAGCTCGCACCCGCCGCCTTGGCTGCCGCCAGCGCGGTATCCGCCAGGCGCTTCTTCAGCGCCACATCGAGCTTGGTGACAAGCTCCTCCGCGGCAATCAGCCGGCCATAGGCCGGAATCATCATCGCGCCAAGGCCGAGACTCGTGGCCTTGATGAAATCTCGTCGTTGCATGGTTTCCTCCGCCTCGCGTTCGTGATCAACGGGGAGACCCCGTCCGTTTCTACTGGCTTTCCCCGGCATCGCCGGCTATCGATCCACAACCTCTCAAGAATGCCGCTGGCGGCACGCGCCGTCATGTGACAAAGGGCACGGTCAACCGAGGCTGCGTGCCGTGTTGATCACGTTGATGCCGTCGAAGCGGGCAGTGCTTGCCCCATGCGAAACCGCCGACACCTGGCTGGGCTGGCCCTTGCCGTCGAAGAAGGTGCCGCCGATGCGGTAGTCGTCCTCGTCGCACACCGCCGAGCAGGCGTTCCAGAACTCCGGCGTGCGGATCTGGTAGGCAACATCCTCGATCATGCGGGTGATCTTGCCGTCCTTGATTTCGTAGAACAGCTGGCCACCGAATTGCGCGTTGTAGCGCTGCTGGTCTATCGAGTACGAACCGCGGCCAATGATGTAGATGCCGTTCTCGACGTTCTTGACCATGTCGGCCGGCGAGAGCTTCTGCTTGCCCGCCGACAGCGAGACATTGGGCATGCGCTGGAACTGCACGCTGGCCCAGGAGTCCGCGTAGCAGCAACCCTGTGAATGCTTGAGGCCGAGAATGTGGGCCTGGTCGCGGATGGCCTGGTAGTTGACGAGGATGCCGTCCTTGATCAGATCCCAGCGCTGCGCCTTCACGCCTTCGTCGTCGTAACCGACGGCACCGAGCGAGTGCGCCTGCACGCGGTCGGCAACAATGGTCACCTTGTCGCTGCCATAGCGGAAATCCTTGCCTTTCCATTTGTCCAGGGTGGCGAAACTGGTGCCCGCGTAGTTCGCCTCGTAGCCAAGCACGCGATCCAGTTCGAGGGGATGGCCCACGGTTTCGTGGATGGTCAGCAGCAGGTGGGTCGGATCCAGTACGAGGTCGTACTTGCCCGGCTTGACCGAGGGGGCCTTGAGCTTCTCGCGCGCATGCCTGGCCGCGGCAACCGCATCCTCCAGCATGTCGTACGAATTCCGGTATCCAACCCCACCGTTGGGCAAAGCGATCTTGTCGGCGCTGCGCCCATCGAGGTACTCGTACCCCATACCCATGGGCGCGCCCAGCTCACCCCTGCGCCGGAACTTGCCGCTGGCCTTGTCCACCACCGTCACATCGAACGGTGCCCAGATGCGGTGGATGTCCTGATCGATGTACGAGCCGTCGGTCGAGGCGAAGTATTTCTGCTCGTTGATCTGGAACAGGCGTGATTGGATGAAATCGGCACCGGCTTTCATGGCTGCCGCGTTGACCGACAGAAGGTGGTCGAGTTTTTCCTTGATCGGCACCGCCATCGCGTTCTTGACGATTGGCGTTGCCCAGGCAACTTCGCCAACACCCTCGACCGGCGCCAAGTGCACGGGCTCGCTGGTGAGTCTTGAATTGGCCTTGGCAATCTGCACGGCTTGACGCGCTGCATCGGCAACGGAATCCGCATCGAGCCGGCTGCTTGCCGCAAAACCCCAGGTGCCATTGGCGATGACGCGAATGCCGATGCCGCTGGATTCGGAGTTGACGACGTTCTCGACCTGGCTTTCACGGGTCGAGAGGAACTGGCGCAGGTAGCGACCGATGCGCACATCACAATAGGTGGCACCAGCCGACCTGGCCGCGCTGAGCGCGGTATCCGCCAAGCGCTTCTTGACGGCGACATCGAGCTTCACGACCAATTCTTCCGCCGCCACCAGGCGACTGTAGGCGGGCATCATCAGTGCACCGAGGCCGATGCCGGTTGCCTTGATGAAGTGACGTCGCTGCATGGCTTACCCCCTTGCCTTGATCGGTCCCTGTGCGGGACCGGATTGCGCCAAGCTGTCGAGAATGCGGCGACTGCCTCTGCCGGTCATGTGGCAAAGGGCATGGTGCAGGCGAATGCTCAGGAACTGCACGACAGCATCGAACAACCGGCTCGATTGCGTGCCCATTCGGGACGCCGCTGGGCAAAGCGTTCACGACCTGGCTGATCGTCATAAGGCTTGCGCATGACATCCAGCAATTCGTGGATCTCCGTTTCATCGCCGCCCTGCGCCTGGTCAATCGCCATCTGGGCCAGCCAGTTGCGCAGCACGAATGCTGGATTGACGGCGCGCATGGCCTGGTGCCGCAAGGCATCCGGGCGTTTGTCTTCGGCAAGGCGTTGTCGATAACGCGCCAGCCATGCCTCCAATTCGCCCTGCATGCGCCCACGTTTTGCCTCGTCATAGAAGGTTTCGGAAAAAACCTCCGCAACCAGATCGCCAGCAGCAACAATCGAAAGCCGGCGGAAGAACAAGGTCATGTCGATTTCCGCCGACGCCATCAGCAGGTACAGCGACTGCATCAAGTCGATGTCTTCGTCTCGGCATTCTAGCAAGCCGAGCTTGCCGGCGATGTCGCGGCGTTCGCACGCCGAGTAGCGTTCCGCATAGCGACGCAAGCCTTCCTGGAGCGGCTCGATGCTCTCGAACAACGGTGCCAGGGCCTGGGCGAGACAGGCCAGGTTCCAGTGCGCGATCCGTGGCTGCTGGCCGAATCGATAGCGCCGGTGCTGGCGATCCGTCGTGTTCGGCGTCCAGTCGGGATCGAAGTTGTCGATCCAGCCGTAGGGTCCGTAATCGATGGTCAATCCGAGGATGGACATGTTGTCCGTGTTCAACACGCCGTGCACGAAGCCAACCCGCATCCAGTGCGCGACGAGTTCCGCGGTTTGCCCACAGACGGCGGCAAACCAGTCGGCGCGCTTTTGCTCCGAAGTGCCGACAAGCTGCGGAAAGTCGCGACGAATGGTGAAATCGACCAGGGATTGCAGCAGACCGATGTCTCCCCGCGCCGACGGCAGCTCGAAATGGCCGAAGCGGGTGAACGAGGGCGCGACCCGGCACAGCACGGCACCGGGTTCCTGCGCGGGGTGCCCGTCGTAGAACATGTCGCGTTCAATCGATTCGCCGGTTGCGACCAGGCACAGCGCACGCGTGGTCGGCACGCCCAGGTGATGCATGGCCTCGCTGCACAGGAACTCGCGGATCGAGGAGCGCATCACGGCACGGCCATCGGCAAAACGGGAATACGGAGTGACTCCGGCCCCCTTGAGTTGCAGTTCCAGGCGCTTTCCCGATCCATTGACCACTTCGCCCAGCGAGATGGCTCGGCCATCACCCAACTGGCCGGCCCAGTTGCCGAACTGGTGCCCACCGTAATTGGTGGCCATCGGCTGCATGCCCGACATCAGGGCATTTCCGGCGAAAACAGCGGTAAATTCCTGGGAACGCACGCCATCTTCGCTGAAACCAAGCATTTCAGCGACCTCCACCGAATGCACCACGAGGCGCGGCTCGGCAACCGGCGTGGGCGTGACCATGGAATGCAGTGCCCGCTCCACCTGGCGTTGAAATACCGCCTTCTCCGCATCGGCCGGCAGCTCCCGCACCCAGGCATTGTCAAAGCACAAGTCGGGAAGCGATGCGGTAGTCTTCATGCCAACCAAGGCGCAAGGGCGGAGTTCCGACCATCCTGCGCCTTTGCAAGTATTTCGCAAGGCCGCTATACTCGCGCGCTTTGCTCAAGCCCGTTTGTATCGAGGTTTTCCCCATGAAAGTGCTTTCTTCCCTCAAGTCGGCCAAGTCCCGTCACCGCGATTGCAAGATCGTGCGCCGCCGTGGCAAGGTTTTCGTGATCTGCAAGAGCAACCCGCGTTTCAAGGCTCGCCAGCGCTGAGCCGGGGTTTTCGCAGTTGACGCCAGGAGGCCGCGCAAGCGGCCTTTTGCGTTTCTGCCATCCGCTTCAGCCGTCAATTGTCCGCTTTGGGCCATGGCGCATGGACGTTGCGCACGGCTTCTGCTAAAACGGCGCCTTGAATCAATTCAGCCATTGAGATCAGGAGGTTCGGCGATGAACTTGAAGTTTGTTCTCGGAAGCGGTCTGCTCCTCTCCGGCCTCATCGGGCTTGCTGGAACGGCCCAGGCCGAATCGGTGATGCTGGACAAGACCACGGTCCGCGCCATTGCCGCCCCCGAACGCGGCCTCAGCATGAGCCAGGTCGAAAAGCGCTTTGGCGCACCACAGGCCAAGCTGCCGCCTGCCGGTGGCGATGCTCCCAAGCACCCGGTGATCAACCGCTGGCAGTACAACGGATTCACCGTGTACTTCGAAGGCAGCATCGTCATCCATAGCGTGCGCGACGGCGCCTGATTGCCGAAACGATGATCGATCCGACCATGCGCCTGCCCGCGGAGTGGGAGCCGCAGGCAGCGATCCTGCTTGCCTGGCCACACGCCGAAACCGATTGGGCTGACCGCCTGCAACAGGTGGAGGCGACCTATACCGCCCTGGTTGCCGCGATCACCCGTTTCCAGAGCGCAATCGTGCTGGTGGCCAACGATTCCGTCCGCCAGCGCGCCGAACAGTGCCTGGCCCGCCATTGCCTTCCGGCTTCGCGCCTGCGTTTCATTGAAATTGCCTACGACGACACCTGGCTTCGTGACTCCGGCCCGATCACCTTGCGCGGCGAAGGCGGATTCGTGCTCAACGATTTTCGCTTCACCGGATGGGGTGGAAAGTTCGAGGCCAGCCAGGATGACCGCATCGTTGCCGGATTGGTCGAGCGCGGCATGTTCCGGCAGGCACGGCACCAGCACATCGATTGGGCGCTCGAAGGCGGTGCCATCGAGTCCGATGGACGCGGCAGCATCCTCACCACCTGGAACTGCCTGCACCTTCGCCATCCCACCCTGGAGCGCGCACACGTCGAAGAAAAGCTGCGAAACACCCTATGCGCGAGCCGAGTGCTCATGCTCGATCACGGCTACCTCGAAGGCGACGATACCGATGCCCACATCGATACGCTGGCGCGCTTCGCACCGGATGACGCCATCGTGTTCCAGGCCTGTTCGGACACCGCGGACAGCCACTACGACGAACTTGCGCGCATGCGCAAAGAACTGGAATCCCTGCGCACCGCCAACGGCATGCCGTACACCCTGCACGCCCTGCCCTGGGCGCAACCGATCATCGACGAGGGACGCCGCCTGGCGGCTTCCTATGCCAACTATCTGATCGTCAATGGCGCGGTTCTGGTGCCGGCATACGGCGATGCCGCCGACAACGAGGCCGCAGATCGCATCGGCGCGGCGCACCCAGGTCGCGAGATCGTGCAGATTCCCTGTCGACCGCTGATCTGGCAGAACGGCAGCCTGCATTGCATCACCATGCAGCTTCCGCAAGGCGTACTCGCCGAGCCACCCGCAGACTGACTCGGGGCGGTGCGTGGATGCCGTGTGCAGCAGCGCCACGGCGTATCATCCGAACGCTTTCCTCCGCACGCCACTGTCATGCCATTCGTCCTGATGTTTCTGCTCGCGATGATGTCGGCACCTGCATGGGCGCAGGACCGCACCCCGGTCGCAAGCCGGGCACAGGATGCGCTGGCGCAGCCCCGATTCCAGTCCATCGACGGCAGTCGTCCATTCCCGCTGGAAATCATCACCGAGTTGATGTTCGACAAGGCGGGCTTCCTCTGGATCGGCACCCGCGAGGGCTTGCTGCTCAACGATGGGCAGCGCTTTCGCCGGTTTCAGCACGAAGCACAAAACCCGGACTCGATTTCAAGCAACGGCATCCGCGGCATTTTCGAGGACAGCCGCGGCCGCCTGTGGATCAACACCATCAGCGGCGGCTTGAACCAACTGGATCGCTCCACCTGGAAATTCCGCAGTTGGCGACATCAGCACAATGATCCTGAAAGCCTGATCCACGACGGCGTTTTCACCCTTGCCGAAGCGCAGGATGGCCGCCTTTGGGTGGGTACCCAGGCCGGCCTCGACCTGTTCGATCCGGACAGCGGGCAATTCACCCGTACGGTGCTTGCAACCGGCGGTGAATTCGTCATTGCCCTGCATCGGGATCGCCATGATCGGCTATGGGTGGCCACGCTCGGCCAGGGCCTGTTTCGCGAACGCGAGGACCGCAGCGGCTTTGATTCCATTCCCTTCGCCGATCCACCGGCACAGCTGGATGTGTTCTCCATTGCCGAAGATGCCGCCGGTGACATCTGGGTCGGTGCACGCTTCGGACTGTATCGCGTCGATCAGGCAACGCAGCGACTGCTTGACGCCACGCCGAACCTGCATGCAAGCGAACGCATCAACAACATCACCGCGCTGTTGCCGGATGCCGACGGCAGCCTCTGGCTTGGAACCTTCGGCATGGGCCTGTTCCATAAACCCGCAAACAGCCAGGTCATTCAAGAGGTGCCGCTCGCGGTGTTGGCCACGGGCGCAAAAAACATCGACTCCGGCGCGCTGGCCTTCGCACCCGACGGCATCCTGTTCGTTGGCACCTTCGGCGCAGGCTTGCTTCGCGCCAGCCCGCAACTTGCCGGCCTTCGTGTGTGGTCGGAGAAAAGCGCCGAACATCCCGGCCTTGCCAATCCGGATGTCTACATCCTGCGCAATGGCACAGAATTCGCCGGCATGGACAAATTGCTAGTCGGCAGCTTTGGTGGCGGCATCGACCTGATCGATCCTGCGCAAGGCAGTGTCGAACATATGCCCTTGCCAGGCGATGATGCGTTCAATCTGCGACTGGGCGGCATTACCGATCTGCTGGTCGCCCAAGATGGCGTGCTGTGGGCAACAACCAATGAAGGCGTGTATCGCTGGGATCGTGCGCATGATGCATTTCATTACTTTGCGCCGGAGCAGGCCAACGCGGGCTCATCGATACCCGAATACAGTTTCGCCTTGCTTGAGGATCACCAGAATCGCATCTGGGTCGGCAGCGCCGGCGGCGGACTCTTTCTTTACCGCAATGAAGATGATTCATTCCGCAACTTCATGCCGACACGCGGCGAGCCGGGATCATTGCCCAACGACTTCGTCACCGTGCTGCTTGAGGATCGCCGCAATCGCCTGTGGGTCGGCACGCGCTCGGGCGGCATTGGCGTGTGCACCTACGCGGACAATCTTCATTGCCAGTCGATTGCCACCGGCCTCGGGAAAACCCAAGTCAGTCATGACCACATCACCTCCCTGCTCGAAGACGGGGATGGCTCGATCTGGGCGGGAACCCATGGCGGCGGACTCAACCATGTGCATTTGGACGCCAGCGGTGCGGTGGAGTCGGTCGACCACTGGACGCGCAACAACGGTCTCGTCGATGACAATGTGATGGCCATGGTGCATGCGCCGGATGGAGCCCTGTGGTTTTCAAACCACGGCGGCTTGTCGCGGCTCGATGCACAAACGGGCGCACTGACCAACCTGACCCCGGCCGATGGCTTGCCCACGGCCATCTTCAATCCCAAGGCCGCCATGCGCGCCGGTGATCGCCTGTACTTTGGATCCGCCAAGGGCGTGGTCGCCATCGATCCACTCGGGCCGCTTCCGCATCGTCCTGCGCCAGCAACCGTGATCACGGCAATTTCCGGACTGGATGCGTCGCAATCTCCGATGCGCCCCGCCTGGCAACTGGATTCCTTGCGCGTTTCCTGGCGCAGCCCGCTCGCTTTTGATCTGGCCGTGCTGGGCTACGGCGGGGGCCAGCCACGCTTCCAGTACCGGCTGCACTCCGCAGACGCATGGACGGACCTCGGCGATCACGGCCAGCTCACCTTGCATGCGCTCGAGCCCGGCGCCTACCAACTCGATGTGCGCGGGCGACTCGGCGGCAAGGACTGGACGCTGGCCAAGCCACTTGCCCTGGAAGTGGTACCGCCCTGGTGGCGCAGGAGTTCCGTGCAGGTCGGTGCGGCCTTGCTGTTGCTTGCTTCGCTGATCGGAGCCTTCTGGTGGCGGATGCGCGAACTGGAATCCCGCCACTCCGAACTGAAGCACCTGCACGGCCTGCGTGAACAGGCGCTTGCCGAAGCAAAGGCCAGCAGCCAGCGCCTGGGCGAAGCCTTCGCCATGCTCCGGCGCATGACCATGCGCCTGGAAGCGGCCAAGGAAAAGGAACGCACCCACCTCGCACGCGAACTGCACGATGAATTTGGCCAGGCCCTGACCACGGCCAAAATCAATCTTGGCCTTGCCGTGCAGCAGGCGCCCGCGGAAACCAGCCTGGCGAGAACCCGCGACGCGATTGCAGTCATCGACCCTCTGATCGGGCAGGTGCGCGCACTGTCACTGGACCTGCGCCCGCCATTGCTGGATGAGTTGGGCCTGCTCCCCGCACTCGAAGGCTACCTGCATGGCGTTGCCGGTCGCGGCGGATTGCAGTTGAAGCTGAGGTTCGACCCGGCATTGGCACTGGCCGCAAACGCGAATGACATCACCATCTTCCGCATCGTCCAGGAAGCCGTCACCAACGTGGTGCGCCATGCGCAGGCGAAGAATCTCGAAGTCGAAATTGCCGCGGAGGCAGACGGCATAACGGTTCGCGTGCGCGACGACGGGCGCGGCTTCGACGCAGCCGCCACCCTCGCCAGCAGCGGTTCCGGCCTCGGCCTGTTCGGCATGCGCGAACGCATCCATGACCTCGGCGGTGAGTGGTCCGTCGAATCACGCGTGGGCTTTGGTACGCTGGTCACCGCATTCATCCCCGGTCGGATTCCAACGGAAGCCTGACATGGCCATTCGCGTGATCCTTGCCGATGACCACCAGCTCGTGCGCGCGGGCCTGCGCGCCCTGCTGCAATCCTTTGCCGATGTCGAAGTGCTGGCCGAATGCAGCGACGGCCACGAGGCACTGGCGCAGGTCACGCAGCTCAAGCCGGACATCCTCATGCTCGACATCAGCATGCCGGGCATGAACGGCCTGGAAGTCGCCCGCCGCATTCCCGACATCAGTCCTTCGACGCGCATCCTGGTGTTGTCCATGCACGTGGGACCGGAATATGTGGCACAGGCGATGCGCGCGGGAATCGCCGGCTATCTGGTCAAGGATGCCGCCGTTGACGAGCTGCGCAGCGCGCTGGACACTTTGGCAATGGGTCGAACCTATCTCAGCCCGGTGATTTCCGAAACCATGCTGCATGGTTTCCTGCGCACCGGAAAATCGCCCGTCGAGGCTGGAGCCGAACTCGACAGGCTGACCGCCCGCCAGCGCGAAATCCTGCAACTCATCGCCGAAGGCCACGGCACCCGCGACATTGCCGCGCGCCTCGGCCTCAGCGTGAAAACCGTCGAAAGTCATCGCAGCCAGTTGATGGATCGGCTCGACATCCACGACGTCCCCGGCCTGGTGCGTTTTGCGGTGCGCACCGGCCTGGTGTCCAGCGACTGAGAACGATTTCCATACGTTGGCGCACTCAGGGATTCCCCTAGTCGGCCACCGGGGATTTCCCAATGGTGCGCACCGACCACGAGCCCTAACGTGCGGCAGCCTCCCATCCGGGCGGCGCCTTCGTGACCAACCTCGTGGGGACCTTCATGACCTTTTCCAACGCGTGCAAGCGGCTGTCGATGACGGCTGTGGTCGCACTGGCGATGGCACTCAGTCCATTTGCCAGCGCCCAGAACAAACCCGTCCGCCAGAACCTCGTTCAACTCATCGCCAGTTCGCAAAGCATCGTTGCCGGCACCGTGACCACGGTGAGCGACGGTGTTGATTCCAACGGCCTTCCCTACACGGAAGTCACCCTGCAAGTCGGCGCCAGCCCCAAGGGCAGCATCAAGCAAGGCGCCTACACCTTCCGCCAGTTCGGCCTGATCAAGCCGCGCACGCTGCCCAACGGCAAGCGCATGCTGATGGTGACGCCGGAGCAATTCCCGCAGTGGCGTGAAGATGAATACGTGGTGGCCTTCCTTTACCACCCGGCATCCAAGACCGGTTTGCAGACCACCGCAGGCCTGGCCCAGGGCAAGCTGGTCAAGGTCAACGACACGCTGGTCAATGCCTACGACAACCTCGGCCTGTTCGACAACATTTCCGCCAGCGCTGGCGTGCTGTCCAGCGAGGAGCAAGCCCTGCTCGGCTCCACGGGCGCGGTCAAGGCCGACACCCTGCTTGGCCTGATCCACCACATCGTCTCGGACAAGCTGGTCGAGCGGGGAGCCATTCGATGAACATCAATCTCAAGCTTTCCACCCTGATCGGCCTGGCCCTGGCCGGCACGTCGGCCCACGCCTCCGGCCCGCTCATCATCAGCGACGAGACCGGCGTGCTCAAACCCGTGGTGTGGGTGACCAGCAACGGCCCGATCCCCGTGTATACCGACGGCGGCGGTGCCTTCACCTACGATTTCGACGGCGTCACCCCGTTCATCACGCTGGAGCGCGCCAACCAGATCACGGCGGAATCCTTCCTGCAATGGAGCCAGGTGCCGACCTCGACTTTCGCGGCCACCATCCAGGGCACCATCGCCGGGGAAACCGGCGTGGCCGATGTCACCAGCGCCAACATCGACCAATTCATCGGCGTGGAGAACGGGCCCGGTTTCTGGGTCATCTACGACACCGACGGCAGCATCATGGAAGACTTCTTCGGCGTCCCCAACACCGCCGTGCTCGGTATTTCCACGCCTGAATACGGCGATGGCAATGGCCATATCACCGAGTCGTGGACCGTGATGAACGGTTGGGCGGTGGATGCCAGCGACACCGGCACCGAAGGCCCGGTCGATCCGGACCGTATTTCACGCGGCGACTTCGACACCTTTGTTCCCCGCGGCTCCAACTACGCGGGCGTGTTCACCCATGAAATCGGCCATGCGATCAATCTGTCGCACTCGCAGACCAACGGCCAGATGGCGTACCAGAGCTACACCTATGCACCGCTGTATCCGGGAGCACCGGGATGCGTCGAGCCGCTCTACAGCTATACCGATTTCTCGGCCGACCCGGCGGACATGATCGATGCAGCCAGTATCGAAACCATGTTCCCCTTCATCGACTCAAGCGGAATTGGTGGAGCTGAGCAATCGACCGTCAATATCAGTGATGACGTGATCGGCATTTCCAACCTGTACCCGACTGCCGATTACCTGGCCAATACCGGCTCGATCAGCGGCGTGTTGCGTCTCAAGGATGGCGTGACCCAGTACAGCGGCATCAACGTGATTGCGCGCAACGTCGCCAATCCGTACTTTGATGCGGTTTCCGACATGACCGGCAGCGCCACCCAGGGCCAGCTCGGTCCGGACGGTCGCTTCACCATCCGCGGCCTGACCCCCGGTGCCAGCTATCAGCTCTACATCGAGGAAATCATCGCCGGCGGTTACCCGACCACGCCACAGCCGCTGGTTTCGGAAGGTGAATACTGGAATACGGCAGAAGCGAGCAATCCGATCACCGACGCGAAATGTGACGCGACTTCGATCGTGGCAACGGCTGCCGCCACGGGCACCGCCGACATCACCTTCAACGGCTTTGCCGACGGCATCCAGTTCACGCCGATCGTTTCCGCCTTCCTGAGTTCGCTGTCCACCGACGGCAGCCGCGCTGGCGGCTCCGCCGACGGTGGCCTGGTGGCCATCCGCTGGGACAAGCTCACCGGCCTGGAAGTCCTGCCGGAGGGCATGGGCACAAACAACGGCAACATCGACGGCCCGGGTACGCGCATGGCGATCCAGCACGATCCGGATGGCAACGGCATTGCCGGACCTGCGATCTGGAACGAGAACGGCGCAATCCAGAACCTGGGTGACCTCAATGGCGATACCTGCGGCGGCGATAGCCAATCGGGTACCGACAGCGCCATCGCCTGGGGCATGGACCGTTCCGCCAGCAAGGTGGTGGGCCTAGGCTACATCGATCGCGACGTCAATGGCTCGTGCGGCGGCGGATACGACGAAATCGTGCCCTTCATCTGGGACAGCACGGGTGGCATGCGCGAGTTGCAGCACGATCCAGACCAACCCTGGACGCGGGCCAACACGGTATCCGGCAATGGCCGCGTGGTGCTGGGAGTTTCCAACTTCCAGAACGCCTGGGCCTGGGTGGATGAAGGTGCGCAGATCGACCTGACTGCCCTGACCGGCGCACAGGATGCCAACGCAGTGAACTTCGATGGCAGCGTGGTGGCGGTCAGTGGATTCGACGAGGACACCTATCGCAACACCGGCATCCTGGCGTGGAATCCCTGGCTGGGCACCGGCCCGAATTCGCTCACCAACATCGACAGCCTGCGCTACTGCGTGGACCTGCCCTACCTGAGCTTCTTCGGCGACAACCTGTGCGAAACCATGACTGCCGAGGAGGTCTATGACATGGCTGGCTCGGTTCCGGTCGATGTGTTCAGCGTCAATGATGCCGGTACCGTCATGGTCGGACGCGCCGGCAGTTTCTTCACCGGAACCTACGGTGCGCTGTGGGTCAAGGACATCGGTTGGACCGTAGTCGCCGACTTCCTGCGCCGCCAGGGCGTGGTTGAAGCGTCCAGTACGCCGATCGACAATCCGTTTGCCGTCAGCGGCGTGGGCGACACGATCATGGGTGGCATCGCCGGCTACAGCTTTACCTGGATGATCGACCTGCACCAGGTGTACGCCTGCAAGAACGGCCAATCCATCCGCACCACCTTCCCGGACGGACTGCGCGCCGAAGTCATCAACGGCGCCGAAGCGGGTCGTTGCGAATTCATCGACTGATTCGGGGTTGTTCAGATGTGAAACAGGAGGCGGGGGAAACCCCGCCTCTTTTTTTGCGCGCACCGTCGGCAGGCAGACGAGGCCATTCAGGTACGCCACATCCCATGTCGGTTCCGCAGCAAAGCTGCTTGAACCGACCTACCCACGCAAACACATTCCGGCGATGGCACAGGATCGCAGGTCGGCTCAAAGCCGAAGGCTGAAGCCGACTCCATCACTCGTTCGCTAACCGTAGGTCGGCTCAAAGCCGAAGGCTGGAGCCGACAACATCGCTTCTTCGCTGGTGCGGCTTGAAGCCCGCGAAACAAGCCGGAAATGCCCAATCCGCGTTACCATTCCGCCTTTGCCCAAACCCAAAACCCATGAGCGCCAAACCCCTCAAGGTTGCCCTGCTCCAGGAAACCGACCGCGGCAGCGTCAGCGCCAATCTCGATGCCATCGAGGCTGGCCTGCGCAAGTCAGCGGCCGCAGGCGTGCAACTGGTGCTGTTGCAGGAGCTGCACAACGGCCCCTACTTCTGCCAGCACGAAAGTGTCGACGAGTTTGATCGCGCCGAATCCATTCCCGGTCCGAGCACGCAACGCCTGGGCGCATTGGCGGCCGAACTGAAACTTGTGCTGGTGTGCTCGCTGTTCGAGCGCCGCGCCGCCGGCCTCTACCACAACACCGCCGTCGTGTTTGATCGCTCTGCGCAGATTGCCGGGGTCTATCGCAAGATGCACATCCCCGACGATCCGGCGTTCTATGAAAAGTTCTACTTCACGCCGGGCGACCTTGGCTTTGAACCGGTACAGACCTCGGTCGGCCGACTTGGCGTTCTGGTGTGCTGGGATCAGTGGTATCCGGAAGCCGCACGCCTGATGGCGCTGGCCGGTGCCGATCTGCTGCTCTATCCCACCGCGATCGGCTGGGATCCGGCTGACGATGCCGCCGAAAAGGAACGCCAGCGCGATGCCTGGATCACGGTGCAACGTGGCCACGCGGTGGCGAACGGTCTGCCGGTGCTGGTTGCCAATCGCACCGGCTTCGAAGCCGCGCCCGACGGTGGCCGCGGTATCCAGTTCTGGGGTTCCAGTTTCGTGGCCGGCCCGCAGGGCGAACTCCTCGCCCGCGCCAGCGAAGGCGAGCGCGAACTGTTGATTGCCGATGTCGATCTGGCACGCAGCGAATCCGTTCGCCGCATCTGGCCTTTCCTGCGTGATCGCCGCATCGATGCCTACGCCGACCTGCTCAAACGGTACCGCGATTGAATCCGGATTCCATGCAAGCCCACGAAGACACAACGTCTCCGCCGGCAGGCGGCAGCGAGCTGCTGGCCGCACAGCCAATCGCGCGCATCACCCGAGACGGCGTGGAGTTCGTGCTGCTTGGAACCGCGCATGTCTCGCGTGCCAGCGTCGAGGCCGTGCGCGAAATGCTGGCTACGGAATCCTTCGATGCCGTGGCGGTGGAATTGTGCGAGCCGCGCTACAAGTCGATGCGTGATCCCGAGTCGTTCCGCAACATGGACCTGTTCCAGATCATCCGCCAGGGCAAGGCTGGCCTGGTTGCGGCAAACCTTGCCTTGTCCGCGTTCCAGCGCCGTCTTGCCGAGCAGTTCGGCATTGAACCCGGCGCGGAAATGAAAGCCGCCATCGACGGTGCCGAGCAACGCTCGCTGCCGGTGTGGTTGATCGACCGCGAAGTCGGCATCACCTTGAAGCGCGCAATCCGCAGCGTCGGATTCCTCGAACGCATGGGCATCGTCGGCGGCCTCGCCGCCAGCCTGGTCACGCGCGACGATGTCGAGGAAAGCGAGATCGAAAAACTCAAGGAAGGCGACATGCTGGGCAGCATGTTCAACGAGTTTGCCAAGGAGTCCCCACCGCTGTTCGAGGCGCTGATCGCCGAGCGCGATCGTTACATGACCGCGCGGCTGCGCGAGGAATCCATCGACGCCGGCGCAGCGGGAACTCCACCCAAGCGCGTGCTCGCAGTAATCGGCGCCGGTCATCTGGCCGGTATCCGTCAGGCATTGGAAACGCAGGACAGTCCACCGCAGGAACTTCAACAGGGTCTTGCGCAATTGCCACCGGGCTCCCCCTGGCCACGCCGCATCGGCCTTGGCCTGTTCATCGCCATCGCCGTGGCCATTGCCGTCCTGTTCTACCGCGGCACCGAGTTCGGCGCCGATGCACTGTGGGTGTGGATCCTGTGCACCGGCGTTGGCGCGGCCATCGGCACCTTTGCCGCAGGCGGTCATCCCTTGAGTGCGCTGACCGCTTTTGTCGTCGCCCCGCTGAAACCGTTTCGACCCGGCGTGCCGGTGGGTGCTGCCAGCGCCGGCGTCGAAGTGTGGATGCACCGGCCGCGGGTGGCCGACTTCGACAGCCTGCGCGACGACGTGATCCACTGGACCGGCTGGTGGAAGAACCGCATCTCGCGCACCCTGCTGGTTTTCGTCCTGACCAACCTGGGCATGACCCTGGGTGTGTGGATTGCCGGCTTCCAGATCTTCAAGTCCCTGCTCTGAGTCCAAACGAAAAATCATGAGTTCTCGATGAGCCTACTGCGCATCTTCAGCAAACCCCACTGGCAATCCAAAGACCCCTCTGTTCGCCGCGACGCAGTCGGCAGGGACGATGACCCCGCCCTGCTCTCGCGCTTGCCGTCGCTGGCTCGCGAAGACGAAGACGGCGGCGTGCGCCTTGCCGCGCTCAAACGTTTGGCTGATCCGGGCCTGTGCCAGACAGCCGCTCACGACGATGCCGACCCCGCCGTACGCAAGTCCGCAGCACTGCTGTTGCTCGAACTGCTCTCAGGCACCCATGCCAAGGCACCTTCGCTGAGCGATCGCATGCGCCTGCTGCGCGCCCAGGATGAGCAAAAGCTGCTTGAGCACGTCGCGCTCAATGCACCGGAAGCCGAATTGCGCCTGACCGCATTGCAGCGGGTCGAACGCATGCCATTCGTTCTTGATCGCGTGACTGCCGACGCCGATTCCGGCGTGCGCCTGGCGGCACTCGGGCGAATCGACGACGAACGCCAACTTGAACGCATCAGCGAACGCTCGCGCAAGTCGGACAAGGCCATCAGCCGCCTCGCTGCCGAGCGCGCGCAGGCCATGCGCATCGAACGTGGCGATGCAAACGCCATCACCACGCATGCGCGCGATCTGTGCGAACAGTTCGAACGCCTGCTGCGTGAAGGCGGGCACGACGAAGCCGCGGAAACCCTTTGCGCAGCATGGGCCCGGATTGCCGACCGTGCACCGGCCAACCTGACTGCACGATTCCAGAATGCACGCGATCTCAATGAGCGCAGCCGCGATCCGCTGCAGCTTGCCAGATTGCGCCAGCAGGCCTCTGATCGCGCCGAGTTCAAGAGTCGCTTGGAAGACCTGGAACGCCAACTGCACCAGCCCGATCCTTCCTCGTACGCGGACCTGCAGCAGGGCTTTGCCCAACTCGAAGAACTGCATGCACGCATTGCCGATGGCGATGAAATCTCCACGGCCGGCCTGTCCACCCGTTTTGCGCGCGTTGGCGCGCAGATTTCCGCATTGGCACCGGTGATCGAGGAATCGGCCGAACCAAATCCGACACCCGCTCGGACATCGGAATCCCAGGCGGCAGCACGCGAGGCATCCAGGGTCGCCGCACGGCACACCAGGGAAGTCGAGCAGAAACAGATGGCGGAGCGTTTGCAAGTCGTGATCGAGGCTGCCGCGAAAGCCATTGAAGGCGGTCACAGCGCAGCCGCACATGCAGCGCATGCCGAAATCGCGCAACTACGCAGGAAGATGCAGGCGATTCCAGCCAGCTTGCGCGAGGCCCTCGCCGATGTTGAAAGCGAGTACGCGCGCATCCGCCAGTGGCAGGACTGGGGTGATCGCAATCGTCGAGCGCAATTGCTGGAGGAAATGGAAAGGCTGCCAGCCGCCGGCTTGCATCCGGACGCCTTGAGTACCCGCGTACGGGAAATGCAAACGGAATGGGCCAACCTGAACCGCATTGAAGGTGGCAAAGCGGCTGCGAACACCGGCATGGAAGCGCGCTTCCACGCCTTGTGCCGGGATGCGTTCAAGGCGGCCAAGCCCTACTTCGAGAAGCGCGCCGAGCTTCGCAAGCAGGGCAGCGGGCAGGTAACCGAGTTCATCGCGCAAGCGGGAACGGCCCTGCGGGATGAAAACCTCACCGCAAAGGATGCGCTTCGCATTCGTCACGACACCGCGCAGGCCTTGCATGGCCTTGATCGCGTGGATCCGCGCGAGCGCAAGCTGCTGGCCGCAGAACTCAAGCAGATACTCGCTGCCGTCGACCAACGCATCAAGGCTGCGAATGTGCAGATCGAGAACGACAAGGACGCCCTGATCACGAAGGCAGTCGCCCTTGCAGAGTTGGACGACACCCGTCAGGCGATTGCCCAGGCACGCGAACTGCAAAAGCGTTGGCAAGCTTCAGGCAATGGCCGCAGAAATCGCGACCAGGCACAGTGGAAAGCTTTCCGCTCTGCCATCGATGCGGTCTTTGCGCGTGCCGACAATGAACGCGCCGAACTCGTTGCAAGACAGCAGCAGGCCCAGGATGCCGCCGCTCGCCTGTGCAGCGAACTGGAAACCTTGATTGCCGCCGACAACGAACCGGAACGCTCGGCGGTGCATGCCCTGGAAGCGCAATGGCGAGAGCTGGGCTGCTCCGACTCGGCACTGCGAAAGCGCTTCCAGTCTGCACAGGAGGCCTTGCAGCGCCGCAGTGTCGAGCGCAAGCGGCGTGAACGTCGCGCGCAATTCGATGACTGGCTGGCCCACTATTGCCTGTGCCGGCGCCTGGAACAGGCCGAGATCGGAGTTGATGGTTTTGTCGCCGAGCGCGAACAGCTGCCGCCATTGCGCCTGCACACCGACGCCATGCAGGCGCGCATCCAACCCTGGCTCGATGGGCAACGTGCCGAATCCGCAGCCCCCTCAGCACTGCGCGACTGCGTGCTCGAGCTGGAAAGCCTGGCCGGCATCGAGCCTCCCGAAGTGGACCGCCAGCGGCGCATGGATCTGCAGATGGAAAAGCTCTCGGCACGCATGCGCGGCCAGCAGGCCGTTGCAGCGGAACAGGCGCTGCAATCCCTGCTCTCGGACTGGTTGCAGTTGGGCACACCCGATGCCTCCAGCCAATCGCTGGATTCGCGTTTCCAGACGGCGGTTGTTGGGGTTCTGGATACCCTGGGCTGAGGCCGTTTCAATAATCCAATTGCTGTTGTTGCAGGAGCCCCCAATAGGGGCTAAACACCCCTTCGTCGGGCTCAGGACAGGCTTCATGCGCTTGCCCTTGTTTCGGGGCGATGCATTTTTGCCATTCCGCAGAAAAGCATCGACCCTGAAGGGTCTCCTACATGAGCCACTTTGCCTGCCTGGCCGATGGCTTGACGCATCGACCCTGAAGGGCCTCCTGCATGAGCCGATTTGTTGTTGCAGGAGTCCCCAACAGGGGATAAATGCCTTCAGGCACGATCTCGATTCGCCCACAGCGGCCTTGAACTTCAACGCCGGTAGGCGATCTCGACCCGTTCGCGCTTCCAGTCCTGTTTGGCCGATGGCTCGAAGTACAGAATCCGACTTGTTGCGTCCCAATCAAACGGGTTTCCCGTCAGTGGATTCCCCAGTGTGGAATCCTGCAACGCCATGACGGATGCCAGCGATTCCGCCGGGACGCCCGACTCGAGAGCCATGCGCTTGAGCACGATCATGCGCCGCAGCGCTTCGCGATCATGCTCACGTTTACTCCAGTCAAAGGATGGCGTGCCGATCGAGGCCAGCACGCGCCCGGTGAAGTTGTAGGACAACTGGGACAGCAACGCACCGACATCATCGAACTGCGGAAACAGGCCTTGCATGATGCGCCCTGCGTCCGCTGCGACTTCTTCATGGTCACTGGGCGAGGCTTCAAGAACCCGCAAAATCTGCTCGCAATTGATTGCCTGCAGATTGAATGTGGCCTGTGGTGCGAAGCTGGCGGACGTTGTCAAGGATTCAAGACACCCTTCGCTGGCGGAATCGGTCACGCACCGCCAGAGCACCGTTCCAAGGCCCGGATCAAGGTCCGCCATGCCGTTGCGGAAAAGCAGGTACTGATCGGCCACGGCGCGCTGCCACTGCACCGGCCCTGATGCCGGTTTGAGCACGCGATCCAGCAGCAGCCCGTGACGAGTGATTTGTTCTTGCCCTGCCCGATCCAGCCATGCATTGGCAATCCAGTAGGCGCGCTCGATCAACGCGCCGGAAAAAAGCACGGTGAACAGATCCTGCGGTTGCGCACGAACGCGTTGCCAGAATTCGACGGAACCGGCCAGCTTCTGCAGTGAGGCGTCCACACCGGCATCGGATGCGGATGCCTGGGCCTCGGCCAGATCCAGCGCAAGCAGATCAAGCTGCGCGGCAAGGATTCCCCAATCCAGCATGGGCGTATCTACGCGCTGTTGGTAGCGGGCTTGCCATTCCGGCAGTTGCATCAGGGCATCCAAGCGCGTCAGCAGCACCGCATTGGCCTGCTGGAAGCCCCTCAGCCGGGTCGCGCGATCCAGCGCCCACTGCAGGCAATCCACGTCACGCTTGGGACAGTGGCGGTCATCGATGGGAGGTTTTGGATCCGGCCAGATCGTGACATGCGCATCCTCTGGCTGGGAAGACTCGATAGCGGGCTCGCTGGAATCGGCCAGGGACCGAATCGGGGTGGCGTTGAATGCGTCCACCTTCCTGCGTCCCCACTCCGCGGTACTCACGCCGTCGGGTGCACCCAGGCCGACCATCGCCAACCAGGCGTTGTCGGCATCGGCAACCTTGCGATCCGGCATGTTCTCGAATTTGAGCGCAAGCTCGGAAGGCGCTTCATCGATCCGGTTGTAGACGACAAAACAGACAACCGGAACCAACAGCACCAGAAAAATCCAGAAGAAAACGCGCAGCACGCGCCGCCACCAGGGTCGAACAGGTCCCTTTGCGATTTCCGCCTGCATGTCGCCTCCCCAATACCGGAGGCGACCATGATAGCCGGTGCGGCGTCTGCCGCACCGGCTTTGGCTAGTTACAGAGTCGGCGGATCGAACCCGTCAACGAAGATGATGTCGTTGTTACCCGCCACACAGGACTGCACGGTAACGTCATCCAGGTAGAAACCATCGGGCACACGTCCGACCGACGAATCCGAGCCCAGACGGAAGCGGAATGACACGTTCTGTCCGGCATAGGCATCGAGGCTGACCACGTAACGGGTCCAGTCCTGCGGATCACCACACCAGGCACTCAGGTTGCTCAATGGATTGCCGCTGTTGGCAACGGGTCCGGTATAGGGCCCTATCAGGAGCTCCGCGCCTCCCATTTGCGTCCAGCTGGTGCCGCCATTCGTGGAGATTTCCAAAATGGTGCCATCCCAGCACCCGCCAGTGCGGTCTTCCAGGGTCTGGTGATTCCAGAACAAGAGGTTCAACGGGATCTGTCCGGTAGGCAGGGCAATCACCGGCGACACCAGTCGCTGATCGGAAACCGAGGGCAGATCCTGCGCCAGGAACGCCTTGACTCCGCTGTGCGTGCGCGCGCCGGATTCAGCCCATGTGTTCTGCGTTCCGGAGCTTGTCCAGGCCGAATTGTCGCCTTCGAAATCCGTGCTGTACACCGCGGTCGCGGTGGAGCCCGCCGAGCAGTCACCCGGCAGCGGCACCGTGGTGAAGCTGAAGGTGCCGGCGTTCGGCCCCACGCCACAGGTGTTGTCTGCGCGCACGCGCCAGTAGAACGTGCTGTTGGACGGCAGATCAAGCGACGGCGTGTGACTGCTGCCGGTGACGGTGGCGGTGTAGGTCAAGGGTGGCGCGAATGTTGGTTCGTCATCCACTTCCAGCACATAGTTCACGCCTTGGCTGGCTGCATTCCAGGTAAACGTGGGACGCACGGCCACATTGGTTGCCGCGTTGGCCGGAGCAGTCAGCACAGGTGCATCCGGCGCGGCGGTAAACACACTCAGGCCCAGCGCCGTGTTCTGCACGATATTGCTTGGGCTGCTGGTGCCGGTGACGCTTATCACCGAGCTGCCCGCAGCCACGCCGGTTGTGCTCACTGTCACTGTGCTGCTGCCGGGCGGCGTCACCGGATTGGTACCGAAGCTCACCACCGAGTTGGCCGGATTGCCGGAGGCGGACAGGGTCACCGGTTCGGCAAAGCCCGAGAACTGGTTGACATTGATGGTGTAGTTCGCGCTCGCCGGTGAACACACCGAAGCACTGGCGTTGTCGGCCACCAGCAGGAAGTCCGTGCCGACCAGGGTACGGTCGCCGTAGACATCCGGCGTCGTGCCGCGGTCATCCGACCACAGGTAATGGGCACGCCCTTCCTCGTCCTGCAATTGTTGGTCGTAGTCGCCGTGGTAGCAGGTGGCCAAGCTGGAATCCAGAACGACCGCGCTGGAGACGTCGGACAGGCGAACACTGGCTTGCGTCCAGGTTGCACCATTGCTGAACGACGTACGCGAGTAATAGTCGAGCAGCAGGTTGTTCGGATCATTTTGCTTGCTGTAATAACCAATCGTGACCTGGCCCGCGGAACCGACCGCAATGGTCGGCTGGTATTGATCGGTCAGGGTGGCATCGTCGTTGATCTTGACCTCGGCGTCCCAGGTGTTGCTGCTTGCATTGAACCGGCGGTAGTACACATCGATCACATCACCCGTGTTGAACCCATCCGGGTCGTAGCTGTAGACGGTGTGCAAGTAGCCATTGCGGAAAACGATCTGTGGCGACGGCAACAGGCGGATATTGCCCTTGATCGCCGGACGGCCACAGGTGCCCGTAGCCGCGGAATCCCGCGGATTGACCTTATTGGTCATGGCCGGAGTCAGGGCGGTGTAGCTGACTCCACCATCCGTTGACCGATATATCGGCACTTCCAGGTTGCCGGTTGGATAGCCCGGGCTGAGCCACTGCAACCAGGTCACGTACACATCGCCATTGGGTGCTACCGATGGCCAGGCACCCTGCACTGCCGCCCCGCTGGGGCTGACTGCCAATTGTGTCGACCAGCTCGCACCGGCATTGGTCGAATAGATGCTGTGGATGCGACTGCCCGCACCAAAGTCGACCCAGACAATGTAGATACGTCCATAGAACGGGCTGGCCGGGTCGTTGTCGATGGCCATGATTTCCTTGTCATCGCTGCCACTGGCGATCTGGCTCACGAAAACGAAGCTCTGGCAATCATCATCGGAGCGATACAGGCCCAAACCGCCGTTGCGCAAGGCCGCGTAGTAGAACTTGCCATCCAGGCGGCGCCAGACCAGGCTGGGGTCACCGCTGTCATCGTTGCTCAAGGCGCCGCGATCATCCCAGGTGAGGCCACCATCGGTGGATCGGGAATAACCGGAAAAGCCCGCGCCTTGGGTCACGCCGTGATAGGAATCGTTGTAGGCGGCACACAGCGTTCCGGTGACCGGGTTGCGCTCGATGGAAGTCTCACTCTGGGTTCGCGTCGATCCCGTATCCCCTGACGGATTACTGACGTTGAGGTCGGTCACCGGCTCCAGGAAACCGGGAATCCAGGGTGGTTGGGCAAGTGCCTCGGGCTCGGATTCGACCTGGCCGATGAAATCGGCCTCGCGCGAACAGGCCTTGGCCAGGAAGTGCAGCAAGCCGTCCATTCGTTGCGCCAGCTTGGGATCATCCAGGCGGGCACAGTCTTCGGCAGTGACGTACTGCGCGGCACGCAGCGAAGCCTTGCGCGCCGCATCCGCGGCATCACCTGCGGATTCCTGGGCATGCACCGCGCTGCCAAGGACCACCATGGACAACAGCCCCAAAACACATCCACCCAATCCCCGTACACCACGTGCACTCCGCTTCACGATTCCTACCCCTTGGATTCCTCCGGAATGGAGGCGCAACCGGTCAACAATATCCGACCGGCGACCTAGTTGCCTAGGTCTTGAGACTGAGTTTCGTCGTTGCAGCGCAGCACGCAACCCGTCGGTGAAGGGTTTGACCTTCAGCCTCCGGAATGTGATACCTCGCGGACACCTTCATGGCCCACGATTCCATGGGCACCGGCAGGGCGTGATGGCGCGCCTGCCGATGCCCAGTCGGCTCATTGCAGCGGCGGCGCTTCACCCGGCAGCCACATGAAGGAGCTAAAACCACCGGCATCATCCAGCAAGGGATCGCTCGCATGGTTGCGGAAGCGCCAGGCCCAGGGGTCCACACCGTTCAGGCCATTGGCCGGGAACCAGCCAAACGGATCCACGGAACCGACCCCGGGATTCCGATCCCAGGCATGTCCGGCGAAACTCAACTCGAAGGACTTGCGGAAAGACAAGTTGGTGTTGCGCAGCACACCCAGGTGCAGGTGCTCTCCGGTCGAAGCCCCCGTTGTTCCAATCGAGCCCAGCCAGTCGCCGGTATCCACCAACTCACCACGGCGCACGTAGGTGTTCTGCATGTGGGCATAGTAGGTGGTGAAGATTTCAGCGTAGCGCCCGCTGCCCACCTGGTGACGAACAAACACTTCACGCTGCCATGGATCCATCTGCGCAGGTGCAGACCAGGGAACTTGCCTGGGCACTGCCATCACCACCCGACCCGGCGCCACCGAGGCCGCGAGTCGTGGTGAGCCCACGTCGATATCCATGGCCGGCTCATTGACGCCGGAATTGTCGTAGTTGCACGTTGATGGATTGGCGTCCGGGTCACCGATGCTGCGGTCCCGGCCCTTGTTGTCGATGGCGCAGGAATTGAAGCCGCCATTGGGTTGACCGAACTCGGCGACATCAATTGAAATGTTGAACGGATCATGATTGAAGCTCTGCGTGTTGCCGATGCCGGAGTTGGTGCCGGAATACGGCTGTGAAAACACCTGCAACTGCTGTGGGGTGACAGTAAAGATGCAATTGCTGCGTCCCGCGGTATCCGCAAATGCCGTGTCGATGGGCTGCGTTCCCGTGCCCGGCCGCAGGGTGACAAAGCCGCCACTGCAGGTGCCGATCACCCAATTGACGCCTGACAGTGAGTACAAGCCGGATCGTTCGACAATCAAATTGGGGTTGTCATCGAGATAGACCTGGCAAGGGTCACTACCGCTGCCCTGAGGCAACACCCCATAGCTGCCATTGGACGGATTGCGCACGCTGCAATAGTGTCCGTAGCCCGCAGGCTCCGTGATGGCAGGAACTCCCGCCAGATAACCGTCGATTCCGTCGAAATCGAAATCCGCATTGAACAGGCTCTCGCCTACCAGCGACGCCACTACCGGAGCGATCGGCCCCTGTTCGTCGAGAATTCCATCGCCATCGTGATCGTACTGATACCGCTGATAGCGGGCACGGTCGGCAATGAACAGGATGTTGCCCTTGTACCAGGTGGCGTCCACCATTTCCTCTGTGGTGCGAAGTCTCTCGGCCTCGCTGACGCTCTGGTTGGCCTCCGCCAGGCTCGGCAGGGTGATGCCGTCACCGGCAAACACCTGCGGACCACTCTCGATCACGCTGCCATTGGATTCCATGCGCAGCACGGCAACGTCTTTCTGCTCGTAGCTCGCAAAGTCGCCAGCGTCCTCGTTGAAATGGGTGCCAAGCAGGTACATGGCGCCATCGTCGCGCACCAGCAAGCGCTGCAGGACGCTTGAGCCGGGGGCGCGGATTTCGCTGGCGTATTGGGAAAACCGGAAGGAACGTTGGCCATCCTGGTCGAACGTGGCATCGAGGGTGCCGTTGGCCTTGATGGCCAGCACGCAGGCCGAATCATCCAGCGCCGGAAAGTTCAGGTTGCACGCGGCCATCAAACGACCGCGTGGCGCATCCCAGACCACATCCGCCAGCGATGGAGTCACTGCAATCTGCGAGTTGTGGTCAACCAGGAGTCGCCCGGAGTTGCCGAAGCCGGAATCAAACGATCCGTTGGAGTTGAAGCGGGCAAATGCCCAGGCCTTTTCGCCAGATGCATTGTTGGCGGAACCTGCTGCAATGATGTCTCCATCGGGCAACACAACCATGCGCGTGCACACGTCAGCCCGAGTTCCCGTTCCACCGAAGTCCACTTCGGCATGTCCATCGCTGCTGAAACCGGTATCCAGGGTGCCGTTGGCGTTGAAGCGCGTGATCAACATGTTGTTGTTGCTGCCACGGGTTACCCAGCCGCATGCCAAAACCTTGTCACCCACCGCGATGGCCTGATTGAGCCAACTGTTGGTATTGGTGAACCCGGCGACATTGGCCAGCGCGAGCTTGCCGTCGCTGGAAAACGAACTGTCGTAGTCACCGTTCTGGCTGAGGCGAACCAGGAACCCGCTCAGGCCGCCATCACGGGTACCCCATCCTGCAATCACTGCCTTGCCATCGGTATCGGCATCGATGGATGTGCAGGTGTCTGCGTTGATACTGCCCATGTCCGCAGCGACACGGCGTGTGCCTTCCAGATCATCCGGCCCGGTGTAGCTCATGTCGAGCATGCGGGCATTGTTGATGTGCCGGGTTACTGCACAGTCGGAGTTGGAATTTCCGTCCTCACGCCAGGAATTGAGCACGAGCAGCCGATTCTTGTCATCCACCGTAATGCCATAGGCATACTCGTTGATCAGGTGTCGACGGGTGATGTTGACGAACACGCCGCTGGCGCGGTCGGGCCCGAACGCATCCCAGGTTGTCCCAGTGTCGGGTTGCGCCTGCAAGCACGTGGATGCAATCAGCATTGCAAGGACAAGAACGCGCCTGCTGGCCATGATTCAATACTCCTTTTGAGGAAAATGGACTAGCAGGATGTTGAAAAACGTTGGCGAGGCAGCCAGGGCAAGGCGAAAGCAGGCGAAAAAGCGCAGTTTACGGTGGTGCAAATGAGCATTTTGAGCCTGCTTTCAACGCAGCAATGGCAACGCAGCTAGTTTTTCAGCAACCTGCCAGGGTTACATCCGTACACGGGAAAGCGCGCGCACAGGGGCCACGGAGTCCGCGACAACCGGCCGCAGGGCGATCAAACCGCGGTTTCATGCGAAAATCGGCACTCGAGCTGGCCTCAGGACAACAAGCCCATGATCACCGTTCAGGAAGCCCAGGAGCTTCTTCGCAAGGGCCTGCGCCGCGAAGCCGAGGCAGCCTACCGGCAGGTGCTGGAGACCTCTCCCGACAACGTCGAGGCACTCAATATCCTGGGCAACATGGCCTTGAACCGGGGAGATGCCGCACAGGCCTTGCAACTGCTGCAACGCGCTGCACTGGCCGCCCCCAATGATGCAGTCACCCGGCACCGGATTGCGCGGGCACACGATGCCATGGGCAACGTCGATTTCGCGCTTGCCGAGCAGGAACAGGCGGTACGTCTGGATCCGGATTTCAACCTGGCCCGCCTTCATCTGGGCATTGCATTGGAAAACCAGGGCCAAGCAGATCGCGCCCTCCTGCACTACTCGCGCGCGGTGAAGCAGTCGCAAATGCAAGGTCGCTGGCTCGATCCGGCGTCCACACCCGAGGGCATTCGCCCTCTGGTCGAGCATGCCGTGGTGAGCATACGCAATGGCCGCGCGACCATGCTCTACAACCTCATCGAACCATTGATCCAGAAATACGGGCGCGATTCGCTCGCGCGCGTGGATCACTGCCTGCGTGTTCACCTGGACATGGAGCCGGCCGCCTACCCCGACGCACGCCAGCATCCGACCTTTCTCTATTTCCCCGGCCTTCCAACCTCGCCCTACTTTGATCGCAGCTTGTTTCCCTGGATCGAAGCAATGGAATCGCAGACGGAGGCGGTGCTCGCGGAACTGCAAGGCGTGCTACCCGGCGATTCGGGCCGTGAACGCGTTTTTCTTGATCTTGCCGTGGAAGAACAGAACCTGCGCGGCGCGGACAAACCGCCCAGTTGGAATGGCTACTACTTCTATCGACACGGCCAGCGTCGCGCGGAGAATCATGCCAACTGCCCAACAACCAGTGCCGCACTGGAGAAGCTGCCGCTCTCGCGCGTGCCCGAACACGGCCCGGAATGCCTGTTTTCGGTATTCACCGCGGGCACGCACCTGATGATCCATCGTGGCGTCACCAACACACGCGTGGTCGGGCACCTGCCCCTGATCATTCCCAAGGGTGACTGCGCGCTCAATGTCGGCGGCGAACTGCATCGCTGGCAAAAGGGCCGCATCGTCGTGTTCGATGACACCTACGAGCACGAAGCCTGGAACCGCAGCGACGAGACTCGCGTCGTGCTCATCTTCGACTTGTGGAATCCTCATCTCACCGATGTGGAGCGCATCGCCACAAGCGACATCGTCGAAGCCATCGGCGGCATGCGCGAGGCGGCGGACAACGCGGCTTGACTCGCCGCTTAGGGAAGGTCTGAACAAGTATTGTCGCGAGCAAGCTCGCTCCCACCACTGCTTGATTTTGTGGGAGCGAGCTTGCTCGCGACGAATGAGTTCCGTACTTGTTCAGAGTTTCCTTAGGCATGCCGGATTGATGCAAGCGACCCGGAGATTGCTCAGGGCCTTTCCAGCTCAAACCGGATGTCCCCGCAAGCGTCGACTCCGCACGCCTTCCAGCCCTTGGCAAGATAGAAGCGTTCCGCGCGGGTACCTGGAGCGGTTGTCAACCAGATCCGCTGGTGACCCAAGGCCCACAGCCAATCGACCGCCGTTGCAAGAAGACTCGCGCCATAACCGTGCCCTTCATGTTGCGGATGCACGAACAAGGCCCAGATGCTGCCGCTCCTGTAGCCGGTGGCAAATGCAGCCAGCTTGCCATCGACCTCTACAACCCAGGTTCGACCCGATTCATCCAGCGCGGCAAGGTAGTCCGCCTCGGTAATGCGACGCGGGTCGGACAGTGCATTCTCTCGAACAGCCATGCGTATGGCATGCATTGGAGCAATGTCCGCACGGGTGGCCTGACGTAGATTCACTTGTGCTCCTGTTGCTTGGACACGAACTTCAACGCGCTTTCGATTCTTCTCTCGTCGCAGTCGCCGAGTTCGCGTGTTGCGCGGCTTTGCGGCGCGCAATGAAGATGGAGGGTTCTGTCCATGTTGATCCGTTTTCCAGGGTGGTCTTGCGTGGGTGCGGCCGTTTACCACGAAGCCGCGTCAGTTCGCAGCCCGCGAATCTGCACCGGAACGCTTGACCATGGCAAGCATGCGCGCCACACATGCCCATAGCAGAACGCAAACCACAACGAGATGGATGACGAGGCTGAATATCAACCAGGCGCTGCCTCGCCAGCCACTGAAATTGAGTGCGGTGTTACCCGCAAGCGCGATTGAAACGGGAAGCCAAGCGAGCGCGCCGCAAAAAGAGGCAAAGGCAACCCGCCGCAGCACAGTGCCCCGGGCGCTGAGCAACATGGGGATACCAGCGACTGAAATGACGGCCAGCGCGGCGACAGCGTTACCCACGGGCAATCCACCGAACAAGCTCACCTCGAGAACATCACCTCCGCACACCAGCAAGCCAACCGATGCACAGGCAACCACGAGCAGTGCCAACGCCGCAATGGATTTCATGTCATTACCTGTTGCTCATCACCATATTTCGCACCAGACGTGGACCATATCGCATGAGCGATCAGGTCAATCCCATGTGGACTGGAAGTCACAAGACTTCCATCCCAGGCCGATACCGCATTGCCACATTGCAGCGCTCATATTCCGCGCCGTAGAAATCCATGATGGCCTGGTCGTGATGGAATCCGAGCTTCTCGTACAGGTGCACGGCCGCTTCGCAGCGGGCATTGGTAAGCAAAAAGAGTGGATCGGCACGCAGGCACATCGCTCGCTGGATCACCGCCCGCAACAGGAACTCCCCCGCCTTCAATCCGCGGGCAGATTCCCGAACGCCCATCTTGGTCAATTCAAAGGCTCCCGTCGGATGCGCTGGCATCAAGGCGCAGGCACCGACAATACCCAGCTCATCCGTGGCGACGAACAGGATCGCTCCGCCGGCATCGATGATTCGCTCGCGTGGATGTTCAAGCACCTCAAGATCCACGGCTTCCACGCGGAACATCGAGCTGATCCACTCGAGATTGATGTCCCGAAATTCCGCCGCAAGGGAATCGTCATACTCGACAATCTTCATCACTGCCTCCCGCCCGTGCAAGGCGGAACGGTCCCGCGCGCATCGAGGGGTACACCCTCCTCCATCACAGGCTCTTGCACCGCAGGCTCTTGCACTACCGCACTCCTTCGCGTTCACGGGACATGCAAATTCTACAGAACAGCACTGCTTCGAGACGAACTCCGGGCGAACTCGCTCACACCGCGTAGATCAAATCATGGGGAAAGTCACGAAACTACCCCTGCGTTCCCCATCCTGCGCACCACGACTTGGGTTTGATCAACGACGTTCCATGGGCACCCGTGACAAGGTCTCCCTGAATGCCGACAAGCACGCCTCCTCGAATTTACCCGCGAAGCCCGCCTCATCGCGAAGCGGGGATTTCTCCACGCGCTCACGCAAACCCTCGCGCAGCATCGACAGTCGCTGTTGGTCGCGGCTCAACTCGACGGCAATGCGAACGTATTCCTCTTGACTGTCGGCAACCAACTCTGCAAGGCCCATTCCCTGCAGGACGCTGGCAACCATGCGGCCGGCATGCGCCTGCGCACGCAGCGAAACCACCGGAACACCCATCCAGAGGGCACAACAGGCCATCGTGTGACCGCTCCAGGGAAACACATCCAGCAGCACATCCATGCGCGAGAAAATCTCGAAGAAACTCTGCGCAGGGTCGCAAAGGTGCAACAGCTCCAGGCGATCAGCACTGACCCCATGCGATTCGAAAGCCAGCGCCAGGCGCTTCTGGTGCCAGGCATCCAACTGATCCCGCGCAATCAGCAAACGACTTCCATCATTGGACAGCAGTATCCGTGCCCAGGTCTCGATGACCTGCGCATTCACTTTTTCCAGCTTGTGCAGGGAACCGAAGATCACCGTCCCGTCGTGCGAAGCACGACCGACAGACATGCCCACGGCATGGGCCGGCGGACGAAAGCAGGCAAACCCACCCTCGATACGAAGCAACTTTTCGGTGCCGCATTCACCTTCACTTTCCGGTGCGGTGCATTCGTCGACAACGCGGAAGTCCATGGCTTGCAAGCCCGTCGTATTCGGATAGCCGATGAAGCTGATCTGGCAGCGGGCCGGTTTGCCGGCAAACACCCCGAGGCGACCATGCTCGGTGTAGCCCGCGAGGTCAACGAGAGTGTCGATGCGGTCTTGCCGGATGCGCTCGTGAACCGCGCTGTCGGACAACCCGGAGATTTCGCGCCAATGCTGCGCCAATTCCCGCAAGCGCCCGGTGGTCGCGTCTGCTCTGGCCACATCGGAGTAGCAGTAGGTCTCGAAGCGGTCGAGATCCTGGTTCGCCAGCAAGGGCTCGAAGAAGAACGCAACAGCGTGTGCACGAAAATCACCGGAAACATAGCCGATACGGATCTTCCCGCCGGGAACGGGCCAATCGCTTGATTGCGCAACGCTGCCGAACATTACCGATGCAACGCGACGGTGTTCTTCAGCGACCTCGAGCGCATCGGCATTCGGCAACAGGTTGAGCACATACAGCAGGCCGTTGACTGCCGCCGGATAGTGCGGTCGCAACGCCAAGGCAGCGCGAAACGAACGTGCGGCCTCATCCAGCATTACCTGATCCATCAGCAGCATGCCGAGGTTGAACCAGGGCTCTGGACGCTCCGGATCCAGTCGCGTCGCTTCACGACTGTGCGTCAACGCAGCCTCATGCTCGCCGGATTCGGCCAAAGCGGAGCCGAGGTTCAGGTGCGCCCCTGCGTAGTCTGGTCGCAACTCCAGCGCGCGTCGGAGTTGCTGGATTGCAGCCGGCAGATCACCCAGCTTGTGCAAGGCATCGCCCAGGTTGTTGCGCAACACGGGCTGGTCTGGAACCTGCTCCACCGCCCGGCGAATGTACTGCACCGCGGTCTGGTGATCCCCCAGTTGATGGCAGACCAATCCGAAAAGATGCAGCGCATCGGCGTTATCCGGCTGCTGCGCGAGGATCTCCCGATACAGCGCCTTGGCCGCATCCAGCTCACCGGCCCGGTGATGCCCCGTGGCCCGCGTCAGCAATTCCCGAACTGAATTTCCCGCCATGATCCACCGCAATTCCGGACGCGAACCAATCGAGTCCTCGACAGAAGCAACTTTAAGCGATCCCGTAGGGATTGCGTTGAATGCAAAACGTCATCATGTCGACCGAGAGCAGCCCCTCACTGGGCCATCTCCATGGTGCCGTCATGCGGGATTTGCAGGCCATGAAAACGCGGAAAGACGCGAGCTACCCAAAAAGGCAGTGCTCGTCTTCCTCGACAACTTGACAGTCCGTCTCCGCTCTCATCGCACAATCAAGGTCCTGCAAGTACCCGGCCACGCAATCAGGTACCCGCTGTCGGGAGAAAGGCGCCTTCCGAATGGCAAGCTACCGCCTACGTTGGCAAGGCGTCATACCACCTTGCCGCGTGAAGATTATGATCCCAAGTTGCGCGACTACCCGTAAAAATGTGACCGTCGGGCAAGATGCATGGGTCGGTATCCAAGCCTCCGGCTGGCACGACGATGCTATGCGAATCTGCGAACGGAACCGGCGAACCGCAATTCGCGCAGAAGCTGCGGACATGACGTGTGCCGGCGAGCTGAAATGTAGCGATTGAAGCCTCGCCGGAAAGCCACGTCAGTTTGGCCGAGGAAGAAAAGAGATTGGCCGCATGCGCCGACCCAGTATCTTTTCGACAATGCGAACAGTGACAAAGATAGAAGCGTTCGAACACACCGTGGACGGTATAGCGCACTTCGCCGCACAAGCAGGTTCCGGAGTGATTCGAGTTCATGGACTTTCCGATTGGAAAAATGCTGTTGCGACATTCAATGCTCACCGTCTCCGCCTGCGCGCTTCCGCTGGGCATGCGCCCGAACTTGACGCGATTTCCCCTGCGGACCTATCAGCCTTGATTGTCTGGAAACTGGTCAAGATACGCTGCCAATGCATCACGAAGCGTGGTCTTGGCATTGGCGAATTCCTGCACGATAGCGGCATCTGAAGGATGCGCATTGAGATGCGCTTTTGACCAGAACCTGGTGTCGCTGTCGAGTCCCATGTGCAGCGCAAAGACGATTTCCCGAGCGTTGTCGAGCGCGGCGAACTCGTTCAACTGCTCTGCCGCCATTTCCTTCGCATCGGCCGCGAATTGTTCCAACTCCTGCTGCTTCGCCTTCGAGACCTTCGTCGGGCCCTCACCACGAGCGGCCTTGCTGGCATTGATGCGTGCCTCAAAGGTGCGCTCCTGTTCGTCGAGCTCAGACGCGACGGCAGTGATCGGATGCAAGGCCGCGACCTCCACGTCCGTGGCCGCCTTTGACACTGCGAGCTTGATGTACTGTTCGAACATGAAGAGAAGACCGTCTTCAAAGAGGGGGCGACATTACGGGCTTTTCCTTCGACGCCCCCGATATTTAGTAGCACGGAGGTATGGTCCCGATCACTTTTGCAGCACCATCGAAGCCCAACTCGGCCGCAGCGTCAGCCCATGCAAGATTGCTCGGCCACGCAAACAGTCAGACTCACCACAAAGCCCGGAAGCACCGGAAAGTCCGCTCTGACCCCGATTCCGAGCGAGCCCCCTACTGCGGGTCACGACGGCCAGCAACGATAGCGACTAGGTTTACGACAGCGGTAGTGGCTTCGGCGCACATGGCTGCATCGCGGAAAGAAGCTGTTCGCCTGTGCTGCAACGCAACTGCGAACTCCAGCGCCGACCGCGCGTGACGCCTCGCCTCTTCGTTCGCTCCACCCGTCATCTCCACCCCAATGAATGCCTCGAGCATTCTCTTGCCGTCAGTTTGGCTCGGCTGCGTACCGTCTAACGACGGATGACGGTCCGCCACATAGACAGCCTGAGCAAGTGAGATCAGCGCTTCCCGGCCCAGCAAACCAACGGCTTGATACTGCTCTTCGGTACTGGATGAGGCCAGGCGATCGCGGAGCTCTCCTACGCAACGGTCGACCCTCTGCCAACCGGTAGGCTCCGGAAGCTCTTGGTGCCCAGTGCGGACCAAGTTTATGACGGGGTTGACCATGGCGCCGATAAACTCCCGGCGCGACTGGTAGCTAGGAAGATCGCCGCTGCTCCAGCGGCCGTACCAGTCCCACAGGCTGCCAAAGGTAATGGGGTTTTCGATGTGGCGACGGGCAAGCTCCGCCGCTACCATCGCAAAGGTTTGGTGGTACCTCTGCTCTACGTCATTGATACGCGGACCGCCCGTTGCAACGGAGACGAGCAGGTTCTTGATCTGCTCTAGGCCAGCTATGAGCTCATCGTTGGTCATGCGTGCCAGCTAGCTACTATTCGGACCCAACCTGAAACCTATCCCTGCAGCTTAACACGGTAAAACGATTGCAGCGATCCGCTCCTTTTCCACACGTATCATGCACGTACGTTTCATTTGCAGCCTGATTCTCAGCCCTAATCCTTGGATGTTTGCATTCACTTGAGGTCCGCCCGTTGCTCGCGTGCGAGCGAGAATTTGACCTCGCAGCGAATCTCTCTTCTAACCGCACTACTGTTCAACCGGCCTCACCCGCCCCTGGCAATCCAGCCACCATCACCGCAAGCGTGCGTTGATCTTGTCGAGTGCGGCCAGTCCTGGGCTGAGTTCCGATGCGCCAAGACGATTCAAGGGTTCGGCAATCGTGCCCAGGTGCGAGTGCAGGTCGGCGGGCTCGGGATCAACGTACAGAAGGCCCGTCACCACGTCGCCCATCGCATGATTCTGTTGCACATGGTTGCTGGCGCCGACGTGAATCACGCAGCAACCGACAATCCCGCTTCAACCCCCTTCCTTGCCGGCCTCACGACAATCTGCACGTCCTGCCCCAAGGCAACCAGACAGCGCATCATCTTTTCTTCGGAAATGCCGCGGAAATGGCCACGCAGCATCGCCGATACCTTGGGTTGCGGCATGCCGAACAACCCGGCAGCCTGAATCTGGGTCAGCTTGCGGCGCTTGATGATGGTGGCAATCTTGCTGGCAAGGTGTGCCTTGATCAACATCGACCCGGCATCGGCAATTCCGAGATCGGCATAGACGTTTCCGCTGCCTTCGTGAACTTCGATCATTCCTGGATTCCTCTTGCAATTCCATCAACCGCTTTCAAGCGTTCGCGGATGAGTGCCATATCCGGCTTCGGGGTTTCGGAGCCCTTCACGGACTTCTTCTGGAAACAATGCAGGATGTAAACCGCGTGCGCGTACCTGACCGTGTACACCGCGCGATACGTGTCACCACGCCAGTCCTCAACCACTTCCAACACGGAGGCTGAGCCAAACCCCTTCAGGGGTTTTGCGGCATCCGGTTTCTGACCGATCTGCGCCTGGAACAATGCGTAGCCGAACACGTCCTGCACCTGATCCGGCATGGCGCTCAAGTCTTTTCGACTCGAAGCAATCCATCGCAACGGTTTGACGCCCGCCACTTCCATGTCGCGCCTCCGAATCTATACCCAAATGAGAATATACGGCAGCTCTGCTACGAGGTCAAAACATGCAAACTCACCTCAACCCCCCGCAAATCCGATCCAACACCTCAGCACCAGGACTCAACTCCCTCACCCCCAACCGATTCAAGGCCACATCGACCGACCCCAGATGCGAGTGCATATCCGAAGGTTCCGGGTCCATGTACAACAACCCGGTCACCACCTCGCCCATCGCATGATGCTTCTGCACATAGTTGCTCGCGGTAATCCGGTCGCAAGGATCGTAGTCGGCATCGATCTTGTGCAAACGTAGCACCGAGCCGTCGTGCTGGGCGACCTCGATGGTTTCACCTGCTGCAAAATCGACCACGATCTCCGCGCGTTCGGGAATCACATCCATGCGGTTGACCGCGTCGTTGTGTTCGCGGACGTATTCGTAGCTCTTGGTGCTGCCGGCGTGGTTGTTGAAGGCGACGCAAGGGCTGATGACATCGAGAAAGGCGGCGCCCTGGTGCAGGATGGCGCCCTTGATCAGTGGAACCAGTTGTTTCTTGTCGCCGGAGAAACTTCTTGCGACGTAGGTCGCGCCGAGTTGCAGGGCGAGGCCGATCAGGTCGATGGGCGAGTCGGTGTTCTTGACGCCCTTCTTCGACATCGAGCCTTCATCGGCGGTGGCCGAGAACTGGCCCTTGGTCAGACCATAAACGCCGTTGTTCTCGACGATGTAGACCATGTTCACGCCGCGTCGCATGGCGTGGATGAATTGGCCCATGCCGATGGAAGCCGAGTCGCCGTCGCCGGAGACGCCGAGATAGAGCAGTTCGCGATTGGCCAGGTTGGCACCGGTCAGCACCGAGGGCATGCGCCCATGCACGGTGTTGAAGCCGTGCGATTGGCCAAGGAAGTAGTCGGGGGTTTTCGAGCTGCAACCGATGCCGGAGAGTTTGGCCACGCGATGTGGTTCGACGTTGAGCTCCCAGCAGGCCTGGATGATGGCCGCCGAGATGGAGTCGTGGCCGCAGCCGGCGCACAGAGTTGAGATCTTGCCTTCGTAGTCGCGCCGGGTGTGGCAGAGCGCGTTCTTGGGCAGGGTTGGGTGGTGGAGCTTGGGTTTGGTGATGTAGGTCATGTGCTTGCCCTGCTTTCTTCTTGCAGATCACTCATCCTTGTCTTGCTTTTCGATGCGTTGCTGAGCAAAGAAGTCACTGGATGACGCGCCGATCCATCGGCTCGCCCTTCGGGCCATTCGCATCGCGAATGTTCGCTTCGGCATCCTGCCTCCGCAGTCCGGCCTTCGCCGGGATGACGGCAAAGCATTTGAGCCGCTGGAACCAGGCCTTCGCCGGGATGACGGCAAAGCATGCGAGTCACTGGATGACGCGCCGATCCATCGGCTCGCCCTTCGGGCCATTCGCGTCGCGAATGTTCGCTTCGGCATCCTGCCTCCGCAGTCCGGCCTGCGCCGGGATGACGGCTTGGTTTGAGTGCGCGCTGGATTGGATTTCCCTGCAACCTGTTGGTCATGCCACTTGCTCGGAGGCTTGCGCGCTGACACTGGCGCCGCGCATGTGTTCGGCGATGGCACGGGCGATGAAGCGGGCGGTGATCGGGGTGCCGTCGTAGTGCAGGATGGCGATGATGCGGGCCGGGTCGAGGTCGAACTCGTTGATCACGAGGCTGCGCAGTTGGGCGTCGCGGTTTTGTTCGATGAGGAACACGCGCTCGTGCGAAAGCACGAACTGGCGCACCGATTCGGGAAACGGAAACGCACGCACGCGCAGGGTGTCCAAATGCAGGTCCTGGGTTTCCAGAACATGGATGGCCTCGTCCATGGACGGGCTGGTCGAGCCGTAGTAGATGGCACCGAAGTCGGCTTTCTTCCTGGCCGTGCGCAGGATCGGCTGCGGCACCAGCGCCTTGGCCGTATCGAACTTCTGCAACAGGCGTTCCATGTTGTAGATGTAATCCGGCCCGCGCTCCGAATAGCGCGCATACGGATCACGCGAAGTGCCTCGGGTGAAGTAGCTGCCCTTGGTCGGGTGGGTGCCGGGATAGGTGCGATAGGGAATGCCGTCCCCATCAACATCCTTGTAGCGGCCGAAATCCCTGCCCGCTTCCAGCTCCTCGGCACTCATCACCTTGCCGCGATCGTAGTCACGCGCGTCGTCCCAGGTGAACGGCGCGCACAGGCGCTGGTTCATGCCGATGTCCAGATCGGTCATGACGAAAATCGGGGTTTGCAGGCGGTCGGCAAGGTCAAAGGCTTGTGCGGAGAACTCGAAGCACTCGCAAGGATCTTCCGGCAGCAACAGCACATGCTTGGTGTCCCCGTGCGATGCGTAGGCACCCGCCAGGATGTCCGACTGCTGGGTGCGCGTCGGCATGCCGGTGGAAGGGCCGCCGCGTTGCACGTCGATGATGGTGATGGGGATCTCGGCGAAATAGGCCAGGCCGATGAACTCATTCATCAGTGAAATGCCCGGGCCCGAGGTGCTGGTGAAGGCGCGCGCGCCGTTCCAGCCGGCGCCGGTGACGATGCCGATGGAGGCGATCTCATCTTCGGCCTGGATGATCGCGTAGCGGTTCTTGCCGGTTTCCGGATCAACCCGGTACTTCTGGCAATACGACTGGAACGCCTCGGCCAGCGAGGAGGATGGCGTGATTGGGTACCAGGCACAGACCGTCGCGCCGCCATACACGCAGCCCAATGCCGCCGCGCTGTTGCCATCGATGAAGATCTTGTCACCCACGTTGTCGGCCTTCTGCACGCGCAGGCCGATGGAATCCAGATGTTCGCGGGCGTAGTCGCGGCCCAGATGCAGGGCGTGCTTGTTGGCATCCAGCAGCTTGACCTTGGCTTTGTATTGCTGGGCAATCAGGGCCTCGATGACCGCCGGATCCATGTCGAGCAGGTGCGAGAGCGCGCCGATGTACATGATGTTCTTGAACAGTTGGCGCTGGCGTGGGTCGTCGTAGGTGGCATTGCAGATTTCGGTCAGCGGCATGCCGATGGTGGTGACATCCTCGCGGAAGCGCGCTTTCGGCAAGGGTTTGCTGTTGTCGTAAAACAGGTAACCGCCGGTTTCGATTTCCTTGACGTCGGCGTCCCAGGTTTGCGGGTTCATGGCGACCATCAGATCAACACCGCCACGGCGACCCAGCCAACCTTGTTCGTTGACGCGCACTTCGTACCAGGTGGGCAGGCCTTGGATGTTGGAGGGGAAGATGTTGCGCGGGCTGACCGGCACACCCATGCGCAGGATCGATTTGGCGAACATCTCGTTGGCGGAGGCCGAACCCGAGCCATTGACGTTGGCGAACTTGATGACGAAATCGTTGGTGGCTGTGATGGGGGTCATGCGCTTGCGCTCCTTCGCCCGCCTGCGGGAGAAGGCCCCGAAGGGGGATGAGGGCGCATTTTCGTTTGATCGCCCAGGATCGCACTCTGCCCGACCACCCTCATCAGCCTGTCGGCAGCTTCTCCCGCCAGCGAGAGAAGCATTTCATCGTTGCAATCCGCGTCCGGTTTCGGGAAAGTCATCACGCCACCTCCCTCTTGTGCGATGCCTTTGCGCAGGGCGAGTTGGCGTGGGTCATCTCCATGAGCACCTTGCGCATGTCCCAGGCTCCGGTCGGGCAACGTTCCGCGCACAGGCCACAGTGCAGGCAGACATCCTCGTCCTTGACCATCACCCGTTGCGTCTTCAGCGGACCGGAAACGTACAACGATTGGGTCAAGTTGAGTGCAGGCGCGGTCAGCGTCTGGCGCAAGTCCGCTTCATCCGCGTTGCCGGTAAAGCTGATGCAATCCATCGGGCAGATGTCCACGCAGGCATCGCATTCGATGCAGGCGGAGTCGGTGAACACGGTCTGCACATCGCAGTTGAGGCAGCGCTGCGCCTCCTTCCAGGCAGTCGCTGCATCGAAGCCGAGCTCCGCTTCCAGGTTGATGCTGGTCAGTGCCTTCTCCAGTGGCAGCACGGGAACCTTGAAGCGATCATCGCGCGAGATGTCGTTGTCGTAACTCCATTCGTGGATGCCCATTTTCTGCGAGATCACCTCGACTGCAGGCGCGGGACGCTCTGCCGGATTCAATCCGGACAACAGCCGATCGATCGACAGCGCCGCCTCGTGCCCGTGTGCGACCGCCCAGATGATGTTCTTGGGCCCGAACGCGGCATCACCGCCAAACAGCACGTTCGGCAAACTGGATTGATGGGTGACGGCATCGACCACCGGCATGTCCCACTCGTTGAATGCGATGCCGATGTCGCGCTCGATCCAGGGGAACGCATTCTCCTGACCCACCGCCACCAGCACTTCATCGCAGGCGAAGAACTGTTCCGGTTCACCGGCGGGCACCAGCTTGCGCCGCCCGCGCTCGTCGTATTCGGCGCGCACCTTCTCGAAGTTCATGCCGACCAGCGCGCCGTTCTCGTGCACGTATGCCTTGGGCACCAGATAGTTGAGGATGGGAATGCCTTCGTGCGCGGCGTCTTCCTTTTCCCACGGCGAGGCCTTCATCTCCTCGAAACCGGAACGCACGATGACCTTCACATCCTCGCCACCCAGGCGACGCGCCGAGCGACAGCAGTCCATGGCCGTGTTGCCGCCGCCCAGCACGATCACGCGCTTGCCGATCTTGGTGATGTGACCGAAGTACACGGAAGCGAGCCAGTCGATGCCGATGTGGATGGATGCCGCCGCCTCGACCGATCCCGGCAGTTCAAGCGCACGTCCGCGTGGCGCTCCGGTGCCGACAAAGATGGCATCGAAGCCCTGCCCCAGCATGGCGCGCATGGACTCGATGCGCTGCTTGCTCTTGAGCGTCACGCCGAGGTCGAGGATGTAGCCGACTTCCTCGTCGATGACCGATTCGGGCAGGCGAAAGCGCGGCACCTGGGTACGCATGAAACCGCCGCCCTTGGGATCGGCTTCGAACACGGTCACGTCATAGCCGAGCGGCGCCAGATCGCGGGCCACGGTCAGCGAGGCTGGCCCAGCTCCGATGCAGGCGATGCGCTTGCCATTGCGTGCGGCTGCCGGTTTCGGCATGCGCGCCTGCACGTCGCCCTTGTTGTCCGCCGCCACGCGCTTGAGCCGGCAGATGGCCACGGGTTCGGGATTCTCGCCGTTGTTCTCCTCGACACGACCACGGCGGCAGGCTGGCTCGCAGGGTCGGTCACAGGTGCGGCCGAGGATGCCGGGGAAGACATTCGACTTCCAGTTGACCATGTAGGCATCGGCGTAGCGCCCTGCCGCGATCAAGCGGATGTATTCGGGGACGGGAGTGTGGGCGGGACACGCCCATTGGCAATCGACAACCTTGTGAAAATAGTTCGGATCACGGATATCGGTGGGTTGCACGATTCCCCTCGCTGCCTACATGCCGGCGTACCGGCGATCTGGGTCGCTGAGCGCGTCGCGGGTGCGGATCGCGGTCGCGCGAGTCTAGTCATGCAAGCGCACATAAGAAAAGACACGGCGCACAATCCCGCAGGCTTGGCCGGCAGCAAGCAACGGGATCGTTGGCAACCGTGCGAACCCGCCCGGCCCCGGCATGGAGGGCGGAAAGCCCGCTCAGACTTTCGTCACTGGCCATATACGGGCCTTCGCGCCAGAATCGCGCCTTCCGACCCAGCCAGGGAACTTCCCGATGCAACGAATCATTGCCGCGTGTCTTGGCGTCTGCGCAACCGGCCTGCTTGCCGTCCCCGCCACCTCGCAGGCGCGGCCTTTCGAGCCGATGGATGTGTTTGCCTTGCAATGGGTGGACAACCCGCAGATTTCGCCGGATGGAAACCGCATCGTCTATCAGCGCATGGGTTTCAGCGTGATGCAGGATCGCAAGCAAAGCAGCCTGTGGATGACCGACGCCGATGGCCGCAACCATCGACCGCTCGCGGACAGCGGTTTCAATCCGGTGTGGTCCCCGGATGGCCGGCGCATTGCCTATGTTGCCGCGTCGGAAGGTTCTGCCCAGATCCAGATGCATTGGCTCGATGGTGGCCAGGATGCGCAGCTGACCGGCCTGACCGAAGCGCCAGAGAATCTTGTCTGGTCGCCAGATGGCCGCTGGCTGGCCTTCACCATGCGCGTGGATGCCGAAGACGCGCCGCTGGCCAGCATGCCGAAGGCACCGGAGGGCGCCAAGTGGGCGGCGCCGGTCAAGGTCATCAATCGGGTGATCTATCGCATGGACGGGGGCGGTTACGTGGACCCCGGTTACACTCACGTGTTCGTCATCTCCAGCGACGGCGGCCCGGCACGCCAGGTCACCCAGGGCAAGCACAACTTCGATGGCCAGCCGATCTGGGCGCGTGATGGCAAATCGCTGATTGTCTCCGCCAACCTGAGCGATGACTGGGAATACCAGCCGATCGACAGCGAGCTCTACCGGGTCAATCTGGCGGATGGATCGGTAACCCGCTTGACCGAGCGCGCAGGACCCGACCGCGCCCCCGCACTTTCCTCAGATGGCAAGCAATTGGCCTGGCTTGGATTCGATGACAAGCGCCATCCCTACCAGGCCATGCAACTCAACATCGGCAATGCCGATGCCAGCAACGCGCGCAGCCTGACCAGTTCCTTCGATTTCAGCATCGACGCCATTTCCTGGGATGGAAGTCGTGGCCTCTGGCTGCAGTTCGATGACCATGGCCGCGGCTGCCTGGGTTGGATCGCGGCCTCTGGCGGTGCGGTCAAGCGCGTGACCTGTGAGCTTGGCGGAACCGAGATCGGTCGCCCCTACAGCGGCGGCAGCTTTTCGTCCGTGGCGGATCGGCTGGCCTTCACCAGCGGCACCACGAGCAGCCCGCCCAACCTTGCGGTGCTTGCCGGCAATGGCAAGCCGCGCATGCTCACCGATCTCGATGCCAACCTGCTCGATCACATCACGCTCGGCAAGGTGGAGGAGATCACGGTCAAGTCATCGGCCGATGGCCGCGACATCCAGGCCTGGGTGGTCACGCCGCCCGGATTTGATCCGGCCAAGAAGTATCCCTTGCTGCTGGAGATCCATGGCGGACCGTTTGCTGCCTACGGTCCGTGGTTTGCCCCTGAGATCCAGTTGTATGCAGCGGCCGGATACGTGGTGGTCTACGCCAACCCGCGCGGCAGCACCAGCTACGGCACCGAGTTCGCCAACCTGATCGAGAACGCGTATCCGGGACAGGATTACGACGACCTCATGAGCGTGGTCGATGCCACCATTGCGCGCGGGTCTATCGACACCGACAACCTGTTTGTCACCGGCGGCAGTGGCGGCGGCGCATTGACGGCGTGGATCGTCGGCCACACCGATCGATTCCGCGCGGCGGTCTCGGCCAAGCCCGTGATCAACTGGTCGAGCTTCGTGTTGACGTCCGATTTTTATCCCTTCTTCACCCGCTACTGGTTCACGGGTTTTCCCTGGGAGAATGCCGAAAACTACGTGAAGCGATCACCGATCACCTACGTTGGCAACGTCAAGACGCCCACCATGATGCTGGTCGGCGACGACGACCATCGCACGCCGGCCTCGGAAGCCGAGCAGTTTTACCAGGCCCTGAAGCTGCGCAAGGTCGATACCGCCATGGTCAGGATTCCCGGCGCTTCGCATGCCATCAACGCGCGGCCCAGCAACATGATTGCCCAGGTGCTCAACACCATTGCCTGGTTTGAAAAGCACCGCAGCCCGGCCAAGTCGGCCAAATAGCGCCATGAACGATTCCGCATCCACAGAACTCGAGGCCGGCAGCGCCGAGGTGTTGCCGACGCTGGATGCCATCGAGGCGCGCATCCTCGGTTGCCTGCTGGAAAAGCAGGCAACCACTCCGGATGCCTATCCGCTGACCTCGAATGCGGTAGTGACTGCCTGCAACCAGAAGTCGAACCGCGAGCCGACCACCCACTTTGAATCAGGCCAGGTCGGCCACGCGCTGCGACAAATGGAGGGCAAGGGTTTGGTGCGCGGTTCACTGGCCGCGCGCGCCTCACGCTACGCGCATTGTGCGGATACCTTTTACAACGTGACTTCGCGCCAACGCGCGGTGTTGTGTCTGCTGCTATTGCGTGGACCGCAGACCCTGGGTGAATTGCTGACACGCAGCGACCGCCTGGCCGATCTTGCCGACCTGGAGGATGTCCGCGGTGTCGTTGACCGCCTGTGCACTCGCGAGCCCGCACTGGTTGTGCGCGTGGGCCGCATGCCGGGACAGCGCGAAGACCGCTTCATGCACCTGCTCTGTGGCCCGGTTGCCGCGTCCCAGCTGGCCGATGTGGAGCCATACTCCGCCGAAGCCGGCGTTGATCTCGTCGAGCGTGTCGCCGAGCTGGAAAGACTGGTCGCGCAACTGCAGGATGCGGTCACCGCGCTGCAGGCCGCAGAGCCTGACGTTGCCGAACCGGATGCTTCCTCTTGAATCCATCACCCGACATGCCAGCGGCCTCGAGCGCGCCACGCGCGCAAAGACTGTTCGTGGTGCTGGCGGGATTCTTCATCGCCAATGCAATCATTGCCGAGTTCATCGGCGTGAAGATCTTTGCGCTGGAAGACACGCTCGGACTGCAACCCTTCGAGTGGCATCTGTTTGCACAGAGCGGCTCACTCAATTTCACCGCCGGCACCTTGTTGTGGCCAATCGTGTTCATCATGACCGACGTCATCAACGAGTTCTACGGACGGCGGGGCGTGCGCTTCCTGTCCTGGCTCGCCGTCGGCTTGATCGCCTATGCGTTCCTGTTTGCCTATGCCGCCATTGCACTGGCACCGGCCAGTTGGTGGGTGGGCGCTGCACGCGACAGTGGCGTGCCCGACTTGCAGGCAGCCTATGCCTACGTGTTCGGCCAGGGACTGTGGACCATCGCCGGTTCGATCACGGCATTCCTTGTCGGCCAGCTCATCGACGTGCGCATTTTCCACTCCATCCGCAAGCGCACCGGTGAACGCCACATCTGGATGCGAGCCACTGTTTCAACCCTGGTTTCGCAGTTCATCGACAGCTTCGTCGTGCTCTACATCGCCTTCGTGATCGGCCCGCAGCACTGGAGCACCGGACTGTGGCTGGCGGTGGGTTCGGTCAACTACGGGTACAAGGTGCTCGCTGCCATTGCCCTGATTCCGCTGATTTACCTGATGCGGCGGATGATCGATACGTGGCTCGGCAAGGATCTCGCAGTGAGCCTCAAGCGCGAAGCAGCCCGGGACTGAAACGTGACGGGCCAGGGCAGCACTGGCCAAGTCGCCATCCCGGAATCGCGAAGCGATGTCCGGGATCCAGCGACTCTCATCTCGGTCAGCACTGCTGATGCGAACACGCTTGATCCGCTCATGGTTCGACGGGCTCACCACGAACGGGGAATTGATTGCCCCGCGTTGCCTTAGGGAAGGTCTGAACAAGTATTGTCGCGAGCAAGCTCGCTCCCACCATTGCTTGATTCTGTGGGAGCGAGCTTGCTCGCGACGAATGAGTTCCGTACCTGTTCAGAGTTTCCTTAGGGAAACTCTGATTTTGCTCGTCATTCCGGCAAGGCGCTTTACAACAGCCGAATGGCTCGTCAAGCCGGAACGCATCTTGATCTTGTTTCAATGGAATCAAGGTCAAAATGGACCCCGGCGTATGCCGGGGTGACGAAAACTGTGGTTGATCAGAGTTGCCTCAGCGTCGTGCGACACGCACCGCATGAACCGGTTTGGTGCGACTGCGTGTGTAAACGTAAACCGCCGCCGGAGGCACGTTGCGCCAGGCAACGCCTCCGCGCTGCACGCTGAGTCCGAGTTCGGTCAACAGGTCGCGTGAGACGGGACTGGCAGGTCCGTAGGTGAACTGGATGAATCGCCCAGCGGGTTTGAGCGCACTGAATGCCGCCGAGAGAATGCGACGCTGGAAACCCTTCGACATGGACAGCAGGCCGAGGCCGCTCAAGATCGCATCGACGCCTCCATCGCTCGCGAATCCCTCGCGCTCGACGATCCGCTCAAGATCCAGCGCATTGCCACATACCACCTTCACGCCAGGGAACTGGGACTGGAGCAGTTGGTGAAGTTCCGCGTTCAGCTCGACCACCATCAGGTTTTCCGGGGCCACTCCGTTGTCGAGCAGTGCGCGCGTGAACACACCGGTTCCACCGCCCAGTTCGATGACCCGATTGGCCTGCTCCGGCAATTGCCGGATCATCTCGCGCGCCAGCTTCTGGCTGGATGGGGACAGCGCCGCAACCGCCAACGGGTTCTTCAGCCATTGCCTGAAGAAGGTCCAGTTGCCGGCCAAGCGTCCGCGCCGATCGGCGCGCTCCTGCACGAGCGGGTCAATGATGGTCATGCGGGAATCCGGTTTCCTGGCTGATCTGGCTGGCGCGGACGGTCATGCATCAGCGTAACACCGGGAACCGTATTCAACCAGAATGACCTTTGGAACAGGTCGATTGGCCAGTCGGAATGCCGCCTGCAATGGCTCCTGCGTGGAAGGCAACCAGCCATCCAGGGCCATCGCCGGCAATTGCTCCTGCATTGCCGGCATACCGGCCATCCCTGGCCATCGCCGGCAATTGCTCCTGCATTGCCGGCATACCGGCCATCCCTGGCCATAGCCTGCAACTGCTCCTGCGTTGCAGGCATACATGCCGTCCATGGCAATAAAAAACCCCGCGGATATCAGGGGAAATGTCCGCGGGGTCCAAGGTGCCGCCCGCCGGATCAACCGGACAAGCGGCCTTGCGCTGTCGATGCGTCAGTCGCGACGATCGTAATAACTGGCACGTTGCAGGTATTGGCGGTCGCGGTCACCGTAATCGCGTCCCGGATAGTAGCTGCCGTCATCGTAGTCGCGGCCGCGACGGTCATCATCGTAGTAGTCGTCATAACGGACGACTCGACGCACAACGACCGGCCGCTCGCGATGGTAGCTGCGACGCACATGGGTCGTGCGGTAATAATCGCCATACCAGGGGCCGCCCTGGTAGTAGTAGCTCGGCGAGTAGTAGTTGCCGTAATAGCCACCGTAGTAGCTGGAGGGATACCGGTAGTAGCTGCTTGGGTAATGGCTTGAGTAGTAGCCGCCGTTGTATCCATTCGACCAGCCGCCACCGTAATAACCACCCGGGTAGTAGCCGCCATAGACGCTGCCGCTGAAATAGCCGCCGCCGCAGTGGCGGCAATCGCTGTAGTCAACGCTGTAACCGGGTCCCGAGAATCCGATGCTGACGCCCCAATTGGAATGGTGGCCACCGCGCGCAAAGGCAGCGGGTGCAAACATCGTGGCGCACGCGAGCAAGGCGGCGACACCCAGGGTGCGAACGCGACCTGCAAAGCCATTCAACATGATGGGATCCTCCAATGGAACGCCGACACTCTGCGATTGCACGACTGAATCGAAACTGAAAGATTCAGGCTCCCGAACGCGCTTGCAATTCGTAACAGTGATGAATCCGTGAATTTCTCGTGAAGTCGAATGGAATGCTGGCGCTGCTCACGTCCTGCACGAAGAATTGCTCCTCCACTTCCGCATCAAGGCGGAAGCGCCGGAAGTTGTTGGAAAACACGATCAAGCCGCCAAAGGCAAGCCGCTCCGCGCAAAGGCCAAGCAGGCGCGCGTGCTCCTTCTGCACATCGAAATCATCGGCGCGCTTGGAATTGGAAAACGTGGGCGGGTCGACGAATATCAGGTCGTACTCGCCGCGATCGTGCTCCAGCCATTTCAGGCAATCGGCCTGGATCAGTTGGTGTGCCGATCCGCCAAAGCCGTTCAAGGCCAGGTTGCGCGCCGCCCATTCCAGATAGTTGGCCGACAGATCCACGCTGGTCGTGCTGCGTGCGCCACCGTGTGCCGCATAGACGCTGGCGCTTGCGGTGTAACAGAACAGATTGAGGAAGCGGCGGCCGCGCGCCAGTTCACGCAAGCGCATGCGCACGGGGCGATGATCGAGAAACAAGCCGGTATCCAGGTAGTCGTGCAGGTTGACCCGGAAGCGCAATCCGCCCTCCTCGACGATCAGGAAACGCTCGCGGTCCGCCATGCGTCCGTACTTGCCACCGCCCTTGGACTTGTAGCGTGTCTTGACCGCGATTCGCTCGCGCGGAACCTCGAAGGCGATGCCGGCGGCACGCACCAGATCGGCCAAGCGCGACGATGCCACGTGCTCCGGAATTTCCTTGGGCGCCGCGTACTCCTGCACGTGCAACCAGGTGGAGGGCGCCTGGCCGGGATTCGATTCCTCGACACCGGCATACACGTCGATCGCCGCCGCGTACTCGGGAATGTCCGCATCGTAGGCGCGCCAACAATGGATATTGTCGCGGGTGAGCGTCTTGCGCAGGTGCCGCATGGTCTTGCGCAAGCGATTGGCGACGGCTTCGGCACCCGCGCTCAATGGGCGCTCATCCACCTGACGTTGCGGTGCCGCTGCGCCTCCAATTTCGAAGACTAGCAGGCGACATTCGAGCGCACCGTTGAACAGAAGGTACTTTTTTTGTGCACGCAGACCGATAGCATGGCCGAGGTCGATGTCCGAGGTGATGACGGCAAGCCGCCAACCCTCGAATTGTGCGCGCGCCTGGTCACCGAGGCTGCGATACAGGGGCACCAGTTCCTGCTGCTGGCCGAGCCGCTCGCCATAGGGCGGATTGCAGATCAGCAGTCCCTTGCCCTTCGCATCGTCCGGTCGGTGCAGATGCTCGATGGATTGCCGTTCGAACCGAACGAAGCCGATGACTCCGGCTTCCTGGGCATTGCGCTTGGCCTGGCTGAGCACATGCGGGTCGGCATCGTTGCCGTGGAACACCGGCTGCAACTGGCGCAGGCCCGTATCGGCGCGCGTGCGCGCTTCATCGCACAGTTGCTGCCAGGTCGAGGCATCGTGACCCAGCCAGCCCTGGAAACCGAAATATCCGCGCTTGAGGCCGGGGGCAACATCCGCTGCCATCAGCGCCGCCTCGATCAGCAAGGTGCCGGCACCACACATCGGATCGATGATCGCCGCGCCTTCGGCATGCAGTTGCGGCCACCCCGCACGCAGCAGCATGGCGCAGGCCAGATTTTCCTTGAGCGGTGCTTCACCCTGCCCGACGCGGTATCCACGTCGATGCAAGGGCGTGCCCGACAGATCCAGCGACACGGTGGCGCGGTCCTTGCGCAGCAACAGGTTCAGGCGTACGGACGGTTGTTCCAGGTCAACACCGGGTCGCGTTCCGCAACGGTCGCGAAACTGATCAACGATGGCGTCCTTCACTTTCTGCGCGAGATAGCGTGAGTGTCGCATTGCGCTGGAGATGCTGACCGCGTCCACCGCCAGCGTGCCATCCGCCGCCAGATGATCGCTCCAGTCAATGCGCTGGATGCCGTCATACAGGGCGTGCTCGTCGGCCGCGGCGAATTCATCCAGCAGCATCAGGATGCGACTGGCCAGTCGCGACCACAGGCATGCGCGATAGCCGACAGGTAGCTCAGCGGAAAAACGCACGCCGGCCAGGGCTTCGTGCACCTCGCTGGCTCCCAGTGCCACGAGCTCATCGCGCAGCAGGTATTCGAGTCCCTTGGGACAGGTGGCAAAGAACTGCCGCATGGTCAATCCAGCGAATTCAGGAACTGTCGAAACAGTTCCGCGCAAAACGCCACGTGCGCGCCAAGCCGGTGATCATCATCGACCAGATGCAGACTGTCGCCACGCGCACGCGCGAATTCGATGGTTGCATTGACCGGACACAGTTCATCGTGCCAGCCATGCACCAGGGTGGTCGGCACCTTGGCTGCGGTGAAGGCAACCGGGTAGCCTTCGATTCCCACCGGCAAGGCAAGCAGGAACAAGGCATCGCTGGCTCGCTGGGTGGAGGCAAGTCCGGAAATGAACGCGCCCATGCTGGATCCGGCAAAAATCACCCTGCCACTGGCCGGAGCCGACGCCAAGGCACGTGCCGAGCGTGCGCCTATGGCTTCCAGGCTGCGCGTGGCGTCCAGATCCCGGTAGTCGGGCCGCACGCTGTTCCAGCCGCAGGCTTCGGCCACCTTGGCCAAGGCACTGACCTTGGTCGCATCCGGCCCACTTTCGAGGCCATGGGACAGCACGATGGTTCCCTTCATGTTTCAGCTCCACGCATGTTTGCGCGCGATGCTAACACCTGACTCCATCCACCACGCATGCGACACTGGCGGCATGAATCCGCTGATGATCCGTGACTGGCCCTTGCCGTATGTCGAACGACTGGCAGAACGCCAGGCGGATGGCATCGACCTGGTCGTGATCCATTGCACGGAGTTGCCCGACATGGCCATGGCGCGAGAGTTCGGGGAACGCATCCAGCACCCGGAGTCCGCCACCGGCAACAGCGGGCACTATTACATTGATCGTGACGGCAGCATTTCGCGCTTCGTCGGTGAGTTGCGCGTGGCGCACCATACCTTCCGCTTCAACCCGCGTTCGATCGGCATCGAACTGGTCAACCTTGGACGCTATCCGAACTGGAACGATTCGCGCCATCAGCGGATGAGCGAGTCTTACCCCGAGGCGCAGATCGAATCCCTGCTCGGCCTGCTTGCACAGCTGCGCCGTGCGTTGCCGGGCTTGCGCTGGATCGCAGGACACGATGCCCTTGACCAGCGCCGGGAGCCGGCCAGCGACAATCCCGACCTGATGCTGGCGCGTCGGCTGGATCCCGGCCCGATGTTTCCCTGGGCAAGGGTGCTCACGGAATGCGGGCTTGCGCGCTGGAGCGATACCGCATCGCCGTGAGATGCGGTGGGCTTGGCTATACTGCACGCCCTTTTTCCTGCGGTGCCGCGAAATGAGCAACCCGGTTGTCGACGAACTGATCAACCTGCTGCAGCTTGAGCGGCTCGAAGACAACCTGTTTCGCGGACAGAGCCGCGACATCGGCACACGCTATGTCTTCGGCGGCCAAGTGCTGGGCCAGGCGCTGTCGGCGGCGCAACAAACCGTCGACCCGGCGCGCCACGCGCATTCGCTGCACGCGTATTTCCTGCGCGCCGGCGATGTCGAAGCGCCCATCGTCTACAACGTCGAACGCAGTCGTGACGGCCACAGCTTTTCGGCCCGGCGCGTCGTGGCCATCCAGCATGGGCAGACCATCCTCAACATGACCGCGTCCTTCCATGTGCCCGAATCCGGAGCAGAACACCAGTTCCCGATGCCACTGGTACCCAAGCCCGAGGATCTGCCGGATGTAGCCATGGTCACGGCCGCTGAACTGGAAAAGGTGCCGGCCCAGCGCAAGCGCTGGTTGAACAAGGACGGCCCGTTCCAATTCCGTCATGTGCATCCACGCAACGAGTTGAATCCGACCCGCCAGCCGCCGTACCAGAATGTCTGGTTCCGCCTCATCGACCGCGTCGCCGACAATCCGGTGCTGCATCGCTCCCTGCTGGCCTACGCATCGGACTTCCACCTGATCGGCACCACCACATTTCCGCATGCGCTTTCCTACCTGCAGCCCAATGTGCGCATGGCAAGCCTGGATCATGCCTTGTGGTTCCATCGCCCGTTTCGCGCCGACGAATGGCTGCTGTATGCCTGTGAAAGTCCCAGTGCACAGGCTTCACGCGGTCTTGCGCGTGGCATGATCTTCACGCGCGATGGCGTGCTGGTGGCATCCACCGCGCAGGAAGGCTTGATTCGCGTCGTGGAATCGGGTGAAACGTAACCCAGTTTGCAACCATCAGGATCACCGCGGCTGCACGCCTGGAATTGAATCATGCGCCAGATCTATACCTCCCCCCGCTACGAGAACGTGCAACGCGTGGTTGCGTTGCTGGACGAAAACCGCATTGCAACGACGGTGCGCAACCGCCAGGACTGGCAGGGCGGCCAGTGGAAGCGGTTCAGCTATACCCAGCGCAGTGCGAGTGAAACCTGGGGCCAGGTGTGGGTGGTGGACTCCAACGACCAGACCCGCGCGCGGGAAATCCTGCGTGAAGCCGGCCTCGAACCCGCGACGCGGTTTGCCGACGAACTGGCCGCCGCGCGCACGCCGGGTGATCCGCAGCGGCACAAGGCGAATTCCGTGCGCATGCGCATGATCCTGCTCGGACTGATCGCCGGCGTGATCCTGTTGATTGCCGCGAGCCAGTTTTCCTCCTGACACGACGGACTGCCAAACCGTTCATGCAGCCGGCCGCGATGCTCAGGCAGAATAGCCGCATGCGCTCCGACGTGGTCCGACTTTTCCAGACCTTGCCGCATCCTTGCGGGTATTTCAGCGAGCGCACCGCACAGAACCTGGTCATCGATCCAAGCTCACCCGAACTGCGGCAGCTTTACGATTTCGGTTTGCAATGCGGCTATCGCCGTGCCGGCGAACATGTCTACGTGCCGCACTGCTCAGGCTGCCGGGCATGCATTCCTTGCCGCATTCCCGTGCAACGTTTCGTGGCGGACCGCAGCCAGCGTCGTTGCCTCACCGGCAATGGCGATCTGCAGCTGAAGGTTCTCCCGGTTGGATTCAGCGAGGAGCGCTTTGAACTGTATCGACGCTACCTGCAATGGCGACATCCGAACGGCGGCATGGATGACGCGCGACCGGAGGATTTCACGCGCTTCCTGTATACGGCATGGAGTCCGACGCGGTTCCTGGAGATGCGACTTGATTCACGCCTGGTCGGCGTTGCGGTGACCGACTTCTGCACAACCGGCCTGTCCGCCGTCTATACCTTCTACGACCCGGACCTGTCCGCGCGCGGGCTTGGCACCTTTGCCATCCTCAAGCAGATCCAGATCGCACGCGAACAGGAACTGGACCATCTCTATCTCGGTTTCTGGATCGACGCCCACCCCAAGATGGGCTACAAGTCCCGCTTTCGGCCCATTGAAACCCTGCGCAATGGCCACTGGCAAATGGAGCCGCACATCCGAAGCGGCGACTGATCTAAGGAAACTCTAAACAGGTACGGAACTCATTCGTCGCGAGCAAGCTCGCTCCCACAAAATCAAGCAATGGT
>ERZ795061.160-NODE-160-length-67645-cov-9.157553_pt1 | contig 67645 bp, 56 predicted proteins | sample MGYA00375145_ERZ795061 | MGnify/ENA primary metagenome ERZ795061 (study PRJEB30190, sample SAMN05720144) | anaerobic digester metagenome | isolation source: active sludge of municipal wastewater-treating anaerobic digesters | place: USA | collected 2014-12-22 ... | reverse complement strand
TGATTTCCTTAGTTGACTATTTAGCAAGCGAAAAAATTCAATCTGTAATGATTGAGGGAGGAAGTTTGACATTATCCATGTTTATCAAGGCAGGCTTGTGGGATGAAGCCCGGGTATTCACTTCACCAAGATTGTTTCATTCTGGCATTCAGGCTCCTCAGTTTCATGGCAATCTTGTATCGGAGGATGCTATTTTCACTGACATTCTGAGAATCTATCAGCGGGAAAGCTTAAAACCGAATCACTAGACGAGCTTGGGTTCCATAGAAATGAAAAGTCGGTTGTATCCGGGTTGTTAGTTTACTGTTGTAAAGTTCCAGTGCGTTAAATGCGCGGCCTTTAAAAGTTCTGTTAAAGTGAATGGAGCCAAGGATTAACGCTGCACCACCGGCTGCAAAAGCCCATTCCGGGTCGCCACCAGCTATTGAAGTTATAACTGGAAAAGCAATTAATAAAGCTCCACTAAAACCCATCACTCCGGCCACGTTATAGTTGGCTTTGGCTTGTTTAAATTCTTCATAAGCCACGGGCTCCACTTTCAGAATTTCAAGAACTTGCTTTGGACTAAGTACAAGCGTATCCATTTCAAATCGTGCTCCCCCAAAAGTTTTGTACATTTTTATTTGTGCCTGACTAAAACCAATAAGGGGAACGCACACCGCACAAAGCAGGAGTAATTTTTTCATAATAATAATTCGACCTGAAATTAGGACTAAAGGCGCTTAGCCACTTCATCCCAGTTCACCACATTCCACCAGTTGGCTACGTATTCGTTGCGTTTGTTTTGATATTTAAGATAGTAGGCATGTTCCCACACATCGAGCGCGAGAACAGGAGTTCCTTTTAGTTCGCTGATATCCATCATCGGATTATCCTGATTCGGTGTTGACCCCACCTTTAGGGTGGTCCCATCTTTCACTAGCCAGGCCCAGCCAGAGCCAAAGCGGGTCATGGCTGCCTGAGTAAACAACTCTTTGAATTTATCCACTGAACCAAAAGCACCTTGAATAGCGTCAGCCACTTTTCCTGATGGCGGTGCTCCACTTCCAGGCCTCATCACCTGCCAGAAGAAATTATGATTCCAGGCACCACCTCCATTATTGCGTGCTTTCGCAGAAAGTTTTGAAGTGTTTGAAAAGAATTCGTGCTCGGTTGCAAACGTAATTTTTTCAGCGGCAATTGCATCGTTTACATTTTTGATGTAGGCGGCATGATGTTTACCATAGTGGATCTCCATGGTCATTGTATCAATATAGGGTTCCAGGGCATTGTTTGCATAGGGAAGTGGTATCTGTGAAAATTGGATAGCAGGTGTTATCAGATTCTCTACTGAGAATAGACCGTTAGCCTTCATAATGAAGGGTGCTGCTACTCCAAGAGATGTAGCAATTGATTCTTTTACAAACTTTCTTCTGTTGATTGGTTTCATGGCAATTTTGAATTTAGATGGAACTCGCGAAAATCATGCCTGACCGGAGACAATGGGTAAATTTACCAAAAATAATTAGCTTGCATTAACCCTATAATCTACCCTTATGGCGGAATTACTTTATGATGCTATTCCTTCGCTCGATCTTGCAGATTTTACCAGTGGTGATCCTGATCGAAAAGCAACGTTTGTAAAGCAGTTGGGCGAAGCTTACAATAGCATTGGGTTTGTTGCAATTCGTAATCATTACCTGACCGATGAGCTTTCTGCTAAACTTTACAGCACAATCAAAAAATTTTATGCGCAGCCAGACCAGGTTAAACAAAAGTATGAGATTCCGGGCTTAGCGGGTCAACGTGGCTACATTGGTAAAGGGAAAGAGCATGCAAAAGGTAGGAATACAGGCGACCTCAAGGAGTTTTATCATGTAGGCCAAGAGGTGTTGGATAATGATCCAATCAAAAAAGAGTATCCGGACAATGTGTGGCCAACGGAATTACCAGAGTTTAAAGAAGTTGCTTTGGAAGTTTATAAGCGATTGGAAAAAACGGGCGTGCAAATGCTTCGTGCAATTGCTTTATACCTGAACCTTCCTGAGAATTATTTTGATGATAAGGTTCATCATGGCAATAGCATTCTTCGGCCCATTCATTATTTTCCAATTGAAGATCCGGATTCAGTTCCTGCCGATGCCGTCCGAGCGGCTGAACATGGCGATATTAATTTGATAACTCTGTTGATGGGTGCCAGTGCCGATGGATTACAAGTACTTCGAAGAGATGGAAAGTGGATTCCTATCACTGCACTGCCAGAACAATTGGTGGTGAACGTGGGCGACATGCTGGAAAGATTAACGAACAAGAAGTTAAAGTCGACAATACATCGTGTGGTAAATCCTCCCCGTCATTTGATGAATACGCCACGATATTCTATTCCATTCTTTATGCATCCACGCTCAGAAATGAATTTAGCAGCCCTGCCTACATGCGTGGATGAGACACATCCTAAGTTGTGGGAGGATATAACGGCCGGAGAATTTCTTAATCAACGATTACGTGAGATAGGTTTGAAAAAATAAAGAAACGATTTTGAAGAGAATACGCTATAACTTTCTGAAGGACGTATTCCTGTTATCGGTTACGTGCTTTGGTGGACCTCAAGCCCATATCGCACATTTTCAAAATATTCTAGTTAAGAAGAGAAATTACATTTCGGAGAGTGATTTAATAGAACTTAATGCTTTATGCCAGGTTGTGCCTGGTCCTACCTCTACTCAAACGCTATCAGCAATTGGATATCGGTTGGGGGGTCCTTCCCTGGCGTATTTAACGCTCTTGATTTGGCTTCTTCCCTCTGTTGCCATCATGACTGCTGCTGGAATCCTAATTGGCAACATTGAATCCAAAAATATCTCACTTGGATTTACACGATTTATTCAACCCATGGCTGTTGGATTTGTAGCGTATGCTGCGTATTCAATCACCTTGAAAACTGTTACAACCAAACGGGCTTTGGTACTGATGATTTTGGCTGGGGTGGCAACCTATTTCATTAAATCGCCTGTTGTTTTTCCGTTGTTGCTGCTTATAGCAGGATTGGTGACTGCACTTAACTATAGGGCTCACCCCCGCGAGGAAAAAAAGAAGTTTGATGTAGCGTGGTCAAATTTTTTCCTGTGGGCAGGGGTATTGATTTTTGCTGCTTTACTTGGATGGGCAACTAAACGAATTCCAGAACTAACCTTGCCAGTGCGTCTATTTGAAAACTTCTATCGAAACGGAAGTTTGATTTTTGGGGGCGGGCAGGTTCTTACACCTATGTTATACACAGAGTTTGTACAATATGCTCCCAAACAATATCTGACATCAGAAGAATTTCTTTCTGGCTATGCATTTGTTCAGGGCTTACCCGGTCCGGTATTTTCTTTCAGTTCTTACATTGGGGCATTGGCGATGCGTGAATATGGAGTGGGGGGTGAGATCGTTGGGGGTATTATGTCTGCAGCCGGTATTTTTTTGCCTGGCACTTTTTTGATTTTTTTTATGATCCGAATTTGGGAGAGTCTTAAGAAGTTCAGGCCTATCAGGGCTGCCATGGAGGGCATTAACGCAGCCAATGCCGGTCTTGTAGTAGCTGCCGCAGTTTTACTATTTCAACCGCTAGTTTATGATCAACCCGTAAAGGCTATTTTCCTAAATGCGATGTACACCATTATTACATTTGCATTAACAGCTTTTACCAGAATTCCATCTTGGGCAATTATTCTGCTTGGTCTGGCGTGTGGTCTGATCTTGTAGCATTCCTGAGAGACAAATAAAAAAGCCCAGACTTTACAGTCAGGGCTTTTCAATTTTATAAGAAACTGGTTTATCCTAATTTGAAGATAATTGGGATAACCATTTTTTGTCTTACAGGCTTTCCTCTTTGCTTACCTGGTTTCCAGGCTGGTGCGCTCTGTACAATTCTTGTAGCCTCTTCATCGCAACCGGCACCAATTCCTTTAAGAACTGTTACATCAACAATTGATCCGTCACGGTTTACAACAAACTGCACGAAAACTCTTCCTTCAACACCCATACGTCTTGCCTGGGCAGGATACTTAATCTTTTCACCTACATACTTATAGAATGCTCCCATACCGCCTTTAGGCTCTGCAGACTCTTCAACGACACTGAAGATTTCGTCAACATTTTCTTTTTCTTCTACGGGTGCTACAACAACTTCTTCAACTTTAGTCTCCTCGGTTACTTCCACGTCAAACTTCAGGTTGAGATCTTCCTTAATTTCCTCTTCATCGGGCACCTCAACAATTTGAGGTTGCTGAATAATTGGAGCGGGTGGGGGTGGTTGTTCTGTGGGTGGCACCTCTAACATTTCCTCAAAAATGTTGGTGTTTTTGCCCTGTAAATCAACCAGACTATCCTCATAACTCTTCCATTCAAAGGCCATGAAGACTAGAGCCATTGTTACCAATAAGCCAACACTAAAAAAAAGATTGCTCTTTTTTGTTAAATCGGCTTTTTCTGTCTTTTTCGCTTCCATACGTTACTAATTACGGGTTTAGGAATCTCAAATATAATAATAGAATGCACTTCTGCCCACCCAGTCACAGAAAATCAAAAAATTTTTAATCGCAATTACTTGCGACTGCCATAGAATAATGTGAAAAATACCGTTGGGAATACAGATTTGTTCTCTGCCGTAGGCATTAGGTTAATTTTATTAAAGTAGGCATCAACCAAAAATCCAACCTCAAAACCCGTAACCTGACTCTTTAAATAGCCAAGTTCAAAGTTTAAGGCAGCTTTCAAATTACCCCCAATTTGCACACTGGATTCACCAATTCCCTCAAAAAGATTGCCTGTGCCCAAAATGTTATTATAAGAATGGTTGGGATTGTTTGGATCGTACTGCTCGTGTACGGAGGTAAAAAAACTATTATCCACCGTACGTTCTATGTAATAAGGCGCCACAATGCCAAGGGAGGGTCCGGCTGCAAAAACTGCTTTTATTTCTACGCCCTGCTGCGGGGCCTTTGTAAATAAGATTAAATCCCGGCCGTATTGAAATCGAAATGTATACAGGTAATTGCTTTTGCCAAAAATGAAGTAATTGCCGGTGTATCCTGAACTGTGTCTTACTTCCTGAGGGTTTTTTACATTCATAATCTCCAGACCAAAAGTCTCGAGCACATTATCATTTAGCTTACGGGCTTTTTTAAAAGTAAAGCCACCAATCAAGCCTCCGGCAGAGTTTTTATTAATACCCCAGGTAAACTCAGAATTGTATTCGTATGTATCCTGAGTTTGAGCAAACAGAGGCATAGAGGCTATACTCCCCATCAAAAGAAACAAAATAATACCTTGCTTCATGCTACCCACTTTTCGTTACCTTGGAAAGATAAAATTAATCTAACTAACGCAGAAATAATAGTCTTGTTATGAGTGTAATGGCAACGGTTGAGTATTTGGGTGATTTAAGAACCCAGGCGAAACATCTGAAATCAGGAAATTTGGTGATTACTGATGCTCCTGTTGACAATATGGGCAAAGGTGAGGCATTTAGTCCAACGGATTTGGTAAGCGCTGCACTTTGCAGTTGTATGTTGACCATAATGGGCCAAGTAGCCGACCGGGAAGGGATTAACCTGAAAGGTCTTTCATCAGAAGTGGTTAAAATTATGTCCTCGAATCCCCGCAAAATTGCTGAAATTCAGATTACTTTTTCTCACGCTGCATTACAAGCAACGGAAGTACAAAAGCAAAAGTTGAGAAATGCAGCAAAGACTTGCCCGGTTGCTCTTAGTCTTGCTGAATCCGTTAAGCAAACGGTAACATTTAATTTTTAGGCTGAGAGGTTGCCTTCACTGCGTTTTTGATGCTTGCAAAGTCTATCTCAAAATGAGACTTATCGTAAACCGCCTTACCGTTATAAATAATTAATACCTGAGGCGACTCATGTTCAATCTGAAAGGTTTCCGCAATCCGGTTAGAAATTTCGCGGTAGCTTAGGAGATCTAAAAAGTATGGTTTTACTAGGGGTAATTCTTCGTTATTCCACTTTCTTTCCAGGCGATCAAGGGTTGCTTTACTGATGGAACAACGCGTGCTATGCTTAAAGATGATTACAGGTTGAGATTGTGATTCTGCTTGAATATTTTCCAGTTGATTCGCAGTGGTTAGCTGAGTCCAGGTTATTTGCTTAGTCATATAGATCTTTCCAAAGTTCTTTTTCTTTCTTGTCGTACCGCGGCCTTCTCACTTTATCTTTTACAGCATCAGGCTGAGTACTATTTTTCTTGAACAATTTCGCCCATAATAACTTAACATCGGTCATTATAGTTCGCTCGTCCTTAACATTGTTTCCTTTGCCATGGGCAAACTCTGCATCAGGAAAATGTTTGTTATGATTGAACTTATTCATTTTAATATTTCCCTGATAATCAACTACCCGTGCATAAGCCTTGCCGGGCGCAATAACTTTTAGAGCATCTCTGTCGCTAGTTGGGTTGTGCCGATAGTTTTTGGTTAATCGGGTCTTACCGGCAAACTCCGTAGCCCGTTCAAATGATTTAGAATACATTATTGTCTTTTGAGCCTCATCAGCACTGCTTGGGTTATGTTTGTAATCCCAATACATCTTCATACTACGCGAATATTCACTGGCTTTCACAGTTGCTTTGCTTGGCGGAACACCCGGCATGGAACCCTTCACGGCTTTAGGTTTCTTTTCTGTCTCCTTCTGTTTTACGCTCACCATCAAACCGTTTATCTCATACACAGTTTCATACGGGCGGTGTTTCTTCAGAGCTTCTTCATTGGCATTTGGATTGCGGACATACTCTCGTTTAAAACGCGGAAGTTTGGTCTTGCCTGCATAGTTGATATCACCAGCCTGATCACCTGCAGGCATTCTCACAGGCAATGGTTCGCCATTATTATTCCAGAGTTTTCCGCTTACACTTCCACCCCCTTTCTCTGGTTTTTTTGTAAATTTTAAGTTTCCCTGATATGAATCTATTTTGTTAGCTGACCCTCCAGGAGTTTTTCCGGGAATAGGTTTGTTATCGTTGTTCCAAAGTTTTCCGCTTACACTTCCCCCGCCCTTCTCCGGTTTCTTGGTTTTATTGTACCCAGAGAAATCGTAGCCATCGCGACTGAATGATTTTGGAGTTAATGTCAGGTTGCCCTGATAAGAATCTATTTTATTAGCTGATCCACCGGGAGTCTTTCCGGGAATCGGCCTATTGTCATTGTTCCAAAGTCTTCCACTCACACTTCCGCCACCCTTAAGTGGTTTTTTTGTTTTGTTGTAGCCTGAGAAATCGTAGCCATCGCGATTGAATGATTTTGGAGTTAATGTCAGGTTGCCCTGATAAGAATCTATTTTGTTAGCTGATCCACCAGGAGTTTTTCCAGGAATTGGTCTATTGTCATTGTTCCAAAGTTTTCCACTAACACTTCCACCACCTTTTGAAGCTCTTCGGGCTTTGATACTCCCGGAATAACTTAAGCCATCCTGACTAAAGCCAGATGTGACCTTGTTTCGTTTGATAAAACCTTTATAAACATCCTGATAATTGGCAGCGCGTTGATCCAGAGGGGCCCTTACAGGAATGGGTATGTTATTATTTCTCTTCATCTGCCCACTCACACTTCCTCCGCCTTTAGGAGGCCTGATTGATTTCACATTACCAGAATAATTTCCCATCATACTGGCTATTCTTGGGTTACCCGGAGCGCGGGCACCCAACGGGGTATTTGATTTCATACGTCCACTGATGCTTCCGCCACCACCTTTCACCGGTTTTATGCCTCTCAGCTTATTTAAGTCTTTGCGCATGTATGAAGCGCCAATTCCAGGAGCACGCGCACTGAGCGGCTGGTTCGATTTATTCTTACCGGTTACACTTCCACCGCCTCCTTTTACTGGCTTAATACCCCGTAGTTTATTTTGATCTTGTCGCATATACGATGCGCCAATACCTGGAGTTCGTGGGCTTAATGGTTGGTTTGACTTATATTTTCCGGTAACACTGCCTCCGCCTTTCTTGGTTTTGATTCCGCGCAAGCGTGAGAAATCTTTTTTCATGTATCTCGCACTAAACCCCGGTGAGATACGCGGACTGGTTCCAGGCTCGCCTGCTACCTGGTTATCTCTGCCTTTACTTTTGCGGATAGGCTGTCCGGATACATCCCCTTTCCAAGGTAATTCACCGCGCCTTGTAGCAGTTGCAAAGCCTGACCGGAAGGTTCCTTTATAGGCACGGTCGCCAGTTTTCTTACGGCCATAGTAGGGATCCGAAGCTTTCATAACCGGATTGCCAGGGGTACGAAAGTTCTTAGTTCGCAAAGGCCGGCCAGCTACATCCGTGGTAATAGCTCTTTCTCCTTTAGAGTATTTTCCCCAATAGACATTTCTTTTTCCGCGGGTAACATAAGCCTGTGAACTCGACCTTGGCGTGACGCGCTTCTTTTTTCCAGGTGGTTCTTTTCGTGTTTGTAGACGATTTAACCTTGATAATTCTTTCCTATTAGAGTAGGCTTGTGAAGGTTTCTTTGAGTCGTTATTTACGTATGGACCTTTCTGTGGATAGACATTAGCGCGGGCAGTCTCAGCAGATCGAGATCGTATTCGAGGGGCACTTCCGCCAATAGGTTTACCAACCCGGTCTCCGCCAGTTCTTCTTTTATTTTTATAAGGTGAGTTTGCGGTATAAACAGCTCGTTGTGCTGTCGATTTATTACGGGTACGCAATTTTCTACCTGCAATATCCCTGGTTGTAGCCTTTTCATTATGCTTTACAGACTTAGCTCTGGTTTCCCTGATTTGTCGTTTATTATTAACAGGCCGGTTGTCCTGGCCAAAAATGGCAGGTGAAAGAAAAAGCAGCACCACCACTGCACTGAAAAAGATCAGGCGTGACAAGGTGGATGAAGTAATTTCTCTGCGGACCGTCAAGATAATGGCATAGAAACGGGCTAAGTTAAGGAAAAAAGCATGTTCCTTTATGCTTCTGGATAACGTTGCTTTTCACTTAGAATTTCAAAAGCTGTTCAATTCTGGATTTTAACCTCCCTTTTGGTAAGAAGTTTTGTTCAAGAGTAGCAGCAAATGGGATGGCTGTATCGAGACTTGCTTCGCGAAGCACAGGGGCATCCAGGTATTGAAAAGCATTTTCACTGATCCAGGCAGCAATTTCTCCACCAATACCTCCGGTCAATGTGTCCTCGTGAAGGATTAATACTCGATTCGTCTTTTTAACGGTATCCATAACGGCTTCTTTATCCCAGGGTAACAAGGTGCGTAGATCAAGTATGTCTGCGCTTATATCCGGCATTGAACCCATTATTTCTTTCGCCCAATGAACGCCCATGCCATAGGTAATGATGGATAGATCATTACCCTCGCTTACCAGTTTTGCTTTTCCTATTTCGACAGTATAGTAATCATCAGGGACCTGATCCTTTATTGACCTGTAGAGTACTTTGTGTTCAAAGTATAAATATGGATTAGGATCTTCCAAGGCGGCACACAAAAGTCCTTTCGCATCATACGGGTTTGAAGGATATACAATTTTTAATCCGGGTGTGTGAAAAAACCAGGCCTCATTACTCTGACTATGAAACGGACCTGCTGCTGTGCCAGCGCCAGTAGGCATACGCACAACAACATCAGCACATTGCCCCCAACGCCAATGCGTTTTAGCCAGGTTATTGATAATCTGATTAAAGCCCTCGGTAACAAAATCGGCAAATTGCATTTCTACCATGGCTTTCATTCCTTTTATGGAGAGACCAAGGCCAGTACCCACAATTGCCGATTCGCACAAGGGAGTATTTCGCACGCGATCTTTACCGAATTTCTCGACAAAACCCTCCGTGATTTTAAACACGCCACCATAATCTGCAATGTCTTGCCCCATCAACACAAGGTTTGGATGCCGTTCCATACTTTGTCTTAGTCCGTCACTTATGGCATCAATAAATCTTTTCTCTGATTTTTTTTCGGAAGCAGGTATAGTTATTTCTTGCTCGTACTTAGCGTATACATCATTTAATTCGAGAGTTGTATCCGGAGCAGGTAAACTTTCCTCAAAGGCTTCTCCTAACCCAACCTCAATTTCTTTTTTGATTTTTTTTCTAAGTGTATCCGGATATTTCTGATCTATGATTTTTTCCTGAACAAGAAATCGCTCGTAATTTTCTACCGGATCTTTCTTTGCCCATTCCTCCATTAATTTTTTTGGAACATATTTAGTGCCCGAGGCTTCTTCATGGCCACGCATTCTGAATGTGATGCATTCCAATAAAACCGGCTCTGGCTTTTTTCGCATGTTAGCGGCCAGCATTTTCACAGTATCAAAAACTTCCAGAATATTATTGCCATCCACCTGAACGCCCTTTATACCATACCCGATAGCTTTGTCAATAAACTGTTTGCACTTAAACTGTTCGCTGCTGGGTGTTGACAAACCGTAGCCATTATTCTCAACGACAAAAATTACTGGCAAACTCCATACAGCAGCCACATTCACTGCTTCATGAAAATCACCCTGACTGGTTCCGCCATCGCCATTAAATACAACAGTAATTTTTTCTTCACCTTTTAATTTCGAGGCAAGGGCAATACCATCGGCCACGCCATTTTGCGGTCCCAGATGCGAGATCATCCCCACGATGTGATGTTCATTCGTACCAAAGTGAAAAGAACGGTCGCGCCCTTTGGTGTAGCCCTTGGAGGTACCTTGCCACTGCGCAAAAAGTCGGGGGAAAGGTAATTCGCGGCCAGTAAAAACACCAAGATTCCGGTGCATGGGTAAAATATATTCGTCTTTTTCGAGGGCTTGCGCAATGCCTACCGAAATAGCCTCCTGGCCAATACCGCTAAACCACTTACTGATTTTATTCTGTCGAAGCAGGATCAACATTTTCTCTTCGATGAGACGTGGACGAAGTAATGCTTCATACAATGTGATCAGTACTTCGTTAGAGTATTTTTTGCGAGCGAACCTCATAAGGCTAAATGTGGCGGCAATTTATAAGGTTTCAATCAGTACTCCTATGGGTGGAGTTAGGAGTGGACTTTTTATCACGCACACCCAAAAGGCCGAAGGACATAATTATACTGGTAGCTAAAATCACAAAGAAGAGCAATCCATTTTGCAGGCCTTTTAGTTTTAAGGCCTCAGGGATGCTAAAAAAAAGTAAGATGCTGATCAATCCACGTGGGGCAAGAAAATATTCTGCCCACGAGGCAGTAGAAACAAAAAACTTTTGGTAGATAATCCGAACAAAATAGATCACCAGAATGATGACTGCCCCATTAAGTAACACATTTAAATGAAGCAACGAATTCACCTCAAGTGTGAAGCCAAAAATCAGAAAGAAAAATGTTCGCACAAGAAAGGCACTTTCTCCGGTTAGCTGAGTGAGTTGTTGAAGGTCTTTATTGAAGTTTTCATATTCGAATATTTGCCTGAACTTAAGGTGTCTGATCCATTGAAGATTGTTGAGAAACAGGCCGAATGCCAGCACAATGACCAGGGTAGGAAGATGATAGAACTTCCCAATGGCATACGTTAATATAAGCATCGCGATGATCAGGAAAAATTTAAGATGATGAGTTATTCGTTTTAATAAGTACAAAAGCACAAGGCAGAAAAGTCCTGAAATAACAAGAATAAGAATGGTTTGCCAGGTAAGGTTAATGAATGATGTTGCATTAATGCTTTCATTCGTAATCATAAAATTAAAAAGCATGATACCGAAAATGTCAGACAGAGAAGATTCGTAAACAATAAAGTCTTTTCGGTTGACAGGTAATGCACTGGCGGATGGGATTGCGATAGCGGAACTTATTACCCCTAACGGTACAGCATTCAGGAAGCAGGTACGGAAATTTTCTCCTGTGAGGTAATAAAAAAGCAGGGCAATTCCCGCGCTTGTAATGATAAGAATGAAGAATGCGGACCCAAGCGATTTTTTTATAAGTCCGGATTTTTCTTTTTCAAGTTTTAACTCCAGGGAACCTTCCAGCACAATCAAGATCAGACCGATCGTGCCTACTAAAGGTAAAATGGGAGTAAAGTCGGGAGTTGCGAATGAAAAAAAATCGGCCAGGTAATGAAGACCAATACCGCTGATTAGCAATAGTATAACGGAAGGAATCTTAAAGTTCTTTGCGGTCAGATCGAACAGGTAGCTGAAAATGACCAGGGAACTTAATATTATTAGAATGATTTCAACCGACATAATGAGATAAAGGTAGTTGCTAAAGTTTAGAAAAAATTAACTGGCCTGTTATCTTGCGCCCAAGTGACCGATTTTTGTTTAAATAATACAGAGTCCATGATCCCCTTCTCAACGTTTACTTTGGATAATGGCCTTCGGGTAATTGTTCATGAAGACCCCACCGTGCAGATAGCAGTCATTAATATTTTATATGATGTAGGGTCACGCGATGAACAACCTGATAAAACCGGGTTTGCACACTTATTTGAGCATTTAATGTTTGGGGGATCTGTCAATATTCCTAATTATGATGAGCCACTGCAAATGGTTGGCGGTGAAAACAACGCCTTTACAAATACAGACATTACTAATTATTATCTCACCGTTCCGGCTTCCAACCTGGAAACTGGCTTCTGGCTTGAGAGCGATCGGATGTTGAGTTTATCCTTTGAGCCTAAGGTATTGGAAGTGCAGAGTAAAGTTGTTATAGAAGAATTTAAGCAACGATACCTCAATCAACCCTATGGGGATGTGTGGTTAAAACTTCGACCCCTGGCTTACCATACACACCCCTATCAGTGGGCAACAATCGGTAAAGAGATCAGTCATATTGAGAATGCAACCATGGATGATGTTAAGGATTTTTTCTTCACACATTACATTCCCAACAATGCTATTTTAGTAGTGGCTGGAAATGTAACCCTTGACCAGGTTAAGAAACTTTCCGAAAAATGGTTTGGCCCCATTCCAGCGGGAAATAAACATGTACGCAACCTTCCAGTCGAACCGCGTCAGGAAAATAAACGAACTCTTTCTGTGAATGCAAAAGTGCCTGCGCATGCATTGTATAAATGCTATCACATGCCGGGTCGTTTTGATAAGGAATATTTTGCGACTGATTTATTAAGCGACATACTTAGCAGAGGTCAGTCGAGCAGGTTATATAACCAATTAGTAAAGGATAAGGAGATATTTACCTCCATATCTTCCTTTGCGATGGGATCACTTGATCCGGGTATGCTTGTAATTAGTGGTCGTTTGAAGAATGGAATTAGTCCGGAGGTTGCCGAGCAGGAAGTTGATCGGGTGGTAAAGGCGTTTGTTAGCGAGGGCCCTAAGTCGGACGAATTGCAAAAAGTAAAAAACCAGGCTCAAACCACAATGGAGTTTGAGAAAGTGGAAGTTATCAATCGCGCAATGAATCTGGCGTTTGCGGCTTTATCGGGGGATGCTGATCTCGTAAACCAGGAGTCAAAGAAAATAGAAGCTATAAGTCGTGAAGAGATAATGGAAACGGCTACGCAAATTTTTGATGAAAAGAACTCAAGCGTTTTATACTACCACGCTGAAAGCCTGAATTAATTTTTTATCAATGGGTAGGGAGGGTAACTATAAATTCTGAACCTGTTCCTTCCGCAGACTGCACACTAATGCTGCCTCTTAATTTATCCAGAGTTTCTTTTACAATATAAAGCCCCAATCCGGAACCTTCGGAATTTTCAGAGGCCCGATAAAACATTTCAAAGATGCGCGAATGGTGTTCAGGCGAAATACCCAAGCCATTGTCCTTGACAGTTATAATGGCATTCTCACCGCGCTTAACAGCAGAAACTATAATGAAGGGGTCAGGCTGATCGAAGAAGTGGTATTTGTAGGCATTGGACAAGAGATTGGTGATTACCACTTTTAGCCTGCTGATATCGGTAAGGATAACGAGCTCTTTATCGATATCTACGGCAATCCGCACTTTTTTATTTACAATTGAATAGGCAAGATTCTGAACCACTTCTTCAACGAGATCGAGGAGGGACACCTCAACAGGTGCAATATCCAGGCGTGTATTGCGCGAATAGTCTGTAACTTCCTTTATAAAACCCTCCATGGTTTTGATACGGTCCTTCATCATTTGCAGATAGATGCTTACTTCCTCCGGTCTATCTGTTTTTTCGGAGAGATGGATCAGGCCGAGCAATGAACTGAGCGGAGCCCGCATATCGTGCGAAGCACTATAGACAAACCGATCCAGTTCTTCATTGGTTTTTGCTAACTGTACATTTTTTAAAGCAAGTTCTTCCTCGGCTCTTTTTCTTTCATTGATATCGATGATTGAACCAATTACCACAGATGTATTTCCCTGCTCATCCAGTTTTGAAACTCCACTATCCTGAAACCACTTATACTCTCCGGTTTTGGTTCGGATACGCAATTCGTTTTGATAGGGTTTATGGTCATGCAAATGACTTTCAATGGATTGAGACGTTCGGGATATGTCTTCGGGATGAATAAAGGATAGAAATAATTGAACAGTAAGATCTTTCAATTCATCCTCGTCATATCCTAAAAGACTTTTCCAATGAGTACTTACTGAGATAGAATTATTCTTAACCTTCCATTCGTAAATCCCGGCCCGTGTGCCAGTAAGGGCCATAGCAAAACGCTCTTCACTTACTTTCAAGTCAGCAGAAATTTTTATCAGATGCTTTTCACTATCGCGTAGCGTCCTTTCTGTTTCCGTGTTTCGATTGATCAGGAAAAAGACAACAAAGACGTTTGACACAATTCCAATAGTCAGGTTAGCCAGGAAGTTAATCCGAACCATATTTTCCTCATATATCGGTGGAGGTATAATACTCAGGTCTTGGGTAAATGCCAGGTACCCCAATAAGATAGGAAGTAAGGCAAACACAATGCTAAGAGTTCGATGATAGTAGTTTAGCAAGATGAGACCTGCGCTGGAGCAGGTCATAAAAAAGAAAAATACACCACCATAAGGATGGTCGACATCTGCGAACAGGAAGATCAGGCTGTTAATTAGTATTAATTGCAGGATGGTAGCAGCGGTGTAATATTTTTTTCTATTTAGGAATAGCGAAACGAGCGCTAACCCGGCAAGAAGTCCGTACCAGGGTATGAAAACTTTTACACCGTTGATGCTATCCAGAATGGTATAAAACAAAGCCACCGAGCATATGATACAGGCAAACTGCCCGCGTAGCATGGCATATTTAAATTCTTTGCGCGAAGTGATACTTTCCTTACCGACTAAAAAATTCCGAAAATGACTCATTATAAAATTATGACTTTAAATATAGGGCAATAACTATTGTATGCCAGTCAATCCGATTATTTTTGGATAAAAGTAAATGTATGAAAATCCGTGTAGGGCTAGGTTTTGATGTTCATCAATTGGAAGAAGGGCGCGATTTTTACCTGGGCGGAATAAAACTTCCGGCTACGAAAGGAGCCGTAGGTCATTCGGATGCTGATGTTCTTATTCATGCTATCTGCGATGCACTCTTGGGAGCCGCTAATCTGCGTGACATTGGATTTCATTATTCGAATAAGGATCCACGGTGGAGTGGGATAGACAGTAAATTCTTTTTGAAGGATGTTACCCGAATGCTGTCTGAGCATGGCTGGAAAGTAGAAAACGTAGACTGCACGCTATGCCTTGAATCACCCAAGGTGAATCCTCACATTCCGGAAATGAAAAGGGTATTGGCTCCACTCATGAATATTACGGAAGAGGATATTTCAATTAAAGCAACAACTGCCGAACGACTCGGATACATTGGGCGCGAAGAAGGTGTTAATGCCTATGCAGTTGCTCTGATTAAGAAAGATTAATCAGAATCTCCGCCCAGAATTAAAGCCAGGGTTTTAAGACTTGGGGTTCGGTCGGCAACTAATTTCAAAATCCCGAGAAAGGGAATAAACAAAATCATTCCGGCCACGCCCCAGACAATTCCCCCGGCAATTATTACCACAATTGTTACAAGGGCATTTATTTTTAATCGACTGCTAACAGCCAGCGGAAAAATCAAATTCGCCTCCAGGTATTGAACAAGCATGAAAATGCCTACTACCCCTAATGGATACCAAATAGAGTTATAAGTAATCCACGCCATTGAAATGGGGAGGAGAGAGGCAACCAGGATACCTACATAAGGAATGAACGTGAGAATGGAGGCGATAAATCCAAATAGAAAAGCGTGTGGAATACCGAGTAAGTAGAGCCCAAGGCTGTTGAGAATCCCTACGATCAGGTAAACCAGCAACATTCCTTTGATGAAATTGTAATAAGATTCAATACTAAGTTTCATGATATCCCGAATTCGCTCACGCCCTTCGGCAGGAAATAATCGATACAACACTTCCAGCCATTTGTGGCGATAGTACAATATCAAAACGGAATAAATGGGAATAAGAATTATAAGTACTGCCCAAACTGCCGATGTGGAAATCAGACTTCGTACAAGCGTCATGGCATTTCCGCCCGAATCATTGACCATTTTGTTGAGCCAGATCATCTGCTTTTCTTTGTCAATGTCAAATTTCCAGGTAAGCCATTTACTGATTTCATCAAATGAGCCAACCAGTTTGGATTGCAGATTGGGCCACTCCTCATAAAATCCCATTAATTGCTGAATAAGGAGAAAAACGATTAAGCTCAATAGCAGGGTAAGCACCAATAGACTAATGATGATAGCCCCCATTCTGCCCATCTTGTGCTTTTCCAGCCATGCGCAGAATGGATAAAGCACACAACTGATGAGTACGGCAAATGACAACGGAATGAAGAGCGACTTTCCGAAATAAAGAATGACAGAAATTAAAATAATGTATAGAAGAATTACTAAAAATTGGTGCGATTGAACTTTGACTTGCATAACATTTTAAAGGTAGTATTTGACGAGTATATTACATCATTATTTGAGATGACTTATATCAGTTTTGAGCACGATTAAAATTATACTGACTGAGGACGGATCTTATTCTCTGCTGAATGAGGAAATGGATGAGACATATCATTCCCGACATGGCGCAGTCCAGGAGTCCGAGTATGTGTTTATTGATAAAGGATTGAATTTTTTAAAGGCCAGGGATAACCCGGATTTGATATCAATTCTGGAGGTGGGTTTTGGTACAGGACTAAACGCGTGGTTGAGTTTACAATGGGCTGTTGAGCGTAAAATTCAAATTCGGTACAACACACTTGAAACATTCCCGTTGCAGGAAGAAATCTGGAAGTCATTAAATTATTATTCAGATCCGGAAGGAGCAGAGCAGTTTCGAAAACTTCATGCGGCACCCTGGCAGGTATGGAGCGAGATAAATTCTTCCTTCATGGTTTATAAAGAAAATAAATCACTGCAATCAGTTTCGTTAATTCCATCAAACTTCGATCTCATTTATTTTGATGCCTTTGCCCCAAATAAGCAACCTGAGATGTGGGAAATGCCCGTATTGGAAAAAGTGGTTACGGCCATGAAAATCAGTTCTGTTTTTGTTACCTATTGTGCAAAGGGTCAGCTCAAACGAGATCTTAAATCGCTTGGTCTGAAGGTTGAGTCGTTACCCGGACCTCCGGGAAAGCGGGAGATGGTGCGGGCTATAAAAATCTGAACCTGAGAACTACAAAATCCCTATTTTTGAATCTTAAATTTTAAGTAAAGTGTCTGCACAAAAAGTAAAAATTGGCACCGTGCAAATGAGTTGCACAAAAGAGCCAAAAGAGAATCTCAGCAAGGCCATTCAAAAGGTAAGGGAAGCCGCCAGCGGGGGCGCCCAAATTGTGTGCCTACAGGAGCTCTTTACGTCACTTTACTTTTGCGATGTTGAAGATTATGAGAATTTTAAGCTTGCTGAATCTATTCCAGGCCCTTCTACCGATGCCCTTTCTAAAATAGCGAAGGAGTTAGGAGTTGTTATCATTGCTTCGCTTTTTGAAAAACGCACCGAAGGACTATATCACAACACGACCGCGGTGATTGATGCCGATGGTTCTTACCTTGGCAAGTATAGAAAAATGCACATTCCGGATGATCCGGCTTATTACGAGAAATTTTATTTTACTCCAGGCGATCTGGGCTATAAGGTTTTCAAAACAAGGTTCGCTACGTTAGGTGTGCTTATCTGCTGGGATCAATGGTATCCGGAAGCAGCGCGCATTACTTCTTTAATGGGTGCTGAAATATTATTTTATCCAACGGCCATTGGCTGGGCCACATCACAGGATGAAGCTACCAACACCGAACAATATAATGCTTGGCAAACCATCCAACGTAGTCATGCGGTTGCTAATGGAGTTCATGTTGTGAGTGTAAATCGGGTAGGCTTTGAGCAAAATGGGGCCATGAAATTCTGGGGTGGATCATTTATTTCGAATCCTTTTGGAAGCATTCTCTATAAAGGCTCCCATGATGCCGAAGAAGTAAATGTATTGGAAATTGATCTTCGTAAGACAGATCAGTATCGCACGCATTGGCCTTTCCTTCGCGACCGCAGAATTGATTCCTACCAACCGATCACTAAAAGATTTATTGACGAAGATTAATTTTAAAAGTGGGCAGACAGCAGCAACAAATGAGTCCGCCAACTGCATACTGCCAACTGTTATGAACACTCCAAAACAACTCGGTTATCACTTCCCCGCAGAGTTTGCCAACCATACAGCCACCTGGCTTAGCTGGCCACACAAAGAAGCCTCATGGCCCGGCAAAATCGAAACTATTTATCCGGTGTATGCTGAATTTATCAAGCGGGTATGTGAAGGTGAGAAAGTAAAGATTAATGTACTGGATGAATCAATGAAACAAAAGGCGTTAGGCTTTTTGCGAAAAGCAGATGCAGATCTTACTCAGGTAGAATTCTTCTTTCATCCTACCAACGATGCCTGGTGTCGCGATCATGGTCCGGCTTTTTTAGTTAATCCGAAAGAGAAGAAGAAAATGATTGTGGATTGGGGATACAATGCCTGGGGCAATAAATATCCCCCTTTCGATTTGGATGATGTTATTCCAACACTAATAGCCAAGCATTATAATATTCCTGTTGTACATCCAGGCATTGTAATGGAAGGTGGTTCGGTCGAATTTAATGGAAGAGGGACTTTACTAACAACGAAGGCGTGTCTGTTAAATCCGAACCGAAATCCGCAACTCAATCAAGCCCAGATCGAAGAGTATTTATATAACTATTATGGAGTCAATCATATTCTCTGGTTGGGAGATGGCATAGTAGGCGATGATACGGATGGGCATATCGATGACCTCACCCGATTTGTAAATGAGGATACAGTAGTAACCATTGTTGAATCAAACAAGCAAGATGAGAACTATGAACTCCTCCGGGAAAATCTTAAGGAACTAAAAACATTGAGACTTGAGAATGGAAAACAGATGAATATTGTGGAGTTACCGATGCCTTCAGCGGTTGTTTATGAAGACATGCGCTTGCCTGCATCGTACGCAAATTTCTATATTAGTAACAAGTATGTCGTTGTCCCCACATTTCGCGATAAAAACGATGACCGGGCTCTTGATATTCTGCAGCAATGCTTTTCGGATAGAAAAGTAGTAGGTCTCGATTCAACGGATATTATCTGGGGCCTGGGCTCATTTCATTGCTTGAGTCAGCAGGAGCCGGCAGTATGAAATTAAAAGAAAAGTTGGCGCGTTACGCTATCTTTATTTACAGCATCCATCTACTTTGATAAGATACTTACTTATTGTGTTTATTCTTAGTTTATCATGTGTTGCTCAGAGCCAGATTTGCGATCCTATTTACATTGGAACCCAAAAGTAGATATAAATAGAATGAACGAATTTGAATTCTATACCAGTGATGATATTGGTTATTACATAGTTCAACTAGCCGGGCTAGTTGATGGAACGCCATTTTTATCTCATAGAAGATTTACTGTTACTCAGGAAGTTAAAAAATAGAGACTCTTGGCCGGGTTCATTTTAGAGGGAGCCAGTAGAAGCCCGGCATCTAAAAACCTTTTGCGCGAATTTTTCGTAAGTCTGAACTGAATTCCGGTTTAGCTAACTTAATCCTTGTGTGAAGAGACTTCTGGTCTTCCTTTTCGTACTCTCTGGCTTTTCAGCATTACCACAGTCAATATTAGATATTACTGTCACACCCGATCAGGAGGGTAAATCACTCATATCATTGATTGAAGTTGTTGAAAAGAACCATGATGTTCGGTTTTATTTCCTAAATGAATGGCTGGATGGAATCTTTATTGATAAAGACAACATAGGACAGCCGCTCGGGTCGGTATTAAGCAACAAGTTTCTGGGTACGGACCTGAACTACATTCAAATGAATGCTCATTCTATTGTACTGGTAAAAGATCCAACCCTTGCCATTCAAAGAATTAATTCAATTAACTCTGCATTACAAGAGCGCAAAAAAATTTCCAAAATTGAAATTGGGACCGCGGAGATATCAAATCGAAATGCTTCAGTAAAGCTTAAAGGACAGATTCTGGATTCAAAAAATAGCGAACCACTCGTTGGTGTCTCTGTATTCACTTCGGATTTGCAAGTAAGTATGTCTACTGGTGCAAATGGAGAATTTGAATTGACAATACCGAACGGCAAACATCTTATCATTCTCAACTATATTAACTATGAAGAGCTGTTAGTTGATCTTGAAATTTATAGAGATGGAGAGATTAAACTGTTGATGGATGAAACGCCTAGAATACTTGAGGAGATTGTAATCATGGACAAATCGGCACGTGAGGTTACTACGAGTCGAATAGGACAAACTCAATTTTCAATAAAGGATATCAAACGTCAACCTGCGATGTTAGGTGAAGTGGATTTAATTAAACAGATTCAGGTCCAGCCGGGTGTTACTACGGCAGGTGAAGCAGCCTCTGGGTTTAATGTGCGGGGAGGTGGAGTAGATCAAAACCTTATCTTGTATGACGGGTTACCTGTATTCAATAGTTCGCATGCATTTGGGTTCTTTTCGGCATTCAATGCAGAAGCGATTCGGGATGTGAATTTCTATCGGGGTGGAATTCCGGCAGAGTATGGAGGTCGTGTTTCCTCTGTATTAGACATTACTTCGCGGGAAGGAAATTATGAAAAGTGGACCGGCAGTGGTGGCATTGGTATCATCAGTACAAATCTTTTCATTGGTGGCCCGATAAAAAAAGGAAAGACTTCAATTGCCGCGTCTGTACGAACCACCTATTCTGATTGGCTAATAAATACTATCCAAACCAATTATATTGATCTTACAAACAGTTCAGTAAGTTTTTATGATGGTGCGCTTAAGTTAGCTCATAAATTTACAGACCGAACTAAACTCACAGTGTCAGGATACGCCAGCAGTGATTGGTTTCGACTTCAGGGAGATTCAACGTATCAATGGCGCAACCTGCTTGGGTCTGTGCGTCTTGATCATGTATTTTCATCTCGACTATCATCAGCATTTACGGTAGGTACGGGTTCCTATACGTATGAAGTGAATGATCGTAATAGCAGGACTGGCTTTAGCTTGTATTATAAAATTTTATACCCAACAGTAAAAGCTGATTTCAATTATCAATACGGGATACATACGGCTTCATTCGGATTGCAGTCCACTTATTATGATTTTAATCCAGGTACACTGGAGCCAAGCTCAGAGCAGTCGAATGTAATACCGTATCAAATGGATAAGCAAAAATCGTATGAAAGTGCCATGTATGTAGGTGATGGTATTTCATTAGGTAAAAAGTATTATGTAGAAGCAGGTTTGAGATTTTCAGTATTCACAGTAAAAGGTCCAGCAACAGTGAATGTTTATGAACCCGGGGTGCCAAAGACAACAGGAAGCCAGGTTGGAGTACAAGAGTTTAAATCAAACGAAAAAGTAAAGAGCTATTCAGGCCTCGAGCCGCGCTTATCTCTCCGATACAATTTAAATTCCAATTCTTCTGTTAAGGCAGGTTATAACCGAATCTATCAGTACCTGCATCTGGTATCAAACACAACTGCAATTACTCCTGTAGATGTGTGGCAGCCCAGTAATACCTACTTTAAACCTCAAGTAGCTAATCAGGTTTCAATAGGGTACTTTAAAAATCTTAAGGACAAAATGTATGAAGCCTTTGTAGAGGTCTACTTCAAAAAAATCGATAACGTTCTTGATTTTAAGGACGGAGCAGATTTGATCTTGAACGACCATATCGAGACGGACTTGCTACAGGGGCTTGGTAAGGCGTATGGTATTGAAACATCGCTTTCAAAAAATCTGGGTCGTCTTACAGGTTCTATCAATTACACATACTCGCGCTCGCAGCGAATTATTAATAGCGAGTTTCCGGAGGAACAGATCAACAATGGAAGCGTATATTCTTCCAATTTCGATCAACCTCACATAGTAAATTTAACATGGAAGTATAACATTACAAGACGATACTATTTCACAGGTAATTGGACGTATCATACAGGCCGCCCGGTTACCACTCCATTATCTGGGTACCTGGTTGATTATATGACTGTCGCAAGTTTCTCAGAACGCAATCAATATCGAATACCGGATTATCATAGACTCGACATTGCGCTTATTCTTGAAGGAAGTCATAAACGCAAGAAATTCTGGGATGGCACATGGGCTTTGTCGTTGTATAATGTTTACGCTAGAAGAAATCCATACACCGTTTTTTTTGAAGACGATGGGACGGGATTTTTAAGACCCTATCAGCTTTCCATTATCGGAACTGTGCTTCCATCCATAAGTTATTCGTTTAAATTTTAGGTGATGAAAAGAGGGATAAAGCATTTTTTAATAATAATTGCGATGTTGGGGGCATGTGTTGATCCGGCCAATATTGATGTGCCTCCATTTGAGTATCAGTTAGTGGTAGATGGTTTTATTACTACAGAGCCTGGGCCGTATACAGTGAAGATCTATCGATCCCGGCCATTGGGGAGTGCGGACCTGGATCGACTTGTTCCTGAGAAATTTGCCAAGGTGTGGATTAAGGATGATGCTGGTAATGAGGAACTATTGACAGAGGTTGATAATGGGGTGTATCAAACATCACCTGATGGAATTCAGGGAGTAACGGGGCGTAGTTATCATGTGGAAATAACCACAAACAAAGGGAAGCGGTTTGAATCAGAGCCTGACCTGATTAAGCCAGTGGGTGAAGTTACTGCAATTAATTATGAATTTGTGCCAGGTGATGGTACAGGCATAAATGGAGGCGATGGATTTAGAATTTTTGCTGATGCCATTGGCGTTCCAGATGTTGAAGATCTTGTCCGGTTAAGGATGGTGGCTACTTATAAAATTGAAACTTTTCCTGAACGTAGAACAAAACGTATAGGAGAAAACGTGGTGCCCGATCCATTTCCTTGCAGCGGTTATATTAACCAGGACAATAGGCTTGTAAAAGTAGATGAATGTACCTGCTGTTATTGCTGGGTAAATCTGTTTGATGAGAAACCGTCCATAACAGATGAGAAATTCACCACCAATGATATCTTCCGCGATCAGGAAGTCGGATTTATTTCAGCCAATCGTAGAACGTTTTACGATAAAGTAAATGTTGAAATTCAGGAACTAAGCCTAACACCTTCCACTTTTCAATTTTGGAAATTAGTTAAGGCACAAAAGGATGGTATGAGCAATATCTTTCAACCACCTTCAGGAAAACTCAAAGGAAATCTCAAGGCAATTGGTTCTGATGAAGAAGTGCTGGGAATTTTTTGGGCCGCTGGAATTAATAGGAAGTCAATCTTTATTTATCCTAATGACGTACCCTATATAATGCAACGTATTGATACAGTATCAGTACCCTGCCAGTATGGCCAAAATAGTACTAATCAACAACCTTCATTCTGGCAATGAGAGGAAGATTTGTAATCGGCTTAGTGTCAGTGTTCGTATTAACAGCATTTATCTCTGCTGATGACTTTAGCAAAATTATCATTCAGAAATTGATGAAGTTCAAACAGGAATCTCCGCATGTAAAGGTTTACATTTTTTTTAATCAAAGTGTATACATGCCTGGCGACACGGCTTACCTGTCTGCCCGATTCCTGACCGAAGACTTAACTCCTGTACCAGGAAGGCAAATCATTCGCCTGGAGTTGCAGGATGCTTCGGGCAGACTTTTATTTTTTGAAAACATTGGTGTAAAAGATGGGGTTGGGTTTAATCAGGCAACTATTCCTGCTGGATTAAAGGCGGGTATGTATCAATGGGTGGCCTACAATGAATGGATGAGAAATTTTTCGCCTGAGTTATACTTTCGACAGAATTTAATTGTAATAGAGAAGAACGATTTGAAACGAAAAACTGAAGCAGAGGACCTCAGGTTGAATTTTTTCCCTGAAGGTGGACAACTGATTTCTTCAGTGAGTAACCGTGTTGTGATCACAAGCAATAAATTGATTGACAGCGTAGCGGTTGTTGATGATGATGGAACTAAAGTGGCTCAATGCTTTGTAGACAAGAACGGATTAGGTGAATTGAATATCGCACCGGAAGCAGGGAGAACCTATTATGCAAAAGCCAAGTTTGGCGGTAATGAGATTCGCGTTGCTCTGCCAAATTCTTCTGATGATGGGATTGCAATGCGGTTATCCAGAGACAATGGCGAAGGGAAACTGGAGTTGCATACACCAACGGACTCTAAGCTGCGATCCGAGAATTTATGGATGGTGATTTCAGCCCATTCCCGGGTCTATTTTACAGCTCCATTGTATTTTGGAAATAGTAAGACACTGTTAATGAAATTTCCCATTAATGACTTACCTGAAGGTATTTGTTACGCAACAGTTTTTAACGATCAGGGTAAGGTGCTTGCAGAGCGGGTGTTTTTGGGTAACTCCGCTACGAAAGTGCAAACAACTATTAGCCTGGATAAGGCAAAGTATGATACACGATCCATGGTAGACATGCAGGTGAGTCTTAAAGATGAGTCCGGCAAACCTCTTCAAGGGAACCTGTCAATATCAGTAGTTAATAAAAAATTTCTCACGAAGTTGATATTGCCTTCATCAATCAAACAGTATTTGAATATTGATTCAGAAATGGGACGAAAACAATTACCCGGCAATCTTGGCGATTCAGATATTGATTTGTTTTTAATTACTCAAAAGAATATTCGAATCAATTGGCAGCAGGTCTGGAGTGAGGTTTATCGGTACGATCATTACTTTGGTAACAGGGTTCAGTATTCAGGCAGAATATTGGATAGACTAAGTGGCACTCCTTTGCAAGACTCTTCACGCGTATTGGTGTATTTACAAAAAGCAATGATGGGATATGAGGCAACCATAGAGCAAGAAGGAAATTTTGAACTTCCTTTTCTGTTTGATTTCTGGAACGATGATGACATGTTTTATATGATTGAGGACAAGACAGGGCGTACACTGGATGCGATAGCTGAGTGGCATATGGATTCAACAGACTTGATTAGTTCGGCTATTCTGGTGGAGGAGGTTGAGTGGGAAAGCAATTATGCGGCATTTCAAGCCCGAAGCAAGTTGATTAATCAATCCTATGGGTTTTATGGTCAATCCTCTGGTGTTTCCGAATCAACTATTAAAGAAGATCCAAATTTAGGATTTGAAGATGAATTGTCGGGGGCAGATTTTACAGTGAAGATTGATGAGTATGTAGTATTTCCATCAATGGAAGAATTGATAAGAGAAATTATACCCAATCTGCAGTATCGTAAAATAAAAAGCCGTGAAATAGTGAGAGTGATGCTGCCCGATGTGGGCTTTGCAGCAGATGACCCTTTATACATAATAGATGGCATTATGACGCGAAACACGAAGTATTTTTTGACTCTAAAGCCAAGTGAGATTATTTCAATCAAGGTAGTGAAAGGGCCAAAGAAGTTAATCCAGATGGGCTCAATAGCGAAAAACGGAATCGTGTTAGTGCATACAAAAGGACTGAGGCATGAAAATTTACTTCGTGACAACACAACGTTGCCGGTGAAAGGACTTAATAAGCCAGCTCCATTTCATCTAACGAACCACCCAAAGTCCCCAAGAATTCCGGACTTTCGTACAACACTTTATTGGAACCCATTTGTAAGCTTGGATGCCAAGGGTGAGGCACAAATAAGGTTTCCAGCCTCTGATGATGTGGGCACTTTTTTGATTCAGGTCCAGGGGTTAACCTCTGACGGACGTCCATTTGAAAGGACCGATTCACTATCGGTAGTATTCAATAAGTATTGAATAAGTATTTTTTATTGGGTGTTATGCATTCGTTCATCCTTAAGTCAACCTCAAGTCTTTCAGTGATTGTTTTCTCAGGCTCAAAAAAAGACAGCCCGACTTTTATGCAGTCTGCCCGACAGGATTTAGAAAAACGATCGTAATATCCTCTTCCATAACCAATACGATGACCTTGTACATCGAAAACAAGTAAAGGAATAATCAGTAGGTCAATTTCTTTTGAATTTACATGCGAACCATAGTGTGGCTCCCAGATTTGCCATTCATTTTTTTTTAGCTGCGCATGGCTTTGGTACTCAATTGAATCCAATTCCTCATGATTAACACGCGGAATTGCAATTCGGATGCGTGAAAATTCTTTTTGAATCCGTTTGATGATTAGCCAGGTGTCCGGTTCGCGTTTAGCTTCGATCGGTAAATAGATATGCAAAACACTGACCTGAGTTAAATCCACTGTATTAAAAAATTGATCACAGAGTTGTTGTGATAATTGACTGTGTTCAATGGGGCTTAACGCTTTGCGTTTAGCAAGGTAAATCCTTCGTAACTCGTCCTTCTTCATGCCTGCTTTAATAAAACAAAAGATTAAACCTAAAATCGAAGGGATCAAAGGAGTCTAGCAAGCTTTGAATAAACTGAGGATCTTTCTGATAGAAGTTCAAAAAATTATCTACGCGTTCTTGTGGGCTCCCTTTTGGAAAGAGTTCATCCTTGACGGATTCCAGTTGTTGAATTTTATCGGAGTGTAAACGCTTTTCTGCGCGCAACATTTTTTGTTCAATTTTCTCAAGCCCATTAAGGGTGCGTTTCGCTTGTGCCTCAATAAACTTAACGAGCGTGCTATCTATCTTGCCAGCCTGATTGCGAATATCAGTAAATTTTTCTGCTACGGATTGCATTTCCTTACCTAAGGATAGATTATGTACCGAGTTTTTCACTATCCATTGATTAAACAGAAAGTTCTTTTCTTCGAATAAGTGCTGATATTCCAGTCCTGTTTTTTCAAACTTACGAGAGACAGGTTGATCAATTATCATCGCAAAGTTTCTAGGCATCAAGATTGGAAAGGGGACCTTGAAACGATCAAAGACGGTTTTTAGTTGTAGCCAATATACTATTTCAGCAGGACCACCAGCATAAGCCAGATTAGGTAAAATCACCTCCTGATACAACGGACGTAAAATTACATTGGGGCTAAATTTCTCAGGCTCCTCCTGAATCATTTTTTCAATTTCGTTTTTCGAAAATCGAAGCGATGTATCTACCACTTGAAACGTGTCTTCCTTCCCTTCAAGCCGGCTGCGCAGATTTTTATCCAGGTAAAAGAAATTGATGTCACGGGCAAACACTTGCGGATGATAGCCGAGTGATTCCAGTTTATTGTTTTGTTCTTCTACCAGTTTTTTTGGAGTATGATCAAAAATATCTGTACGAATGACTTCTTGAAAAAGAGTTTTCAGCTTATGATCATCAGCGTCAATTACAACTAATCCTTCTTTGGCAAATAATTCATTAACATAGTACCTGACGGCTTCACTTAGGGTGCGATTTTTTTGGTAGGCCTTTTTGAAGAGACTAATGTCTCCTGGGATTGTCTCAAAAAGGTTCTCTATTGACTTAGTATCGAATCTTCCTACCGCTCCGGTTTGATCTGTTTCCCAGGTATATTTTTTCCCGTATAGCCGAAAATATTTTATTTCATCATAGTCGTGATCTTCAGATGCCATCCAGTAAACTGGAACAAAATGATAGTGCGGATACTGCTTCTTTAGTTCTTTACACGCATTGATTACCGTTACTATCTTGTAGATGAAATACAGGGGCCCAGTAAATATATTAAGTTGATGACCGGTCGTAATGGTGAATGTATTTTCCTCGCGAAGGGCAACAATATTTTTTTTAACAAGATCTGTGGTATCTAATCCCGCATATTGTTTATCTAGCACATCAACTAAAATCTTTCTGTTTGAAAGTGCGTAGGTACTGGATTTTTCCTGAATCTGAGCTTCAAAATTTTTGACTTCCGGAAATCTGGAATAAAATGGTTTTAATGAATCTTTTTGGTGAATGTAATCAATGAAGAATGATGAAAAGGAACGGGTTTCGGAAAACGCAAGTTTCTGTAGACGCATACTAACAACAGGTGGGATTTAGAAAAAGCATAACCGAATAACGACTAATTTATGATAAAGTTTGAGGATTTATACAAATGGATAATCCTGTTAAAATTTTGTTAAAATCTTTTACTTAATAGGTTCCGCTATTAAATCAAACTCACTCGCTGCAGTTACTTTAGTCATAACAAAGTCACCTACGCGCAGGTAATTCTTTGTGGCATCCAGAATTACTTCATTATCTACTTCAGGAGAATCGAATTCTGTACGGCCATAAAAGCTACCGCCTTCTTTACGATCGATCAGCACTTTGAAAGTCTTTCCGATCTTTTGTTGATTAAGTTCTAACGAAATCCTTTGTTGTAATTCCATTAAGCGATCCACACGTTCCTGCTTAACTTCTTCTGGCACGCTATCGCTTAGTGTAAATGAATGCGTATTATCCTCATGGGAATATGGAAATACACCCAGCCGATCGAAACGGGAAGTCTCTACAAATTTCATCATCTCCTCAAACTCGGCTTCCGTTTCGCCCGGGTGCCCGGCAATCAGTGTCGTGCGAATAGCAATACCGGGTACTTTCGTGCGGATAGTTGCGAGTAGTTCTTCCGTTTTTTCACGCGTGATGCCACGTCTCATTACCTTAAGCAATTCTGTTGAGCCATGTTGCAGCGGAATGTCCAGGTAGTTGCAAATGTTGGGTCGCTCAGCCATCACATCCAAAACATCTAATGGAAAGCCAGCCGGAAAGGCATAGTGCAGGCGAATCCACTCAATACCCTCAACATCCGATAGTCGCTGCATCAATTCAGCCAGGTTTCTTTTCTTATAAAGATCCAGACCGTAATAGGTTGAATCTTGTGCGATCAGCAATAGTTCTTTGGTTCCTTTTTTTGCCAGGTTCTTTGCTTCTAAAACCAATTCTTCAATGGGTTTTGAAACATGCTTTCCTCTCATTATAGGAATTGCACAGAATGAGCAAGGCCGATCGCAACCTTCTGAAATTTTTAAATAAGCAAAATGACTTGGGTTGGTAAGAATGCGTTCCCCGACCAATTCATGTTTGTAGTTGGCATTCAGTTGTTTCAACAAGCGTGATAGATCGCGTGTACCAAACCACGCATCTACATCCGGAATCTCTTTTTCAAGATCATCTTTATAGCGTTCGGACAAACAGCCCGTTACATATACCTTTTCAACAATACCTTCTTCTTTGGCATCCACATAGCGCAAAATAGTATCAATGGACTCCTGCTTGGCATTATCAATAAAACCACACGTATTGATTACAACTACATTGGCATCATCCTTTTTAGACTCATGAGTTGTGTCAATGCCATTACCCCTGAGTTGGGTTAATAACACCTCGGAGTCCACCAGGTTTTTGGAACAACCCAATGTAACAATGTTCACTTTGGTCTTTTTGGTGCCTTTTGTTTTCACGAACTTGAATTTCGGTGCGAATTTACGAAAAATACCTCCCGGTAAATTCTGCCCCCCATGGGCATGGACTATATTTGCACGATCAACTGCAAGCCCTTGAAATTCGTTCGATTCGTTAGCTTATTTTTAATTACTGTGGGTTGCCTCAACGAACCGGATTGCCTTATTACCAGTACCAATCTGACAAAGATATCCTTTGTAAACGGTAAGAACGTTCGCGAGATTAAATTCGATGAGATTCGGGTTTCCGGCCTTGATAAGATTTACTATGAGGATGCAAAGGTGAGTTCTGTGCAACTCCCTTTAAATCCTGAGATGACTGAAATCACATTTACATTTACTTTTGAGGGTCGGGTTGAAACGCTCCATCTCAGGTACACTACAACTGTGCAGATTATTTCGGACAAATGCGGAGCCTTTACAAACTATAGTGATCTTGAAATAATCGAAAGTTCATTTACAGATACTCAGGTAGTCGCTAATCAATTATCCACCAATGCAACAGTCAATATTCAACTATCTGTTGATTAGCTTAGTGATGACTGGTCTATTCAGTCAGATTCAGGCACAGGACAATCCACCCGACTCTACACGTGGAATTCAAAAACCTACCGGCATTCGTTTAGGTACAGACTTAATCATTCTTGGACAGACTTTTGGTAAAAGCTCACGAAGCGGTTGGGAACTAGATGCCGATGTAGATCTTGGAAGATATTACCCCACGTTCGAATATGGAAGATGGACACGGGATCTTCCTATTACCAATGGAAACTACACCAATGATGGGCGTTATATCCGGTTGGGTGCAGATATTAATTTCTTACTAAAAGATCCCGACAAGAATATGTTCTTTTTAGGCTTTCGATATGCCCGGGCGATTTTTGACGAGAAAGTCATTTACGATTATAGCGCTGTGGATTTTGGGAACTTTCAAAAGGAAGCAACTAATAACGGAGCCAGAGCCGGTTGGATAGAACTCACCACGGGCTTGCGGGTCAAAATCTGGAAGCAGTTTTGGATGGGGTATACAGCCCGATTGAAGTTTTTGCCCATAGTAACTAATAACTCAGGATTTGAATCCTATGAAATACCAGGGTATGGACTGACTTACAAAAGTTCCTATTGGGGATTTAACTACCAGGTTTTCTGGCGAATACCGATCCGTAAAACGGATTAGGATTTTCTCTGTTGAAAAAGAGAATCAACAAACTCTGTTTTGTTGAACACCTGAAGGTCATCTACTTTTTCGCCAACACCAATATAGCGCACGGGTATTTTAAATTCATCGGAGATCCCTATCACCACACCTCCCTTGGCCGTGCCATCTAGTTTTGTAATTGTGAGGCAGCTTACTTCAGTGGCTTTGGTAAACTCGCGGGCCTGTATAACTGCATTTTGCCCTGTACTTCCATCCAGTACCAGCATCACATCGTGTGGAGCTTCTGGGATTACTTTTTGAATCACACGTTTGATTTTTGTCAGTTCGGCCATCAGGTTCACTTTCGTATGCAATCGACCTGCCGTATCAATAATAACGATATCGGCTCCGGTATCTACACCATGTTTCACGGCATCGTAAGCAACAGCCGATGGGTCCGTATTCATGCCTCTTGAGATAACAGGTACTCCTACGCGTTCGCCCCATAGCTTCAACTGATCCACGGCAGCTGCACGAAATGTATCCGCTGCCCCAAGCACTACCGATTTTCCTTTCCTTTTAAACTGGGCCGAGAGCTTTCCAATGGTGGTGGTTTTACCAACCCCATTAACGCCTACAACCATTAACACATAAGGCCTTACTCCGGCAGGAACATCAAAATCACTCAGGTCTTGTGAATTATTTTCCGTCAGGAGATTTGCTATTTCTTCCTTTAAAATTTTATCAAGTTCAGAAGTGCCCAGGTATTTATCGCGCGCCACGCGGGCCTGAATACGCTCGATGATCTTGATGGTTGTTTGAATGCCTACATCCGAAGAGACCAGAATCTCTTCAAGGTTGTCAAGCACCTCATCATCTACTGTAGATTTTCCGGCAATGGCTTTGCCCAGTTTACTGAAAAAACTTTCCTTGGTCTTTTGCAGGCCCTGATCAAGACTTTCCTTTTTTTCTTTAGGAAACAAACCTGAGAAGAATGACATAATAGTAACAGGTAAAAAATCAGGTTAAGATAGTAACTAAAACAAAAAAGTCCCGCTGAGGGGACTTTCTAATCGTATGGTTTCTATATCCAATTACTTCTTGGCAAGAGTTTCTTTAACCAGGTCAGCTACTACAATCTCTTCTTTGAAGATGTAGGCACCCGTTTTTTCAGATTTTACGGCACGGATTACTTTTGCGTAATTCTTACCATCAGTTTTCTTTAGCGATGCAACAACTTTCTTTGCCATGATTACTTAATTTCTTTGTGAAGAGTATATTTTTTCAAAATCGGATTATACTTCTTAAGCTCGATACGCTCTGTTGTATTCTTCCGGTTTTTTGTGGTAATGTGGCGGCTCATGCCGGGCATGCCACTGGCTTTTTGCTCAGTGCATTCTAAAATTACCTGTATTCTGTTTCCTTTCTTTGCCATGGTAGCAGATTATAAATTCAAAGTTAAATGGAAAGGGTTCCTTTAGCACGGGCGTCTTTCAATACAGCCGTGATCCCTTTCAAATTGATAGTCTTTATTGCTTTTGTAGATAACTTAAGGGTTATCCACTTGTCTTCCTCAGGAATGAAAAAACGTTTAGTCTGAAGATTCGGATAGAATCTACGCTTCGTCTTATTATTAGCGTGAGAAACATTATTGCCTACCTGAGGTCTTTTTCCAGTGATTTGACAAACTCTTGCCATAAAACGTATTTGATTTAGCCCCTTCTTAAAAAGGGACTGCAAATATCGGGAAATGCCGCCTAATAAACCAAGCTCGGAATAAAATATTGGCCGATGAGGCCAAAAATGCCATATAGAGGCTGTCAGAGCCTTAATAGGCGCGTAAAAAACCTCATAATTAACTTTAAATCAGATATTTTTCGGCTATGAGAAAAACCCTGATTGGCATTTTCTGGCTTCTGGCTATTGCAGCCCTGGGCCAAAATAGAAGTATTGATAGTCTCAAAATCGTATTAAAAAATGAACCATCTGAAAGGACAAAGATTAAGAGCCTGCTTGAACTATGCTGGGAATACCGGTTTATCAATGCCGATACTGCCCGAACATATGGCCTCAGGGCATTATCTCTGTCTCAAAAATATAGTTTACCGGACTTTGAAGTGGAGGCCCTGCACAATATTGGTGTTACGCATGAGGCCCAGGGAAATTATACTCAGGCTCTCGACTTTGAATTGCGCGCCCTTGATTTGCGAAAGAATTTGGGGGATGATTCAAAAACGGCTAACACGCTGAATAATATTGGAATCATTTATGATGAGCAAGGAAATTTTAAGAAGGCGTTGGAATATTACCTGGATGCCCGCAAGATTTACGAACGATTAAAGGATGATTCGAAAATTGCCATGGTGATTGTGAATATGGCAATCGTCTTGAAAAGTCAGGGGGAGTATCAGAAAGTGATCACCAACTATCAGGAAGCACTGGCAATCTACCAGAGGCTCAACAACAAATTTGGAATAGCCGTGTGCCATGCCAACCTTGGGTCTGTCTATTATTATCTACCCAACTATGACAGCGCTCTTCAATACTCACTGATAGCCACGCGTGAATTTGAGGAGCAAAATATTAAACAGTTTTTGCCAACGACTTTATGTAATGCAGGCATGGCCTACGACAAACTAGGTGACAGAGACAAGGCCAAAGCGTACCTCCTTCAAGCCCTAAAACTCAACCAGGAGTATGACAATAAAAAGGAGTTGGCCTTTGTTATGATTTACCTCAGTAGCATTTATAAAGAGGAAGGTCAGGTGGCGCTTGCCGAGAAATCTGCCTCAGAGGCACTGGCACTGGCTCAAAAAATAAATGCGCTTAAAGAGGTAATGGACGCTCGTCTTGTGTTGGCTGAAATCAAAGCAGCTCAGAAGAATTTTGCGTCTGCGTATGAGGAGTACCGGCAATTTGTAATCATTAAGGATACGCTCTATCAAAAAGAGAAGTCCAAACAAATGGCTGAATTGCAAACCCAATATGAAACTGTGAAAAAAGAGAATGAGATTTTGATGTTAAAGCAAGAGAATGAAATAAAAGACTCCCGGATCAATCAAAGTATGCTGGCTATTTTTTTATTGATAGCCATTTTGGGGGTTATTCTTGCACTTGGATATCTCTGGAAGAATCGCCTGAAGCTAAAGCAACAAGCTGAACTTCAATCAACCCGTGCCACCTTGCGCGAGGGCCAATTGAAAGCAGTAATTGCCTCGCAAGAGGAGGAAAGAAAGCGGTTTGCTGCCGATTTGCATGATGGGTTTGGTCAAATGATTTCTGCCTTACGACTTAGTCTTTCACGCGAGACATTGGATCAATTCACCATCGACCATGCATTGGAAGTACTGAATGAAATGAATACGGAGATCAGGAATATTGCGTTTAACCTGATGCCACAGGTTTTGATGAAAAGCGGACTGCAAGAGGCATTAAAAGAATTTGCTGCCCGGATCAATCGATCGGGTTCTGTTACTGTGTCAGTTCAAACGTATGATCTTGATAGAGAGATGTCGGCCGATCAACGGATTGCTTTGTATCGGATCTGCCAGGAGTGGGTCAACAACGTAATCAAGTATAGTGGTAGCAATCAAATTTCTGTACAACTTGTACAACACCCGCAGGAATTGGTACTAACAATTGAAGATGATGGCAATGGATTTGATATCAGCACCCTCACAGAGAGCCAGGGCAATGGATGGAAGAATATCAATTCGAGGCTGCATATGATCAAGGGAAGTATTGAAATCGATACACAACCTGGAAGAAAAGGCACTACGGTGGTTGTAAATGTACCATCTGCTATGGCTTTGGCAGCCTGAATCCGTACTGGTACGGATAGAAAATACCGGATAGACGGTATTTCCCTGACTCAACCTGGGAGTGTACTTTTCTATAATGAAAGTTTCAGAGGCGTACACGTATAGAAATAGTCTTTCAGAAAAGCCAATCACTGTAATCCTCTCGGATTATGCGTTAACTATTCAATCGGAGGGACATGAGAAAGTTATTCCTTATGCAAATATCATTTCTGTTAGGTTGTGCAAGTCAAAAAGTAAATATGAAGCCATCCTTACACCCGATGGCCATGATCCCATAATTGTAACGAATTACTATTATTTGAGCAATCGCGAGCGCGAAGACCGGTCAAGGCACTATGCTACATTTGTCAGAGTTCTGCATTTTCACCTTAAGGATAAAAGTACGGCCGAATATATATGCGGTAATAATTTGAGTAACCTCCTTATTTGGGCTTGTTTATCAGTAGTAATTGCATTCCTTGTTTCCTTTACACTTGATTTTTTACAAGCAAGTCCAATAAATTCAAACCTGTTGGCAGTGGCACTTTCCCTCCTGTTCATCACCTTTCTTGTTTCAGTAAATTGGGGCCACTTTCCTAACATCTACAAACCGGAAAATATTCCAATGCAATTTCTTCCGTAGGAACTCAACTTATTGAATTGTAACGATTACTTTTAGCAGACATGACCACGGATGCTCCTATAAAATTATTTCTGGTTGACGATCACCACATCGTTTTGGATGGGTTGCGTTCTATGTTTGATCAGGATACCCGTTTCACAATTCTGGGTTATGCCAGTAGTGCCGAAGAAGCTTTAAAAAAGTTAGAGACACAAACACCTGACATTCTGATTACTGACTATCGACTACCTGGAGTCAGCGGACTTGAGTTATCCATTCTGGTAAAGGAAAAGTACCCTTCAGCTAAGCGGGTGATTTTAAGTATGCACGATGAAAACCTGCTTGTGAAACAAATTCTTAAGGAAGGTGTAGATGGGTACCTGCTTAAAAGCATTCAGCAGACTGAATTAAAAAATGCACTGCAACAAATTTCAAAAGGAGTGCCTTATGTGAGTCCGGAAATTACTCGCTTAATTTTAAGTGACATGCTTCATGAGCGACCGGAAGAACTATTAACAGAACGTGAGCGTGAGATTTTGAATCTGATAGCAAAGGAGAATAGCAATAAACAGATTGCTGAAAAACTATTTATCAGCGAACGCACAGTTGAAACTCATCGTAAGAATATATTCCGGAAGACAAACACCACTTCGTTGGTGGGCTTGATCAAATATGCCTTTGCCAATAATCTGATTCATTAAAGACGTTCAAAAATTCTTCTATATAATTCAAGAGGTTCCAATCCTGTAAAGTCTGCAATTACCAGATCAGTATGAGCCAATTCTTCGTGGCTATGGGTAGTGGTTATTCCTACTACTTTGGCTCCGGCCCGTTGGGCTGACTCAACACCCGAAAGAGAATCTTCAAAAACAATGCATTGTTGTGGGGGAAACCCCAAACGGTCGGCTACTTTTAAATAAATTTCCGGATTCGGTTTGCCATGCTCAACATCCGATTGATCGAGAATTGTAGTAAAATACTTTCTTAAGTGAGTTTGCTCTAAAACAAAGTCAACATTACTTCGTGGCGCTGAAGTGCCAATCGCTTTAGGGATACTTCTATCTTCCAGTTCTTTTAAAAAACTATCTAAGCCGGAGAGTGGTTTAATAACATCTTTATAGTGGGCACGAAACATAGCTTCTTTTTCTTCACCAAGTTCCAGAATTTTTTCTTTAGGAAGTGGCCCAAATATGTTCCGGATCCATTCGTTGTTGGTGCGGCCATAGATTTTACTAATCAGATCCTCCTCGTTTAAACGGTAGCCGTATTTTTCACAAAATTGTTTTAAGGAAATTTTGTGATAAGGGTTAGTATCCACTATGACTCCATCCATATCAAAAATCACTGCAAAAGAATTCATAGTAGAAAGGAAGAAGTTAATTGATTAATAAATGACAAAACGCTTTGCAAGGGATTTACCATTGTACGTAAAACGGGCAAGATAGATTCCGGCAGGTAATCCCGAAAAGATCAGCGGATATTCCTGGTTGGCTGGAATAAAATAGGATTGAGTTAGTCGTTGACCAATGGATGTGAAAAACTGAACTGTCATGTTGCGGTCTGTTTTAATTTTCATGGTTTCAGTTTCTTTTACAGGATTTGGAAACAGGTCAACCACCGGCTCTTCGGGCAGAATTTTGCTTTCTTCATTCTTCAGAACATGAATTCCCCCCAATGTATTGCCAATAACCACGGAAGGCTTGTCACTATTGAAAAGATTAACTACAGTAGGCCAGCTTCGCCCTCCTAAATTTTTAGGGTAATATGCCTCTGCTAAAGAGTTATAAACTATGTCTGTTACACCGGTAATATTCGGATTCTGAGCCCGAAAGTCCCCGTAAATGGTAAGTTCACCTCGTTGATTTCCAAGAATCAAATCGCCACGGCCATCGGCATCTAGGTCTCCGGCTGCCAGCGTTGGACTTTGTCGGTCAGTACTTGTTCCTAAACCCAAAAAGCTACCCGTTTCCAGTGTATAATTGAATTGCCCTGCCGGTCCCGTGTTTCTCCAATATTGTATGGCTCCGGTGGTTTTGCCTAAAAGAATATCGTTAAGACCATCCTGATTCACATCAACTACTAGCGCATTTTCTGATTGCCCGATTTGAAAGTCTGTGCTTTGAAGAGATTGTCCTGAAAAGTCTAACCCATTGGTTGATCGGTTAGGTACAAATAACAATGTAGTGCTGCCAGTTTGCTGACTGGTACCGGTAAAGGTAAAGTCGAGAGTGGCATCTCCGTTCAAATCGGCAAATTGTATTTTTACATTATAGTAATTAGCAAATGAAAGATTAATAAAATCAGTTGTTATCAATTTGAATTTGGCTTCATCAGCAGTTCCAATATTTTCATAGAAGTAAACGGAACTTGAAAAATCTGGACCCGCATAGGTGCTGATGTAAAGATCCTGGTCGCCATCACCATCCGAGTCTATGAAAGCAGGCACAGCGTAATCCCCCACATCAATCATTTCTTCTTGCAGAAAGTTGGTTTTTTGAAAAGTAAAATCAGGTAATTGGCTGGTCCCAGTATTTTTATAGAACCACATGGATTGCTGAAAGTTGGTATTCAAAAATGTTCGGGCATAAATATTGGGCGAAGCAATCAGGTCGACCTTGCCATCAAAATCCAGGTCTTCAAGATAAGGTGCCGGAAAAATCAAAAAATTAATGGGAGAAGAAGATGGAAACGTGACAGCACTGTTCATTAAAGCATCTTGCGCTGTGCCATTGTTTTCAAGCAGGTAAACCCGAGCGCAAGACTCTTCCGAGAACAGTAATTCGCGATCACCATCATTGTCCAGATCAATTGTCAGTAATGCTTTGCCTCCTGCGTGTTCGGAACGTCCACCCGGCAAGGAAGCACAGGTTTGACCGAAAGCAAATTTTCCACATTGACATTCTTCGAAGTTGCCATAATTTTGAGTGACACGTTCTAATTGCAAAGAGTCGCACGTGCCTGTTCGTTCTATACTCAGGTTTTTATGCCATTCAATAGTTCCGATTCCTACAAATCGCACATTTAATATATCAAGATCGCCATCACCATCTACATCATCAATGGCTGGAATGTCCGATTCGTTCACTTTAAGATTAACATTGCCTGTAAACCCTTTGGTGAGTAGGGGAAAACCGGGGTTGAAGAGTCGCCATTTAAGTTTTTCTCCAGGCTTGGTGACGTTGACATGGACAATAATTCCGAATGGATCGCTGGTAAAGATATCTTTCTTGCCATCGCAATTGTAGTCGCGAAGCAAGAGCCATTGTGTTACACCGGCAGGAAATAATTCTTCATAGTCGGGAGTATAAACATATTGATTTGACTGATTGAGATAAGTCAGAATTTTATCGGCAGTTCGATCAAAAAGCACAAGGTCCTGCTGATTGTCGCCATTCAGATCCATGGTATTTACCTGAACTGAGTTGAGACCACCTGCCCAGGGAAGCGTTAGCGTTTTTCCATTAGCTTCAACAGGAATACTTTGGTCTAGTGTATAGGTAAACTGAGCCTTCGCACTTAGGGTAAGAGCCAAAAACAATAAAAGCTGCGCAATCCTCATTTAAAAATATTCACATTCTATAACGATGACCCACAGCCACCTGTTATCTTGCCTGCAAGATACTTTACCAGCCTGATATACGATGCAAACCGAGAAGCTATATGAGAAATTCCTCGAAACGGGAAAAATTTCTACCGATACCCGCCAGATTGCAGAAGGGTCAATTTTTTTCGCTTTGCGTGGCGATAAATTCAATGCCAATGAGTTTGCTCAACAAGCATTGGAGAAGGGTGCCAGGTATGCAGTAATTGATGATTCCGCGTATGCTAAAGACCCACGATGTATTTTGGTTGATGATAGTTTAAAAGCCCTGCAGGAGTTAGCTAAGTATCATCGTGCAAAGTTAACCATACCCGTCATTGGCCTCACCGGATCAAACGGTAAGACTACCAGTAAAGAATTATTGAATGCCGTGTTAAGCAAAAAATTTAAAACCTACGCAACAAAAGGTAATTTAAATAATCACATTGGCGTTCCACTCTCGATCTTGAGTGTAGACAAGTCGATAGAGATAGCTGTAATTGAAATGGGCGCCAATCATGTGGGCGAGATTGCTTTGCTTTGTTCTATTGCTAATCCAACGCATGGGTTTATTACGAACATAGGCAAGGCCCACATCGGCACTTTTGGTGGATTTGAAAATATTATCCGAGGCAAATCAGAATTATACCAGCATTTGATAGTGGATAATGGAATTGTGTTTATCAATTCTCAGAATAACATTCTGGCCAACATGGCCAAGCGATTTAAGAATCCATATTTCTACCCGGCAGCGGGCGATTATCTGCATGTTAAATTGTTGGATGCTGATCCATTCATACGGTATGACGATGAGCAGGGAGAAACAGTGCAAACCCAATTAATGGGTGCATACAATTTTGAAAACATAGCAGTGGCATTATGTATCGGAAAGTTTTTTGGCGTGGAGGCGACTGCCGCCAATAAAGCTATTGCGGACTACGTGCCCGGTAACATGCGGTCACAAATTCTTGTAAAGGGAACCAACACAATTATACTTGATGCTTACAATGCCAATCCCAGTTCAATGGAGGCAGCGATAAATAGCCTGGCTAATATGAAGGCTACAAGGAAAGTTGCTATTCTCGGTGATATGTTCGAATTGGAGGAAGAAGCTGAAAAGGAACATCGGAAAATAGGTGAGTTATTGAATGCGAAGAGTTTCGATCAGGTTTATTTATGCGGCAGGTTGATGCAAGCGGCTAAAGGTTCACATGCAGCCAGTCAGTTATTTGAGAAAAAGGAATTGTTGATTGAGGAACTTAAGAAGCATCCGATAAAGGACTCCACCATTCTTGTAAAAGCCTCGCGCGGAATTGGCCTTGAATCGATCGTTGAGTATCTTTAATTATGACACAAAAAAGTATGAATTCAACCGTAAAAATTATTGCCTGCTTATTGATATTAGTTGCGGGCGAGATAAACGCTCAGGAATGGTATAAACTTCCGGAAGGAACCGAAACCCGATGGGCTAGTTTCGAAAACTCATCGGCAGCTCGTGGGAAGGGTGGCGCAGAAAACAAAAAAGCAAAAGGTCATCCATCAGAAATGTTTGCTCCGGGTGAAACCAAGACTTTACTCAATACAACTGGGGCCGGAGTTATACAACGAATCTGGATGACTATTAGCGACCGTACGCCCCAGGTGTTGCGCGCTATTCGTATCGAAATGTACTGGGATGGATCAACGAAACCAGCAGTGTCTGCTCCGTTGGGTGATTTTTTTGGTGTAGGGCTTGGTAGAAAGGTGGCCTTTCAGAATGCGATGTTTTCCGATCCTGAAGGTCGGTCGTTTAATAGCTATGTGCCGATGCCGTATCGCAAATCGGCCCGCATTGTGTTGGTGAATGAAAGCAATAAGACTGTGAATTTATTTTACGATGTCAACTTTCAACAGGTGAAGACGCATGGGCCTGATGTGATGTACTTTCATGCCTATTGGAGCCGGATTGAAAAAACAGAATTGGCAAAAGATTTTATCATTCTGCCAAATGTAAAAGGGAAAGGCCGGTACCTTGGAATGAACATGGGCATCATCACCGATCCATTGTATGAAAAAAGCTGGTGGGGTGAAGGTGAAGTAAAAATTTATTTAGATGGAGATAAAGACCTGCCCACATTGAATGGCACAGGCACCGAAGATTATATCGGAACCGGTTGGGGACAAGGCGCATTTACCCATGACTTTCAAGGTTGTTTAATAGCTGATGAACCTGGCAGACAATGGGCTTTTTACCGGTATCATATTCCTGACCCGGTATTCTTTGCAAAGAATTGTGAAGTTGCGATTCAGATTATGGGCGGTGAGATGACAGACAAGGTACGTTCTTATGTAAAGAATGGAGCGCAGCTTATTCCTGTTACTGTAGCTATGGAAAAAGGTTTTGCCAAGCTTTTTGAAATGAACCCTGTGCCTAAACTTATGGATGAGAATTTTCCGCAGGGCTGGACTAATTTCTACAGAAGCGATGATGTTTCAGCCATCGCTTACTTTTATTTGGATTCTCCGGTGAATGGATTGCCAGCCTTGCCTTCCGCAGAGATAAGATCAAGAGGACTGAATGAGAAATAAGGAGAACTACAACTATCTAAAGATATGGACTTAAAGGCTATTCTTACTTTTCTAAAAACAATCGCAAAGAATAATAACCGCGAGTGGTTTGAGAAAAACAAACCGAAGTATCTGGACTCGAAAAAGCAGTTTGAAGATTTTCTGGAAGCAGTTCATAAAGAGTTATTGAAGTTTGATGAAAGTCTGGCGGGCCTCAATCCGCGAAAGCAGGGATTTAGAATCTATCGAGATGTGCGGTTCAGTAAAGACAAGCGACCATATAAAGTGAATATGGGGGCGGGATTTTCTGCTCAGGGAAAGATGGAACAGGAACCGGGCTATTACATTCATATAGAACCTGGAAAAAGTTTTGTGGCGGGAGGAATTTACATGCCTGATGCCGAGCGGTTATCGAAAATCAGGCAAGAGATTGATTACAATGCCAGCGACTTTTTGAAAATCCTGAAGGATAAGAAATTCAAAAAACTTTTTCCTTCGCTCGATGATTTTGATTCGCTAAAGACTGCCCCTAAAGGATACCCTAAGGACCATCCGCAAATTGACCTGCTCAGGAATAAGAGTTTTGTTGTGTCGCATCGCTTTACCGATGCGGAGGTAACCAGCAAGACTTTTGTAAAGAAAGTAGCTGCTGTATGTAAAACCCTGAAGCCTCTCAATGATTTTATGGCGGAAGCAATTGCGTAAACTATTTTTTTAGCATCCACTTCATCAACGGTCCGCTACTCATACTGGTGATCAATGCCATAATAACCAATGAGACGAACACCTTTTCGTTGATTAAGCCATTCTCAAGGGCTACCAACCCAAGAATAATTTCCATTGCCCCGCGGGCATTCATGCCAAAAGCGGCCGCAAGCGATTCACGCCAGGTGAAACCACCAAGACGGGTGCCCCAACCGCTACCGATAATTTTTCCCGCAAAGGCAATAGCGATGATGGCCAGTGTGAGCGTTAAATCAAAATTGTCGATGAAGTTTACTTTCAATCCAATGGAGACAAAAAAGAGGGGAGCAAAGATGTTGTTGATAAACTGATGAACAATCTCTTTAGCGCGTTCGCTTAGGTGTTCAGAGTCTCCCAAGGCAACGCCTACAATGAAGGCTCCGAAAATTGCATGAATGCCAATATATTCAGTGAAAGCAGCTGCAAGAAAGCAAAGCGCTAAAGATAGAGATAGCAATCCTCCTGGCCACGCTAGTTTGCGATTCACCCATGGTAATCCCCGATTGATCAAACCCCTGCCCACCGTTAACATCGCAGCAGTGAAGCCTACGGTAAGAAGCACCGTATTCCAGATCGACATGCTTTGTTCTTTGCCGATCATACCCAAGACAACTGAGAAAATTAGCCAACCGATCAGGTCATTAATCATCGCAGAGGAAATCACCAACATGCCCATCCGGGATTTGAAAATATTTAAGTCCATGAGAATTCGAGCAATTACAGGCAAGGCTGTGATTGCCATGGATGTTCCCATAAAAAGTGAATAAGCAAGATGTCGGGTTTCATCGGTGCTATCGAAAAAGGCCGGAAAGAAATAGGGAAACATAAATCCAAAAGCAAATGGAATGATGAGCCCAAGTGAGCTGGTATAAATTGCCTGTCTGCCTTGTTGCAAAACAATATGAAGATCAACTTCAAGGCCAGCAATGAACAGGAGCATGACAACGGCCACCTGAACGAATCCATCCAATACTAATGAAGATGAGCCCGCTGGAAATAATCCATGAAACCACTCTGGCTGGATCATGCCTAGAATAGTTGGCCCCAGAATGATGCCTGCCAAAATTTCGCCCACCACGGCTGGTTGTTTTATTTTGCGGGCAACCTCAGCAAAAAGTCGCCCCATGATCAACATTACGCTGAGTTGAATCAGCAAATTCATTACCTCATGTTGACTTAGCTTATTCATGACATGCGGGGTTGAACGACAAGAATATTGCAGGGCAAGTCATTGAAAATGTATTCCTGATCATGAGGAAATACTCGTGTAAAAAATGAAAATTTTCTTCGGGGCGCACCCATTACCAGCAGGTCAGCTTCCTTGCGATCAGCAAACCGGGCGAGTTCAAAACCTGATCTTCCGGAGAGCATTTTAATATTAATTTTTAATTTATCATGTGAAATCCGTTGGAGCATTTTTTCTACTTCTTCGGTTTCCTCACGCATCATGTTTTGTTTGCTTTGTGCATATTCTTCCTCGGTACACTGTTCATTCGCTGAAAGTGCGAGGCCTAAAAGTTTCAATTCACGCACAATATGAATCCACGTATCTGGTATGGTCTGGTTCCAATGGCAGGCTGCGTAGATGGCATATTCGGCATAGGGGCTGTCTTCGGCATTTACTATAATATTTTTTAGTGGCTTACTTTCTAATGATGGGTTTGTTATCATAAGAACTGAACAATCAGCCTTGTGCATAATTTTCCGGGCTACTGTTCCGAGGTAGTGATTAACGAGGTTTTCCTTTTTTAAAGCCCCAGCAACCAACAAATCAATTTTTTCTTCTTTACAGGCTTTCAGAATTTCCTTTACAGGATCTCCGCTTTTCCATAACACTTTTACATTTATTGAACTTACCCCAACCGCAACCAACATTTCATTGATTTTCTGTTCTGCTTCGGGTCCGTGAACGCCAACATGTATTAAAATGAGCTTTGCTTTAAAATGATTAACCAATCGACTTGTTTCGGCCAGCATAGCGCGGGCTGTTGGGGAAAAGGCAATGGCTAAGCCGATGACATGAAAATGAATCATGGATCTGAAAATTAATAAACCGAGATCGCTTATGGGCGAAAATTTGGTTTTATCTTGTTTTTTTTTGTGATCATTGGTTGAAGATTCGCATGCTTAGCAAGAAATTCAGAGATATCATCATTGGAAAGCACACCTACATTGTATCATGGGTGGACTATAAAAATGCCATTTTGAGTGGCCATCTTATTGTTGTTGCCATTCTGGTAGGTATTGTTTACCTCATCAATGACCGCTATCATGGGATTCATGGAAACGAACCCTATTATATAGCAGTAATTGTAATTGCTATTGGGGCATTAATACTCAACCGCAAAAAAAAATACCGGTTGGCCAATATTTTATTCATGACGCTCATCAATATAATTGTCTTTCTGTTTGCTTCGAATGATGCGTATCGAACGGGTATATACATGTTTCTGGTTATTTCAGGTATTACTGGTTTTGCCTTATTTGGGCACAAGGACCAGAAGCTAGCCTTTGCATTTGCTGGGCTATCAACCATTTTATTTTTTCTTTCATATTGGGGTGGCTTCTCGATTCAGCCCAAGCGAATATTTACCGAGGAATATGTCCAAATTATGTTCGCAACAAATTTTGTAATTGCCCTTATTACCGCAATTGCACTATTGTATTTTCTAATTGACATCAATCACGTAACACAAAAGGAGATTCTCGCAAAAAATGATTTGTTGGCAAAGACCAACAAAGAGCTAGATCGATTTGTTTACAGTGCTTCTCATGATCTTCGCGCTCCATTGCGTTCTTTGTTAGGGTTAATTGAAGTGTCACAGAAAACAAATAATCCGGAAGATATTCAGCAGTGCCTCGATTTGATGAAGCAACGCGTTCACAACATGGATGGATTTATTAAAGAGATCATAGATTTTTCAAGAAATGTCAGGCAAGAAGTAAGACCGGAAAGGTTGGTGCTTTTGCCAATCATTCAGGAAACTATTGAGGATCTTAAATTCGCGGAAGGCATGGAACAGATTTATGTTCGGTTGGATATTCCTTCTAATCTTGAAATAATTTCAGACGCTACCCGCTTGAAAGTAATTTTGCATAACTTGATTGGAAACTCTTTCAAATATCATGATCCACATAAAGAACAACAGGAGGTCATGATTAAAGCCTATCCTGACGCAGACCAGGTTCGGATTGATATAGAGGATAATGGCTTGGGCATTGGAGTTGAACACCAGGAAAAAGTATTTGATATGTTTTATCGGGCTTCCGAAAAATCTCAAGGCTCAGGGTTGGGTTTATATATTGTGAAGGAAACCCTCGCCAGATTAAAAGGCTTTATCCAACTGCAATCTACTGTTGGCAAGGGATCCCGGTTTACTATTTGGTTACCAATTCGTATTGACTGACATGGGGATTCAGAAATTTATATTGAAGGACCGGGTACTTGAGACCGAAAGTGAAAAGCGGAAAATAATTCTCGGTGCCTATCTTATCATAATGTATATCGGCATTGATTTCTTTTATTTCATTGTCAATTTATTTAATGATCAGGGTGAGCCAGCCTCCTTATTTATCGGTTTTCTTATTTCTGTTTTTTGTTTGTTGTTACTGCGATCACAAAAAGTAAATACAGCTATTATTATCCATCTCATTCGATGTAATTTCTTTGCATTCTATTTTTCTTATATAGACGAAGATCCCTTGCAAACGGGTTCTTACCTGTACTTCGTTCCCAGCAGTCTTGGAGCCCTGGCCGTTTTTGGATACCGTGAACGCTTCTACGGAATTGGGTTCACCATCCTGAGTTTCGTACTTTTTTTGATAGCGATTTTTGAGCCAACTCATTTTCATCCTAACGAAGCACACTTTTACGTAGTTGTAAGTTTTCTGATCATTTTGTTAATCGGAGTTCTTATTCTGATTTTTTTTGATCGGATGGTTACTTCCACCGAAAGAAACATTCTTTCGAAAAACAGAGAACTAATAAAAATAAATCAGGAACTTGATCGCTTCGTGTATAGCGCATCTCATGATTTGCGTGCACCACTAACCTCAATGGCAGGTCTTATCCATTTGGCTCAGCGCGATCCTGCTGAAGCTCAGAATTACCTTTTATTAATGCACGAGCGATTGAAGGTGATGGATAATTATATAAAGGAGATTGTTGAATATTCGAGAAATGCCAGAACGGAGGTGGTACTGACGGAGATACCCCTGAAAAAAATGGTCCATGAAGTAGTTCAGACCTTGAAATATTCTACTGATATCAGCAAGGTCAAGATTGAAGTTAAGATTGAGGACTCGCTCAGGATAAAAACAGATGCCTCCCGATTACAGGTAATACTCAATAACCTGATTGGTAATGGATTTAAATATCAGGATTTCACTAAACCCCAGCCTTTGCTGAAAGTACAGGCAACTATTGAAGATGGTCGCTGTTTAATACATATTGAGGACAATGGTACTGGCATTAAGCAAGAACACCATGGTCGCCTGTTTGAGATGTTTTATCGGGCCAACGATATTGCGGCAGGTTCCGGATTAGGCTTATATATAGCCAAGGAAGCTGCGGATAAGCTACGGAGCACTATTACATTTGTTTCAGAATATGGGCAGGGTTCAACCTTTACGATTAGCCTGCCCGTATAAACTCCTGAAATTTTATAACCCCATCCATTTCAATCTACTACCTACTAATTTCTATCTTTGCGGCTTATGGCAAATCAGGAAGACAATCTTTTTAAAAATGTGATCTCCCACTCAAAGGAGTATGGCTTTATTTTTCCCTCAAGTGAAATCTATGACGGACTAAGTGCTGTGTATGATTATGGTCAAAATGGATCTGAATTAAAAAATAACATCAAGGAGTATTGGTGGAAGTTCATGACCCTGCTGCATGATAATATTGTTGGGATCGATGCGGCTATTTTTATGCATCCCACTACCTGGAAGGCATCCGGTCACGTAGATGCTTTCAACGATCCGATGATTGATAATAAAGACTCTAAAAAACGCTATCGGGCCGATCAGTTGATTGAAGGCGTGATTGAAAAACTGGAAGAAAAAATTGAAAAGGAAGTTGAGAAGGCAGCCAAGCGATTTGAGAATTTCGATCGCGCCATGTTTTTGAGTACTAATGCCCGTGTGGTAGAGTATCAGAAAAAAATAGATGACATCAATGCGCGCATGAAGGATGCATTGGGGCGCGGAGATATGGCCGACCTGAAGCAACTGATTGTAGACCTGGAGATCGCGGATCCAATCTCAGGAACTAAAAACTGGACCGAAGTACGGCAGTTTAATCTGATGTTTTCCACTGAAATGGGTTCAGTAGCAGATGATGCCAATAAGATTTATTTACGCCCCGAAACAGCGCAAGGCATTTTTGTAAACTTCCTGAACGTACAGAAAACAGGCCGCATGAAAATTCCTTTCGGGATTGCCCAGATCGGTAAAGCGTTTCGGAATGAGATTGTTGCGCGTCAGTTTATTTTCCGCATGCGGGAGTTCGAGCAAATGGAGATGCAGTTTTTTGTGAAGCCCGGAGAAGAAATGAAGTGGTATGAATTCTGGAAAGAGAAACGCATGAAGTGGCACAAGGCATTAGGACTTGGATCTGATAATTATCGTTATCATGATCACTTAAATCTGGCTCATTATGCTAACGCAGCCTGCGACATTCAGTTTAATTTTCCCATGGGCTTCCGCGAATTGGAAGGCATTCACTCGCGCACTGATTTTGATTTAAAGAGCCATGAAAAGTTCTCAGGCAAGAAACTGCAGTATTTCGATTCGGAGGACAATCAGAACTTCATTCCCTATGTAGTCGAAACCTCAGTGGGTCTTGATCGCATGTTTTTGTCTGTTCTTTCTTCGGCCTACAAAGAAGAAAAACTGGAAGATGGAAGCGAACGTGTGGTGTTGAAAATTCCGGCACCGCTGGCACCAAATAAAGTGGCAATACTTCCATTGATGAAAAAAGATGGTTTGCCTGAAAAGGCGATGGAAATTATGAACCAATTGAAGTTTGATTTCCGGTGTTTCTATGAAGAGAAAGATGCAATTGGTAAACGTTATCGCAGACAAGATGCTATTGGTACTCCCTATTGTATTACCGTTGACCATCAAACCCTGCAAGATAACACAGTAACGATTCGCGATCGCGATACCATGAAACAGGAACGGGTTGCTATCAGTGCGGTGAAATTAGTTATTCAGGATTCCGTTTCGATGGCTGAGCTGCTAAAGAAAATCTGACATGGGAGCTGCTTTACTGGCAGCATTAGCGCGACTTCTGTATGGCGGATATCAGGAGTTGCGCTTTCGTTTTTATTATGGTCCCATCTTTCATCGCTTTCTCAACCGTAAATACATTTTCTACACTACGTTACCGTGGACGCTTAAAATGAAATTTTTACGACTGGCGCGTGATCAATACGAATATTTTGAATTTGTGCCCAGGGAACGATTGAAACTGACAAGGGCGATGAAGGCCATCATTTCATGTGCCGCAGCTCAGCTACTTTTATTTTTGCCATCTAAGGGTTTATCATTTTATAAAAGGATCATCGTATACCCTGATTATTACAATTCGCGGATAACTAACCGCAGACACAAAGGTGAGGTGAATCCCGGCTTGAGAACCATTGTCTTTAGCTGGCGCGGAATTGCTGAAGGACTGAAACAAGAAAGTGATGGCATCAATCTGCTGCTTCATGAATTCGCCCATGCCTTGTGGCTGGAGCATAAGCTGGTAGATAGTTATGAAATATTAGATACTGAAGGAATAGAGCACTTTGAAAAGTATGCAACAACTGAAATGGCTAACCTCGCAGCCAATGAGCAACACTTTTTCAGACGATATGCTTTTGACAACATGGAGGAGTTTTTTGCCGTGGCTGTTGAGAACTTTTTTGAACGCCCAGCCCTCTTTCAACAAGCACAACCTGAACTTTATCTTATTTTAGTGCGACTTTTTAAACAAGATCCCGTAAAACTCTATGCATTCCGCCCTCAACAGAAACCTTTATTTCGTTAAGGAACATGTAAAGATATTCAAGGCCGCGAATAGCTTTGATGTATACGATCCGGAGACGAAAGAGCAATTGCTACAATGCCGCGAGGACAACCTTGGATTTTTTACTAAGATGTTCCGGTTTACCGAGTACAAACGGATGACGCCCTTTGAGATGGAGATAAGAACTCCTGCGGGCGAACCAATACTTACAGTAAGGCGCGGAGTTTCTTTTTGGCTTTCAACCGTAGAGGTATTGGATGAACGGAAGCAGTTAATTGGAAAGTTCAAACAACATTTTTTTAGCATTGGCGGTAAGTTTGAAGTGCTGGATGCCAGCGAGCGACCTTTGTGCATGCTTAATGGAAAGTGGACTAGTTGGGACTTCAAGTTCGTAAGTAATGATGGTAGAGAATTTGCCTCAGTTTCCAAGAAATGGAGTGGTATTGGTAAAGAACTTTTCACTTCCGCTGACAATTATATTTTACAGATAAGTCCGCAAGTGCCGGCCGACAATCCATTGCGAATGCTTATTATGGCTGCTGTTATGTGTATTGATATGGTGCTTAAGGAATAAATTTTATGAACTGGATCCAACTTCTTTCTTCGCAGCGCTTCAATCAGAAATCTGACTCAACAGAATCAACGCGTAGTACGTTTGAGCAGGATTATGACCGGATTGTTTTCTCGCATCCCTTTCGCAGGCTGCAAGATAAAACACAAGTGCACCCGTTACCCGAGCATGACTTTGTTCATACCCGATTAACTCATAGTCTCGAGGTTTCCAGCGTTGGCCGCTCATTAGGCAGACGGGTTGGAGAAGTGCTTATTCAACGTCATGCTGAACTGACTACAAAATTTTCATCGCACGACTTTGGTACAGTGGTAGCATCGGCTTCGCTGGCGCACGATTTAGGAAATCCACCCTTCGGTCATTCAGGGGAAGATGGTCTAAGTGATTTTTTTCTGCACCATGAAGGACAAAAGTACAAACCACATTTTACAGATGCGGAGTGGGCAGATCTTACACACTTTGAAGGCAATGCGCAGGGCTTTCGCATTTTGAATAAGAGTCAATACCAGGGCTTACGACTTACTGTTGCAACACTCGGGGCATTTACAAAATATCCTTGTCCGGCTTTATTCACGGAACGTAATAAATCTAAGAAGAGCCAGAAGAAATTTGGTTTCTTTCAAACCGAGCAAGGCTTGTTTAATCAAACGGCAGAGAAATTAGGTCTGATAAAAAATGCAGAACGCGTATGGGCCCGGCATCCGTTGGCTTTTTTGGTTGAGGCTGCTGATGATATCTGTTACAACATTATTGATCTGGAAGATGGTTGCCGGTTGGGATTGGTTCCGGTCAATGAAACAATTGAATTATTAACGGGTATTCTTCGCCAGGATTTTAATCCCGACAAGGCAGCGCGCATAAAAAGTGTGGATGAAAAAATAGGTGTGTTGCGCGCTATGGCTATCGGAAAACTTATCAGCGATGTAGTGGAGGTATTTCTTCAACACGAAACAGAAATTTTGTCTGGGCAGTTTGACCAGGCCCTTACAGATTTGGGAGCTTATAAAAATGAGTTGAAGCAAATTATAGATATCTCCATTGAGAAAATCTATCGGGCCCGGCATGTGGTAGAGATTGAATCTGCGGGGTTTGAAGTACTACCTGGCTTGCTCGATGAATTTATAAAAGCCGCTGAACACCTTGTAAAGAATAATCAAGCGCGTAAATATTCTAACCTTGCCCGCTTGTTGCCTCAGGAAACTGCCAGTATAATTCTTACCAATCCAGATAATACTTATTTGCATTTTCGCGAAGTGGTTGATTTTGTATCAGGGCTGACTGACCGACATGCGCTTTCGCTGTACCGGAAGATCAAAGGGTTTGAGATTTAAGGTTCAGATCGGTTTTTGAATGCTTCAAAACACCTTGATTCGGGTAATTTAATTGCAAAAATCCTTAGTTTTAGGCCTCTTTTCGAAGTGTCTCACGATGAATTGTAAAAAAGATGTGGACTAAAATAGCTCAGTTTATCATTCGGTTTCGCATACCCCTGATCGCGGTCATTGGGGTGATCACCATCTTCATGGGTTATCATGCGGCTAAAGTTGAGATGAGCTATGACTTTACCCGCACGGTGCCACTTAACGATCCTGATATGGTTTTTTTCAATCGCTTCAAGCAGCAGTTTGGAGAGGATGGAAATATGATGGCCATTGGAATAAAAGATAGTTCCATCTATAAGCTTGAGAATTTTCAAAAGCTCAAAGAGTTCAGCAACAATCTTAAGAAAATTGAAGGCGTTGGTGAGGTATTGTCATTGCCGTTACTAAGGGTCATTTTGAAAGATACAGTTGAAAAGAAATTTTACCTCGATCCTTTATTTCCCGAACAAATACAGTCACAACACGAACTTGATAGTTTATTAGCCATAGCCCGGAATCAGAAATTTTACATGGGTCAGTTGGTGAATGTGGAAAATGGGGCAACCATGGTGTTGGCACCTATGAAAAAAGAATATGCCAACTCTGTCAAGCGCATAGGAGTTACAAACCGGTTGATGGAACTCGGTACAGAATTTAGCAACGAGACAGGCGTTCAGATTCATTATGCAGGTTTACCTTTTGTGCGGTCGGTGATGGCCCAGCAGGTGCGTAAAGAATTATCATTCTTCTTATACCTCTCTGCCATAGTTACCGGAGTTATCATGCTACTTTTTTTCCGTTCGTTTAGGGCGGTAATTTTTTCCATGATCATGATCGGGGTTGTTGTGGTATGGACGATCGGGACAATAGCATTGCTTGGATTTAAAATAAGTCTACTCAGTGGACTGATACCACCCGTGATTGTAACCATTGGAATCACCAATGCGATTTATTTATTGAATAAGTATCACATCGAGTATGTGAATCGCAAAAATAAAATGGAGGCTATTGAGGCCGTGGTACAGAAAATGGGGTTGGCAACTTTTCTCACCAATCTAACGGTAGCCATCGGATTCCTAACGCTCTTATCTACCGACATTACTATCCTACGCGAGTTTGGTATTGTGGCCGGTATAAATATCATTGGGCTGTTCATCGTAAGCCTGATTATGATTCCTGGCATATTATCGTGGATGCCGGAGCCAACGCCAAAGCATTTACGCCACATGGACTTTAAAATTTTGGGTGGCTTTGTCAAGTTCGTTGACCTGATCGTTAGCCGGCACCGCATGTTAATCTATGCTGTTACAGTGATCTTTACAGCGCTGGCTATTTTTGGAATGACCAAACTGTACTCAGTTTCTTTTATGGTAGATGATATACCCGAGGAGAGTACGGTAAAGAAGGACCTGAAATTTGTGGAAGAGAATTTTAGTGGCATTATGCCGCTGGAGATTGAAGTCGACTTACAAACCAAGCGTAAAAAACCTTTGCAGAGTTTAAAGATCGCCAAAACGATAGAGGCATTTGAAACTTCGTTGGATTCAATCACTGTAACGTCACGGCCCATTTCAATTCTTAGCTTCATTAAAGCATCGCGGCAAGCTTATTTTAAAAACAATCCGGATTGGTATGGATTGCCTTCCTCGGATATTGAAGCGAAGTATGTTTTAAGCTACCTGAAAGGGCAGTCTGACAACAGTGGCTTATTCAATTCTTTTGTTGACTCGACATACAGCAAGATGCGTATCTCCATGCAAATGGCCGATATTGGTTCCGTTAAAATGGATTCGCTGGTTCACAATATCATAGAACCTAAAGCAGCAGTTCTTGTAACGGAACTAAAGAAAACATTAAAGTCTGAAAGTGATACTGTTAAAGTTACTGTTACGGGCTCATCAAAAATATTTATTAAGGGCAATAAGTTCCTGATCGAAAACCTTACTGAGAGTTTGATTCTGGCGTGCGTACTCATCACTCTTTCTATGGCTCTCTTGTTTGCCAATGTGCGCATGATTTTAATCTCATTAATTCCTAACCTGATTGCCTTGATGATCACAGCCGGCCTGATGGGCTATTTCAATATTCCGCTTAAAGCAAGTACAGCTTTGATTTTCAGCATCACGTTCGGGATCTCAGTCGATAACTCCATCCGTTTTTTGGCTAAGTACCGGCAGGAATTATTATCGAATAGCTTCTTTGTGCCGCGTGCGGTTAGCGAGAGTATTCTGGAAACCGGTAAAAGCATCATATACACTTCTGTTGTGTTATTTGCCGGCTTTATCATTTTTGCTTTTTCAGATTTCGGGGGCACTGTTGCATTGGGCTTATTAACATCCACTACGTTGTTAATATCAATGTTCACCAACCTTATTTTATTGCCTGCACTGATCATGACGTTCGATAAACCAAAGAAGAGCAAAGAGCATCTGCCAATCGATGATTTCGACTCCAGTTTTATTGGTGAACAGGAAGATGAAGAAATCGATTTAAGCAAAATTCGAATCCACGACCGCCAGGGCTCGGCAGAGTAAATCCAGAGGTAGTTTTTATCCCTTTCGAGGCTAAAATTACAGGCCGCAAATTACTGATGCCCTATGCTTAAAATGTCCTAAATTGCGGCCTTTATTTTAGAGAGAAGTGAGCAAATACAGAGAATTTAAGGAATTGAGTCTTGCCCAGGTAGCCACCGAAATCCTGGCATTTTGGAAAGAGGAGAAGATTTTTGAGAAATCAGTAAGCAACCGAGAAGGATCGCCCTCTTTTACCTTTTACGAAGGCCCGCCATCAGCTAATGGTACTCCGGGTATTCACCATGTAATGGCCCGTACGGTTAAGGATATTTTCTGCCGGTTCAAGACCCTGCAAGGCTATCAGGTAAACCGCAAAGGAGGTTGGGATACTCATGGCCTGCCGGTGGAGTTACAGGTGGAAAAAGAATTGGGCATCACAAAAGATGATATTGGTAAGAAAATCTCAGTAGAAGATTATAATAAGAAGTGCCGCGAAACGGTGATGAAGTATAAGGATCAGTGGGATGATCTTACCATGAAGATGGGTTACTGGGTTGATCTTGAGAAGCCTTATATCACCTACGAGAAAGAATACATCGAGTCACTGTGGTGGATTTTAAAGCAATTGTACGATAAGAAATTATTGTACAAGGGTTATACCATTCAACCTTATTCACCGGCAGCTGGTACAGGTTTAAGCTCACATGAGTTGAATTTGCCCGGTTGTTATAAAGATGTGAAGGACACTTCAGTTGTTGCACAGTTTAAAGTGACGCGTAATGCGAAGTCGGAGTTTTTGTTTAATTCGAATTTAAATTATCAAGAGCAAAGAGAAGTTCATGGATTAAGGGTGTCAGGAAGACCCTATGACGAAATTTTTGTTTTAGCTTGGACAACAACTCCATGGACTTTGCCATCCAATACGGCTTTGGCTGTAGGTGAAAAGATTAAGTATTTAATGGTGAATACTTGGAATCAATACACCAACAAAGAGGTAACGGTAATTTTAGCAAAGGATTTATTTAGTAAATATTTTCAAACTGAAGTTGTTAACGAGTCTATTGACCCGGGTTTATATAGTAGTTCGAGTGGTCCAATATTCTTGAAAGGGAAAGTAAGTAAGTGGGAAGTGATATCTGAGTTTGCAGGTAAAGACCTAGTAGGCATTCGCTACGAACAACTTATGCCATTCCTGCAACCCTTCTATGATGCGGACAAAGCATTTCAGGTGGTAGCCGGAGATTTTGTTACTACTGAAGATGGTACCGGGGTTGTACACGTTTCGCCCACCTTTGGTGCGGATGACTTTAGGGTGGCCAAACAAAATGGAATTCCTGCCTTAACCATAAAAGATGAATTGGACAACGAAGTTCCTACGGTCGATCGGAAAGGTAAATTCATTTCTGTCATCGGAAAGCAATTGGCCGAAGGAGTAAAGAAGTTCAACATCAAGACTCACAAGCCCCTGGGCGCTGATGACTTCTATGTAAAGAATTATACCAATGAAGATGAGACCAATCCGGATTATAAAAACACGGATGTAATCATCTCCATCATTTTAAAGGAAGAGAACAAAGCATTTAAAGTAGAGAAGTACGAACACACCTACCCACATTGCTGGCGCACCGATAAGCCGGTATTGTACTATCCACTCGATAGCTGGTTTATAAAAACAACCGCATTGAAGGATCGGATGGTGGAGTTGAACAAAACCATTAACTGGAAACCGGAATCAACGGGTACAGGTCGATTTGGTAATTGGTTGGAAAATCTTGTTGATTGGAACTTGTCACGTTCACGCTATTGGGGCACCCCGCTTCCCATCTGGAGATCAAAGGATGGGAAGGAAGAAATTTGCATCGGTTCACTGGACCAACTAAGGGCTGAAATCAAAAAAGCGAATGCAGCCGGAATTAAGAATCCAGCATCCAGTATTGAGTTAAATGACTTGCATCGTCCTTACGTAGATGAAATTATTTTAACGAGTGCAAGCGGCCAGCCGATGTATCGCGAAGCGGATTTGATTGACGTTTGGTTTGATTCTGGTGCGATGCCGTATGCGCAGTGGCATTATCCCTTTGAGAACAAGGAAATTTTTGAAAAGAATTATCCGGCTGATTTCATTGCCGAAGGCGTAGATCAAACCCGGGGCTGGTTCTTTACGCTGCATGCCATTTCGGTTATGCTCAGCGAAAGCAGTGATGAGATTAAAGCAGTCAACAAGAAAGTTGGAAATGGGGGAGTTTCATTTAAGAATGTAATCTCCAATGGTCTTGTTCTTGATAAAAGCGGCAACAAGATGTCGAAGAGCAAGGGTAACGTAGTGAACCCGTTCGAGACACTTGCTAAGTACGGACCCGATGTAGTGCGATGGTACATGATGGAAAATGCACCTCCCTGGGATAACCTCAAGTTTGATTTTGATGGCATAGTTGAAACTCAGAGAAGATTTTTTGGAACACTGATCAATACCTATTCATTCTTTGTATTATATGCCAACATCGATGGCTTTGTTAAGGATGAAATGAATAATGTTCCATTTGAAAAGTTAGCACCTCTTGACAAATGGATCATTACCAAAGAACAATCGTTGATTGAGGAAGTTACGGCTGCTTATAACGATTATGAGCCTACGAAAGCTGCCCGCGCTATTCAGGAGTTTGTGAATGATCATCTTTCTAACTGGTATGTACGCCTAAACAGGAAACGCTTCTGGCAACCATCCTACGCTAAAGCTTCGGATGGCAAGCCTACCAACGTTGAAGCTCTGGTGGGCAAGCCCGAACAAGTTCTTCTTTCGGAAGATAAACGCGCGGCCTATGAAACATTATATGAATGTTTGATGGTAACCGCGCAATTGATGGCGCCTATAGCTCCGTTCTTTAGTGAATGGTTATATAAAGGACTTACTGACAATATTCGGGGTCGTGCGAAGCAGTTCAATACCCCGCTTCAGTTCGAGTCGATTCATCATACTCTGATGATCAAACCCGAGGTAAAAAGGAAGGATGTTGAGTTGGAGAAGTCGATGGATTATGCACAGCGCATTTGCTCACTCGTACACTCGATCCGCAAGAACAGTAAAATCAAAGTTCGCACCCCGCTTCAGAAAGTGCTGTTACCAGTGTTGGATGAAAAATTCGCTCAACGGGTAAAAAGCGTTGAGTCGATCATTAAGGCAGAGGTTAACGTCAAAAAAATTCAGTACATAGACGATGCCTCGGGCCTATTGGTGAAGAAAGTGAAACCCAATTTTGCCAAGTTGGGGAAACAGTATGGTCCGAAGATGAAGGATGTTTCGGCTGTTATCAATTCGTTTGTGCAGGAAGATATTCAAACTATTGAAAAGAAGGGAACGTTGAGTAAGGGCGGTTTTGATCTTGTACTGGAGGATGTATTGATCTCATCGGAAGATATACCCGGCTGGTCTGTAGCTTCTGAAAATGGTTTGACGGTTGCGCTTGATATCACACTTACTGACGAGTTGAAGCGCGAAGGAATTGCCCGCGATTTTGTAAACAGGGTTCAAAACCTGCGTAAGGACATGGGGCTCGAAGTGTTAGATAAAATTTCAATAGAAGTAGAGAAAAATGGAGAAGTCTCTTCTGCATTACTCGAGCATAAGGACTACATCCGCACGGAAACACAAGCTTTATCCCTGGAATTGAAAGAGTCAGTTCCCGGTTTCACGGAAGTTGACATGGATGAATTTGTATTGAAGGTGAAGATAATGGTGAATTAACCCGTTTCAGATTACTGAGACCGAAGATGGAAAAGATGAATTACAGTAAGTATTTTTTGATTGCACTGATCATAATTCTGATTGATCAGTCAAGTAAATTATTAGTGTATAACTATATGTATATACACCAAGAGGTAAATGTTGTAGGTAATTGGTTCAAATTGCATTACCTGCTTAATCCAGGAATGGCGTTTGGGATTCGATGGAATAGTGAGTTTGGAAAACTGGCACTTACTGTATTTCGGATCTTTGCCATGATTGGTATAGGTTATTACCTGGTAAAGATGGTACAAAAGCAAGCTCACAATGGATTTTTGATTTGTCTCGCGCTTATTTTGGGTGGGGCCATCGGCAATGTAATTGACAGTACATTTTATGGCGTGTTCTTAAATAATGCCCCGGTAGAAGCACCGACCAAATGGTTTCATGGCCAGGTAATCGATATGCTGTATTTTCCACTGTTTCACTTTTACTGGCCCGAGTGGGTGCCATTTAAGGGAGGCGAGTACTTTGAATTCTTCAGCCCTGTATTCAACATTGCAGATTCATCTATCTTTATTGGGGTAGTGACTATCCTCTTTTCTCAGAAGAAATTTTTTAAGGAAGAACTAGAACAGGTTTCAGAAACGGTTGTGATTGAGGAAACCATTGCAATTAAAATTACTCCAGAGAATGAAGGAACTGTTTCTCCTCCTGATCAATCTATTACCCCTGCTGACAGCGAGAATTCTGTGAAAGCATCCGGAGAGTAATCTTTTCCGACTTCAAAAAAGGTAATTATGCCATTGGGTTGCTAATCTCAACAGATACTGCGATCTTTTGTCATTCATGAAGAAAGCATCCGCCAAGCGAATCCCAAAAGAGATCCTTGATCTAGTACGCGAGCAACTTGCCCGCACCGGGTATCACGAATCGGTTGGCACAGGTCGTTGGAGTTTTATTCATGGTCTGCAAAGAGCGGTTAAAGATTTTGTTAAGAATACGCCTTCACTAGACCCGCAACTTTCGCTTAGTTATCCGCAGGGGCCATCCGAAGATTTGTTGCGCAGAGCATTTAACTTGAAAAGTCCCCCGGGGGCTACTCAATCGCTGCGCAACTTGCTTAGCTTGTTTGCCACTCAAAATCAATTTGATTGGAATACATTAATCAACAATCGCTTTGCTGATAAGTATAGAAATTTATTGGATGTTGACTCTGAGGATGCAGAACCGGATCCCGCCAAGGCAATTGATCCCAATAACATGGAGTCGTTTGCTGCCAAAATTGCCAATGTTCTGTTTGAAAAACTTTCGAAGAAGGAGATTGATCTGATTAAAGAGCAGATGGCTGATGAAAAATCACTAGGGGCAACAGAAGAAACCATTGCCGGCCTGTATGTGCCATCGTTGAACGATCCGTCTAAACCTGAATTTCCACCGCGACCTTTTTACGAACCCAAGTTTCCAGCGTCCAATACTTTTCAGATTGATGTGCCTGGCTTTACCAATGTGTGGTTAAAGGACGAAAGCACAAATCCAACCGGTACGCACAAAGCCCGAATGGCCTGGGAGGTTTTGATTAAAGCCAAGCGATATAATATTAAGGAGGTCTCCATTATTTCTTCAGGTAGCGCAGCTGCGGCTATTCAACATTTTTTCAATTTGTACAAAGTCAATACAAAATTGAAAGTGTTGATGGATCATCGAATCAACAAAGAGATTAAGGAGTCGTTGCGTAACATGGGCTGCGAAGTGTTTGAAACGGATTTGAGCGCGCAGTCTTTCACCGGAAAAGAGATTAAAGAACTAACAAACAATAAAGAGGGTATTGACATTACCTATCGTGAAATTCTGGACCGGTTTAACGATAATTATTACGACTGGCTTTCATACGAGGTACTGAACGAAAATCCAAGCTATTGTTTTGTTCCGTTTGGCACTGGCGATTTGTTCGTAAACATTCTGATCATTGTTGAACGCGAGTTTAATAACCGCATTTACAGGCATGACCCACGCTTTCTTGGCGACATTCAAAAAATCAGTCAGTGTAATTTTATGGGCGCTACTACACGCGATGCCAACTCGCGTATGGATAAGTTGTTTTCCTATTACCTCCCTTCGCTGGATGACTACCAGTTTTATATCAACTCCCTGATTCAGAATAACCGCATTGGTCATCTTTCGGGTATTTTGGACGTGGATGAGAATTTTATTGAAGAGGCGCTGGAGATTGCACGGAAGCATAACGTTAGGTGCGAGCCATCGGGAGTGGCTGGCCTCGCTTTATTGTTGCAAATGAAGGATGAACTGCCGCGGGACGAGAAAATGCTCATTATTAATACAGGCTCCACGATTTATCCCGGCAAGGGTAATTAGGCCAATTGTTGCTTTGGCAGAAGTTCCGGACTTCCTTTCTGGAAATTCAATCCTATGCGGTCCCGAATTGTTATTCAGATTATTGGAATTCTGATCGCCTTAATCATTGTTCTCTTGTTTTATCAAGGGTAACGAAGTTGATTCCCCATTGTCTTTTTCTAATTTTACCGTCACATTAAATACGCATGGCCGAAAATCTCATTATTTCTCAATCCGAAGACAAAGCTTCAAAGTATAAAACACTGATACCTCAAATTGAGGCCTTGACCAAAGGGGAACCTGATTTGGTTGCCAACCTTTCCAATATCGCTGCTGCTCTAAAGCAGACTATGAATTTTTTCTGGGTGGGATTTTACATCGTGAAGAGCAATGACATGCCTGGCAGCCAGGAATTAGTCTTGGGTCCTTTTCAGGGACCAATTGCCTGCACCCGCATAGCCTTTGGCAAGGGAGTATGTGGTGCTTGTTGGAAAGAAAAGAAAACGATCATCGTTCCGAACGTAGATGAATTCCCCGGACACATAGCCTGCAGCTCGGATTCTAAATCTGAAATTGTATTGCCGGCAATTAAGAATAATGAAGTTGCATTGGTGCTTGATGTTGACAGTGACTCATTGAATGATTTTGATAAAACAGATGAATTGTATTTGACTCAAGTCATGGGAATCATTGAAAAAATGATTTGATCAGTTCAATCTCTGCTATGCCTACCTCAGAATTCTATCAACAACGTGCGCAAAGATTTCGGCATGAACGTGAACAGATTGAAAAAGTAATCAGACGGTATGCGTGGACGCGGGTAGCACTCGTATTGCTGATGGGAGTATTTATTTACCTGGGCTTTTCTGATTCCTTATTTTTTTGGTTGATCCCCGTTCCATTAGCCATTTTTATCTTTCTGGTTAACCGACAAACACTGCAGGAAGATAATAAGCAGTTAGCGAGCTATCTGGAATTACTTAATAAGCGAGAGGCCAAAGCAATTCTTTTTGAACCTACTGATTTTTCGGATGGTGGTCGTTTTTCAGATCCACATCATCCTTATAGTCACGATCTTGATTTATTTGGAGCCGGTTCGGTCTTTCAATATCTAAATCGATGTGGTACCCAATTAGGGGAAGAGCGATTGGCTCACGATTTAAAAAACTTACCGTTTTCGGAACAAGAGTTACTATTACGACAGGAAGCAGTTAAGGAACTTGGAGATAGGGTAGAATTCAGGCAACGAGTTTGGGCACTGGGTCGACAGATTAATGATTTTTCATTTGATCGATCTACTTTACTAAGTTGGCTCAGCGAGAAGCCCTTTATATATGGAAATACACTTTATTCGGTTTTAAGGTGGGGACTTCCAGCCATCACATTAATTGTAGTGGGCTTTACGATTTACGATTGGAGTTATTTTCCGCTCCTATTCATAATGATGATCGTTCAAATTACGATTACCGGTTTTCGTGCAAAACGGATCGGGGAATTTCAGCGCGTTCTTAGTTCAGCAAGAAAAGTGTTGAGTAATTACGCCCGTATTTTTGAAGAGTTGGCGAATCATAAAGTAGAATCAGTGCTGATGAAGAAACACCACACCTTTGCTGTGAGTGCTTTTGAAAAGGTAAAGGAATTTTCCGCTTTGGTGAATGCCCTTGAAGCCCGCATGAATCCCATTGCCATGCAGTTCGGCAACGGATTATTTCTTTATGATTTTCATGCTGTTGCAAGACTAGAAAAATGGCGCGAGAAAAATGCAGATGAGTTGCCTCAATGGTTGGAGTCATTAGGAGAGTGGGACGGTTTACTTTCATTGACCACGCTACATTACAATTTTCCAAAGTATGCATTTGCCGAAGTAAATTCACAGCCAGTGTTAGAAGGCAAGGATGTAGGTCACTTGCTTATACCCAATTCCATTCGGATTGTTAATAATTTTGATCTCGGAAAACCAGCAAACATCTGGTTGATTACCGGAGCTAATATGGCAGGCAAAAGCACATTTCTCCGATCATTAGGAGTAAATTTTGTCCTGGGCAGTATTGGCTCGCCAGTGTGCGCCAGTTACTGGAGCATGCCACTGATTGCGTTGCGATCGGGCATGCGAACGACTGATTCGCTTCAGGATCATCAGTCGTATTTTTTTGCTGAGTTGCATCGTCTTCAATCCATCATGCAGGAGCTTCGTTCGGGTAAGCCGACATTTATTTTATTGGATGAAATCCTGAAGGGAACAAATTCTACCGATAAACAACTCGGTTCGCGGGAATTGCTGAGACAATTGAAAGACATGAATGCACTGGTGGTACTGGCTACCCATGATATCGCCTTAGGTAATCTTGCAGAACAATATTCGTCCCAGATTGCCAATGCTTGTTTTGAGGGTAAAATTGAAAATGATCAATTAACATTCGATTACACGCTTCATCCTGGAGTAGCGCAAAAAGCCAATGCCACTTTTCTTATGCGTAAGATGGGGATTATACCTCCCGAAGTGCTTTAGTTATTTCCTGTTTTTACTAAATTCGTTGGATATTTTCTCCCATGAAATCAACCATATTGTTTGTTTGCTTTTTACCAATCGTCCTGTTTGGTCAGATTGGGGCTAAGGTTCAGCAGCAAGGAAAAATTTATGGCCTTTGGCAAAATTCGCAATTTGGCTATCAAATGACTTTAATTCTGAATGACGATGGTAGCGGTGAGTTTGATGGCGAGATAATAAAATTCTCAACCCAAGGCGAAAAGTTGACAATTTCTCAGTCGGGTCAATCTACTGTTTATAATTACAAACTTCAGGGTAACTCACTTATACTATCAGGTGGTGATTTGGATGGAGCTGTAACATTTACACGCAATGGCGGAGGCAATCAGACTCCGGTATTCGCATCTGCTCCGGCAACGAATCAATTGCCGGGTACTCAAAAAACAGATAGCGGTTTAATGGGAGTGTGGTCAGGTAATGGCGAGACTATAGAATTTAAAGCTAACGGCCAATGTATTTATATTGGTAATACATTTCCCTACGAAGTATCTCAAGGCCACATCATTCTTACAACTACTCAAGGTCAAGTCACGTTTGCCTATGTCATCACGGGTAATCAATTAAATCTTACCGCTAATGGTCAACAAATAACGTATTCACGCGGGGCGGGAGGAGGAGCCCCTGGCGTTTCACAAAATGCAAGTGGCGGTCACGTAGCTCAGGAATTGGTAGGCAAGTGGTGTTACATGAGTAATTCATTAAGCAGCAGCACGAATAAATGCATTACCCTTAATGCGGATGGAACCTATATATACAGCGGTGAAAGTTCGCGCAGTGTAAATACTCCTGAAGTTTATGGTGGCACAGCCTCTCAGAGTGGTGATCGTGGTACCTGGTATGTGCAAGGAGATCGTATTTATTACAATTCACAAACACAGGGGCAGGGCTCTTATCGACTTGAAAAAAGAAACCATCCGAAGAATGTAGGCGACCCTATGATTGTGCTTGACGGAGAAGCATATGTTACCGCTACCCTGAAAGCTCCATGGAGGTAATATTAACTTACTCAGATCTTTTAATCGGATAAAATTTCAGTACCTTCATCAACTCAAATCCCTTTGAATATGAAAACACAACTCAGTCGCAGAGATTGGTTCAAGTCAACCCTGGCAATAACCGCTGGGCTTACCGTTACGCCAGCCTTAGTCAATGGTTTAATGGCGGGTCCTGCCAGCGAGGCTGAACGGCTTTTCTTTGCTGGTGCAAAGCTCAATGGGGCCAAAGTTCGACTCAACTCCAACGAAAATCCTTATGGACCCTCTGAGAAGGCGAAGAAAGCAGTCATGCAGATTCTGGGTGAGGGTAACCGTTATGCGTTTACGCAGATGGAAGAGCTAAGGAAAATCCTGGCTGAGAAGGAGGGAGTGGACCCTAAGTTCATCTTGCTTGGAGCTGGATCAGGTGAGTTGTTATGTCAGACAGGTATTGCCTATGGCCTTGATGGCGGTCGGGTATTATCGGCATATCCTACCTTCACGTTGCTCATGAATTACGCGCAACAGATGAATGCTACGTGGGACAAAGTTGATCTTAACGAAAAACTGGAGTTCGACTATGAAAAACTTCTATCAGCTATAAAAGATGATACCCGGTTGGTTTTCTCATGTAATCCCAATAACCCCACCGGTACGGTTGTAAATTCGGATGTTGTAAAGTCATTTTGTGAGGAAGCTTCTAAGAAAACATTAGTATATGCTGATGAAGCATATCTTGAATTTTTGGAGCCTGCGCAGCAAAAATCGATGGTGTCTATTCTACAGAATACTCCAAACCTGATTGTCTCCAAGACGTTCTCTAAAATTTACGGTTTAGCCGGGTTGCGTATTGGCTATATCGTTGCACACCCTGATGTGCTTAAGAAGGTTGGAAAGTATGGCGATACAATCTCACCAAGCCAAACAGCCTTAGCGGCTGCGAAAGCGAGTTTAGGGGATGAAGATTTTATGAAAATGACGCGCGAGAAGAATGCGGTCGCCCGTAAAGTACTCACCGATTATCTCGACAGGAAGAATATATTCTACGGAAAATCACAAACCAACGTGGTTCTCTTCCCGGCACCGATGGATGGAAAAACTATTTTGGCGAAGCTCGAAGAAAAAGGGTTCCTGATCCGTGTGTGGGATTATCAGCAAAAGGAATGGTGCCGCGTTAGTATTGGCACTGCCGATGAGATGAAGGCCTTTATCAAAGTGTTTGATGAAGTAACGGCCTAAATCTTAAAGCGTGAGATTCGATTGCTGGCTTGGTTTTTAGTGTAATCTGAAATCATTTAACTGAATATCATCCAATCCGCGTTGGTCAAATGGGTTTTCCATTTGGTCCTGCACATTATAGAGCGAAATCAGGATAAAGGTAGAAACAGCCGAGAGGGCATATAAAATCCAGGAGTCATTCACAGAAATGCCATCATGTAATTTGTTATAAAGTGATGGCGTGTAGATGATGGGATAGATGTAGATGAAAATCAAACAATAGGCACGAATGGCTATCGGAGTGCGATGTTGATTAATAGCGATTAGATTCTCTGTGCCTCTATGCACATCCTTCATGAAGCGAAAGATTTTTAGAGCTGTTCCATTCCCGATCGGCTCAGAGTTATTCTTAATAAAGATGGCAACCTTACTTATTTCTGCGTAAAGATTTTCTTTCGCACAAGTTTTAGGCCCCAGATAATCTACCAGTCGATTAGAAATTAATTTGATCTGACTTTGAATTTCCAGCTTCTTAGTTTCTTCCAGTTTCTTGTTTTCCTGAAAGCAACAATCGACAGTAATAAGTCCAGATTTAAAAAGCGATAGAAATTCCAAGGCTTTCTCTCGTCTTCGAAAGGCACTACGAATTGTAAATACGAGCGGAAAGATAATCGCAATGCTGATTAGCGCCAAGTCATAGTTGTATTGGAATTTGTACTGCAGTGTGATATAAGAAACCAGAAATGAAATGCTCAAGGCAATCAAAGTTCGGGTGTTCAGAATAGATAGATATCGGTTCATGGAATTAGGAATGGGGTTTGGGCTAATGGTAAATTTAATCAAAGTCGGCATTATAAATAATAGTGATGCCGGTAAGGATTTTCTCAACTTCGATTATTCGAAAAGAACAAGTTCTTGGTTATACTTTTCACAAAGAATCTGATGCAATTTAAGTGCTTCTTTTTTTCCTTCCACATCCACCAGCAAGCAGACCGTACCGCCATTTCCGCCACCTGTAATTTTGGCTCCATATATGCCAGGGATATTTTTGGCGAGGGTAACAATCTCATCCGTTCGGGGAGAACCGAGGCCGCATCGCGAATAACTTTCATGCGATTGGTACATAAGCTCACCCATGCTTTTTAGAGTATCAGTTCTTTGATCAATGGATTCATCCTGCAAACGTGTAAGATAGTTTTTGAATTGAAGTACCCGATCGTGTTCGAACACAGGATGCAGAGTGCACTGAAGGACCTGATAGTTTGTTTGATCCCCTATCGTAGTTATTGCATCAATAGACACATACTTAGTAAGAAATTCTTTTCCGGGCATGGAAACCGGGAGTATATTTTCAAATGAATTTCTAAATTCATCTACTGGAATGTTGCAAAGGAATCCCTGGAAAGGAAGTGATGAAAAGCCATTTAACGCTTTCGCAGATTGAATTTCTTTAGAAGAAATACCTAGTGAATGTGCAATAATGGAATACCCCATAAAGGCAGCTGCCCTCACTTCGCTGTAAGAGGCTCCGGCAACAGAATGTCTGACACCGCTGTCTATTCCTATAAAAGAAATCTCATCAGGTATTGAAATGAGGGTATCTATTTTGTCGGGCTGGCAGAGAATGGGTAAGAGTTTTTTTGATTCACCCAGGTAACAGGCCAATTGATCCATGAGCCCGCAAGGTGCACCGACTACCAGGTTCTCCACCCGCTGCGCAAGAATCGGAAGTAACGTGCCGGGTAACTCAAGATGAAATGCCTGGGTCAGAGCTTTCATACAGGCTACTTCAATGGAGGCCGATGAACTTACACCTTTTCCCAAGGGAACACTAGAGTGAAGATCAAAATCGGCACCTTTAAAACTTATGCCCTTTTCTTTTTGGAGGACAAGGACACAACCCAATACATAGGCAATCCATGCCTGTCCGGGATTCTGTTTACACTTTTGCTGTGCGAATAGATAGTCTACCTGATTGTTATTGAGATAGTCGCGGTAATCAATGTGGGCGATCAGGGTTTCGCCAGAACTTAACTTACTTTTTATATGACATTGATAATCATCGCGCAGTCGTAACTTAATATGAGTACGATGTGCAATTGGCATCTGCAGCACAAGAGAGCCGGAATAATCAGCAATCCCACCCATTACATCCAATCGTCCGGGGGCTGAAGCTTCTATAAATATTGTAGATACTTCGTCAGCGCTCAAAGGCATATTCGCTGAGATTTACTTTTAATAATTCTGCCGCTTTATCCTCGGGCATGGTATCGGCCATAAAATTTCCGGCACCAATTTCTGGTCCGGCCAGGTATTTGATCAATCCCGGCTGACGGTAGGGAGGTTGCAACCAAAGATGAATTCTAAATTCCGGATACTTAGTTCCATCTACAGGTGCCTGCATGATGGACATCACATAAGGAAAATCCATTTGAAAATTCATGTCCATTCTGCGCACCACCTGGTGAAACACACTTGTCAGGTCACTAAGTTCTGGCGGGGAAAGAGTGATCAGGGACTGATGATTCTTTTTAGGAAAAATCATAACCTCATACGCATAGCGGGCAAAGAAGGGAATAAAGGCTATTGCACTTTCGTTCTCTGCAAGTACCCGAAGTGCATCTCTTTTTTCGAGGTTTATAATTTCTTCAAAAATATTTTTAGAATAGACCTGCTGATATTTATTGGCAATTTTAATTTGTTGTTCAACTAGCTTGAATGAAAAATCAGTAGCATATATCTGACAATGCGGATGAGAGTTACTTACACCAACAGCTTCGCCTTTATTTTCAAAAATCAACACTGAATTGATGTCTGGATTCTTTTCGAACTCAACCATCTGTTGTTGAAAAGCAGCGAACACGTTAACCACTTTTTCACGCTTCATCTGCGAGAGCGTAATATTATGCCGGGGATCATAACAAACTACCTTGGCGATACCGAGGGCCCTCTCTTTTTTATACAAATTATCAGAGGGTAGGGGTACACCGGGCGCAGTCATGCTCACCACCGGATGATCATTTTCAAAGATGAAAACATCCTGATAGTCCGGATTGGTCGTTCCATGTACCCGTGAGTTTCCGGGACATAGATAACATGTAGGGTCGTAAGCAGGTGATTCTTTATGTTTGATCAGACCTGCGCCTTGCCACGGGCGCTTGTTTCGGTGGGCCGAATAGACCACCCATTCTTCGCGAAGCGGGTGCCATCGTTTTTCCCAAT
>ERZ795061.158-NODE-158-length-68020-cov-13.179592_pt1 | contig 68020 bp, 55 predicted proteins | sample MGYA00375145_ERZ795061 | MGnify/ENA primary metagenome ERZ795061 (study PRJEB30190, sample SAMN05720144) | anaerobic digester metagenome | isolation source: active sludge of municipal wastewater-treating anaerobic digesters | place: USA | collected 2014-12-22 ... | reverse complement strand
GGGTGAGGGTGGCGCATGCCATCCATGGCCATCGCCTGCAATTGCTCCTGCATTGTCTCCCTCTCCCGCTGGCGGGAGAGGGTTGGGGTGAGGGTGGCGCATGCCATCCATGGCCATCGCCTGCAATTGCTCCTGCATTGCAGGCATACCGGCCATCCATGGCCATAAAAAACCCCGGAGCTTGCACCCCGGGGCCTTCGATTCAAACGCTCACTTTGCTCAGTAGTGGCGACGCATGGTCACCAGGGCGCTCATGGCGAGCGTTGCCAGCAGTAGCAGGAGGCTCCAGTTCGACAGCGCATCGAGTTCGACAGGAGCTGCCGCGCCCGTCACGCCCTCGCCGCTCAGAGTTGCTGTCGCCGTGCCGACATCGGAGGTGATCGTGATGACCTCGCTGTAGAGGCCCGGTGCCACCGGTGCGAAGCTGTACAACACCGTGCAGTTGGCACCCGCTGCAAGACCGAATGGCACCGCCCCGCAGGTGCCGCCGGGAACTTCCGCAAAGGGAGCCGAGGGTGCGGATATCGCCGTCACCTGCAATGGACCGGTACCGGTGTTGAGAATCGTCAGCGCAAGCTGGCTGTTCGAACCCAGCAGTTGGCCTCCGAAATCAATTGTCGCCGAGAGGACACCGATGATTCCGATACCACCTGTGCCGGTCAATGCGAAGGCACCATTGCCGACATTGCTGGTTACGGTGAAGTTCTGACTGGCCGGTCCGCTGACGGTCGGGCTGAAGGTGTAGTCGAGCGTGCAGGACAGTCCCGCGCCGATCGAGAACGGCACCGCACCACAACTTCCGCCGCTCAGCGCAAACGGTGCTGCCGCTGCGGTCAAGGCCGTGACCTGCAACGAACTGCCACCGGTGTTGCTGAGCGTTATTGTCTGGGCCGCACTGGTCGCACCAACGGTGACGTTGCCGAAGTCGAGGCTGGTCGGGTTGACGTTGAGAACGCCCGGCGGAAGTACGGTGTCGGTGTCGGTTGCCGAGTTGTTGGCCGGGTTGGTATCCGTCACACCGGCCGCAGCGGCAACTGTCGCCGTATTGACAATGCTGCCGGTGGCGGCGGCGGATATGTTGCACGTCGCGGTGAAGGTCGTTGAACCTCCTGCAGGCAGATTCACCACCTGATTGATGTTGCCGGAGCCGGCAGGGGTGCAGGTGCCGCCACCTGCGCCTGCACACGTCCATGTGCAGGTCAGCGAAGCCGGGAAGGTGTCGGCAACCGTGGAACCCGGCGCATTGCTCGGCCCAGCATTGCTTGCGGTGATCGTGTAGATGGTTGAACCGCCGGCAACCACGGTCGCCACGCCATCGGTCTTGGTGATGGACAGGTCGGCCTGTGGCGTCAAGGTGTCGGTATCCGTGGCCGAATTGTTGCCCGGGGTCGGATCGGCAATCGAGCTGGAAACGGTCGCCGTGTTCACCAGGGTTCCGGTCGCTGCTGCCGAAATCGCACAACTGGCCGTATAGGTGACGCTGCCTCCAACAGGGAGATTGACGGTATCGTTGATGTTGCCCGATCCGGCCGCCGTGCAGGTGCCGCCACTTGCGCCAGCGCAGGTCCAGGTGCAGGTCTCGCTGGCCGGGAAGGTGTCGGCGATGGTCGCGCCGGTCACCGGGTCCGGTCCGGCGTTGCTGCCGGTGATCGTGTAGGTGACGCTGCCACCAGGTAGCGCCGTGGCCACGCCATCGGTCTTGGTGATCGAAAGGTCTGCACTGAGCGCGCGACATCCGGTCACGCTGACATCATCGACGGCCAGACCCTGGAAGTTGACCGTGTTGTCGCCGTCGACATGGAAACGCAGCTCACTGTTGAGTCCGGCCAGACTGTCGGCACGGCGTGACATCTGCGCCCAACCGGCGCTGGCGCCGATGTTGGTCGATGGATTGCCCACCGCGTTGGTCATCGTCGCATCGAGGAACTCGAACAAGCGTACCGGCGTGGCACCACCGGCTTGCTGAAAGTCCACGAACATGTGGTCGAAAGTGGCGTTCTCCATCTGGTAGCGCTGTGCCCAGTTGACGACGATCGGTGCCACCAATCCAGCGAGGTTGATATTGGGCGACAACAGATCCTGACTGCTCGATACATCGTAGGTGTTGTCCAGATCCGTCTTCCAGCAGTTGACGCCACTGTTGCAGGTCGTGAACGCGGCAAGCGGATTGGCGGTCGTCGTGGCGGGAGAGTTGGGCAAGCCCAGTTCCCATTCGTCGGCGGCTCCGCTGTGCGTGAATCCTGCCGCGCCGGACTCGAAATCCGTGGAGTACACGGTGGTGCTGGCAAAGCCTGGCGGACAGGTGGGCGGTGGCGGCGCTTCGCAGACACGCAGGCTCCAGGCGGTAAGTGTGCCGCCGTTGGCGCCTGCCGTATCGTCGCGCAGATCAAGGGTCCAGGTACCTCCGGCATTCTCTCCATCGAACCACGCCAGGCGATAGGCGAGCTCGGGCTTCATCTGCAATCCGCGAAGAACGGTAAACGCCGGCGGGATACCGGCTTCGTCATCAAACACGGCATCCATCTGGGTCTGGCCGCCGGTGGCGGCCGCGCCGATGTCGGTGAACAAGCCATTGTCGTTGCCTGCTGGTGAACGCAGGTGGGCGTCGATATCCTGCATCAGGGCGTGGTTGAGCTGGATTTCGACATCCAGGTCTGCAATGCGCGGGTTGCCGGGAATGCTGATGACCGAACTGACCAGGCCGGTTCCGGGACCGATGGTCTTGGGCACATCGGTGCTGGTGTAGGTGGTGCAGTTCACCCCTTCGTTTGCGGCCGGATGCACGCTGACGCTGAGTCCATAGGTTGCCGTCGGCCCGCCCACCGCCGCAGAGGATGAATCGACGAAAGCGAAATAGGTGCCCGCCGTCTTTACCGTCATGAACAAGGCTTCTGACGGAATGGTCGGATTGGCTCCTTCCGCGGCGCCTGCATCATCCACGACCAGGATCTGGTTGCTGGCGTCGCCGAACAAGGCGATGCCGAGACGGCCATTCCAGAAGACGCCATCGCGTTCCGGGTCGGTATCCAGCGACAGGTAGACGGTATCACCGGCATTCAAGGTGAAGCTGTACCAGTCCTGCTCGGTGGCTGCCGCCGGATTGCGCGCACCGCTGACCCAGCCATTGGCCGGCAACGGGTTGGCGGTCGCCGGGGTGTCGTTGGCTTCCACCTCTGGCGTCGGGCTACCGGATTGCACTTGCAAGTGCAACTCGTAGGGGCGCAATTGGTTGGTGGCGCTGAAATGGTTGACCTGCAGGAAATACGTCCCGCTGGTCGGGATGGTGGCTCCGGCAATCGAAGATGACAAGCTGCCAAAACTGCCGTTGTCGTCATCAAACTCGATCGAGGTGGTGCCATCCGAGGCCAGCAATCTCAGCTGGCTGTCCGACGTGGCGTTCGCGGAGAAACTGGTCATCACCGCCGCGTAGATGCGGTCCCCGGCATTGGCGGAGAAGGAATAGAAGTCGACATCTGCATTTGGGTAAACCGAAGCGCGGACCACCAGATTGGTGCCCGTCAACGGCGACGCGGTGGCAGAGGTGTTGTTGGGCTCGACTTCGCCCTGGTATCCCTGGCCCAGGATTTCCGCAGGGGCATAAATTGTCCCGCCCGGACTGAAGCTCGACGGCTTGGAATCGCTGTCATGACCTTTGACTTCATCGTCCGCCAGTGGCAACGCGGTCACCTGCGTGGGTGCGGCCGTGGTTTTTGGATCCGTCAGGTCGGCCAGTGCCAACCAGCGCGGCGTGTTTGCCAACTCGGCACGCTTGACATCAGGGAGACTGACTTCTGTCGCCGCGAGAATTCCAGACGGCAGCGACGCCTGCAGCATTGCAGTCGCCGCCATGCCTCCGGCATCCGCCTGTCCAGCCGACAGCAAGGTAATCGCGAACGCGGCCGCGCCCAGAGCGCCGGCCCTGAATCTCTGAAACATGGTTCTTCCCCCAGGAATGATGTGCATGCGACATGCAGCAATGCCGAAATGGCCTGCCGAGTGTGCCCGACTGCCCAAGCTGCTGTCGAGGGGATTTTTTGCCGTATGGACAGCGTCCCGGTCGACCCGGAAAGCCGCATCATGCTCAGCGAAAAAGCCGGGCACCTTGCGTTGCCCGGCCTTTCAACTCAACTTCCCGGATCGGAAGGTTCAGACGCGCAGCTTGCCTTCACGGCGATACCAGATCGCCGCCAGGCACAAGCCGAGCAGGATCATGCCCAGCGGGCCCAAGGTCGGCAATTCACGCGAGATCAGGAAGCCGGTTGGATCGGCTGCTCCAGCGATACTCGGATCATCAGTCAGGCCCGAGGCATCGTTGTCACCGTTGCCATCCGAGTCGAAGTTGATCGTGCCCTGGTTGGTCACCGCGCCATTGGCATTGCTCGCCACAATGGCATCGATGGTGATGGTCACGCCTCCACCCGCAGGGATGGCACCATTCCAGGTCACCATATTGCCGGCATTGGCCACCGTACCGGAACTCGCCGAGGACGAAACATAAGCAACTTGGGCAGGCAAAACATCGACGAACTCGTCACCCGGATTGTCGGCTTGCGGGCCCGGACCGGCATTGTTCAAGACGATGGTGTAGGTGATCGCACCACCCGGCACCGGATTGCCGGACAGGGTCTTGGTGCCGCTGATTCCGGAACCGGCAATCACGGTGGTGTCGTCAGTGGCCGAGTTGTTGCCGCCGTTGGGATCGGACGCTCCCGCCGGAGCGGAAACCGTGGCCGTATTGCTGATGACCGTGCCATTGGAGGTGGCCGCGGCAACCGTGCAACTGGCGCTATAGGTCACATTGGCGCCTACCGGCAGGTTCACGCTGTCGTTGATGTTGCCGGAACCCCCACCCGTACAGGTACCGCCACCCGCACCGGCACAGGTCCAGTTGCAGGTGAGCGAAGCCGGGAAGGTGTCGGCTACCGTGCTGCCCGGCGCATCGCTGGGGCCACCGTTGCTGGCCACTATGGTGTAGGTCAACGGGTCACCAGCGATCACCGAGGTCAAACCATCGGTCTTGGTGATGGAAAGGTCGGCAGACACGATGGTGGTGTCGGTGTCGGTCGCCGTGTTGTTGGCGGTGTTTGGATCAGGCACGGCCACGGGCGCCGCGACCGTCGCATTGTTGGCAATGACAGTTCCGGCCGGGGTGTTGGGCGGGATCGTGCAGGTGGCGGAGTAGGTCACCGAACCGCCATTGGGCAGATTCACCACATCGTTGATGTTGCCTGCACCTGCTGCAGTGCAGGTTCCACCCAATGCACCCGCGCAAGTCCAAGTGCAGCCCGTCAGCGGCGCCGGGAAGCTGTCGGCCACGGTGCTGCCGGGGGCATCGGTCGGGCCCGCGTTGCTGGCCGTGATCGTGTAGGTCACCGTTTGCCCGGCCGCCGGTGTCGCAACGCCGTCGGTTTTGGTGATGGAGAGGTCGGCCGAAGCACAGGTGAAGGTGTCGATATCCAGCGACCAGCTGTCGATGCTGCCGCCGTCACCTGCCAGGTCGTCGGAAACCGTCAGGGTCCAGGTCCCGTTCGGGTCTTCCCCCATGAAGGCTGCCATGGCTTCTTCCGGTACCAATGGCGAAGCCAGGGTGTTGTTGACATAGGCGTGATCGGACACCAATCCGTTGTTGGTGGTATAGGGCACCTGGCCTGCCGGATTGGCATCGTCATCCCAGACGGTACCGTTGAACACATTGTCATTTCCTGCACCGTTGTCGGTGGAAAGTGTCACCACCGTGCCCGAGGGCGAGGTCAGGGTGATGTCCATGTCTGCAGAAAAGGTATGGGTGATGAATGTCTGAGCATTCACATCGTGGATCGCGGACCCGGCACCCGCGACAAGGATTGTCGAGGTTGCTACTCCGGGACCCGTCGGGATGGCCACGGGCGTCGATTGGATTGCCGTGGGTACGTTGGCAATGATGGGTGCGCTGGGCAACGTGCTCACTTGCAACGACCAGCCCGTCAGATTGCCGCCGTCGCCCGCCAGATCATCGGAAATGGTGAGGGTCCAGGTACCGTTGGGATTCTCGCCAATGAACGCGCCCATGGCTTCTTCGGGAACCAGTGGCGTCGCCGTGGTCAGGTTGACGTAGGCGTTGTCGGTCACCAACCCGTTGTTGGTCGTGTAGGGAACCTGGCCAGCGGGATTGGCACTGTCGTCCCACAATGTGCCATTGAACACATTGTCGTTACCCGCGGCGTTGTCGGTGCTGAGGGTTACCACCGTGCCTGAGGGCGAGGTCAGGGTGATGTCCAGGTCGGCATTGAACGTATGTTCGATCTGGGTGATGGCGTTGAGATCGAGCAAGTAGGTCGACGCACCCGAAACGACGATCGTCGATGTCACTACGCCAGGTCCGGTCGGAATGGCGAGCGCAGTCGTGTTGGCAAAATTGGTCGTGGTTGTGTTGCAGCCTGCGGGCAACGTGCCCAGAACGCCGGGCGAGCCGACATGGGCCTGCGCCGGATCCACGCCATGGGTAACGAAGCCCGGATCATCGCCACCCAATGCCAGCGACAGTGCTTCGTAACGCCGCTCGCCAAGCACATAATCCGCCGCCGCCTGGGCGTTGCTTGCTGCCTGCGGCTTCAGCGTGGCCAGTTGCTGCGTCAATCCCAGCAATTCAGCATAGGACGCGGCCTTGTCCACCTGGGCACTGGCTTGATGTGAGCCGCAAAGCAGCGTCAGACAAAGCGCTGACAGGATTGGAGCCCCGCGGCGAGAAATGACCGAAACCGAACTACCGACAAACCTTGCTGACATGTTCCCCTCTCCTCTGCAAAGTGCATTGCCCAGGCGCATGGCGGGCCACAACCTCTGCCCGCAACGAAGTCCGGATCCGGATTCCCAAGGCAGAAGTCTTTGGTGCACCGGGGCCAAACGGTCAGCCTTACTCCCGAGGACTTCCCGACACGCTGCCCATCCCAGCCGCCGGATGACACGAACGTCATGGCGGACCCAATCTCCATTGCGGAAACTGAAAGTGTGAACCTAATCGCTTTTTCGTGCCTTGTCGAGCGGATTCTTCAGCCTTGAGGCGGAAGCGCGGTCCATAGCGAGCGGATGGCAGCAATGCCCTGGAAACCCCGGTCAAACGCCATCTCCAGGTCGCCTTCGCTCATGCCGCCCAAGGCATATACCGGAAGTCGCGCCGCCGTGACCCAGGCCTGGGCCTGATCCCATCCGAGCGCGGGTGCGGAGGGATGGCTGGACGTCACCCGAATCGGGGACAGGGTGGCGAAATCGGCACCTATGTTCGCGGCCTGCGAAAGCTCCGCCGGGGAATGACAGGACACGCCGAGCAGCATGGACGCAGGAACCGGCCGCTCGTTCAGTCCAGAGGCAATCCGGTACGGAAGGTGCACGCCATCCAGGCCAAGCACTGCGGCCAGCTCGAAATCGGCATTCAGCAAAAGGCGGGCTCCGTGTTCCCGACACAGGCCGTATACGCGTCGCGCCAGCGGCGCCAAGGAATCCCGCGACCAGCAGGGAGCTCGCAGCTGGATCAGGCGAGTGCCTGCGGCGAGCGCAGCCTTGATTGAATCCAGGAAGTCGCTTTCCTTGCCGGAAGCCGGAGTCGGGGTGATCAGATAGCGATCCGGCAGCCTGATGGAAGCAAGCACGGGCCTGTCCAGCGGCGGTAGCCACTGCGGCTCTGTCTTCAAAGGGTCTACCCAGGCCAGGGCCTGGCCCTCGCGACCGCGCAGCGGGCCGCTGAAGCATTCCACATCGTAGACATCCAGTTCGATGTCAGGCCCGGGCACCGCGATGCGGCGCCGACCGATGGTGGCGTGCACACCCAATTCTTCGTGAAGCTCGCGAACAAGCGCGGCGCGGGGATCCTCACCCGCTTCAACTTTTCCACCGGGGAATTCCCACATGCCAGCCAGAGCCTTGCCTGACGGTCGTTGCGCCAGCAGCACGCGGCCCTGGCCATCACGCAGTACGCCCGCTACCACATGCTGGTTGAACCGGCACATGATTGTTTCCGACTCGGGCACGCTTCAACTTCGCTGCGCTACGTTCAATGTTCAGGGCGAACGGGACTTGATCGCCGCTTTAGCGATTCCCCGTTCTCCATTCTCGATTCCCATGCAATCAGCCCAGGCTCCCGTGGCATTGCTTGTATTTCTTGCCCGAGCCGCAGGGACAGGGTTCGTTGCGTCCGACCTTCGGCGCATCGCGATGCACGGGAGTCGACACCCGAACAGCGGGCTCGGCTGCCGCCGCACCTTCCGCCTCACCCTGGAATCCGGGTGGTTCGGCGTGCTGGAACTGCATGGTCTTTGCCTGGGCCTCGGCCTGTGCGCGCTGCTGGGCCTCCATGGCCTGCACTTCCTCTTCGCTGCGGATGCGCACGCGTGCCAGCAGTTGCACGACTTCATGCTTGATGCGCTCAAGCATTTGCTCGAACAACAGGAACGACTCCCTCTTGAACTCCTGCTTGGGCTGCTTCTGCGCATAGCCGCGCAGGTAAATGCCTTGGCGCAGATAGTCCATGCTGGTCAGGTGCTCTTTCCAGCAGTTGTCGACAACCGACAGCATCACGTGCTTTTCCAGCGAACGCATGGTCTCGTCGCCGAGCAGGGCTTCCTTCTCGCGGAACAGGCGCGCTGCGGCGTCTTCGACACACGCGAGCAGACCATCGGGCCCCACTTCCTCCTGCTCGGACAGCCAACCGCGCAGATCCAGCTTGAGCCCGAATTCCGACTCCAGCTCCTTTTCCAATCCGGAAATGTTCCATTGATCGTCGACCGAATTGGGCGGCACGAAGCGCCGCACCAGTTCGGCAAATACATCCTCACGGATGCTGGCCACCGTTTCGCCCACGCCTTCACTTTCGAGCAGTTCGTTGCGCTGTTCGTAGATGACCTTGCGCTGGTCATTGGCCACATCGTCGAATTCAAGCACGTTCTTGCGATAGTCGAAGTTCTGCGCTTCGACCTTGCGCTGTGCGTTCATGATCTGCTTGGTGACCATGCGATCCTGGATCGCGTCGTCTTCCTTCATGCCGAACATGCGCATGAGGCCGGCCACCTTTTCGCCCATGAAGATGCGCAGGAGATTGTCTTCCAGCGACAGGTAAAAGCGGCTCGAACCCGGGTCGCCCTGGCGCCCGGAGCGACCGCGCAACTGGTTGTCGATGCGTCGCGACTCATGCCGCTCGGTACCGATGATGCGCAGGCCGCCCGCTTCCATGACCTTGGCGTGGCGGGTGGTCCATTCCGTGCGCACTTGTTCGCGTGCGCTCTCGCTCGAATCCTTGGGCAGGATTTCAAGTTCCGCTTCGAGGTTTCCGCCAAGCACGATGTCGGTACCGCGACCGGCCATGTTGGTGGCAATGGTGACCGAGCCGGGACGCCCGGCCTGGGCCACGATGATCGCTTCGCGTTCGTGCTGCTTGGCATTGAGCACTTCATGTGGAACGCCCGCCTTGCGCAGCAGGCCGGACAGGTACTCGGATGTTTCGATTGACGTGGTGCCCACCAGCACCGGCTGACCGCGTTCGTAGCAGTCACGGATGTCGTCGATGATGGCGTCGTACTTGTTCTTGGCCTTGAGGAATACGACATCCGCCTCGTCCTTGCGCACCATCGGACGATGGGTGGGAATGACCACCACTTCCAGCCCGTAGATCGATTGGAACTCGTAGGCCTCGGTATCGGCGGTACCGGTCATGCCGGCCAGCTTCTTGTACAGGCGGAAGTAGTTCTGGAAGGTGATCGAGCCGAGGGTCTGGTTCTCGCGCTGGATCGGCACGCCTTCCTTTGCCTCGACCGCCTGGTGCAAGCCATCGGACCAGCGGCGGCCAGCAAGCGTGCGTCCGGTGAACTCATCAACGATGATGACCTCGCCATCACGAACGATGTAGTCGACATCCTTCTGGTAGATGGAGTGCGCACGCAGTGCGGCATTCAGGTGGTGAACGACGGCAAGATGCTTGCTGTCGTACAGGGTCTCGTCCTCGCCGATGATGCCATCGGTGCGCAGCAGCGCTTCGGCGTGTTCCATGCCCGCTTCCGACAGGTGTACCTGGCGCTGCTTTTCGTCAACCCAGAAATCGCCCGCGCTGTCTTCCTTCTCCTGGCGCACCAGCTTCGGAACCAGGCGATTGACCTTGATGTAGAGCTGCGGCGATTCGTCAGTCGGGCCGGAAATGATCAGCGGCGTGCGCGCCTCGTCGATGAGGATCGAATCGACCTCATCGACGATCGCATAGCTGAGCTCGCGCTGGTAGCGCTGTTCCCGGGTCTGCGCCATGTTGTCACGCAGGTAGTCGAATCCGAATTCGTTGTTGGTTCCATAGGTGATGTCGGCAGCATAGGCACCGCGCTTGTCGGCATGGTCCATGCCTGGATAGACAACACCCACGCTCATGCCGAGGAAGCTGTAGATGCGCCCCATCCACGCCGAGTCACGCTTGGCCAGGTAATCATTGACGGTGACTACATGGACGCCCTTTCCCGTGAGCGCGTTCAGGTAGACCGGCAAGGTGCCGACCAGGGTCTTGCCTTCGCCGGTTCGCATTTCCGCGATCTTGCCCATGTGCAGGACCATGCCGCCGACCATCTGTTCGTCGTAATGACGCAGGCCGATCACTCGTCGCGCCGCTTCGCGAACCACCGCGAATGCTTCGGGAAGCACCGAGTCAAGCGACTCGCCGCTGCCGACACGCTGGCGCAGTTCATCGGTCATGGCGCGCAATCCGGCATCGTCCATCGCCGTGAAGCGCGGTTCAAGGGCGTTGATTTTCGCCACCGTCTTGTTGAGTGAACGCAGGATGCGTTCGTTGCGACTGCCAAAGATGCCGGTCAGGAAGCGTTGCAACATGGGTTTGAATATCCGAAAAAAGGGCTGCGGCAGCGGACTGACGCGACACAGCAGAAAAACGAAGGCCGCCGATGATACGGCGGCCCCGGCATTACGCCAAATCAGATTGTGTTCGGATCGCCCGTTTCAAGGCCCCGATACGGCGCTCAGGCGCGATTGGCGCGGGTGGACCTCACATAGGCCGTGGGGTTCACCGGCCGCCCGTGCAACCAAACCTCGAAGTGGCAGTGGGGACCGGTGGAGCGGCCACTGGAGCCGACCTTGGCGACGACTTGTCCAATGCGGACCCTGGAACCGACTTCCACCACATTGCGCGAATTGTGCGCGTAGCGGGTCATGTAGCCGTTGCCGTGATCAATCTCGACCACGTTGCCATAGCCGTTGCGGATGCCGGAGTAGGTCACCACGCCCTCGGCGACGGCGAGCACGTCGCTGCCCATCGGCACATCGAAATCGACGCCCAGATGCACCGCCTTGCGACCACTGATCGGATCCGTACGCGTTCCGAAACCCGATGCGATATATCCATAGGCCACGGGCATGCCGGCCGGCAGCAGGGCGTTGTCGATCTTGCGATCAAGCAACAGGTCTTCAAGCACCGTCAGTTGCGCTTCCTGGCGCTCGAACTCCAGCCGGAGCCCGGCGATATCGTCTTCCACCGGCAGCGGGGCGGCACCACCCAGGCTTTCTTCGGGGCCACCCAAGGCCGGTTCGCTGCCGAAATCAAACTCTCCGCCCTCGAGCTTGCCAACTTGGGTGAGTCGGTCACCCAATGCATTGAGGCGGGTTGCCTGCGCACGCAATTGGCCGATCTGCATGGCCAGCGCATCAAGATCCCGGCGTGAATTCTCCTCGACCCCGCCCAGCTCCTGCTTCTGCAACTGGATCTGGGCGCGCAGCGCCACCAGTTCGCGCAGGGCGGCATCACGCGGATTGACGGTCAGCACCGCAACCGCAAATCCGATTCCCGCAAACAACAGGAACAGGGAGCCAAGGGTTGCGGCAATCAACAAGCGTCCGCGCATGCTGCGCAGATCGATACAACGTGGAGCACAATGCGATTTCGCTACCAGGATGATGTTCATTGACTGTTCGCCGAATAGGTACCGCCATGCAGCAAAGTCGTCCACCGCGCCCCAAGCGACCCGGCACCCTGATGCCTGTCGCCGAGTGCATCAACCTCGACACGCTGGCGCAACGCGCGCATGCCCTGGAGATGCTCGATGGAAAACTCCGCCACCACTTGCCCGACGCGCTCGCTCGCGAATGTCGACTCGCGGACGTGCGCAACGGACGGCTTGTGTTTCTCGCGTCGAGTCCCACCTGGGCCACTCGCCTGAGGTTGCACCAGGCAACCCTGCTCAAGGAGGCCCGTGTTGCCTGCGGCAACACCGTGGATCTCGTCGTTGTGAAAGTGGCAGCCCCGTCGCCCGTTCCCCCGGAACCGACCAGGCCAAAACCGCTCTCCGCAGCCGCCGCAAGACATCTGCGCTCAGCCGCAAAAACGCTCAAGGACCCTGAACTCAAGGCCCTCTATCAACACCTGGCTTCCATCGCCGAAGAAAAAAATCCACCGGAAACCTGAAGGTTTCTCTTGTCCCCTGAAGCATCAGGACTCCGCAGCGGAGTCCCTGGCAGCAACCAGCAGTTTCGCTCAGATGGCCTGAGCCGGGTGTGCGTAGGAAATCGGAGCCTTCGCTTCATCCTCGAAGCAAACCTCTTCCCATGCCTCCCGATCCGCCAGCAATGCCCTCAACAAGGTATTGTTGAGCGCGTGACCTGACTTGTATCCATAGAATGCACCAATCAGGCTGCGCCCGAGGAGATACAGGTCACCAATTGCGTCAAGAATCTTGTGTTTTACGAACTCGTCTTCGTAACGCAATCCGTCCTCGTTCAGCACGCGATAGTCATCGAGCACGATCGAGTTGTCCATGGATCCGCCCAGCGCCAGATTGCGCTCGCGCAGCATTTCAATGTCGCGCATGAAACCGAAGGTGCGCGCACGGCTGACTTCCTTGACGAACGAGGTGGTCGAAAAATCGATTTCGCTGGTCGAGGTGCGCTTGGCGAACATCGGATGATCGAAATCGATCGAAAATCCGACCTTGAAGCCATCGAAGGGTTCAAATCGCGCCCACTTGTCGCCGTCGCGGACGGTGACCTGGCGCTTGATGCGCACGAAGCGCTTCGGGGCCGCCTGCTCCTCGATACCTGCCGATTGCAGCAGGAACACGAACGGACCGGCACTGCCGTCCATGATCGGCACCTCGGGCGCCGAAAGATCGACATACGCGTTGTCGATGCCAAGGCCGGCTATCGCAGAAAGCAGGTGCTCGACCGTGGCGATGCGGACATCGCCTTGCACCAGCGTTGTCGACAGCCGCGTGTCACCCACGTTTTCGCAACAGGAACGGATTTCCACCGGCTCGGCGAGATCCACGCGCCGGAAGACAATCCCTGTATCGACCGCAGCGGGGCGCAAGGTCATGTAGACCTTGTCACCCGTATGGAGACCTACGCCTGTCGCCCTGATTACATTCTTGAGCGTGCGTTGTTTGATCATGTTTTTGGTCTGACCCCTGGGGCAGGAGCATCAAAACGCCGGGGAGATTAGCACAGGGTCGCGGTCAGCGATAGTTAATCTGACGTCAAAATCAGACAGATGTTGCGTGCTTGCAACACAATGGTCTCTGAGCGAAGAGCGATCCTGCCCGGTCGCCACCAAAGAAAATGCCGTCGCGACGCCACGCGACGGCATGGAATCCCCGGCCATCACCGGCAAATGACGGCGGATCGGGCGCGAACCGGATCAGGCGACCCGGCGCGGAATGGGACCTACGGAGTTTGAGTCAATCGATTGCGAAGGCGCCTCCTAGTCGGCCTGTCGGCGCAAAAAGGCCGGGATGTCGAGATAGTCGACCTGGTTGTCGGCGGCAACCGCAACCTGCTCGGCCGGTGCGGATACCGCTTGCGCGGACATGCGTCCGGGTGTTCCGAGGTAGTCGATCTCGCCGGTTGTGGCATTCCTCACCGCCCGAATCGGCGCACGCGGCGCAATGATGGCTTCGCGTTCACGCTCGCTGCGGACGGGTTGACGTGCCGCAGTGCGATTGAGCCCCGTGGCCACCACGGTTACCCGCACCTCATCCTGCAGCTCAGGATCAATCGCGGTACCCACCACCACGGTTGCATCCTCGCTGGCGAACTCGTGGATGACGCCGCCGATCTCCTCGAACTCGCGCATGGTGAGATTGCTGCCGGCGGTCACGTTGACCAGGATGCCGCAGGCACCGGCCAGGTTGATGTCCTCCAGCAACGGGTTGTTGATCGCCGCTTCCGCCGCTGCAACCGCGCGATCATCGCCACGCGCACTGCCGCTGCCCATCATGGCCAGGCCCATTTCCGACATCACCGTGCGCACGTCGGCAAAGTCGACATTGATGGTTCCCGGCCTGGTGATCAGGTCGGCAATGCCTTGCACGGCCCCGAGCAGCACATCGTTGGCCTGCTTGAAGGCGCTGAGCAGGGAGACATCGCGACCCAGCACGCTGAGCAGCTTCTCGTTGGGCACGGTGATCAGCGAGTCCACATGCTGGCCGAGGTCGTCGATACCCTTGAGCGCCACCTGCATGCGACGCCGGCCCTCGAACGGGAATGGCTTGGTGACCACGGCAACCGTCAGGATGCCGAGCTCCTTGGCCAACTGGGCAACCACCGGCGCTGCGCCGGTGCCTGTGCCGCCGCCCATGCCACAGGTGATGAAGGCCATGTCAGCACCACGCAGCAACTCGCAAATGCGCTCGCGATCTTCCAGCGCCGCCTGGCGACCCACTTCCGGGTTTGCCCCGGCACCGAGTCCCTTGGTGACATTGGCCCCGAGTTGCAGGGTGTGTTTGGCACCGCTGTTCTTGAGTGCCTGCGCATCGGTGTTCGCGCAGATGAAATCCACGCCTTCAATCTGTGCATTCACCATGTGGCTTACGGCGTTGCCGCCACCACCACCCACGCCGATGACCTTTATGACAGCATTCGGCTCCATTCTTTCGATCATTTCAAACATTTTCCCACCCTCCGTCGGCTTTGGCCGTATTGGTTTGATGTAACCGCCCACCGGGCACTCCGCCCCGGCCTGCGAATTGCGAAAGACTGGCGTGTCCTTCGTTGCGCAACCGTTTCGGTTGCCTCACCGCGCGTCCCGTGCGGTGGTTGTTGCGAGATGTGCCTGCTTGCGCGTGCACTCAGAAATTTCCGGTGAACCACTTGGAAACCCGGTTCCAGACACCGCCCACCGCCTCGACGCCGCGGCGTGGCGTTTGCAGCTGCTGGCGGCTCCCGTACAGGAGCAGGCCCACGCCGGTGGCATGGATCTGGTTGGAGACGACATCGGCGAGGCCGGTCACGTGTTGTGGCGTACCCAGGCGTACCGGCATGTGGAAGACTTCCTCGGCGAGGTCGGCCACGCCTTCCATCTTTGCCGCGCCACCGGTCAGGACGATGCCCGCGGCGACGAGGCTCTCGTACCCGGACCGGCGCAATTCCGCCTGCGCAAGCGAGAACAGCTCCTCGTAGCGCGGCTGCACCACTTCGGCGAGGGTCTGCCTGGCCAGTCGCCGCGGCGGACGGTCGCCCACGCTCGGCACCTGGATGGTTTCCTCGGCATGCGCAAGCTGGGCGAGCGCACAGGCGTACTTGACCTTGATTTCCTCGGCATGCGCGGTCGGCGTGCGCAAGGCGACCGCGATGTCATTGGTGACCTGGTCGCCGGCGATCGGCAGGGACGCGGTATGGCGGATGGCACCCTGGGTGAAAATGGCGATGTCCGTCGTGCCGGCCCCGATGTCGACGAGACAGACACCGAGATCGCGCTCATCCTGGGTGAGAACGGCAAAACTGGACGCTATCTGCTGCGGCACAAGGTCATCCACGCGCAGGCCGCAGCGCGAGACGCATTTGCGGATGTTGGCGGCGGCGCTCATGGCACCGGTGACCAGGTGCACGCGCGACTCCAGTCGCACGCCGCTCATGCCAATCGGATGGCGGATGCCTTCCTGGCCGTCGATGACGTAGTCCTGGGGTTCGAGGTACAGGCGCTCCTGATCCGCCGGAATCGCCACCGCGCGGGCTGCCTCGATCACATGCTCGCGGTCCGCTTCGGTCACTTCCTTGTCACGGATCGGCACGATGCCGTGCGAGTTCAGGCAGCGGATATGACTGCCGGCAATGCCGGCGTATACGGAGCGGATTTCGCATCCGGCCATCAACTCGGCTTCCTCGATGGCACGCTGGATCGACTGCACGGTCGATTCGATATCCACCACCACGCCGCGCTTGAGGCCATGCGATGGGTGCGAACCGATGCCCATGATCTCGACCGGCTGGCCTGGCTCGTGCTCACCGACGATGGCGACAATCTTCGAGGTGCCGATGTCCAGGCCGACGATGAGGTTCTTTTCCGATTTCCGATTCATGTGCGTTCAGACCTGGCCGGCCGGTTCGGGGCCGGGTGGAGGGGTTGGGCTTGGGGATTCGGGCAGTGCCCAGCGCAATGCGAAACCGTTTTCGTAGCGCAAATCGACGTAAACCGGTGGGCCATTGCCACTCGCGGCAAGTTGCGGCCACACATCGAGGAAGCGGTGCAAGCGCGCCAGCGCATCGACCCGGCCGATTTCAATCAGCGCGCCGCTGGCCAGGGTCAGTCGCCAGCTGCCGCGCGCGCTCAGCTCGATGGCGCGAACCGACAGGCCGCTTCCGGAGAACTCGCGCAGGCATTGGGCATGAAAACTGATCACCTCGGCGAGGCGCTCATCCGGACCGGAAAGCTGTGGCAACCCCTGCATGTCTTCACTGCCCGGCACGCTGAAGATCACGCCATTGCTGCTGATCAGGCGCTTCGCGCCCCAGCGCGCGAATGGCCGGCGCTCGTACACGGTCAGGCTCAGCGTATCCGGCCAATGCTTGCGTGCCTCGACGCGCTCCACCCAGGGCAGTTTTGCGACCGCGTCCTGCACATCGACAAGCTCCAGCGCAAAGAATCCCTTGCCCAGGTGATTGGATACCGCGGCACGGATTTGTTCGGCGCTGACATGTGCGTATTCCGCGCGTAGTTCCAGTTTGCGAATCGGCCAGCGCTGCGATGCGAACCAGCCGTTGAGCACGCCAATGATCGGCAGCGCCACCAGGGTGAGGGCGATGCCCCAGGCAATCGTCTTCAAGGGCAGGTGTCGGTTCATCCGGCATCCCTCGCGAGCGAGGTTTCCAGGATTCGCCAGCACAGCGACTCGAAATCCATGCCGGTGGCCTTGGCCGCCTTGGGCACCAACGAGTGACTGGTCATACCCGGCGTGGTGTTGACCTCCAGCAGGAAGTTGTTGCCTTGCGCATCGCGCATGACATCCACGCGGCCCCAGCCCGAACAGCCTGCCGCTTCAAACGCGGCAAACGCGAGCGCACGGATTTCCGTTTCGGCCTCGCCTTCCAGACCCGGACACAGGTAGCGCGTGTCCTCGGCCACATACTTTGCGTGGTAGTCGTAGAACGCGCCGGCCGGAACGATGCGGATCGATGGCAGCGCGTGGTTTCCGAGGATGCCAATGGTCAGCTCGTCACCTTCGATCAGGCGCTCGATCAGGAGCTCGCCGTCGTATCGCGATGCCAGATCGATTGCCTGTGGCAGATCGCCGGCGGAGAACACGCGGCTGATGCCCACGCTGGAGCCTTCGTGCGACGGCTTGACGATGGCCGGATAGCCGACCGACGCAATGGCCGCGGCCAGGTCCTCGCCTGGACGATAGGCCGCGTAGGCAGGCGTGGGCAGGGACAACGCCTGCCATACGCGCTTGCTGCGAACCTTGTCCATGGCCAGGGCGGAGCCGAGGATGCCGCTGCCGGTATACGGAATGCGCAACGCATCCAGCGCACCCTGCAACATGCCATCTTCGCCACCGCGTCCGTGCAGGATGTTGAACACGCGTGCGTAGTGCCCGGCGCGCAAGGCATCCAGCAAGGCGGGTATGCCATCCACCGGATGCGCATCGACTCCACGCGCACGCAGGGCCGCCAGTACGTTGCGACCGGAATCCAGGGACACCTCGCGTTCCGCCGAATTGCCGCCGTAGGCCACGGCCACCCGACCAAACCGCCGCGGATCCGTCGTCGTGCTCATGTCCGTGTCCTCAAATCATTGGCGGCCGCCAATTCGCTGGCAGCAGCGCCGATATCGCCAGCGCCGAGCAGGACCAGCAGGTCGTTGTCCTCAAGCACGCTGCCGAGTACGCCACGCAGGTCGCGCGGGTGATCGACCAGCACCGGATTGACCTTGCCGCGCGCGCGGATGGCGCGTGCGAGTGCGCGCGAATCGGCATTGGCGATGGCGGCTTCGCCAGCCGGATAGACTTCGGTCAGCAACAACACGTCGACATCCGCCAGCACGCGTGCAAAATCATCCAGCAGGTCACTCGTGCGCGAATAGCGATGCGGCTGGAACGCGACCACCAGGCGCTTTTGCGGCCAGCCGCTGCGCGCAGCTTCGAATACGGCAGCCAGTTCGCTGGGATGATGACCGTAGTCATCCACCAGTTGCGCACGTCCACGATCGTGCTGAACTTCGCCGCGCATGGAAAAGCGCCGGCCAACACCCTGGAAGCCGCTCAGCGCCTTTTGCATGGCCGCTGCCGACACACCCAACTGGTAGCCGACCGCACAGGCAGCCAGGGCATTGAGCACGTTGTGCCGACCCGGCAGGTTCAACTCGATCGGAATCGCCTGCCCATGTTCGGGCAGGTGCAAGTCGAACAGCATGCGCGCGCCTTGCTGGCGCACATCGCTGGCCGTCACATCCGCTTCGGCGTGGATGGCATAGGTCAGGGTGCGTCGCGGTGTCTTCGCCGCCAGCTCGGCAACTTCGTGGTCATCAACACACAGCACGGCCAATCCGTAGAACGGAAGGCGATGCAGGAATTGCTCGAAAGCAGCCCGGACCCGGCCGAAGTCGCCGCCGAAATTTTCCAGATGATCGCGGTCGATATTGGTGACGATGGCGATCACCGGCGAAAGCAGCAGGAATGAACCGTCGGACTCGTCGGCCTCGGCCACGAGGAATTCGCCATTGCCCAGGCGCGCATTGGCACCGGCCGCGGTGAGCTGGCCACCAATCACGAAGGTTGGATCAAGACCCGCCTCTGCCAGCACGCTGGCGGTCAGGCTGGTGGTGGTGGTCTTGCCGTGCGTGCCCGCGATGGCGATACCGCGCCGGAAGCGCATCAGTTCACCCAACATCTCGGCGCGCGGCACCAGCGGAATGCGCAGTTCGCGTGCAGCAAGCAGCTCCGGATTATCGGCACGAATGGCACTGGAGGTGACCAGCACATCGGCATCGGCAACATACTGCGCGGCATGGCCGCAATGCACGGTGATGCCCAAGGCAGCCAGGCGGCGGGTGGTTGGCGAATCCGCCTGATCGGACCCGGATACCGTATAGCCGAGATGGTTGAGCACCTCGGCAATGCCGCTCATGCCCACGCCGCCGATGCCGACAAAGTGGACGCGGCGGAAATCCTGCATGATGTCGCCGTGCTGGCGAAGGCGCTGCGGCGTCATGCGGCAACCTCCAGGCACACATCGGCAATGCGCGCGGTGGCCTGTGGCCGCGCCAGCGCGCGCGCAGACCGGGCCATTGCCAGCAGTTGCGCGCGATCCTGCAGGCAGGCATCGAGAGTGGCGTGCAGGCGCTCTGCAAAGCCCTCGCCTTCGGCAACCAGCTGTGCCGCGCCGGCTTCCACCAACACCTCGGCGTTGCGCGTTTGATGGTCGTCCACGGCTTTTGGAAACGGGACAAGGACCGACGCGACGCCGGCGGCACAGATCTCGGCAATGGTCAGGGCACCGGCGCGACAGACAACAAGATCTGCCCAGGCATAGGCGGCTGCCATGTCGGAAATGAAGGGCTGGATATCCGCATCCAGGAAAGCCATCGCATACGCTTCGCGCGTGCTCTGCACATGGCGGGCGCCGCACTGGTGACGAATCGTCAACTCGCGGCTCGCGGCGAGGCGGCTCAGCACCTGCGGCAAAATGGAATTGAGGCTTTGTGCACCCTGGCTTCCGCCCAGCACCAACAGCCGCAGCGGAGCCGATGACTGCGCCATGCGACTGCCGGGATCGGGCAGCGCAACGATTTCCGCGCGCACCGGATTTCCGGTCCATTCGCAAGCCGGCAGCACCTGGTCGAACCCGGCCAGCACGCGCCGGGCGAATCGTGCCAGCAAACGGTTGGTCATGCCGGCGACCCGGTTCTGCTCATGCACGACCAGGGGAACGCGGGCCATCCAGGCGGCAATGCCACCGGGTGCGGCGGCATAGCCTCCCATCGACAATACGCTGCGCGGACGCACACGACGCAACACGGCGCGCGCGGCGAACACCGCACGCAGCAGTCGCAAGGGCGCAAGCAGGAGGGTCAACAGCCCTTTGCCACGGACGCCGGAGAAGGCAAGGGTTTCCAGCGCAAAGCCGGCTTCAGGAACGAGGCGATCCTCAAGTCCCGTTTCGCCACCCAGCCAGACGACGGGAACACCACGCCGATCCAGTTCGCGCCCCACGGCGATGCCCGGGAAAATGTGCCCGCCGGTTCCACCGGCCATGATCAGCACGGGAGCGCTCATTCGGCTTCTCCCGGACTTTCCGGCGAGGACACGGCTTGCGCAGCCGCGTCTTCGGCGCGGGTCAATTCGTAGCTGACGCGCGCCAGCAATCCGATGGCCGCGCAGGTCATCAGCACGCTCGATCCGCCCGAGCTGATCAGCGGCAGGGTCAGCCCCTTGGTCGGCAGCACGCCCAGATTGACGCCGATCGAAACCAGGGCCTGGATCGCCAACATCAGGGAAACACCGAACGCGCAATAGCCGCCGAAACGCTGGCCGCGCTCCAGCGCGCGCAGACCGATGCGCAGTCCGCAACCCACCAGCCAGGCAAACAAGGCAATCACCAGCAGCACGCCGAAGAAACCGAGTTCCTCGGCAATCACCGCGAGGATAAAATCGGTGTGCGCCTCCGGCAGGTAGAACAACTTCTGCACACTGGCACCAAGCCCGACGCCGAACCATTCGCCCCGACCCACCGCGATCAGCGCCTGGGTCAACTGGAAACCCTCGTTGAACGGATCAGCCCAGGGATCGAGGAACGACTTCAGGCGCTTGAGCCGGTACTCCTCGAACAAGGCCGCCCAGGCCAGCGCGGGCATGGCAAGTGCCGCAAGCAGGCCGAGGTTGCGCAGACGCGCGCCACCCAACCAGACCATGCCGAGCGTAATCATGATCAGCAGCGCGGCGCTTCCGAAATCCGGCTGCATCAACAGCAAGCCAACCAGCAGCGCGGCAATTCCGATGGGCTTGCACACGCCCCACATGCTGGCCTGCACGCCTTCACGATGGCGCACCAGGTAGCTGGCCAGATAGACGATCAGGATCAGCTTGACCAGTTCAACCGACTGGAATCCGGAAATGCCGACATTGATCCAGCGCCGTGCGCCGTTCACGCGCATGCCGATGCCGGGCACGAACACCAGCAGCAACAGGATCAACCCAATCAGCAGCAACAAGAAGGCGTGTTGCTCGATCTTCGCCAACTCGGTGCGTGCAACCAGAATCGCTAACCCCAGGCCCAGGCCGAGGAACACGAGATGGCGGAACAGGTAGTAGAACGGCTTGGCGTTCTGGTTGTCGGCGATGGCGATGGAACTGGAGGCAACCATGATGACGCCGAGCGTGGCCAGCATCACCGCAGCAAGCACCACGCCAAGGTGATAGCGGCCTTGCGGGGTTCCGCGGCGAATGGCCTGGTTGCTGGCGGAGAATGCGAACATCAACGCACCTTCAAGGTGGCAAGTCCCACCAGCACGAGAACCACGCTGATGATCCAGAAGCGCACGATCACGCGCGGCTCGGGCCAGCCCTTGAGTTCAAAGTGATGGTGGATCGGCGCCATGCGGAAGATGCGCTTGCCGGTCAGCTTGAAGCTGGCGACCTGCAACATCACCGAGGCGGTTTCCATGACGAACACCCCGCCCATGATGAGCAGCACCACTTCCTGCCTGACGATCACGGCAATGGTTCCGAGTGCGGCGCCCACGGCCAGCGCGCCGATGTCACCCATGAACACCTGGGCCGGATAGGTGTTGAACCAGAGGAAACCGAGCCCCGCACCGGCCATCGCTCCGCAGAAGATGGCCAATTCGCCGGCGCCGGGGATCGACGGGATCTGCAGGTAGCTGGAGAACACCATGTTTCCGGCGAGATAGGCGAACGCACCCAGCGCAGTGACCACCAGCACGCTGGGCATTATGGCCAGCCCATCGAGGCCATCGGTCAGGTTCACCGCATTGGAGAAGCCGACGATCATCAGGTAGGCAAGCGGGATGAACAGCACGCCGAGCGGCAATGCCACGGTCTTGAACAGCGGCAGGTACAGCGCGGTGTGTTCCGGCTGGTCGGCGGTCATGTAGAGGACGATGGCAAGTGCCAGTCCAAACACGGATTGCCAGAAATACTTCCAGCGCGAGGCCAGGCCGCGACTGTCGCGCAGCACCAGCTTTCGATAGTCGTCATAGAAGCCGATGCCGCCAAAGGCCAGTGTCACGCCCAGCACCATCCAGACATAGCGGTTGTGCAGGTCCATCCACAGCAAGGTGGCCACGGCGACCGCAAACAGGATCAGCAGGCCACCCATGGTTGGTGTGCCGGCCTTGGTCAGATGCGATTGCGGACCATCGTTGCGAACCACCTGGCCCGCCTTGAGATCGGCCAGCTTGCGAATGATGAGCGGCCCAAACAGCAAGGACACCGTCAGCGCGGTGAGCGTGCTCATGATGGCGCGGAAGGTGAGGTACTGGAACAGGTGGAAGCCCCGGTACCAGCCACTCAGGAGGTCGGCCAGTTCAAGCAGCATGTCGCCCTCCGTTTTCCGCCGGTCCGGCGAGCAGTGCATCCACCACGCGGTCCATGGCCGAACCGCGCGAACCCTTGATCAGCAAGGTATTGCCTGCGACCAGCTCATCGCGCAGCGCTTCGATCAAAGTCGCCTGATCGGCAAAGTGGCGGGCCTGGCGTCCAAATGCGCGCGCCGTGGCTTCGCTGAGTTCTCCAACGGCATACAGCGCGTCGATGCCGCTTGCCTTCGCCAGCTCGCCGACTTGCGCATGCAGCGACTGCGCGCCCGGCCCGAGTTCGCGCATGTCACCGGCCACCAGGATGCGTCGGCCACTGCACGCGGCCAAGGTGGCCACGGCGGCGGCAAACGACGCCGGGTTGGCGTTGTAGGTGTCGTCGATCAGCCAGGCTCCGCTGGCATGCGCCCGCCGCGCAGATCGGCCCGGCACGGCGCTGGCGGATTCAAGGCCGCGCTTGATCGTCTCCAGCGGAACCGCGCAGGCCAGCGCCAGGCTGGCAGCGGCAAGTGCATTCATCGTGTTGTGACGACCGCCGAGGGCCAGGCTCACCTCGATCTCGCCCGCGGGCGAAACCAGCGTGAAGGCGCCCGGATTCGATGACGCATCGAATCGCGCGCTCACATCGGCGGGCGCATCGAGTCCGAAACGCAGCACGCGACGCCCTTGTGCCAATTCCGAGAAGCAACCGGCAAATGCATCGTCTGCATTGATCACCGCCACGCCATCGGCTGGCAGCGCCGAGTACAGCGCGCCCTTGGTCTGCGCGATCATTTCAATGCTGCCCATGCGCTCGAGATGGGCCGGCGCAATGTTGTTGACGAGGCCAATGCGCGGCTTTGCGATCTGCGCGAGGTAGGCGATGTCACCGGGCTTGCCGGCACCCATCTCCAGCACGACAAAACGGGTATCCGGCGGCACCGAGAGCACAGTCAGCGGCAAGCCGATCTCGTTGTTGAAACTGCCACTGCTGAAATGAGTGGGGGCATGTCGCGACAGGATTCCGGCCAGCAGGGTCTTGACCGTGGTCTTGCCGTTCGACCCGGTGATGCCGACCACGCAGGCTGCGCTGCGTGCGCGCACACCGGCAGCCAGCGCACCGAGCGCACGTTCGCCATCGGCAACCACGACCTGCGGCAGGTCCGTGGCCAGCGGTCTTTCCACCAGTGCGGCCGCTGCGCCATTGCGCTGGGCGGCTTCGACGAAATCATGGCCATCGTGATGCTCGCCGCGCAGGGCGACGAACAGCGCACCCGGCTTCAGCGTGCGACTGTCGATGGCAACCGATTGCACTTCGACATCACCACCCAGCAGGCGACCCTGAGTCCATTGCGCAATGGTGGAAAGAGCGAGGTTCAGCATGGCCTGGCCTCGATTGCCGTGCGCGCCACCTCGAAGTCGTCGAACGCATGCATCACGCCGTTGACTTCCTGGTAAGGCTCGTGGCCCTTGCCCGCAATCAGCACCACATCGCCCGGACCGGCGCCGCCCACGGCGCGCTCGATTGCGCGTCGACGATCGCGTTCAACCACGACTGCCTCGGCGCGATCGAATCCGGCAAGGATGTCGGCGACGATGCGCGCGCCATCTTCGCTGCGCGGATTGTCATCGGTCACGATCACCCGGTCGGCCAGGCGTTCGGCAATCTCCGCCATCAACGGGCGCTTGCCGACATCGCGCTCGCCGCCGCAGCCGAACACGCAGAGCAACTGGTTTGCGCAATGCTCGCGGGCGCTGGCCAGCGCCTGCTGCAAGGCGTCCGGAGTGTGCGCATAGTCGATGACGACCAGCGCGCACCCTTCGCTGCCACCCAGTCGATTCATGCGCCCGGGAACCGGATCAAGTTCGGCCAGCGCCACGCAAATGGCATTGAAGTCGTAACCGAGCAGACCCAGGCTCGCCACCACCGCAAGCAGGTTGGACACATTGAAGCGGCCGAGCAGGCGCGACTCGATCCGCGCCTCACCCCACGGCGAGTGCAGGTCGAAACCCAGGCCGGCGGCACGGGTTTCGATCCGGCTGCCGCGCACCGCAGCATCGGCATGCTCGATGCCGAATCCAATTGCCGCAACGCCCGCGGGCAGTTCACTGAAGAAGCGCCTGCCGCATTCGTCGTCCAGATTGATCGCCGCTGCGGCAAGCCCCGGCATGCGGAACAGGCCTTGCTTCGCGTTGGCGTAGGACTGCATGTCGCCGTGATAGTCGAGGTGATCGCGGGTCAGGTTGGTGAACACCGCAAGATGGAAGTGCACGCCGGCGACGCGCGCCTGGCTGAGCGCATGCGAGGACACCTCCATGGCCACATCGCTGGCACCTGCGTCGCGGAAATCGGCCATCAGGCGTTGCACGCTGATGGCATCGGGCGTGGTGCGCTCTCCCGCATCGATGTGCCCATGCAGCCCGGAACCGAGCGTGCCGATGGTCGCCGGCTTCCGGCCCAGCGCGTACAGCGCCTGGGCCAGCAATTGCACGGTGGATGTCTTGCCATTGGTGCCGGTGACCCCGATGACGCGCAGGCTGCGCGTGGCATCACCGTAGAAGCGCGCTGCAATCGAACCCAGGTTCTCGCGCAGCCCGGCCACCGGGACCAGCGGAATACGTGGCGCAGCAAGGGCCGTCGCGTTGTCTGTTTCGGCAATCACCGCAACTGCACCCGCAGCCTCGGCTTGCGCGGCGAACTGCAAGCCGTGCCCGCGACTGCCGGCCAGCGCGATGAACGCATCGCCAGCATGCAATTGGCGCGAATCCAGACCGAGGCCATTGACCATCAGACCCGCATGCGGGCCAGGGTCGGCAAAGCCGGCCAACAAGGTGTCGAGGCGCATCGGCGCGCTCATTGCGGCACCGCCTCTTGGTAGTTTGGTTGATCCGGCGGATACACCGGTGGTGCGCTGGCCGGTCCGATCGGATGGCCAGCGTCCGGTCCACCTGCATACCAGTGCTGCACATTGTCCGGCGCCACGTCGAGCAGACGCAGGGCGTTTGACATCACCTTGCTGAACACCGGCGCCGACACCAGGCCGCCGTAGTAGGCGCCCTTGCCCTGGCCCGGGTCATTGATGACGACAACACCGACCAGGCGCGGGTTGGTGGCAGGAACCATGCCGGCAAACATCGACACATAGCGCAATTCGTAGCCGCCGCCTGCGGCGCGACGCGAGGTTCCGGTCTTGCCGGCAACCCGGTAGTTGGGCACGGCGGCTGCCAGTCCCGAGCCTTCCGGCGAGATCACCGTTTCCAGCATTGCGCGCACGCTCTGCGCAATCTGCGGATCGATGACTGCAACATCGGGATTAAGCGCGCCCTTGACGAAGCCGGGCTTGCGCAACCTGCCGCCGTTGGCCAAGGCCGCGTAGGCCTGCGCCAATTGCATCGGCGTCACGCTCAGGCCGTAGCCATAGGAAATCGTGGCTTTCTCCACAGGTCCCCAGCTCTTCGAGATCGGCAGGAATCCGGGAGATTCGCCGGGAAATCCGCAACCGCTCACCTCGCCGAATCCGAAACGGTGGAAGACGTCGTACATGTGCTCACTGCTGAGCGAGGATGCGATCTTCGCCGCGCCCACGTTGCTCGACTTGGTGATGACCCGGGTCAGGTTGATCACCCCGTAGTTGCGGAAATCCCGGATCGTGTAGCCACCAGCCAGTTGCAGGGTGCCCGGCGTGGTATCGATCGCCGTGGTCGGCTTCCATTGCCCGCTTTCCAGCGCCGCGGCAATGGTGAACGGCTTCATCGTCGAACCGGGTTCGATCACGTCGGTGACCGCGCGATTGCGGCGGAATGCCGGATTGATGGAAATGCGCGAATTGGGATTGAACGAAGGCTGGTTCACCATCGCCAGCACTTCGCCGTTGCTGACATCGAGGATCACCATCGATCCGGACGAGGCATCGTGTTCGGCAATCGCGGCCTTCAACTCGCGATAGGCAAGGTACTGGATGCGTCGATCCAGGGTCGTGACCAGATCGCGGCCGGGTTGCGCTTCGCGCAGCATCTCGACGTTCTCGACCACATGCCCGAGTCGATCACGGATGACGCGCTTGAGGCCGGGCTTGCCGGCCAGCCAATCGTCGAAGGCGAGCTCGAGGCCTTCCTGACCACGATCATCGATGTTGGTGATGCCCAGCGCATGCGCAAGCACTTCGCCGCTCGGGTAGTAGCGGCGGAATGCGCGCTCGCTGGCAATCCCGGGAATTTCCAGATCCAGCAGCTCGCGTGCCGCATCCGGATCGAGCTGGCGTTTCAGATAGAGGAACTCCTTGTCCTTGCGCTGCACCAGGCGCTCGGTCAATTCCGCATTGCTGACGCCAAGCGCAGCCGCCAGTTTCGGCAACTGTTCGGGATTGGCGAGCAACTGCTGCGGATTGCCCCAGATCGACTCCACCGGCGTGGAAACCGCCAGCGGCTCCCCATTGCGGTCGAAAATGGTGCCGCGCGAGACCTGGATCGGAATGTCGCGCAGATAGCGGGCATCACCTTCGTCCTGGTAGAAATCCTTGCGCACGACCTGCAGGTCGACCGCGCGCACCACCAGTGCGGTGGATGCCAGGCCAAGCACCATCAGCACCGTGTACAGGCGGAAGCGCAGGTTTGCCGGCTTGCTGCGTGGAGTCATCGGGACATCTCCCGCGCACGCGCAAACGCGCACGCCTGCGCATCCACGCAGGCGAGAGCAGGCCTGGCCATGGCCAGGCGTACGGCAGCATCCTTTTCGGAAACGCTTCCGTTCATGACTGTGAGTTTCCCCCTCACTGCCGGATCAACGAGTTGTTTCGATCATCTCCGTGGTGCCCGGCGCAACCATGCCGAGACGTCCACGGGCGATCTGTTCTATTCGATTGTTTTCTGCCCAGGTCGCCTGCTCCAGTTGCAGGCGCCCGAATTCGAAATTCAGGTTGTCGCGTTCGCTGTTGAGCTGATTGAGTTCAATGAAATGCCTGCGTCCCTCATGTCGCGCGTAGACCACGCCGATCGCGCTCGCCATCAGCACCAGCATGAGCACGAGCACCACGACCAGGCGCATGCTCATGGACGCTTCTCCGCAACACGCATCACCGCACTGCGCGAGCGCGGATTCGCATCAAGCTCCGCATCCGACGCAAAACGCTTGCCGATCACTTCCAGCGGCGCAGGTTTCGCCTCGGCCGGCGGTCGATTGCGCTGGCTGCGCGGCTGCGAGTCCTGTCCACGCATGAAGCGCTTGACCAGCCTGTCTTCCAGCGAATGAAAGCTGATCACCACCAGGCGGCCACCCGGCTTGAGGTTTTCCGTTGCTGCGGCAAGTCCAGCTTCAAGTTCTCCCAGCTCGTTGTTGAGATGAATGCGCAAGGCTTGGAACGTTCGCGTGGCCGGATGCTTGTGGCGCTCGCGGAAACCGATCGTGCGCGCTACCAGTTCCGCGAGTTGCGTTGTCGTCTGCAAGGCTTGTTGCATGCGCCGCTCCACGATCGCCCTGGCAATGCGTCGACTCAGTCGTTCTTCTCCAAAACGCCACAACACGTCGGCGATTTCACTTTCGGAAGCTGCAGCCAGCCACTCGGCGGCGCTGCTTCCACTGCCCGGATCCATCCGCATGTCCAGTGGTCCTTCGGCCTGGAAACTGAATCCGCGCGTGGCGTCATCCAGTTGCGGCGACGACACACCGAGGTCCAGCAACACGCCATCCAACCCACCCTTCACTTCCTGCCACTGCGCCATGCCGGCGAAACTGGCTTGGCGGATGCGTACGCGCGGGTCTGCGGCAAACATCCGTTGCGCCACTTCGATGGCCACCGGATCGCGATCCATCAACAACAACCTGCCGCCTTCACCGAGCCTTGCCAGCACCTGCCTGGCGTGACCGCCGCGGCCCAAGGTGCCATCCAGATAGGTTCCTTCCGCCCGCACCTGCAGCGCCTCGACCGCCTCCTCCAGCATGACCGGTACATGCGTGAATTCCGCTTGCGCCATCGCCGCCCGCCCGTCTAGAACCTGAGGTCCAGCATGTCCTCCGTTATCTGCTCCTCGCTGATCGTTTCGCGGATCTTTGCCAGGTGCGCCTGTTCGCTCCACAACTCCAGCTTGTTGCCCATGCCGAGCAAGACCGCCTTCTTCTCGATGCCTGCCGCACTGCGCTGACTGGCCGGCAACAGCACGCGGCCATTGCCGTCGGGTTCCACATGTGCCGCGGCACCCACCAACTTCATCTGCAGGTTGCGATGCACGGTCTTGGCCCGACTCAGGGCATTGACTTCATCGCGCACCTGCTCCCACTCCTTTTCCGGGAACAGCCACAGGCATCCGTGCTCGAACGGGTTGTAGGTGACCACCAGGCGGTTTCCGCTGAGCCTGGACACGAGCTCGCGTTGGGTTGCGGGAATGGATACCCGACCCTTGTCGTCCAGCGTTACAGCGGTTTCGCCCTGGAACATGACCACCAAACACCACAAAAACCCACCGAAACCCACCTTATTCCGCCCGTTTCAGGCTGTCAAGGAAATTTCAGCAACAGGTTCGGGCAATTTTCGATGTCGTCCCGGGCCGTTTGCCGGCACACGGGGACGCGCGCGAGAACATCGCGATCCACGCCAGAACGTGCACACGGCGCGCCGAGGAAACCAGCGGCAGTTTGGCAAGCGGTCCGCGCACACGGGCTTGCGGGGCACCTTCCATGCCTCGCGGGCGGGACCTGCTTCGCGTTGCGCCCAACGAATCAGCAGGTTCAGTTGGCGCTTGGCGACTCTGAAACCACTGCGCGCTGCTGTGGCGCGAGATCATCTTCGCCACGGCTGCGCGCCAGCACGTGGATTCCTCCATCCGCCCCCGAGCTGCGACGCTCAAGCACGGAGGCAAAGGAAAAGGGCACCTCGTCCAGCAGAATCTCGCCGCGCGCGAGAAAGTAGCTGCTGGTGACGCCGAGCCCTGCCCGGTCGGGATCGCTGATGGTTACGCCCTGCTGGCCGAGTTCGCGCAGCGCCGAGTCAACGTCCGCCCAGCGTGCCTGGCCATCCTGGCGAATGCGCTCCGCAAGTGCAGCGGTAATACGTGAATCAAGGCTCATCAGCAACGCGAGCGATGCGGTGTTGAGATTGATGGATGAACCCATCGGCAAGGCACAGACCTCGGCGGCCAGCCGCGCGTAGCTGTCGCCGTCCATGCCGCGCACCAGTCGCAACTCGGAGACATGGGCAAACGCGCGGTTGCCGGGACGATACGGTATTGCCTGCGCCAGATAGGCGGCGTCTTCGGCGCCACCTTCGGCATCGATCGCGGCATCGCCATCCAGCCAGTCCACGATGGCTCCGCCCAGGGCAGGATCCAGTTGCAAGGTCGCAAGCAGGTTGCGCAGGCGCTTTCGCCACACGCCGCCCGTATCATCGATCAGGTTGTTCAGGTTGAAGCAACCGTTGAGATCGCGCATGGCAGCACTGATCTGCCCACCCGCCACCGGCTGCGCCGGCAAGGGCAATGCCCATGGCTCACCCAGGGTATCCAGGTTGGGGTTGGCATCCCGGTCACGCATCAGCACCTGCGCGGCAAACGCTTCCAGACCCTCGGCATAGGCAGCGGCCTGTTCGCCGCGCACAACATTGCGCGTGCGCGCATAGGCCAATTCACCGCGATCAAGCAAGGAGGCAATCAGGACCAGGGCCAGCGCAACGGCAAGCAGCGCAATCACCAGGGCAACACCGCGTTGTGCGCCGGGGCTTTTCATCACAACTGCGGCGAGGGCAAGGGGTTGGCAACGGGAGGCAAGGAGCCCTGCACAGGCGTGCCGTTCGCACCGACGCCGCGTGTCGGGACCGTGCCGGGCAATGCAATCACCCGCCGCAGCTCACCGAGGTCGTCAAGCGCGATGCTGAACTCGACCGCACGCGGCAGGAGTTCAGCGGCCGTTTCGCGCGGCGGCCACTGCTCCTGCCAGGCGCCTTGTGCGTCCAGGTAGCGTAGGCGGAATCGATTCACTTCATCTGCCTGCTCGCGCCATTGCGGTCTGCTGCCTGCCGCGCGGTCGAGCACCTCGTAACGCCCGCGTCGCAAGGCACGACTCTCGACTTCATAGCGCACGCGCTCGATGTTGCTGCGTTGTTCCGCGCGCGGGTTGGCATGGCCCAGGCGACTCAACTCGATGCGCTCGCCAGTACCCGCCAGCGCAGGCAACAACTCGCCGAAGTTGCCGCGAACCGGGCGCGATATCGCCTGGCGCAAATCCCTCTCCAGGTCGGTTACCGCACGCGCGACCTGGGCAAATCGCTGTTGCTGCTGATCGAGCGCGGCGCGCGTGCGCGCGATCTGGTTCAAGGCGCCCCAGGCAATCGCGGCCAATGCCGCAAATACCGCGAGCGCAACCAGAATCTCGATCAGGGTGAATCCTGCCGGCTTGCACATTGCCGGCTTCATGGCAGCGGCTGCCGGCTGCCGAATCCGACCAGGCTGCTACTGGGCATCTGCGAATCACCTGCGAACACCTGTACTTCCAGGCGTCGCATGTCGGCATCATCGGTGGCGCGCACCTCCAGCTGCCAGCGCCAGTCGCGATTGCCGAGGCGAACGCGGCCATCGCGCGTTCCCGGCGCAGGAAAGGGCGTGGCGATGCGCGTTTCCGCAAGCACATTGGCAGCCACCCAGCTGGCAAGGGTGCGTTCGCGCAGAGCGTCGAAGCTCGCCACCTGCCCACCGGCGGTTCGCGTCAGGGCCAGCAGCGCAAGCGACACCACGACCAATGCAATGAGCACTTCCAGCAGGCTGAATCCTGCACGACGGGTCATGGCCTGCGTTGCTCACGATGCAGGCTGACCTTGCCGCTGGCATCGCCGCGCACTTCGTAGCTCATGCCGGCATCGCCCAGATCAAGTCGCAATTCGAAAGGGGACAACTCCCCCGAGGAGAAGCACACGATCTGTGGCGGTTCGGCAGCGCCTTGCGCCAAGCGAACTTCGCGGCCATCCCGACGCAAGCGCACCGCCATGCCCTGGACCCAGTTGCGTGGCCGCAATTCGTTGCCGAGCGTGTCATCGGTCCAGCCGGAGAATCCCAATTGGAAAAACGCGTAGCCCGCCTCATCGACGCGCACCCCGATTTCCCTGCCGGTGAGTTCGGACTGCACGCAGGCATGCTCGATCAATGCCTGCACGCGTTCGCTTTCACGCGTCAGTTGGCGCTCCGTGCTGGCACTGGCAACGCCAAGGGTCACGGCCAGGGCGAGAACACCGATGATGACGATCACCACCAGAATCTCGATCAGGGAAAAACCACGGCTCATCGCGCTGACTCATCCGCAGACGGCAAAGCCATGAGCATGCCGTGCCATCAGTCGCCCCAGTTTCCGATATCGGCAGCATCTCCTTCGCCACCGGGGCGCGCATCGGCGCCATAGCTGTACACATCCACTTCGCCGTGCTGGCCCGGGTACTGATAGAGGTAGGGCTGGTTCCAGGGATCCTTGGGCAAACGGTCCAGATACGGCCCCTTCCAGTTGGGCGCTTCCGGTTGTCCACTGGGCTTGGTTACCAGGGCCTCCAGCCCCTGCGAGCTGTCCGGGTAGCGGAAGTTGTCCAGCTTGTACATGTTCAACGCGGTCATCACGCCTTGCAGATCCTGCTTGACCCGGGTGATGCGCGCCTCACCGGGCCGCTCCATCACCCGCGGCACCACGATCGCAGCGAGGATGCCGAGAATGACCACGACAACGAGGATCTCGATCAGGGTGAAGCCGTGCACGCGTGCGCTCGCGGGATTCGGGATTCGGGATTCGGGATTGGGTCCAGCAAAGCCTGCGCGCATCGGTCCACGTCGCACGCTTGCATGGGCATGAATGCACGCACGGCAGAATGCGGAACGGTGGCGAGACGAGACAGTGTCGGACATCACGGCGGCTTGTGTTGGAGTGGAGATGGCGTGGATCATAGCAAAGCCATGTCCATTGCTTCCCCGCCCTTCTCATCCCCATTGGCCACGCGCGACCTTGCCGTGGTCTGGCACCCGTGCACGCAGATGCATGACCATGAAAGCGTGCCGATGCTGGCCATTGCGCAGGCGCAAGGCGCATGGCTCACCGACAGCGCAGGCCGGCGCTACCTGGATGCGGTGAGCTCGTGGTGGACTTGTCTGTTTGGCCATCGCCATCCGCGCATCGTTGCCGCGCTCAAGGACCAGCTTGATCGCATCGACCACGTCATGCTGGCTGGAATGACCCATGAACCGGCGGTCGCGCTGGCCGAGCAACTGGTGAAGGCGACACCCGCGGGGCTTGACCGGGTGTTCTATGCAGACAACGGCTCCAGTGCCGTCGAAGTCGCGCTGAAGATGAGCTTCCACTACTGGCGCAATCAGGGCCAGCCCTTGCGCCAGCGTTTCATCGCCCTGGGCGGCAGTTATCACGGTGAAACCATCGGTGCGCTCTCGGTCACCGACGTCGAACTCTATCGGAGCACCTACTCGCCACTGCTGTTTGAACCCTTGCTGGCACCCTCGCCCGATGCCTACCTGCGTGAGCCGGGCGAAACGCCCGAGGCTTTCGCCCTGCGCCGCCTTGGAGACTTGCGCGAACTGCTGGATCGCCACGCGCATGGTGTTGCCGCAGTCATTGTTGAGCCGCTGGTGCAGTGTGCTGGCGGCATGCGCATGTATCACCCCGCATACCTGCGCGGTTTGCGCCAGCTTTGCGACGAATTTGGCGTGCACCTGATTGCCGACGAGATTGCCGTCGGCTTTGGCCGCACCGGCACCTTGTTTGCCTGCGAGCAGGCCGCCATCAGCCCGGATTTCCTCTGCCTTTCCAAAGGGCTTACCGGCGGAACCTTGCCTTTGTCAGCCGTGCTGACGACCTCGGAGGTCTACTCCGCGTTCTATGCCGAATACGCACGCGGCAATGCATTCCTGCATTCACACAGCTACACCGGCAATCCCATTGCGTGCAGGGCGGCATGGGAGACACTGGCGATCTTCAATGACGAACCCGTGCTCGAACGCAATCGCGCGCTTTCCGCGCACCTTGCCAACCGACTGGCTCCCTTGATTGACCATCCGCATGTTGCGGACGTGCGCGAGAGCGGAATGATCGCGGCAATCGAGATGGTCCGCGACAAGGCCACGCGAGCTGCGTATCCCAGCGACGAACGCAGGGGATTGCGTGTCTATCTGCACGGCCTGCAACGCGGGGTGATCCTGCGTCCGCTGGGTAACGTCATCTACTTCATGCCGCCCTACTGCATCACGCCTGACGAAATCGACCTCATGGTCGAGGTTGCCATCGAGGGGATTGATCGCGCCTGTGCCTGACCCGCATTGATCCTGCGCGGTGCTGGCCATGAGTCGTTGTCGCTGCGCCACGCGATCAGGCTTGCCTTATCATCGAGCCATGCGTACTCCGCGAATCTGCGTTTTCGATCCACTGGCTCCCGGCATGGAGTTGAAGCTTCCCGCGCAGGCGGGCGAGCATCTCGTGCGCGTGCTGCGCCTGGAGCGTGGACAGCCGCTTGTCCTGTTCAACGGCGACGGTCGCGAGTATCAGGCGGAACTCATCCAGCTTGCCAAGCAGGCGGTGGTGGCAAGAATCATCTCCGAAGGCACTGCCGTGAATCGCGAGAGTCCGCTCGAGCTGACCCTGGCACAGGGCATCGCCCGCGGCGAAAAAATGGACATGATCCTGCAGAAGGCGACTGAACTTGGCGTTCGCCACATCGTTCCACTGATCACCTCGCGCACCGAAGTCAAACTCGATGTGGAACGCTCGGGCCGTCGCATGGCGCATTGGCGGGCAATCATTGCCGGAGCCTGCGAGCAATCCGGTCGCGCGCATTTGCCCAGCCTTGCCGAACCCCTGCGCCTGCCCGAGTGGGCTGCACAACTGGACGATTCAACCGGATTGCGCCTGGCCCTGGATCCTGACGGCAGGTTCTCGCCTCGGGATCTGCCCGCCCTGTCTGCCGCCGTTTTGGTTGTCGGCCCGGAAGGCGGGTTGTCCGATCAGGACATGAGCCAGCTTGGGCAGTCGGGTTTCCAGGGATTGCGCCTGGGCCCGCGGATCCTGCGAACCGAAACGGCCGGGCTTGCCGCCATTGCCGCCATGCAGGTGATGCATGGCGACTTCGGTTGAGCCAGGCGCGTGCGCGGCAGAAACCCGGCTCAGGCGGCCAGCACTTCCGCGATCAGCCTCTCGATGGTCCCGAGATCGGGTATGACCGCATGGTCATCGCGAACCAACACTTCGGATTGCACGCCCGGCCCAAGTTCGGACTCGTCTCCAGTGGTGATCAGCAACTCCGGCGTGATCGTCGTGAGGCGCGGGAAGCCCTGGGCCAGCATGGCGATGAAGGGCAACTTGGCAGTGCCTCCCAGGGCCTTGAGCACGGTGACGCGGGCATTGCGTGAATCTTCTTCGCTGGCATGGCCGGCCAGCATGGGCAGCGAGAACAAGGGCAGGCGCCAGCCGCGCCAGCCCAGGCGACCGAGCAACCATGCCGGAGCGCCCTCGATTTTTTCCGGCGCGGTGTAGGTGATCACCTCGGCCACCGTCGCGTTCGGCAACAGCACGCGCCCTCCGGTTACCGGAATCATGACGCCTCGGATTTCGCGCGGCAGATCTGACATCACCCGTTCCTCAGTTTCGTGCAGCCATTTTCAGGTCACCCATGACCTTGCCGGCCAGCGCCTTGGGCGAGCCGGCAAAGGTGACCACTCCGGTTTCGATCACGCCATCCACCATCGAGCTGATCACGCAGGTATCCGGATCCTGGACATAGACGCGACCACCGATTCCTGCCAGATAGACACTGCCTTCCGCAGCGTCTTCGGCCATTCCGGAGAACACGATGACGCCCGCGTTGGCTCCAAAGGCATCCGCAACATCGTTGAGCACCTGGTCGATGGACGGCCTGTTGCCCTGGGTGTTGTCTGGCAGCAGTTCGAGAAGGATCACGCCCTGCTTGTTGACCCGCAGTCGATGGGTGGTGGGGACAATGACGATGTCGCCATGCGCCACCCGCTCGCCATGTGTCGGCGTGCGCACAGTCAGCTGGATGGCACGAGCCAGCTGCTGCGCCATGATGTCCACGAACTCCGGCCCCATGTGCTGGGCAAGCAGGAACAGGGCCGGGCAATCCTTCGGCAACTCGGCAAGAAATTCACGCACCGCCTCCGGACCACCGATGGATGCGCCCATCACCCAGACATTGCTGACGACTTGTTGTTTGATGGCATCCGGATCCAGCCACACACCGGGCCCATTGTTGTCATGTGCCAACGTGGCGACGGTGGGCGCCATTGCTTCTTCGATAGGCACCAGCTCGAGCTCCACCAGCGGTGTTTGCGGAACCGGCGCTTGTGATTCGGGAGCAAGGAAGTCCGACGCGCTGATCGTTTCTATTCCGAACTCTGCGGGCTGCGCAGTTGGGGAAGCGGCATTCGGCGTGGATTCGCCGTCGTCGATTTCTTCAAGCGACCACGAGAATGCCGAGCCGATCTCTGCTGCAGGCACGGCTGCAACCGGTTCATCCGAATCGGCTTCCTCGCTCGACGGCGGCGTATCGGCAAAATCCAGATCCAGCAACTCCAACTCGATGACACCGGCGCCGTCGGCTGCCATATCGGCGGCAGCCGCCTCTTGCACGGGGTCGGAAACTGCCGGGGCCGGACTGGCCGGTTCCGTGTCGAAGCTGAAATCCAGCAAGGGACCGTCCTCTGCACCGTCGTCGGCGAAATCATCCAGATCGCCAAAGCCGATTCCGCCATCCACCGCCGCTGCAGCTTCCGGCTCGGCCTCGGTTCCGCTTTCGATTTCAATTTCGACTTCGGTTTCGGTCTCGACTTCGCCGACAACGATTGCTTCAAAGGCCAGCGTGGACAGGTCGTCAAATTCAGCAGCCGACACTTCGACGGCGGTCGGTACATTGACGGCATCCGGTACATCGATGGCATCCGGTTCATCGTCGAATGCGGACAGATCGAGCACCGGCATGGGCACCGTGGCAAACATCGTGTCGATATCGACTTTGGCGGAGTCATTGGCGGGCGCGGAATCCGGCGCCGGCTCGGGTTCGACTTCCTGCAGCAGGCTGACGATATCCGAGAAATCGTCCGCGACGTCGGGCGCCGCAGACTTCAATTCAATGGCGGGTTCGGGCATGGACTCCGGGACGGCCTGCGCAACCGCGGGCGCGGGTGGTTCATCGAATGCCTCATTCGATGCGACGACATCCACTGCAACCGCGATCGCGGATGCAACGACCCGCTGTGGCACTGCTTCGGCGCCTTCCGGCCGCGGAGGATCGGCGTTTTCCGCGCCGGTGATCTTGGCAACCAGATGGCGCGCCCAACGGGCCTGCTCCCAACCTGAGAGCTGGCTGGATACCTGCGCTTCGTTGAAGATGACGTTGTAACGATCATCGTCGAGCAACGCATAGACGTCGTCGAGGTGGGATTCGACATCCGGATCCAGATTGACCACCACCACTCGGGCACCGGAACGCTCCAGCGCATCCCGATCCAGATCGGATGCCGCCGCTTCATAGACGATCGGGGTTCCGATATGCATCAACGCATCACGGAGATGCCGTCCGGTCTCTCCTGTCTGCGAAAGCAATGCAATTGAAATCGACTCATGCATCGGAACGGCTGGTCCTCAAGGTTTCCTGAACCTGGCGCAGCAGGTCGGCTTCCTGATACGGCTTGCCCAGGTAGCGCTCAACGCCGATTTCCAGTGCGCGCTGGCGATGCTTCTCGCCGGTACGCGAGGTGACCATGATGATTGGCACACCCTTCAGCCTCGAATCGTTGCGCATGTAGGTGGCGAGTTCGTATCCGTCCATGCGCGGCATCTCGATGTCGAGCAGCATCAGGTCGGGGATGCTGTCCTGCAACTTTTCGACTGCATCCAGGCCATCCTTCGCCGTCACCACATCCATGTCCGCGCGCTCCAGCACGCGGGTGGTTACCTTGCGCATGGTGATGGAATCGTCCACGACCATGATCATGGTCTTGCGGCGCACTTCGGCCTGGACAGGCGCTGGTGTGATGGCTGCCGGCGCAGGTGCCTCGCCTGCGGCAACGCTGGCGCGCAGCGATGCGACGCGGCGGACCAGAGGAGCCAGGTCGAGAATCATGACCACGGAGCCGTCACCCATGATGGTGGCTCCGAAAATGCCGGGTACCGAACTGATCTGCGGCCCCACCGACTTGACCACGATTTCGCGCGATCCGACCACGCTGTCGATGCGCACGGCCGCACGCTGATCGCCGGTGCGGGTCATCAGCAGCGGCAACTGGGTCTCATCGACAATGCGTCCCTGCGCAACGCCGAGCAATTGGGACAACTCGTACATGGTGAAGTCTTCACCCGCATAGGTGTAGGTGGGTTCACCACTGCCTACGCGTTTGTTGTAGTCATCCAGCGCGATGCGCACCACGCCCTGCACCGACGACATCGGCACCGCATAGGTTGAATCGCCAAGCTTGACCAGGATCGCCTGGGTAACAGCAAGTGTGAATGGCAGTCGGATGGTGAACGTGGTTCCCGTGCCAGGCACCGAGTCGATGACCAGCGAACCACCCAGCTGCTTGATCTCGCTGTGCACGACGTCCATGCCGACACCACGACCCGAAAGCTGGGTCACTTTCTCTGCCGTGGAGAAGCCGGTTTCCAGCACGAACCCGTACAGGTCGCGATCCGACAACTTCGCTTCCGGACTGAGCAAGCCCAGGGCAATCGCCTTGCGCCGGATCGCATCACGATCCATGCCGGCGCCATCATCGCTGATGCGCAGCACCACTTCGGTCGACTCGCGCGAAACGCGAATGGTGACCGTGCCATCCAGTGGCTTGTTGGCCGCCAGGCGCTCCTGTGGCGTCTCGATGCCATGCGCGAGTGCGTTGCGCAGCATGTGCTCGAACGGCGCCTTCATGCGCTCAAGCAGGTTGCGATCCATTTCACCCTGCGCACCTTCAACCTTGAGTTGGGCGCGCTTGCCGAGTTCCTGGGCCGCCTGGCGCAGTGTCCGGCGCAATGAGGGCACCATCGAATCGAACGGCACCATGCGCGTGCGCATGAGACCTTCCTGCAGGTCCGAACTGACGCGCGACTGCTGCAAGAGCAGGGTTTCGGATTGGCGCGTCAGGTCATCAAGCAGGCCTTGAATCGACACAAGGTCGGAAACCGATTCGCCCAGCGCACGCGAGTACTGCTGAAGCTGCGAGAAACGGTCCAGCTCGAGCGGATCGAATACGGTATCCGCACCCTCGTGATGTTCACGCTGATAGCGCGCAATGATCTGCGCTTCGGTTTCGATTTCCAGCTTGCGCAACTGTTCGCGCAGACGACTGACGGTCTGCTCGAACTCGATCAGGTTGAAGCGGAAGGTTGAAATCTGCTGTTCAAGGCGGGAACGATAAATCGAAACCTCACCTGCATAGTTGACCAGCGAATCGAGAAGTTCTGAGCGCACGCGGATCATTTCCTGCGGCGCACGCGGCTCTTCTTCGATCTCGCTGGTGGTGATTGTGCGAGGAGCCGGTGCCCGCACCGGCTCGGCAATCGGGGTGGCTTCCGCTTCGAGGTCGGCAACGGGCTCGGCAGCGGCGGCCTGCGCGGGAATTTCTTCGCCGGTAGCGAGGGCGGAAAGGCGCGCAATCATCGCCTCAGGCAGGGCGATCGCTTCGCGCCGTGCGATGCGCTGAACCAGTCCGTGCAAACTGTCGTAGCTGCGCTCGAGTGCTTCCACCGACGCAAAGTCCATGCTGCGATGCCCGTCATAGGTGGCATCAAGCAGGGACTCCATGGCATGGGTCAGGTCACCGATCGGCCCGATGCCGGCCATGCGCGCACCACCCTTGAGGGTATGCAGGTCGCGTTGCAGGGTTGCAACCAATTCGCGATCCTGTGGCGCCTCGCGCAGCTTGGCCATGACCGAATCGGAATGGTCAAGGATGTCGTTGCCTTCCTGCACGAAGATGTCGAGCAGGTCCTGATCCATCTCCGGCAGATCAAGCGGACCTTCGGGTTGCACATCCATCGGCACCGTGAAGGCTGCGCGCACTGGCTGGCGGACTTCAGGCAACGGCTCGGCCTGGACCATCGCCGGTTCGTCGAGAATCGGCTGATCATGCAGCCCTGCTGCCTCGATTTCTTCCAGCAGATCCGCGCCGAGTGCTTCATCCAGCGACAGATCGGCTTCGACCGGCAACTCCTCCGCCTCATCTTCTGCGAACTGCACTGCCTCGCCAGCGGTCGCTTGCAAGGTGTCGGCCTGATCTTCGATCTCAAGCGCGTCGATCTCGATTTCGTCGAGTTCGCCGGTGAAATCGAACTCCACTGCTTCAGTCTTGAGCGGCTCCTGCGCGGGTGTCTCGAATACGGATGTCAATGCGCTTGCCGCGTCCTCGAGATCATCCAGATCGAGCGCGTTCGTCACCTCCGCGCTTGCAGGCTCATGCGCAGCGAGCGAGTCGATATTCCACTCCAGCGACGTTTCCACTTCTGCAGGGGTGATCTCTTCGTTTTCGGCCAGCGCTTCAATCGGGCTTGCAGCCCACTCGGCAGGCGGGGCTTCCCCTTCCTGCGCCACTGTCGCGGGTGCGCTTTCAGCTTCGACGTCTTCTGCGCCGTACTCGTGGAACACGTCAAGTGCATGTTCCGGTTCATGCAGGGAATCGCGAAGTGCGCAAACCCGCACGGTGATGGCATCGGTTGCCGGCAGCGACTGCGCGCCGCTGTCCAGGCGCCTCATCGTTTCGCGCACGATTTCCGCGGTTTCCGAAAGAACGGAGATGCCATCTGCATCGACCGTCGATGAACCGGCACGCATGCGCTTGAGGTAGGTTTCCAACGGCCCGAGCAAGGCCGCCAGTTCGCGCATCTCGACCATCGAAATGGCGCCGCTCAAGGTATGTGCTGCGCGAAGCAAGGGCTCCGACACGGGCATCGCGGAACTTCTGGCCTGGTCCAGGAAATCTTCGAAAACGCCGAGGTGCATTTCGGTTTCGCTCTTGAGGATGTCGAACAGGACGGGATCAAGATTCGGCAGCGGCCCGGCGACAATTTCTCCCGTGTCCGTCGACTCAAGCTCAACAGCCGCAGGCAATTCGACTTCCCTGCTGATTGGGGCGGTGGGAGTGACCGGCGCAACGTAGGGTACGCGACGCTTCACAACGCGGCTGACAAGCTTCCGCACCATGGAAACCTGCGCAGCCTGTGGCTGCGGCACGTTGACCAACTCGCCTTCTGCGAGGCGGTCGGCAGTCTCCATGATTGGACCGATGCTGGCGTCGACGGAGCCTTCGCCACGCAATGCCGATAGCTGGCTGGGCAATGCACCGATGGCCTGGTCTACAAGGGCGATGGCTTGCGCGCTGGGACCTATCGAGCGGTCGAGCACGCGATTGAGCATGTTCTCGACCTTCCAGCTGAATTCGCCAAGCGCCAGCGCGCCCACCAGCCGACCCGAACCCTTGAGCGTGTGGAAGGAGCGCCGGATCGGCTTGACCAGTTCAAGATCCTGGCTGTTGGCCCGCCACAGCGGAAATTGCGCACGCAGGTTGTCGATTTCTTCCTGGACTTCCTCGATGAAGACATCGCGGATTTCGTCATCGATTTCGTTGGAAGCCGTGTTCTGGAAGCTGCCATCGCTTGCGGATTCAGCGGGAACTTCGACTTCTTCCTCGATGGTTTCCTCGATCTCGATCCAGCGATTGCCGTCTTCGTCGACGATGAAGGCGTCAGCATCGACCTGTTCGCTTTCACGGCTGAGGTCGTCGTCGGTTTCGGCCAGTCGCAAGCCATCCAGATTCTGCGCGGCAACGCCTTCGACATTGGTGGACCCGACAATCAATCCGCGCAGGTCGCTGCCTGGCGCCACTTCGACAATGCTGTCCAGTTCAACAGGAGCATCAACGGGCACAGCCGGTGGCGCTGTTTCATCATCAATCGTGAGCTCGAGATTGCTCAAGTCCAGTTCGCTGGAAGCGCTCTCGTCATCGCCGCGCGAGGCATGGCGCTGCTCAATGGGCAGGTGCTCGCCCCAGGCGGGAAATTCGGTCTCGCCCTCGCTTTCATCTTCCGCAATCGGCTTGATCTCGATCGTCGAGCCGTAGTCCGTGGTGGCGGCGGGAGCCACCTGGTAGGCGAGCGCGGCAGCGGCCGCGATTGCATCTTCGGGGCTTGGCGCAGCAGCCGGCGCAACAGGTGCCGACTCCTCGGGGCGCTCGGCTTGCGGGATTGGCCAATAGCCGAGTGCTTCCAGGCTTCCACGGGTGACGTCGAGGATCTTTTCACGTCCGCCGCGTTGCTCGCGGGTTGCTTCGAGGTAGTACTCGATGGACGCCAGCGCATCGGCCAGGCTGTCCATTTGTTCGGCGGTGGGCACGCGACGATGCCGCAGCAGCTCCACTTCAATGAAGCGCACGATGCCGTTCATCAGCTCTGCGGCCACGCCGAGATCGAGCATGCGCAACGCACCGGAGATTTCCTCCAGCAGGCGCGGAATCTGCTCTACCCGTTCGTGGTCCCAGGGCGATTCGATGAAGGCGATGACATCATGCTTTGCCTGCTGGATGTTGATCGCCGCCTCGTGCATCAAAGCATCGAGAATCTTGCGCACCTCTGCCTTGGGCAACTGCAAGGCATCGTCATCCGCCTCGCCTGCCGTATCGCCGAGACGTTCGATGTGGTCATCCAGGGACGCTTCCACATAGAGCAAGGCGCCGGCGATATCCAGCAAGGTGCCTTCGTCCGCGTCGCGCCTGCCGCTGGCCACTTCCTCGATGGCGCTGCGCTGCTCGGTCACTACACGGCGCGGAACCCCAAGACCCAACATGCCGAGGGTGTCGCGCACCCGGTCCAGCAATTCAACCTGGGCCAGCAGGTCCGCGGGATCACGGTGCTGAGCGCGCAGGTAGATGTCGAGCGATTCCTTTACCCGCATCAGGTCTTCGCGGATCGCGATCGACACCGTATCCAGCAGAGTCCGGTTGTGACCGCTGAGCGAGCTCTTCGCGTGGGCAACTTCCTGGTCCGACGGCAGCAGGCTGTCGAGTTCGTAGGTGCTGCGGATCTCGGCAACCCGCGGGCTGCTCGCCCTGGAATTGGCAATGTAATAAAGCAGGCCCTTCAGCAGTTCGTCGGTCGAGCCGGCCTGCATGCCCTGCTCACCGTGTTCGGCAAAGCGCCGGATCTCGCGATCCACTCCGCCGAACAGCAATTTGATCGATGCACCCGTCTCCAGCGCGCCTTCACCGATCGCATCGGCAAGCCCACCGGCAACCCAGAACAAGCGTCTGGATTCGACCCCGGAGGCGACCGTTGCGCGCAGCCTGTCCAGCACATCGCGCATGCGTTGCGGATTTGCCGAATCGGCGGGACTCTTGAACCACTTCAGCAAGGCGGCTTGGAAGGCCAGGCGCAGGCGCAGCGCGCGTGAACGCAGTTCCTTGATCGAAATCGTTTCGCCGACGCCGTTTGCGGATTCCGGAAGCGGTCGATCCAGATCCGGGGCAAACAGCGCCGAATCACTCAACAGCTTTTCGCCACGGCTGGCGCGAAGATCATTGAGCAAGGGCAACAGGACGATGGGAATGTCCTTGTGCCCGGTTTGCACGCGCTCCAGGTAGTCCGGCAACTGCACCATACCGCGCATGAGCGCCGAGTAGCCCTCATCCCGCTGCGAGACGCTGCCATTGAGCAGGGCTTCGGCGAGACGCTCCATCTCCTCGACCACCATCGCCGCACCGTACAGCTCCACCATGCGCAGCGTGCCCTGGGCCTGGTGCAGATAGGTTGCACAGAAGCGCATCAAGCTGCTGTCGGCGGGGTCCTCGACAAAGGCTTCCAGCGCCTGTCGGGCCTGCTTCAGGGTGTCATCAAGCTCGCCCTTGACCCAGCTGAGGGTGGTGAAATCGTCGTGCAGTTTCATGGTCTTCGTTCACCCTGGCAAAACCCGCCATCCATCAACCTAACCCAATGCGTGACCGCGAAAAACAACGCTGCGCACAATCCCGGAAACAGGAAACGACCGGGCCGATTGTGCGTCCGGATTGCTGCGCGAATCGCGACTCGCGGGCATTCCGTCGTTCAACGAAGGGATCTGAGCGGCTGCGCCGACAACAGGCTATGGATGTGGGGTTCTCCTTGATCTGGAAAGTGATGGATCCCGGAATCAACCAGGCAGCTTGAAGTCGGCCACCGAGCGGCGCAGGTCACCAGCCAGGTGGGCGAGGTTTCCGATTGACTCCGCCGTCTGGCTCGCACCCACCGAGGTCTGCGTCGTGATTTCCTGAATCACGTTCATGGTGGCTGAAATGTTGGTTGCAGCAGCGGACTGCTGGCTTGCCGCGGCCGAAATGTTCTGGATGAGGTCGGCAAGGTCATGCGAAACCTTTTCGATCTCGCCCAGCGCAAGGCCGGCGTCCTCGGCCAGGCGGGCACCCGCCACCACTTCGGCGGTGGTCTGTTCCATCGAGCTGACCGCTTCGTTGGTATCGGACTGAATCGTCTGCACCAGCGTTTCAATTCGCTTGGTGGCGTTCGATGCGCGCTCGGCGAGTCGTTGGACTTCGTCGGCAACCACCGCGAATCCACGACCGGCTTCACCGGCGGAGGCCGCCTGGATGGCGGCGTTCAGCGCCAGAATGTTGGTCTGCTCGGCAATGTCGTTGATCAGTTCGACGATGGATCCGATTTCCTGCGAGGACTCGCCGAGGCGCTTGATTCGCTTCGAGGTTTCCTGGATCTGGTCGCGAATCGAGTCCATGCCCTGGATGGTCTGGCGCACGATGGCGGCGCCCTTGGCGGCGATTTGCACCGAGCGCTGCGCCACCTCGGCGCTTTCCGTGGAGTTCTTCGACACCTCGTCGATGGACACCGCGATTTCGTTGATGGCCGCGGAAGCCGAGGTGATCTGCTGCGCCTGGTGTTCGGCAGCTTCGGCCAGGTGCATCGCGGTTGCCTGGGTTTCCTGGGCTGCCGCAGACACCTGCACGGCGGTCTCGTTGATGGTGGTAACCAGCGATCGCAGCGCCTCGACCGCGAAGTTGATCGAGTCCGCGATGGCGCCGGTGATGTCCTCGGTAACCGTTGCCTTTACGGTCAAGTCACCTTCAGCCAGCGAGCCCATCTCATCGAGCAGGCGCAGAATGGCTTCCTGGTTGCGCTGGTTCAGTTCCGCGGACATCTGGTAGCGATGTTGCTGGTCTCGAACCAGGATGATTCCGAGCAGGATGACCAGGATGATGGCGGCAAGGGCCGCGATGCCACCCCACAAGGGGTTGGGGAACAAGCGCTTCTCCGGCAGCTCACCAAGGCGGCTGGCTACATTGCGCGCCTTGAGCAACACGCTTTGGCTGTCGGTGAAGATCTCGTCGGATGCCAGCTTGATTTCACGCAGCGAGCTCGAGGCACCAATGATCTTCTGCACGGTTTCGCCCAGCCCGGTCCATTGCTCGGACACGTCGGCAAGAATGTCGCGCGCACTCGCCTGGTCGATGGATTTGATGTTCATCGACGGAGCACCTTCGATCAGGCCGTTCAAGACCGCCTGGTAGAGGGCAGCGTCACGCGAAAATCCGTCAGCGGCCGATTGTGCATTCTCGCCGCCCTGCACGATTTCCTGAACGCGGCGGATCATGCGGTCGGCGAGAAGCATTTGGCGCGTTGCGATATAGACCTGGCCCGCGCTGCCGTTGCGTTCGGTGAGGATGTTGACCACCTCGTTCATGCGCGAGTTGAGGACCGGCATCTTCGAGGTGAAATCGTTGGCGGTGGTCGCCGTATCGAGCACCTGGCTCTTGCCGTTGAGGATCTTGGTGGCATTGGTCAAGACCGGCTGCCAGGCCGTGTTGAGTTCGGCAAGCTCCTTGGACACGCCGGCTTCGGATGCATACGAGGGCATGCCCTTGTAGTCACCGGTCTTGGCGCCCTTGAGCAGGAAGCCGATGAAGGAGTCGATGGCGTTGTTGCGGTCGGCCAGCTCTCCGAACGCAAGCTCGTTGCCTCCCGCCGCGTTGGCTGCGAATGTCGCCAAAGCCTGCGAGGACACCTGGATTTCTGTCGTCAGGGCGCTGGCTTGTCGGTCGTGGTTGCTCTTGATGTTCAGATAAATGAAGTCAGCGGCCGCGAACGCGATTGCCAGGACCAGCAACACGATCAAGATGGTGTTGAGACTGCCTGACCGCTCGGAACCCGAGAGTGCGCTGGAAGTAGTGCTCATGGAATTACCTCACCCCTAATGTTTCACGATTCCGACCCTGGCCCGCCAGGCTGTCGGAGTACTGTTATGCCGATGCCTGCTGGAAATCCGTTGTGCGCACCAACGCGGCCATGCTGAACAATCCCCAGAAAATTCCGCCGAGCTGGACCTTTTCACCCACGAAACGCCCGTAACGCTCGTCTTCCTCGCCGATGGCAACGGAACGCTGCTCATCGGAAAAACTTCGCTGCCCCATCACTTCGTCGACCAGAAGGCCAACGCTGCCGCCATGCTGGCGAACCAGCAACACGCGCGTGGATTCGGTCATCAGCGTGCGCACACCCTCCAGGTAGTGGCGCAGGTCAACCAGCGCCACCAGATTGCCGCGCACGTTGGCAACGCCCAGCATCCAGCCTTGGGTGCCGGGAACCACGGTCAGGGATGGGAAGGTCAGGATTTCGTTGACTTCCGAAATGCTGCTGGCCAGGTGATGGTCGCCGATGCGGAAGGCGATGCCGCGCCAGAGTCCGGGAGCCTCGATCTGTTCGGGCATGCCGGCAACGTGCGAAAGGCTGCGGCGCTCGTAGTCGGCAAGCGTTTCAAAAGGACCGAAGGGCAGTTGTTCGGGGCTGGTCGACATGGTTTTCAGTTCAGCCTGGCAGCAGCGTATCAATTCGTTGCAGCAGCGCCTTTGCGTCCACCGGCTTGGTCAGGAAATCCTTGGCGCCCTGGCGCATGCCCCAGACGCGGTCGGTTTCCATGCTCTTGGTGGTGACGATAAGGATCGGTATGTGCCCGGTCTGGCTATCCCGACTCAGGTCACGGGTCGCCTGGAAGCCGTTCATGCCCGGCATGATCACGTCCATGATCACCAGATCCGGCAACTCGCGCTTGACGCCGCTGATGCCCTCCTCGGCATTTACCGCGCTGCTGACACGGTGCCCCGCCTTTTCGAGCAACGTGGTGAACACGCGCACGTCCGTCGGCGAGTCATCGATTATGAAAATGTGTGCCATCGCCTTGCCCCTGTGAGTCGAATGGCCACGCCAACGGAATTACTTCCAGTCCACATGGCGCCGTATCGCGCCGAGCAGTTCCTCGCGCGTGAACGGTTTGGTCAAATATTGTTCGGATCCGACAATTCGCCCACGCGCCTTGTCGAACAATCCATCCTTCGAAGACAGCATGATCACCGGGGTGGATCTGAAAACCTGGTTGTTCTTGATCAACGCACAGGTCTGATAGCCGTCCAGCCGGGGCATCATGATGTCCACGAAAATGATCTGCGGCTGCTGGTCGGAAATCTTGGCCAGCGCCTCGAAACCGTCCGTTGCCGTAACGACTTCGCAGCCTTCCTTGCGCAGCAGGGTCTCCGCCGTTCGGCGGATGGTCTTCGAATCGTCGATGACCATGACTTTGAGGCCGCTCAGGCTGCCTTGCTTGGTCTCATCCACCTGAATTGGACCCCCACCGCTGAATGCTGAATGTTCTGGCACGCAAGATCCGTGCCTACCTTGACCATGTGCGGAAGCTCCACGGGACTTCGATGCGAACGTCGGAAGTTTCAGGGGCCAACGCGCAGTACTGCGCCAACAACGCGTCCATGCTTCTTAACCAACTCTTAGCTAATTTGTCAAGTTTGACAGCTAAGTGCTCAGAAAATCTTGGGAAGCAGGCCGCGTTTTTGCCCCCGATTGAATCGTCGCCAGCGTTGCCAAGTGTAATATAGCCGGCAATGCGCGTGGCGGTCGCCTGCGCGTCCCCGCGCTTGCCGGAGAACCCGCATGGTACGCAGCCTGGCCGTCCTGATGGACGCCATCGAATCCATCAAGGTTGCCAAGGACACCAGCTTCGCCTTGCTGCTCGAAGCCGAGCGGCGCGGCTATCGAATCCATTACCTGACCCAGGGCGGCCTCGCCATCCGCGATGGTACGCCGTGGGCGCGACTGGCGCCGCTTTCGGTGCGGGATGATGCCAAGGACTGGTTCACGCTCGGCGAGGCGACCTGGACCGACTTGCGCGGATTGGACGTGATCCTTGCCCGCAAGGACCCACCGGTCGACGCCCAATTCATTTATGACACCCAGGTGTTGCAGCTTGCCCATGATGGCGGCGCGCTGGTGGTGAACAATCCGCAGGGTCTGCGCGATGCCAATGAAAAGCTGTTTGCCCAACACTTCCCGCAGTGCTGCGCACCGACCGTGGTCGCACGCAGCGCAACCGAATTGAAGGGTTTTGCCGAGCAGCATGGCCGGATCGTGCTCAAGCCGCTGGATGGCATGGGCGGGCAAGGCATCTTTTCGTCCGCCCATGGCGATCCGAACCTCAATGTGATCATCGAAACGCTGACCGCGAACGGCACACGCTTTGCCATGGCGCAGAAGTTCATTCCGGAGATCAGTGCCGGGGACAAGCGCATCCTGATGATCGATGGCGAACCGGTTCCTTATGCGCTGGCGCGGATTCCACAAGGCAGCGACTTCCGTGGCAACCTTGCCGCCGGTGGCCGGGGTGTTGGCGTGCCCTTGTCCGAACGCGACCGCTGGATTGCCGCCCAGGTGGGCCCCGAACTGAAACGCCGCGGCATGCTGTTCGTGGGCCTGGACGTGATCGGCGATTGGCTGACCGAGGTCAACGTCACCTCGCCCACTTGCCTGCGTGAACTGGATGCGCAATTCGGCTTGAATATCGCCGCCACCCTGTTTGACGTCATTGAATCCCGACTGTCGTGAGCGCTTCCGCTTCCAGCCACTCTGCCGACCGCTTCGGCGTCACCTTCCTGTTTTCCGTGGTGGCCCATGCGGTGCTCGCGCTTGGCATCACCTTCAGCATTGAAAAAGCGGCGCCATCACTGCCCGCGCTAGACGTGATCCTGCTGCAGGCCGCCAGCGGCAAGGCGCCCGACAAGGCCGATTTCCTCGCCCAGGCCAACAACAGTGGTGGCGGCGAGTCGGAGCAAGCCAAGCGGCCGACCGATTCGCTGACCAGCAATGTACCGAAGCCCATCCCCGGCATTGCGCCACGCCCCACCGAAAACGGCGCGCCGCGCCCCTCGCCACCCACGCAGACCGAATTGCTGACCACGCGACAAGCCGAACGCAGCGTCGATTCCGCCCCGCAGACGCCCGACACACCGGACCTGCGCGCACCCAGCGAGCGCGAAATCATCGAGCGCAAGCTGGAGATGGCACGCCTTGCGCAGGAAATCCAGCGCGAATCCGAGCAGTACGCCAAGCGTCCCAAGCGCAAGTACATTTCCGCCAACACCAAGGAATACGCCTTCGCCAGCTACATGGCGGCCTGGGTTGCGCGCATCGAGCGCATCGGCAATCTCAACTACCCCGATGAGGCGCGCCGGCGTGAGCTTCACGGCCAGTTGGTCTTGACCGTTGGCCTCAACAAGGACGGCAGCGTCAAGAGCATCGACATCATCCAGCCCAGCGGGCACAAGGTACTGGACGATGCCGCCATCCGCATCGTGAATCTCGCCGCCCCGTTCAATCCGCTGCCGAGGAATTCCGAGGCCGTCGACGAACTGTTCATTACCCGCACCTGGCAGTTCCTCGAGGGCAATGTCTTGCGCAACCGCTGACATCCCCGGCGACGCATACCGCCGTACAATGGGCCCATGCACGAGCCCTCATCCCTGTCCAACCAGTTCCTGATTGCCATGCCCAGCCTGCGCGACCCGAATTTCGCCCGCAGTGTGGCCCTGGTTTGCCAGCATGGCGACGACGGTGCGATGGGCATCATGATCAACCGGCTATCGGATTACCGGCTCGGCGATGTCCTGACGCAAATGAATGTGCGCTCGGAACTGGCCCAGGTGCTGGATGCGCCGGTGCTGATCGGCGGCCCGGTGCAGCCGGAACGCGGGTTTGTCCTGCACACGCCGCACGGTGGCTGGGATTCCTCGTTCCGCATCTCCGACCAGATCAGCGTGACCACCTCGCGCGACATTCTCGAAGCCATTGCCAGCGGCAATGGTCCGTCCCACGCCATTGTCGCCCTGGGTTATTCGGGTTGGAGTCCTGGCCAGATCGAGCATGAATTGCGCGAAAATTCATGGCTCACCGCACCGGCCGACAATGCCATCGTGTTCAGCACGCCACTGGATGAACGCTGGCAGGCTTCCGCGGCATTGGTGGGCGTCAACCTGACGCAGATTTCACCCTATGCCGGCCACGCCTGAGGCATGAGCGCAACGCAGCCTGCCGGCTATGTCCTCGCATTCGATCTCGGCACGCGAACCATTGGCGTTGCCATCGGCCATCGCGAAACCGGCATGGCACGCGCCTTGACCACCCTCACCGCCCGTGCCGGTCATCCGGATTGGCCCTCGCTCGACAGCTTGGTCAAGGAATGGCAACCGGCGGCATTCGTGGTGGGGCTGCCACTGACCCGTGACGGTGGCGAACAGGAAATGACCCGAATTGCCCGCGATTTTTCCGCCAGGCTGGGCACCCGCCACGCCCGTCCGGTGCATCTGGTTGACGAACGCCATACCTCGAAGGAGGCGGCGCGCCGATTCGCGAACCAGCGCGCGCAAGGTGCGGCAAAACGCAAGCACGGTACCGAGGTGGATGCGCTGGCCGCGCAAATCATCCTGGAAACCTGGTTTTCCCTTCCCGACGACGAGGCGGACACGCCATGAGCCATGTGCAAATCGACGCCGATGGCCGCTTGCGCCACCTGATCACCTTGGAGGGCCTTGAGCGCTCGCACATCTCCGGCATGCTTGATCGAGCAGTCGAACTGCGCGAGGCCTTCAGCGCCACAGGAAGCAGGCCGCAACTGCTCGCCGCACGAACCATGGTCAACCTGTTTTTCGAGCCATCAACCCGCACCCGTTCCAGCTTCGAGCTGGCAGCGCGACGACTGGGTGCGAACGTGCTCAACTTCGACATATCCGGTTCCTCGACCAGCAAGGGCGAGTCCCTGGAAGACACGCTGGCCACGCTGGAAGCCATGCAGGCCGATGCCTTCATCGTCCGCCACAAGGAAAACGGCACCCCGGAGCGACTGGCCCGCCATGCGCAGCGCGCAGCCATCCTCAATGCAGGAGATGGCAATAACGCGCATCCAACCCAGGGCCTGCTGGACGCCTTGACCATCCGCGACCGTCATCCCGACCTGGCCTCACTGAAAGTGGTGATCTGCGGTGACATTCGCCACTCGCGTGTGGCGCGCTCCGACGTGCATGTGTTCAAGTCCCTGGGCGTGGCCGATGTGCGCCTGTGTGGACCAGCGGCATTGATGCCGGATGCCTCCGAACTTCAGGCTTGCCCCCGCTTCGACAGCTTCGACGAAGCCATTGAAGGTTGCGATGCCATCATCATGCTGCGCCTGCAAAAGGAACGCATGGTTGCGGGGCTGGCTGGCAGCGAGTCCGAGTACTTCCAGCGCTTTGGCCTGAACGCCGCGCGATTGCGGCGGGCAAACAGCGAGGCCATGGTCCTGCACCCGGGGCCCATGAACCGGGGTGTGGAAATCGCGCCCGAGGTGGCCGATGGTCCGCAATCTTGCGTGCTGCGTCAGGTAGCCAATGGCATTCCGGTGCGCATGGCGGTGCTGGCCACGCTGCTCGAAGGCTGATCGCACTCCACCAGCCAGCGCCGGCTCAGCCGCCATGCGGCCGAGTCATCGTCCAAATCGGCATGTAACGAGGATCGATTCCCGATTCCCGCGCCTCGTCAGGTTTCAATCAGCTCCACGCCATCCAGGCCCTGCGACAGGGTATGCGCATCACCGCCCTGGGCGAGCTTGATCTTCAGGCGCACCTCGTTGGCCGAGTCGGCATGGCGCAAGGCATCCTCGTAGGAGATCTCGCCCGCCTGGTAGAGCTCAAACAGGCTCTGATCGAATGTCTTCATGCCAAGGTTGGTGGATTCCTTCATCACATCCTTGAGCTTGTGGATGTCGCCTTGGCGGATGTAGTCCTGCACCAGCGGCGTACCCAGCAGCACCTCGATGGCAACCCGGCGAGCCTTGCCATCCGGGGTCGGAATCAGCTGCTGGGCGACCACGCCTTTCAAGTTCAGCGACAGGTCCATGAACAACTGTTCGCGCCGATCCTCGGCGAAGAAGTGGATGATGCGATCCATGGCCTGGTTGGCGTTGTTGGCGTGCAGGGTGCACAGGCAAAGATGGCCGGTTTCCGAGAAGTTGATCGCGTGTTCCATGGTTTCGCGGGTACGCACCTCGCCGATCATGATCACGTCGGGAGCCTGGCGCAGGGTGTTCTTCAGCGCGTTCTCCCAGGAATCGGTATCGATGCCCAGTTCGCGCTGGGTGATGATGCAGCCCTCGTGCTTGTGCACGTATTCGATCGGATCCTCGATGGTGATGATGTGTCCGGTCGAATTGAGGTTGCGGTACCCCAGCATCGCGGCCAGCGAGGTCGATTTGCCGGTACCGGTGGCACCGACGAAGATGATGATGCCGCGCTTGGTCATCGCCAGGGTCTTGATGATCGGCGGCAGGTTCAGCTCATCAACCGTCGGAATGCGGGTTTCGATGCGGCGCAGCACCATGCCGACGCAATTGCGCTGGTAGAAGCAGGAGACACGGAAGCGGCCGACACCGGTCACCGCAATCGCAAACTGGCATTCGTGGGTCTTCTCGAACTCCTCGCGCTGCGAGGGCGTCATCACGTTGAGCACCATGTCGCGCGCCTGCTGTGGCGTAAGCGCGTTCTGCGTGATGGGCGAGATGCGACCATGCACCTTCATCGACGGTGCTACGCCTGCGGTGATGAACAGGTCGGACGCCTTCTTGTGCACCATCAACTTGAGGAACGAGGTGAAATCGACGCTGCTCATGACCTTCTCCCAACGGCGGGTTAACCGGATCCTGCCGCATATTACACCGCGCGGCTCAGTCGGGATGCGATATGGCGCACGCCGCCCTGCAAGGGCTCAATCGCCGGCTGCGGCGCGGCAAGACGGTACGGCGGAGTTTCAGCCACCCCGGGCTTCGCGATCGATCAGCGAGGTCTGGCGAGTCTCCGGCATGAACAGGTACACCAGCAGGGAAACCGCGATGCAGGCCGTGACAAACCAGTAGTAGCCCTGCTCCAGCCCGCTGCTCTTGAACCAGAGCGCCACGTACTCGGCGGTGCCGCCAAACAGCGACACCGTCAGGGCATAGGGCAGGCCCACGCCGAGCGCGCGGATTTCCACTGGAAACAGCTCCGCCTTCACCACCGCGTTGATCGCCGTGTAGCCGGACACGATGAGCAGGGCCAGCATGATCAGGGCAAAGGCTTCGAAGGCGTCGGTGACCTCGCCCAGGTGATTGAGGATGGGCACGGTCAGCACACTGCCAAGCACGCCAAAGGCAATCAGGATCGGCCGGCGACCGATGCGGTCCGAGAGCGCTCCGACCATGGGTTGCAGGCACATGTAGAGGAACAAGGTTGCCGCCGACACGAGCGTGGCGGTGGCCTTGTCCATGCCGACGCTGTTGACCAGGAACTTGAGCATGTAGGTGGTGTAGGTATAGAACGCCACCGTTCCGCCCAGGGTGAGCCCAACCACGGTCAGGATGGCACGGGGATGGCGCAGCAATTCGCGCAGAGGACTGCTTGAAGCGGCGCGCCTTTGCCCGCGCTCGAACGATTCCGTCTCCGCCATGCTGCGGCGCAGGTACAAGGCTGTGAATGCACACAAGGCGCCGAGCACAAAGGGAATGCGCCAGCCCCAGGCTTCCAGTTGCGCAGGCGTCAGCACCCACTGTTGCAGGACGATCAGAACTGCCAACGCCAGCAACTGGCCCAGGATCAGGGTCACATACTGGAAACTCGACCAGAAGCCGCGATGCTCGCGGCTGGCCATTTCGCTGAGATAGGTTGCCGAGGTGCCGTACTCGCCGCCCACACTCAGACCTTGCAGCAGCCGCGCAAGCACCAGCAGGATCGGTGCAGCGACGCCAATCGTTGCGTATCCCGGAGTCAACGCAATCATCAGCGAACCCGCGCACATCAACGATACCGAAAGCACCAGCGCCGACTTGCGCCCATGCCGGTCCGCCCACAGTCCCATCAACCAGCCACCCAATGGCCGCATCAGGAATCCCACGGCAAACACGGCCGCCGCATTCAGCAGCTGCGCGGTGCGATCGCCTTGCGGAAAGAATGCCTTGGCGAAGTAGAGGGAAAATGCGGCGTAGACATACCAGTCATACCACTCGACCAGATTGCCCACGGATCCGCTGAATATGGAGCGCAGGCGCTGGCCTGGGGTCATGTTCGTCATGCGGATACGGATACGGTTTCGTTTGCGTCGGTCAGCAGCCGGGGTCAGCGCAAATCGCTCGCGATCACACGCGCCGCATTGTGTCCCGGCGCGCCAGTGACGCCGCCGCCCGGATGGGTACCGGCGCCGCACAGGTACAGTCCCGGCAGTGCTCCCCGGTAGCCGGCCTGGCCGAGCATGGGCCGGGCGCTGAACAACTGGTTGAGGCTGAGCGCGCCATGGAAGATGTCGCCGCCAATCAAGCCGAAGTTGCGCTCGAGGTCCAGCGGCGTCAGCGCCATACGACCAAGTACCGAGGCCTTGAAGCCGGGCGCGAAGCGGTCGACCGTGGCAATCATCAGGTCAGCCACTTCGTCGCGATGATCATCCCAGTTCCGACCTCCCGCCAGTGCCGGTGCGACGTGCTGGCAGAACAGGCTGGCCACATGCTGGCCAGACGGCGCCAGCGAATCATCCAGCGTGGAGGGAATCAGCATTTCGATGATCGGCTCGCGCGACCAGCCGAAATCCACGGCATCGCGGTAGGCGCGATCCATGTAGGCGATGCTCGGTGCCATGATGATGCCGGCGGTCAAATGATCCCCCGGCTCCGGCAGTGCGCTGAACCTCGGCAATTCCGCCAGCGCCACGTTCATGCGGAACGTGCCCGAACCGCAGCGCCAATTGGCCATGCGCTCGCGGGTTGCCGATGGCACCTGCGAAGGTGCGAGCAGGCGCTCGTACAGCAGCTTGGGATTCACGTTGGCGACGATGGCGCGCGCATGCAGCACGTCGCTGCGCTCGGTGACCACGCCGACGGCACGACCATTTTCGACGAGGATTTCGCGCACGCCACATTGGGTATCGATCTGCACGCCCGCCGCAATCGCCGCCTTGGCCATGGCCTGGCTGATCGCGCCCATGCCACCGATGGCGTGGCCCCAGGCGCCCTTGACGCCGTTCACCTCGCCAAAGACATGGTGAAGCAGCACATAGGCGCTACCCGGTGTGTGCGGGCTGGCGTAGTTGCCGACGATGCCATCAAAGCCAAACAGCGCCTTGACCGGCTCGCTCTCGAACCAGCGATCCAGATACTCGGCTGCGGAAATGCTGAACAGGTCCAGCAGCTCCTGGCGCAGCGTTGCATCGAGCTTGAGCAGGCGCTTGCCCAGCTTGCCGGCACGCACCAGCTCCGGGATCGTCTTCCACCAGCCGCCCTCAGTGATATTCGGCGGCGGCTCCAGCACCAGCGCACGCAACACATCGGCGATGGCATCCAGTCGCGCCTGATACTCGGGCAGGCGCTCGGCGTCTCGCGTCGAAAACTTGGCGACTTCCGCCTGGGTCACGCCTTCGCCTGCACGCAGGTAGCGACCATCCGGCAATGGCAGGAAATTGCCCAACTTGCGCTCGACGATGCGCAACCCATGCGCGTGCAAATCGAGGTCGCGGATCACTTTCGGTTGCAACAGGGAAACCGTGTAAGCCGCGACTGAATTGCGAAAGCCCGGATGAAACTCCTCCGTCACTGCCGCGCCACCCACCACGCCGCGTCGCTCCAGCACGCGCACCTTGAGTCCGGCCTTGGCCAGGTAAGTCGCACAGACCAGGCCGTTGTGGCCGGCACCGATGATGATTGCGTCGCAGGTTTTGTTCGGATTCGTCATTGGATTGTCGTGCCAAGGCTGAAGCTACTCGGTTGCCAAAATGCGCGAGGGCGCGGAACGCGCGATCAAGATCGCCAGCGCACCGGCAAGGCAGGCCGCCGCCACATAGTAGACCGGCGCGTACGCTTCGCCGGCTCGCAACCACAGGGTCACGGCGAGTGGCGTGAGCCCGCCGCAAATCGCATACGCGACATTGTAGGAAAAGGAAATTCCGGAGAATCGGATCGGAGCCGGAAACAGGTTCACCATCAGGCTTGGAATGGCCCCCGTCACGCCCACCAGCAGGCCACTGATGGCGAATGCCAGGGTGAAATGCCCGACGGCATGTTGCAGTGTCCAATAGAGGCCACCGGCCGCCAGCGCAAGCCCTGTCGACCCAACCAGCAATACGCGGGTGGTTCCGAAGCGATCAACGGCCATGCCGTAGATCACGCAACCGAGGGTCAGCGCCAAGGTCGCCAGCGTGCTTGCATTGGCTGCCTCGGCTGCGGAGATTGAATACTGGCTCTGCACCAGTGCCGGCGTCATCAGGATCACCACCACGATGCCGGCAGTCAGGGTCCAGGTGATCAACATGACCCGAACAACCGCCATGCGATGACCCTGGAGGACAACCTTGAGCGGCAATCCCTGCACGAGCTCGCGTCGCTTGCGCAGTTCCTCGAACACCGGCGTCTCGTGCAGGTAACGCCGCAGCCAGACCGCCAGCAAGCCAAACGCACCTCCGATCAAAAACGGTACGCGCCAGGCCCACGCCAAAACTTCATCGTGTTGCCAGAACGAATTCACGAAACTGGACATCGCCGATCCGAGCACGATTCCAAGAGTCAGCCCGGCCGTCAGCACGCCGATGGCAAATCCCGAACGACCGCTCGGCGCATGTTCGGCCACGAACACCCAGGCACCGGGCACCTCGCCACCCACCGCCGCACCCTGCAAGATGCGCAGCACCAGCAGCAGCAAGGGCGCAAGGATTCCCACGGTTGCATAAGTTGGCAACACGCCCATCAGCAAGGTGGGCACGGCCATCAGCAACACGCTCAGCATGAACATGCGTTTGCGTCCGATGCGGTCGCCGAAATGGGCCATGATGATTCCACCCAGCGGTCTTGCCAGATACCCGGCGGCGAAGATGCCGAAGGTCTGCAACTGACGCAGCCATTCCGGCATGTCCGGGGGAAAGAACAGCTGCGCAACGACCGAGGCGAAGAACACGAAGATGATGAAATCGTAGTACTCCAGCGCGCCACCCAGGGCGGCAAGCGTCAGGGTGCGCAGGTCGCGACGACTGAATCCAGGGCCAGCGGATTTGCTCATGGTTGCTTCGGGTCGGAAATGGGCGCGCGAGATATATCACTGAACGGGTGCTTGCGGCAGTCTTGCGCGGCACCCGCAAGCGGCTTCCGCGCATGCAAAGCGGGGATGCCGCAGAATAGCCGACTGCATTCGAACGTCCGGCCATGTCCCGCCTGTCCATCGTTTACGACCGCTTCCTGCTCATCATGCTCGCAACCATCGCCTTGGCGATGGCGTTGCCCGCGAGCGGCGCGGTGGCCGAAACCCTGCACGCGGTTTCCACGCTGGCCATCGCCTTACTGTTCTTCCTGCACGGCGCCCGCCTTCCGCGCGAGGCCATCATCGCCGGGCTTGCCCACTGGCGCCTTCACCTGCTCGTGCTGGCAGTCACGTTTGTCTTTTTTCCCCTGCTCGGCGCCGGCCTCAAGCTCGTACTGCCTTCGCGCTGGATCGGGCCCGAGTTGATGCTGGGCGTGCTGTTCCTGTGCGCCCTGCCCTCCACCGTGCAGTCCTCGATTGCGTTCACCGCGATTGCGCACGGCAACGTGGCCGCTGCCGTATGCAGCGCATCTCTTTCCAATCTCGTTGGTGTCTTCCTGACCCCAGTGCTCGCAACTGCGCTGATGAGCGGAGGCGGGGAAGTCACGGTCTCCGTGGATTCCATCCTGCGCATCATCTTGCAACTGGCGCTGCCCTTCGTTGCCGGTCACCTGGCTCGACCCTGGCTCGCGCGCTGGCTGGAACGCCGCCGCAACCTGCTGGCCTGGACCGACCGCGGCACCGTGCTGCTTGTGGTCTACCTCGCCATCAGCGCATCGGTCATCGAAGGACTCTGGCGCATGCTGCCATGGGCTTCACTGGCTGTTCTGTTCGCCATAGTCAGCGCGATCCTGGCGACCGCACTACTCTTCACCCACAGGCTCAGCTTGCGTCTCGGATTCAAGCGCGAGGACCGCATTGCCATCGTGTTCTGCGGCTCCAAGAAGAGCCTGGCCAGCGGCATCCCGATTGCCAATGTGCTGTTTGCCGGCAACCCGGCACTCGGCATGATCGTGCTGCCGGTGTTGATCTACCACCAGATCCAGCTGATCGCCTGCGCGGTGATTGCGCAGCGTTATGCGCGGGACCGGCGTTGATTCTGGCGTTGCAACGAGACCCCAACTTGCGGAGCTACTTCCGACTCCGTGTGATTCTTGCGCAGACGGATGCGCACGCTGTTCGATCGACCTCAAGCACCCCCAACCCTGTTCTCGACTCGCAAGCCCGACACGCGCACGAACTCGTCCACGTTGTTGGTGACCAAGGTCAGGCCTGCGCTGCGCGCATGACCGGCAATATGCAGATCGTTCACGCCTATCGATTGCCCGCGTGTTTCAAGCTCGGCGCGTATGCTTCCGTAGTGCTGCGCTGCCTTGGCGTCATAGGCCAGCACTTCCATGCGGCTGCAAAAGTCTTCAATGGCAGACAAGTTGTTGCTGACCTGGCTGCTTTTCTCTGCGCCGTGCAGCAGCTCTGCCAAAGTGATCGCGGAAATGGCCATGCGGTCGGCGTTGGCGTTGAACGTACCAAGCACTTCGATGGGACGGCGCTTGAGCACGTAAATGACGATGTTGGTGTCAAGCAGATAGCGCAACATTCACAACACCGCCCGATCAGACTGCGCCTGGCTGGCACGTTCGACCAGGAAATCCTCGCTGACCTTGGGGCCATCGTGAAAGAAGCTGTCCCAGGTATTGTGCAGCGGAGCAATGATGCGCTCGGTACCGCGCGCCCGTACCCGCACCTTGCGCACACCTTCGGGCAAGCGCAACTCGGCTGGCAGTCGCACCGCTTGAGTGCGATTGTTGGTGAACACGGTGGTGGTGGTCATGGTTTTGCCTCGCTTGAGTAATGGCATGTATATGGCGCAAGTATATGGCACTTGGAGCCCAGCAACCACCTTCTTGTTTTCGCCTGTTGAATGGCACCGTGCCGGACTGGAGGTGATCCTGCCTTGGCTTCGAAACTCAATTGCGCAGCTCGTTTGCAGGCACGAACCGCCAGAATCCGGTGCCAGGTGTTTTCTTCTGCCACCGAAGCCAAAGCATTGAAACGCTGCATGGGCGCAATCAATGGGCTCAAGCTACGGGCTTGAAGTTCAGGCCCGGATTGAATGAGACCGGCATCGGCATCAGGTAGTGGTCGATCAGCAGGAAGGCGAACAGCGCCATCAGGTAAATGATCGAAAAGTTGAACACCTTCATGGCGAACAGCTCATCCGGTGGATTGAGCAGGCGGATCGCGTAGTAGAGGAATCCCGCACCAAGCATCAATGCGCCGCCGAGATAGAACACGCCACTCATGCCGGTGAGATAGGGCAGAACGGTGACAATTACCAGCAGCACCGTGTAGGCGAGCACATGCCAGCGCGTGTAGGTGACTCCGTGGGTGACTGGCAGCATCGGCACCTGGGCGCGTGAATAATCCTCGACGCGGAAGATGGCCAGCGCCCAGAAATGCGGTGGCGTCCACACGAAGATAATGAGGAAAAGCAGCAACGCATAGGGATGCACCTGCCCGGTGACGGCTGCCCAGCCCAGCAATGGCGGTGCGGCACCGGCGGCACCGCCGATGACGATGTTCTGCGACGTGGCGCGCTTGAGAAACGCGGTATAGACGATGGCGTAACCGATCAGCGAAGCAAAGGTGAGGATCGCGGTGAGCGGATTCACCAGCGCGATCAGGATGGCCATCGACAAGGCGCCCAGGCTGATGGCAAACACCAGCACTTGCGTCGGCGTGAGCGATCCGGTCGGCAGCGGACGATGCGCGGTACGCGCCATCACGCGGTCGATGCGCTGGTCGATCAGGTGGTTGATTGCCGCCGCCGATGCCGCCGCCAGCCAGATGCCGATGAATCCCGCCAGCGATTGGCGCAGCGGCGGCCAGCCCGGTACGGCCAGGAACATCCCGATGATCGCGGTGAACACGATCAGGGCCACCACACGCGGTTTGGTCAACTCGAAATACTGGCGGGCAATCGAAGACATCAGATCAGGCCTGGGCATCGCGTTGGGCGTAGGCACGGTAGCGCTTGTGCCAGACCGCGTCACCTGCCGGCCTGCCAATGCGACGCCCATCGATTCGCTTTTTCCGGCCAGGCGCTTCACAACAGCCGAAGGTCTGGTCAAGCCGGGATCCATCTTGATTCCAATGGCAGGTTGTCAAGGCGGAAATGGATTCCGGCTTGCGCCGGAATGACGGCAAAGGCAACTCCTTCGGCGTTGCTCCGATTCCCATGCTGCGCAAATCACGCATCACTTGGTCACCTTGGCCAGATCCTTGCGCAGGCCGGAGGCATCGAAGCCACTCGGATACCAGGTGATGGCGGTGCCTTCCGGCTTGACCAGCAGCACGGCCAGGCCGTCTTCGCCTTTTGGAGTCCATTCGGTCAAGGCATGGTTGGTGTCGCTGCCGACCTGCCAGACCTTCATCAGCGTTTCCGCTTCCGCGCCCTGCGGCGGCGTGCCGACATAGACCAGGCGCACACGCGAGGCATTCTGGTTCAATGACACGCGTACCCTGTGCAGCATGTCCAACTGGCGAATGCATGCATCCGCGCAATGGCCGCCACTGATCGCGACAACGCTCCAGCGCCAGTCCGGGTCAATCCACTGCAGATGTGTTCCATCCTCCAGCGCCAGTTCCACCTGCGCCAACGAGCGCTGCGGAACAATGCCCTGGCCATAACTTCGTGCATCCGGCACCCAACCGCTGAACGTGAGCACGCCAGCCAACAGCATGGGTACCAGGAAGAACGATGCAATCAGCACCAGTTGCATGCGTTTGCGATTTCTTGATGACATCAATTCGACTCCGAACGCGCGCGCCGCCAGTGCAGCACGATGAATATGACCAGCGCCGCAAGCGCAAAGCAGAACCACTGGAACGCGTAGCCAAGATGTCGTTCCGGTGGAATGATTTGTGGAGTCCATTCCCGCTCGAACCCGGATTCGGCATCGGCATCCAGCAACAGTACCCGGGAATCAAGGCCACGCCCGAGATCCGCGCCGATTTCAGCCAGATCGATGTGCACGGTCAGCTTGGGCCATTGCGTCTGCCTGGCCAGGGCGTTGCCACCCATTCGCATGCCCACCCCGGGAGGCGGCGCATACAGCCCATGCAGAATCCGCTGCCCCGCCTCGACCGTGGGAATCGGCGCGCGACTGCCATCGGCCGCGGTGGCCAGGAATCCACGGTTGACCAGCACGGGCAGTGATCCATCCGCCGGCTCGAACACCGCAAAGACCAGAACGCCGAGGCGACCACCGCGAACCTGGTTATCGAGCACATAGCCGTGCTGCAGGTCGAAGCGGCCCGACACCTCAACCCTCGGAAACACTTCCCCCTTCACCTGCTGCCGCGCCACCTCAAGCGGAATCGCTTGTGCCTCGGCATTGCCGGCGAAGGCCGCCAGCAGCAATTCCTTTTCATGGGCCCGCTGCAACTGCCAGAAACCCAGGGTGATGAAAGCCGGCACAGCCATCAGCAACAGGGCAATGGCCAACCAGGAAGGTGTGATCCAGCGTCTGCCCAGCATGCCAGCGTCTATACTCGACGCCCGCGCAACGCACAGCGAGCACTTTGGATTGAACACATGAGCATGACCGGCAAGATCCTGATTATCGCGTTCCTGATCGCCATCGTCTGGAACCTCGGCGCCGGCTTCTACTACATGATGACCGACAAGGGCCGCAGCAACCGCACGGTCAGGGCGTTGTCATGGCGAATCGGCCTGTCGGTACTGCTGATCGTCCTGATCATCATCGGCATGCTGACCGGAATCATTCAGCCGCATGGCTTGTAAGGCCGGGAGTGGGGAATGGGGAATCGGGAACAGGAAAGCGGGCACCGTGCGAATTGCCGCTTTCTCGATTCCCCATTCCCTATTCTCGATTCCCGGCTTTACAGCACATACACAAACACGAACAGCCCGAGCCAGACCACGTCGACGAAGTGCCAGTACCAGGCCACGGCTTCAAAGCCGAAATGGTTGTCGGCGCTGAAATGGCCCTTGGCGCAGCGGAACCAGATCACCGTGAGCATGATTGCGCCCAGGGTCACATGCATGCCGTGGAAGCCGGTCAGCATGAAGAAGGTTGATCCGTAGATGCCGCTGCCCAGGGTCAGGTTGAGGTGCTGGTAGGCTTCGATGTACTCGGTGGCCTGGAAATAAAGGAAGGCTGCGCCAAGGGCGATGGTCGCCGCCAACCAGGCCAGCAGCGACTTGCGATGGCCGGCACGCAGCGCATGATGGGCAAAGGTGATGGTGACGCCGGAACTCAGCAGCAGCAGGGTGTTGAGCAGGGGCAGATGCCAGGCCGGAATCGTCTCGAAGCTGCCGCCGATGTCGCCGGGTCCATTGGTCGGCCAGCTTGGGGTGAAGCCCTGCCACAGGTAGTAGTTGGTCAGGCCGCCGTGACCTTCGCCACCGACCCACGGCACCGAGAACATGCGCGCATAGAACAGGGCGCCGAAGAACGCGGCAAAGAACATCACCTCGGAGAAGATGAACCACATCATGCCCATGCGGAACGAGGTGTCGACCTGCTTGTTGTACATGCCGACAACCGATTCGCGGATGACGGTGCCAAACCAGCCGAACATCATGAACACGAGGATCGCCAGGCCCACGAACATCAGCGGCTTCGCCGTCAGTCCGCTACCGTCGTTGAACCAGTTCGCGGCACCGATAACCGTGCTGAACAGTCCGATGGAACCCACGATCGGCCAGTGGCTGCCGTGCGGAACGTAATAAGCACCTTGTGTTTGCGCCATGATCTCGAACCCCGGATACAAGGATAAAGTCAGTTCTTTGCAATCCCGTCGACAGACGGATTCACGAGGGCCAGATTCCTGGTGGCCAGCTCGTTTGCATAGAACGTGTAGGACAACGTCAGCGTGTGCGTGCCTTGCGGCAGTTGTGGATCGACGATGAACCGCACCGGCATGCGACGGGTCTCGCCGCCAGCCAGCACCTGCTCGGTGAAACAGAAACATTCGGTTTTGTTGAAGAACGCGGATGCCGCGCTCGGTGCAACACTCGGAACGGCATTGCCGACAATCGCTTGCGCGGATTGATTGGTGGCATCGAACCAGACTTCGGTCAACTCGCCCGGATGCACCTCGACGCGGGTCTTTTCCGCCTTGAACGCCCACGGCAGCTTGCTGTTGACGCTGGTCATGAATTCGACCACCACGGTTCGCGATGGATCCACCTGCATCGACGAGGCCTCGGCCGCACTGACTGCGCCTTCCGAAAGCTTGATGCCCAGCACCTGTTCGCAGGCGATCCGGTACAGCGGAACCATGGCAAAACCGAACAGGAACGAAGCCGCGACCACGCCCAGCGCCACGCGCGCAATGCCGCGTGCGTCGTGCTTCACGGATTCATGCTGGCCGACCTGCTTTCTCATCCAATCCTCAAATCCAAAAGAAGCAATTGCTTCTGATGGACAGTGTGCCCACGGATGGGCACTTCTGCTTTTTTCTCTGCGTTCACGGATGAACGCTCCAATTCAAGTCTGCGCCCAAGGATGGGCGCTTTTGATTCTTGCACTGCGTTCACGGACGAACGCACTTGTTCACTTCCCGGCCATGGATGGCCGCGGTTGATGCCCGTCGCTCGTCAAACAACAAACCAACCGCAATTTCAAACAACCCCGCGTTCACGGACGAACGCACAAATCAATGAGTCACGTCGCCGTGTGCCAACTGCGAATTGTCGATCACCGGCGGCTCACTGAAGGTGTGATGCGGCGCCGGCGAAGGCACCGTCCACTCCAGGCCGCGCGCCCCGTCCCAGACGCGCGCTTGCGCACGCTTCTTCGAGAAGTACACGGCATGGATGACCACGCCGACAAACAGCAATTGGCTGGCGCCGAACCAGAATCCGCCAATCGAGGAAATCATGTTGAAGTCGGCAAAGGCGACGTTGTAGTCGGGAATGCGACGCGGCATGCCGGCCAATCCGAGGAAGTGCTGCGGGAAGAACAGCACATTCACCGAGATCACGCTCATCCAGAAATGGATCTTGCCCCAGCGCTCGGAGTACATGTTGCCGCACCACTTCGGCAGCCAGTAGTACACCGAGGCCATGATCGCGAAAATCGCGCCGGTAACCAGCACGTAGTGGAAATGGGCCACCACGAAATAAGTGTCGTGGTACTGGAAGTCCGCCGGCACGATGGCCAGCATCAGGCCGGAGAAGCCGCCGATGGTGAAGAGGATGACGAACGCGATGGCGAACAGCATCGGCGTCTCGAAGGTCATCGATCCTTCCCACATGGTGGTGACCCAGTTGAACACCTTCACCCCGGTGGGAATGGCGATCAGCATGGTCGCGTACATGAAGTACAGCTCTCCACCCAGCGGCATGCCCACGGTGAACATGTGGTGGGCCCAGACGATGAAGGAGAGGAAGGCGATGGAGGCGATGGCATAGATCATCGCCTGGTAGCCAAACAACGGCTTGCGCGCAAAGGTCGGGATGATCTCGCTGACGATGCCGAACGCCGGCAGGATCATGATGTACACCTCGGGATGCCCGAAGAACCAGAAGATGTGCTGGTACATCACCGGGTCGCCACCACCGGCCGCGTTGAAGAAGCTGGTGCCGAAATACTTGTCGGTGAGCAGCATGGTCACTGCACCGGCCAGAACCGGCATCACCGCAATCAACAGGAACGCGGTGATCAGCCACGACCAGACGAAGATCGGCATCTTCAGCAGGTCCATGCCCGGCGCGCGCATGTTGAGGATGGTGGCGATGATGTTGATCGCGCCCATGATCGAGCTGATGCCCATCATGTGGATGGCGAAAATGACGAAGGCGACGCTGTTGCCGCCTTGCAACGACAGCGGCGGATACAGGGTCCAGCCACCTTGCGGCCCGGCGCCCGGCATGAACAGGCTGGACAAGAGCAGGGTGAAGGCGAACGGCAGGATCCAGAACGACCAGTTGTTCATGCGCGGCAGGGCCATGTCCGGAGCACCGATCTGCATCGGGATCATCCAGTTGCCCAGGCCGACGAATGCCGGCATCACCGCGCCGAAGATCATCACCAGCGCGTGCACCGAAGTCATTTCATTGAAGAACTCCGGCCGCACCAGTTGCATGCCCGGCTCGAACAATTCAGCGCGGATGATCATGGCCATGGAGCCGCCAACGAAGAACATCAGCATCGAGAACACCAGATACAGGGTGCCGATGTCCTTGTGGTTTGTAGTGAACAGCCAGCGATGCAGGAAGCCTTGCGGCTTGTGGTCGTGGGCGTCGTGATGGGTGTCGTGGACGGCAGCGTGGGCCATGGCCTCTACCTCGGGAAAATCGGTTTCGGAATCAGCCTTGCGGGGCCGTCGTCGGAGCAATGGTGGTTGCAGTGGCGGGGGCAGGTTCTGCCGGAGCAGGCTCCGCGGGCGCTGGTGCAGGTGCCGGTGCGGGCGCCTGCGCGGTCATCCACTGTTCGAATTCAGCCTTGGGCACGGCCTTGACCACGATCGGCATGAAGCCATGATCGCGTCCGCACAGTTCCGCGCATTGGCCGCGGTAGGTGCCCGGCTGGCTGATTTCGGTCCAGGCGGAATTGATGATGCCGGGAATGGCGTCCTGCTTCCAACCCAGTGACGGCACCCACCAGGCGTGGATCACGTCATCCGCCGTGAACACGAAGCGGATCTTGACGCCGGTTGGCAACACCAGCGGCTTGTCAACGTCGAGAAGATAGGTCGAGACGCCGTCCACCTGGATGGAGGCGGGATCGATGCCCGAACCCAGCTGGCGTGCGCGGTTGGACTGCGCTTCAAGGCTCGACACGAAGTTGATGCCGGGGTCCTTGCCGAAGAAATCAACGTACTCGTAGCGCCATTTCCACTGGTAGCCGGTGACCTTCACGGTCATCTCGGAGCCGGAGGTGTCGGCCATGCGCAGCAACAAGGTGGTGGCCGGCCAGGCGCTTCCGATGAGGATCAGGATGGGGATGATGGTCCAAATCGCTTCAAGCTTGGTGCTGTGGTCCCAGGTGGCCGCCACCGCGCCCTTCGACTTGCGGAAGCGGAACATGGCGACAAACATCAAGCCGAACACGACCACGCCGATGGCCACGCAGATCCACAGCACGATCATGTGGATGTCATGGACCTCGTTGGAGGTCACGGTCACGCCCTTGGGCATGTTGAGCTGCCATGGCTCCGGATTGGCCATCGCAGCCTGATGCGCGAACATGCCGAGAACCATCAAAGCTGGCGCGGCCAGCGCGCGGCGCATTCGCGAGATCCCACCTGACGTCATTGCCATCACCTTGGATACCTTGGATCACATGGACCGTTGGTCGACCAACCCCGTGATCGACTCGGATTGCCTTGCCCGCAGTCCGCTGGAAACGCATGCAAGGCATGCAATACCCGCGGATTCGACAGGCTGGGGAGCCTCGGAATGATAGTGGAGTGCGCGATGCAGCGGCAAGGACACGCTGGCCCCGAACGCGCCAAGCCCTTGAATTGCGTCCATTCGCGGTTCCCGCAGGCAGGCTCCCGCCGGTCCATGACGACGCAGGCGTCGGTGCTCCCTGGCGCGTTCGCCGGTTGATCAGCGTTGCCTTAGACTACGCAGGTTGCGCGAATTGTCGTTGCTTCCTGTGCTTGCCGACATGCTCCAGGTTCCATTCGGCATTGCCGTGCGCGGCCAATTGCCCGATTGCCGCGGAATCGGATTGATCCGAAGCTCTGCGCGGATCGGTGCCAGCAACCGACTTTCACCGCCGCGACATCGATTTCCATCCTGCCCACAGCCCGAGAGCCCACACATCGTGAGCGATATCCTGAGTCCAGAGTTGCCCGCGCAATCCGACCCCGCGCGCGCGCGGATCACCGCTGCCTGGTCGCGCGATGAAACCGAAGCGGTCAATGACTTGCTGGGCCAGGCCAGTCTCGGTTCGGTCGAGCGCGAACAGGTGCTCACGCGTGCGGCGGATCTGGTGGGCAAGGTACGCGCCAAGGCCGATGACCAAAGCGCGGTTGAATCGTTCATGCGCCAGTACGACCTTTCCAGCGAGGAAGGGGTGCTGTTGATGTGCGTGGCCGAAGCCCTGCTGCGCATTCCGGACAAGGAAACGGCCGACAAGCTGATCCGCGACAAGCTCGGTGATGCCAACTGGAAGAAGCACGTCGGCGCCAGCGAGTCGCTGTTCGTCAATGCCTCGACCTGGGGCTTGATGCTCACCGGCGGCCTGGTCAAGCTGGCCGAGGAAACCCGTCGTGATTTCGGCGGCGCCTTGCGCCGACTGGTGGGTCGCGCCGGCGAGCCGGTGATCCGCTTGGCCGTGCGCCAGGCCATGCGCATCATGGGCCATCAGTTCGTCATGGGTCGCAGCATCGAGGAAGCCCAAGATCGCGCCGCGCAGAAGGACAATGCGGCCTATCGCTATTCCTACGACATGCTCGGCGAAGCGGCGCTGACCGAGGCCGATGCCGCGCGCTACATGCAGGCTTACCGTGACGCCATTCGCGCACTCGGCCAGCGTGGACCGTGGAAGGATGTCCTCGACGCACCGTCCATCTCGGTCAAGCTGTCCGCCATCCATCCGCGCTACGACATCCCCAATCGCGCACGAGCGCATTCCGAATTGATCCCGCGCGTGCTGGAACTCGCGCAATTGGCCATGGCCCAGGGCGTCGGCATGACGGTTGACGCCGAAGAAGCTGATCGTCTGGAACTTTCGCTGGATGTGATCGGCGCGGTATTCGCCCATCCATCACTGGCCGGCTGGAACGGATTCGGGCTGGCGGTACAGGCTTACCAGAAGCGCGCGCCGTTCGTGATCGACTGGCTGGCCGAAACCGCACGCAAGCACAAGCGGCGCT
>ERZ795061.146-NODE-146-length-69765-cov-38.659274_pt1 | contig 69765 bp, 70 predicted proteins | sample MGYA00375145_ERZ795061 | MGnify/ENA primary metagenome ERZ795061 (study PRJEB30190, sample SAMN05720144) | anaerobic digester metagenome | isolation source: active sludge of municipal wastewater-treating anaerobic digesters | place: USA | collected 2014-12-22 ... | reverse complement strand
TCAGCCCGCCAGCGCGCGCCCGATCACCAGCTTCTGGATGTCGCTGGCGCCTTCGTAGATCTGGCACACGCGCACGTCGCGGTAGATGCGCTCGACCGGGAAGTCGGTGACGTAGCCATAGCCGCCGTGCACCTGGATGGCGTCCGAGCACACGCGCTCGGCCATCTCGGAGGCGAACAGCTTGGCCATCGAGGCCTCCTTGAGGCAGGGGCGGCCCGCGTCCTTCAGGCTGGCGGCGTGCCACACGAGCTGGCGCGCAGCCTCCAGTTGCGTGGCCATGTCGGCGAGGCGGAAGTTGACCGCCTGGTGCTCGAAGATCGGCTTGCCGAAGCTCTCGCGCTCCTGGGCGTACTTGACCGCAGCCTCCAGCGCCGCACGCGCCATGCCGAGACACTGCGCGGCGATGCCGATACGGCCGGCCTCGAGGTTCGACAGCGCGATCCTGTAGCCCTCGCCTTCCTTGCCGACCACCGAATCCGCGGGGATGCGGCAATCCTCGAAGAGGATCTGGGTGGTGTCGGAGGCCTTCTGCCCCATCTTCTCCTCGATGCGGCCCACCTGGTAGCCGGGCGCATTGGCCGGCACCAGGAAGCAGGTGATGCCCTTCTTGCCGGCGGCCTTGTCGGTCACCGCGAACACGATGGCAACATCGGCGTGCTTGCCGGTGGTGATGAACTGCTTGACGCCGTTCAACACCCACTCGTTGCCGTCGCGGACCGCGCTGGTGCGGATCGCCGAAGCGTCCGAGCCCACATGCGGCTCGGTGAGGCAGAAGCAGCCGAGCTTCTCGCCGCGCGCGAGCGGCTTCAACCACGCCTCCTTCTGCGCGTCGCTGCCGAAGCGGTTGAGGATGCCGCAGGGCAGCGAGTTCTGCACGCTGACGATGGTCGAGGTGGCGCCGTCGCCGGCGGCGATCTCTTCCAGCGTGAGCACCAGGCTCATGTAGTCCATGCCGGCGCCGCCCCATTCCTCGGGCACCACCATGCCGAGCGCGCCGAGTTCGGCGAGCTCGTTCAGCGCCTCGCGCGGGAAGGTGTGGTTACGGTCCCATTCGGCAGCGAAGGGGGCCAGGCGCTCCTGCGCGAAGGCACGCATGGAGTCGCGGATGAGTTCCTGTTCCTGGGTGAGAATCATTGCACTGCTGTCCTTGTAGAAATCCTTGCTGGTGTGGCGCTGCACGTCGTAGGGGCGCCCCGGCGGGTCGCCCCTAACGAAACGCGAGTCCTGGCAGAGTCGTCTCGCGAGCGGCCGCAGCGCTTGATCCGATTCAGCCGCAGGCCACCGACGAATCGACCTCGATCGCCATCGCGGTGGCTTCGCCGCCGCCGATGCACAGGCTGGCCACGCCGCGCTTGAGGCCGCGCTTGCGCAGCGCGCCGATCAGCGAGACCAGGATGCGCGCGCCCGAAGCGCCGATCGGGTGGCCGAGCGCGCAGGCGCCGCCGTTCACGTTGACCTTGTCGTGCGGCAGCTTCATCTCGTGCATCGCCGCCATGGTGACGACCGCGAAGGCCTCGTTGATCTCCCACAGGTCGACCTGCTCGGTGCTCCAGCCCGCCTTGGCCAGCACTTTCTGCATCGCGCCCACCGGCGCGGTGGTAAACAGCGCCGGTTCCTGCGCATGCGTGGCGTGGCCGATGATGGTCGCGACCGGCTTCACGCCGAGCTTCTCGGCGGTGGACTTGCGCATCAGCACCAGCGCGGCGGCGCCGTCCGAGATGGAGCTCGAGTTGGCCGGCGTAACGGTACCGTCCTTCTTGAACGCCGGCTTGAGCGAGGGGATCTTGTCGATCTGCGCCTTCAGCGGCTGCTCGTCCTTGTCGACCACCACGTCGCCCTTGCGGCTGGCCACGGTGACCGGCACCACCTCCCAGCTGAAGTCGCCGTTGTTGATCGCGGCCTGCGCGCGCGTGGTCGAGGCGATCGCGAACTCGTCCTGGGCCTGGCGGGTGAAGTTGAAGTGGCCGGCGCAATCCTCGGCGAAGGTGCCCATGAGGCGGCCCTTGTTCTCCTTGGAGTAGCTGTCTTCCAGGCCGTCGAGGAACATGTGGTCGAACATCTGGCCGTGGCCGAGGCGATAGCCGGCACGCGCCTTGGGCAGCAGGTAGGGGGCGTTGGACATCGACTCCATGCCACCGGCGACCATGACCTCGTTGCTGCCGGCGAGGATGAGGTCGTGCGCCAGCATGGTGGCCTTCATGCCCGAGCCGCACACCTTGTTGATCGTGGTGCAGCCGGCCGACAGCGGCAGGCCGGCGCCGAGCGCGGCCTGGCGGGCAGGCGCCTGGCCGAGACCGGCGGGCAGCACGCAGCCCATGATCACTTCCTGCACCTGCGCGGGCGCGACGCCGGCACGCTCGACCGCGGCCTTGATCGCGATCGAGCCGAGCTGCGGCGTGGTGAGGCTGGACAGGTCGCCCTGGAAACCACCCAGCGGGGTGCGAGCGACGGAAACGATGACGACGGGATCGGACATGGAACTCTCCTGTTATGGGTGTTGATCGATTCGATTTGCGCGGCGCTCAGTTGCCGAGCGCCTCCAGCGCCGCGACGTAGCGCGGCATGAGATCGTCGGAACGGCTGAGGTTCATCCCGAGGTCGCGGATCAGACCGTCCTGCAGGCCGTAGATCCAGCCATGCACGGTGAGGCGCTGGCCGCGCCGCCAGGCGTCCTGCACGACCACGGTCTGCGCCACGTTGGCCACCTGCTCGATGACGTTGAGCTCGCACAGGCGATCGTGGCGCAGTTCGGGCGCCAGGCCATCGACGGCCTTCAGATGGCGCACATGGACGTCCTGCACGTGGCGCAGCCAAAGATCGACGAGGCCGACGCGCGCACGTTCGAGCGCGGCCTTGACGCCGCCGCAGCCGTAGTGGCCAACGACCATGATGTGCTTCACCTGCAGTACATCGACCGCGTACTGGATCACCGCCAGCGCGTTGAGGTCGGTGTGCACGATCACGTTGGCGATGTTGCGGTGGACGAAGACCTCGCCCGGCAGCAGGCCGACGATCTGGTTGGCCGGCACGCGCGAGTCGGAACAGCCGATCCAGAGGTACTCCGGGGCCTGAAGCTGCGCCAGCTTGCCGAAGAAGCCGGGGTCGAGCTGCTGCATCTGGCGCGACCACGCCTGGTTGTAGTCGAAGAGGTGGAAGAGGTTCTCGTTGCTGACGTCGTCCTCCGACCAGTTCTCCAGGTCCAGGGTCAGGAAGATCGCACCCTCGATCGGCGAGGGGTAGCAGGCGGGCACTTCCTTGAAGCCGAGCTCGCGGTAGAGCTTGACCGCGATCCGCATCGACGGGATGGTGTCGAGCAGGATGCGGCGGTAGCCGAACAGACGCGCCGCCTTGATGGCGGCGAGCGCGAGCTTGCGCCCCACGCCGCCGCCACGGAAGGCCGGATCGACGTAGAGCCGCTTCATCTCGCACACGCCCTCGGAGAAGCGGCGGATGCCCACGCAGCCGGCCGGCTTGCCATCGACCTCGGCGTAGAACAGGCGGCCGTCGGCGGCGCCGTAGGCCCCCGGCAGGTTGGCGATCTCGTCGGCGAAGCCCTGGAAGCTCAGGTCCACGCCGAGCCAGGCGGCGTACTGGCGGAAGAAGCCGCGCACGTGCTCGAGCTCGACGGTGTCGTTGGCGCCGAGGGCGCACAGACGGGTGGGCATGGCAGGACTCCGGGAAGGTTCGGGGACGGATCTCTCGGGGGAGGGGGAAGAGCAAGCCTTCAGGCGGCGCGCTCCTTCTTGCCGTGCATGGCCATGATCGTCTGCTGCATCAGCGCACACAAGGTCCACTTGCCGTCGCGGATGGCGAAGACCTCGGCCTTGGTGATGATCAGCGTGCGCCCCGGCTTGACCACCTCGCCGCGCGCCACCAGGCGCTCGCCGTCGGCGGGGGCGACGAGATTGAGCTTGTACTCGACGGTGAGCACGCTGGTGTCGGCCGGGGTCAGGGTGTTGGCCGCGTAGCCCGCGGCCGAGTCGGCGATCATGCCGACCACCCCGCCGTGGACGAAGCCGTGCTGCTGGGAGATCTCCGCCTTGAAGGGCAGGTGGATCTCGGTGTAGCCGGGCTCGACCACCGGAATCTCGGCGCCGATCAGGCGCATTGCCTGCTGCAGGGCGAAGCTGGCGCGCACGCGCTCGGCGTAGCCGGGGTCGCGGGGCTGGAACTGGGGCAATTCGGGGCGCATCTTCGTGTCTCCGTCGAGTGTGTAATTATGCCAGCCAATACGTTAACGTTAACGTAATCGATCCCATTCCGGAACGGCCCGACGGCGTGAGCGCCGTCCGCGCACGCCGGTCCGCACGCTGAACGTGCCCGCCCCCCGTAGAGGAGACCCCATGAGCCCCCCCGACCCCACGGTCCTCGAATACCCCTTCGACAGCCTGCCCTCGCCCGGTCACTCGATCGAGATCGCCCCCGGCCTGCGCTGGGTGCGCATGCGCCTGCCCTTCGCGCTCGACCACATCAACCTGTGGCTGCTCGACGAAGGCGAGGCGCTCGCGGTGGTGGACTGCGGCTTCGCCCGCGACGAGACGCGCGAGGCGTGGGACGCCGTGCTCGCCGCGGACGGCCGGCCACTGCGCCGCGTCGTGGTGACCCACCACCACCCCGACCACATCGGCCTCGCCACCTGGCTGGCCGCGCGCGACGACGCGGCGATCCACATGACCCAGGGCGAGTTCTTCGCCGCCCAGGCAGTGTGGCACCAGCTGCCGGGCTATTGCGCCACCGACATGGTCGAGCAGTTCCGCCGCCACGGCCTCGACGAGATGCGCCGCGACGCCCTGCTGACCCGCGGCAACGCCTACCGCATCGGTGCGCCGCAGGTGCCCGGCCGCTACGAGCGCATGTTTGCCGGCGACGAGTTGCGCATCGGCGCCCATACCTGGCGCGTCATCGTCGGCTTCGGCCACGCACCCGAGCACGCCAGCCTGTACTGCGCGGAGCTCGGCGTGCTGATCGCGGGCGACATGTTGCTGCCGCGCATCTCCACCAACGTCAGCGTTTATGCTGCAACGCCGCATGGCGACGCCCTGGGATGGTTTCTCCACTCATTGCGAGAATTCTGCACCTTGCCCGACGACACGCTCGTGCTACCATCACATGGCAAACCTTTCAAGGGTATCCGGGCACGCGTGGAGCAGCTCGTCGAGCATCATCGCGAACGTTGCGAGGTGCTTGTGGCGGCTTGTGCCATGCCGCAAAGCGCCGCAGCATTGCTGCCGACGCTGTTTCCGCGCGAGCTCGATACCCATCAGGTCATGTTCGCCATGGGGGAAGCGATCGCTCACCTCAACCATCTCGAGAAGAGGGGAGAGCTCTCGAGACGCGTCGATGCGGACGGCCTGATCCGTTTCACCCATTGTCCGTAACATTGTCCGCAACAGACCGCCCCGCCGCAAAAACAGGAGCCCGAACAAGATGGCCGCACCCAGCAACGAGACCCCCGCCTGCGACCTGCCCGACCCGCAGGAAGTCGCCAAGACCTATGCCGAAGTCGCCCGCCGCGCCTCGCACCTGATCAGCGACCACGTGCACCGCCAACTCAAGAAGGGCGTGAGCACCCCCGCCGACGAGCTCGGCATCGCCCAGGCCTTCATGGACATGATGGCCAAGCTGCTGGCCAACCCGTACAAGCTCGCCCAGGCGCAGATGAATCTGGTGTGGGACTACTTCTCGCTGTGGCAGCACTCGATGATGCGTGTCGCCGGCCTGAGCGCCTCGCCCGTCGCCGCCCCCGAGAAGAGCGACAAGCGCTTCAAGGACGAGGAGTGGGAGCAGCACTTCCTGTTCGACTTCATCAAGCAGTCCTACCTGATCGCCGCGCGCCACATCCACGACACCGTCAGCGGCGTCGACGGCCTCGACGAGCAGACGCAGAAGAAGGTCACCTTCTACACCCGCCAGTATATCGACGCGCTGTCGCCGTCGAACTTCGCGATGACCAACCCCGAGGTCTTCCGCGAGACGGTCAAGAGCCACGGCCAGAACCTGCTCAAGGGCCTCAACAACCTGCTGCGCGACGTCGAGGACGGCGGCGGCAACCTGCGCGTCAAGATGACCGACACCTCGGCCTTCGAGCTGGGCAAGAACGTCGCCACCACGCCGGGCAAGGTCGTTTTCCAGACCGAGATGATGCAGCTGCTGCAGTACACCCCGAGCACCGAAAAGGTCCTCAAGAAGCCGCTGCTGATCGTGCCGCCCTGGATCAACAAGTTCTACATCCTCGACCTGCGCGAGAAGAACTCCTACATCAAGTGGGCAGTGGACCAGGGCCACACCGTGTTCGTGATCTCCTGGGTCAACCCCGACGAGCGCCTGGCGCAGAAGAGCTTCGACGCCTACGTCAAGGAAGGCGTCATCGCCGCCCTCGACGCGATCGAGCGCCAGACCGGCGAGAAGGAAGTGAATGCCGCGGGCTATTGCCTGGGTGGGACCCTGCTGGCGACCACGCTCGCCTACCTCGCCGCCAAGCGCCAGAAGCGCATCCTCTCGGCGACCTTCTTCACCACCATGACCGACTTCACCGATCCGGGCGAACTCGGCGTGTTCATCGACGAAGGCCAGGTGTCCAGCCTCGAGAAGAAGATGTTCGAGCGCGGCTACCTGGAAGGCTCGGAGATGGCCGGCACCTTCAACATGCTGCGCGCCAACGACCTCATCTGGTCCTTCGTGGTCAACAACTACCTGCTCGGCAAGGATCCGTTCCCGTTCGACCTGCTGTACTGGAACTCGGACTCGACCCGCATGCCGGCGGCCATGCACAGCTTCTACCTGCGCACGATGTACATGGAAAACCGCCTGATCGAGCCGGGCGGCATCGAGATCGACGGCACCCCGATCGACCTCGGCAAGATCAAGGTGCCGTGCTACTTCATTTCCACGATCGAGGATCACATCGCGCCGTGGAAGAGCACCTACATGGGCGCCCGTCGCTTCGGCGGCCCGACCCGCTTCGTGCTCGGCGGCTCCGGCCATATCGCCGGCATCGTGAACCCGCCCGCCGCCAACAAGTACGGCTACTGGCTCAACCCGAGCGCGAAGCTCGCCGAGACCGCCGACGCCTGGCTGGAAGGCGCGCAGCAGCACCCGGGCTCGTGGTGGACCGACTGGCAGGCCTGGGTCACCGCACACGACAGCGAGCAGACCGAGGCGCGCGATCCGGTGAACGGCAAGCTCGAGGTCCTCGAAGACGCCCCGGGCAGCTTCGTCAAGATCCGCATCGACGCCAAGGCCGCCGCCTGAGCCTTGTCGCGACGAGTACGGGGAGGGGAAGCCCTCCCCGTTTTTCGTTCACCACGCTGCATCGCCGCGCCGGCGACCCGGCTCACCCACTGCGAACGTGACCGAACCCTCCTCGCAAGCACCCCTGCCGCCCACCCTCGTGCTCGACACCAACACGGTGCTCGCGCTGTGGATGTTCCGCGACCCCGCGCTCGAGGCATTACGCGCGTGGATCGACGCAGGATCGTGCCGCCTGGTCTCGCGTGCAGATGCGCTGGAAGAGTTGCGCCGCGTGCTCGCCTATGCGCAGTTCGGTCTCGACCCGGGCCGCCAGGATGGCCTGCGCGCACGCTACATCGACCGCATCGCAGTGCTGGCGGACGATGCCGACGCCGGCACGCTCCCCAGCTGTCGCGACCCCGACGACCAGAAGTTCCTCGAAATCGCCGGCGCCGCCGGCATGGCGACGCTGATCACCCGCGACAAAGCCCTGTTGCGCCTGGCGCGCCACCGCCTCGTACGCGAGCGCTTCGCCATCCTCACCCCGGAACGAGTGCAGCACACGCTCGCACAGCCGAGCGCAACGCCGGCCTGAGCCCCCGGCTCACGCCAGCCCGCGCCGCAGCGCCATCAGCCAGCGCAGGCCGCGCGCGGCACGGCTACCGTACCACGACACCATCTCGCCATCGACCAGCAGCGCCGGGCGCGCAGCCAGGCGCGCGACCTCGGCGAGATGCGCCGCGCGGAAGCGGTAGGGCTCGGTGGACAGCAGCACGCGCTCGACTCCGGCGAGCCAGGGCGCATTCCAGTCGAAGGCGGGATAGCGCGCCGCTCCGGTCTCGCCACCTTCCACCGCTGGCAGGGTGCTCCAGCCGACCTCGGCGAGCGTGGCGGCGATGTAGGTGTCGCGCGCGACCGTCATCCAGGGCTCGCGCCAGATCAGGTAGAGCACGCGCTCGTCGGCGAGCGCCGCGCGCAACGCCGCGGCCTCGTCGAGCACTGCGCGCAGTTCGTGGGCGAGCCGGGCGGCGGCTCCTTCAGCGCCGAAGACGCCGCCGAGCAGCGCGAAGAGGACGAGGTTGTCCTGCGGCGTGTTGGGATGGGTGACGACGATGTGGGGCACGAAGGCGGCGAGCGCGTCGACGGTCTCGCGGCGGTTCTCGTCCATGTTGACGAGAACATGCGTGGGCGCGAGCTCGCGGATGCGCGCGAGATTGACGTCCTTCGTCCCGCCGACCTTGGGAACGGCGCGCAAGGCCTCGCGCGGGTGTACGCAGAAGCCGGTGCGCCCGACGAGGCGCTCGCCCAGGCCGAGGTCGAACACCAGTTCGGTCAGGGAGGGCACCAGGGAGACGATGCGCGCGTCCGCGCCGGCGGGCGAATGCAGCCGCCCGGCAGCGTCGATCCAGGTCGGGCACCCGTCCTGTGAAGCCTTGGAATGCATGGTCGATGCTCGGATGAAACGTGCGGAGCCGCATCTTATCGCGCCACACCCTCCCGCCCTCGCACCCTGCGGGGAATTCATGTGCAAGCCGCGCACCTCGGGAAATCCCGAGTGCAGGCAGGAATCGTTTTGTGCCAAGCTTGGCCATCCTTGGTGGGCGCTCGTGGCCGCTTTCGCGGCCACCCGGCTCCCGCCCCGATCCGCAGCACGTGTCCTCCCTGTCGGCGCCCCTTCGGCCAGCCGGCGTTCCACCTTCACGGAGAAAGCTCACATGAAAAGACTGACTGCCCTGGCTGCCGCCTTCGCAATCGCCGGCTCGCTCGGCGCCGCCCCCGCGCACGCCCAGCAGAAGTTCATCACGATCGGTACCGGGGGTGTGACGGGCGTCTATTACGCCGCGGGCGGCGCGATCTGCCGCCTGATCAACAAGGACCGCGCCCAGCACGGCGTGCGCTGCTCGGTCGAAAGCACCGGCGGTTCGGTGTACAACGTGAATACCATCAAGGCCGGCGAACTCGACTTCGGCGTCTCGCAGTCGGACATCCAGTACAACGCGCTCAAGGGCGAGGTCCAGTTCAAGGACGGCGGCGCCTTCGCAGACCTGCGCTCGGTGTTCTCGCTGCATGGCGAGCCGCTGACCGTGCTGGCGCGCAAGGAAGCCAACATCGGCAAGATGGAGGACTTCAAGGGCAAGCGCTTCAACATCGGCAACCCGGGTTCGGGCCAGCGCGCGACCCTCGAGGTGCTTCTGCCGGCGATGGGCATGAGCTTCGCCGACTTCTCGCTCGCCTCCGAGCTCAAGCCCGACGAGCACGGCGCCGCGCTATGCGACAACAAGATCGACGGCTTCGCCTTCGTGGTCGGCCACCCGGCGGCCAACATCCAGGATCCGACCACCACCTGCGGCGCCAAGCTGGTGCCGATCACCGGCGCGGGCGTGGACAAGATCCTCGCCCAGTACCCCTACTTCGCTCCGGTCACCATCCCGGGCGGCATGTATGCCAACAACCCGGATGCGACCAAGACCTTCGGCGTGGTGGCGAGCATCGTGACCTCGGCCAAGGTGCCGGTGGAGTCGGTCTACATCATGGTCAAGGCGGTGTTCGAGAACTTCGAGGACTTCAAGAAGCTGCACCCGGCCTTCGCCAACCTGCAGCCGCAGGACATGATCAAGAACGGCATGTCGGCCCCGCTGCACGAGGGCGCGGTGAAGTACTACAAGGAAAAGGGCTGGATGTAAGTCCACCGCTTGCCACATCCCTGGCGAGCAAGCCCGATGTCACGAGAACGGCGGCGGTCCCGAGGCCCTCGCCGTTTTCTTTCCATCGTCCGTCGAATGCGGACTTTCACGACGAGGTAGGCCATGGCCAGCCCGGAAAAACAAGAACACGGTTTCGAGCTCACCGACGAACAGCTCCGCCAGATCGTCGCCGAGGCCGACACGGGTGGGCGCAAGCCGACCGGATGGCCGGCGCGCCTCATCGTGCTGGTCGCACTGGCATGGTCCCTGATGCAGCTCTGGATCGCCTCGCCGCTGCCGTTCTCGCTCGGCATGTTCGTCTTCAACGACACCGAGGCGCGCTCGATCCACCTCGCACTGGCCGTGTTTCTCGCCTTTCTCGCCTACCCGGCACTGAAGCGCTCTCCACGCGACCGGATCCCGCTCGGGGACTGGGTACTTGCAGCGGTCGGGGCGTTCTGCATGGGCTACCTGTTCCTCTTCTACAGGGAACTGGCCGCCCGCCCCGGCCTGCCGACCACGACGGACCTCGCGGTGGCCGTGTGCGGCCTGATCCTGCTGCTCGAAGCCGCACGCCGCGCACTCGGCCTGCCCATGGTCGTGCTGTCGGTGGTGTTCATCGGCTACGTCTTTCTGGGCCCCTACATGCCGGAGATGATCGCCCACCGCGGCGCCTCGCTGGCGAAGGGGATGAGCCACCTGTGGCTGACCACCGAGGGCGTGTTCGGGGTGGCCCTCGGGGTATCGACCAGCTTCATCTTCCTTTTTGTGCTGTTCGGCTCCCTGCTCGAGACCGCGGGCGCCGGCAACTACTTCATCAAGTCGGCGATCTCGCTGCTCGGGCATCTGCGCGGCGGCCCGGCCAAGGCCGCCGTGGTGGCTTCCGCGAGCACGGGATTGATCTCCGGCTCCTCGATCGCCAACGTCGTCACCACCGGCACCTTCACGATCCCGCTGATGAAACGCGTGGGGTATGCGCCCAAGAAGGCGGCGGCGGTCGAGGCCGCGGCCTCGGTCGATGGCCAGATCATGCCGCCGGTCATGGGCGCTGCGGCCTTCCTGATGGTCGAGTACGTGGGCATTCCCTACACCGAGGTCATCAAGCATGCCTTCCTGCCGGCGCTGATCTCCTACATCGCGCTCTTCTACGTGGTGCACCTCGAGGCGCTCAAGGCCGACATCCGCGGGCTGCCGCGCCGGGTGACGAAATCCGCCGGACATCGCCTGCTGTCCTTCGGCCTCACCGTGTCGGGCCTGATCGTCCTTGCCGGGGCGGTCTATTACGGCATGGGCTGGATCAAGGCGCTGGCAGGCGACGCCTCGGCGATCATCGTCGCGGTGCTCATGTTCGGCTGCTACATCGGCCTGCTGTGGTACGCGACGCGGCACCCCGAGCTGCACATGGACGACCCCAGCAGCCCCCTGACCGAGCTGCCGGAGACCGGCCCGACGCTGAAGACGGGCCTGTACTACCTGCTGCCGGTGGTCGCGCTGATCTGGAACCTGATGGTGGAGGAGCTCTCGCCTGCGCTGTCGGCGTTCTGGGCGACCCTGTTCATGATCTTCATCCTGGTCACGCAGCGCCCGCTCAAGGCGATCTTCCGCAACACCGGCAACGTGGGTGAGGCAACCCGGCAGGGCTTCGCCGACCTCCACACCGGCCTGGTCACCGGGGCGCGCAACATGATCGGCATCGGCATCGCGACCGCGACCGCCGGCATCATCGTCGGCACCGTCACGCTGACCGGTGTCGGCCTGGTGCTCACCGAGTTCGTCGAGGCGGTGTCTGGCGGCAATCTGATGGTGATGCTGGTCATGGTCGCGGTCATCTGCCTGATCCTCGGCATGGGCCTGCCCACCACGGCGAACTACATCGTGGTGTCGACCCTGATGGCGCCGGTCGTGGTCGAGGTCGGCGCGCAAAGCGGCCTGCTCGTCCCGCTGATCGCGGTGCATATGTTCGTCTTCTACTTCGGCCTGATGGCCGACGTCACCCCACCGGTCGGCCTCGCCTCCTACGCCGCCGCGGGGATCGCACGCTGCGACCCGATCGCTGCGGGCGTGCAGGCCTTCCTGTACTCGATGCGGACGGCGATCCTGCCCTTCATGTTCATCTTCAACACCCAGTTGCTGATGATCGGCGTCGATTCGGTGTGGCTGTTCGCCCTGACGGTATCGAGTGCGATCGTGGCGAACCTGATGTTCGCGGCGGCCACCCAGGGCTGGTTCATCACCCGCAACCGCGTGCACGAGTCGATCCTGCTGTTGCTGGTGACCTTCACGCTGTTCCGCCCGGGCTTCTGGATGGACATGCTGTACCCACCCTATCAGGAGCTGCCGGCCTCGGAGCTGACCCGCCTGGTCGAGGAGGCTCCACGCAACGACAACCTGCGCATCTGGGTGGAGGGGATTTCGCTCGAGGGCGAGGAAGTCTCGAAAGGCATGCTGCTTCCGCTCGGCGACACTGCGCCCAGCGCCAGGGAGCGCCTGGGCAGGGTCGGGCTGACCTTGATGAGCCTTGGAGATGAAGTCCAGGTCGCCGCGGTGCGCTTCGGGAGCCAGAGCGAGAAGCTGGGGCTGGAGCAGGGGTACAAGATCGCCCGCATCGAGGTACCGTCCGTCGACCGTCCGTCGAGGGAATGGATGTTCGTGCCCGCGCTCGCGCTGCTGGGCTTCGTCTGGTTCGCGCAGACTCGCCGCGCGCGACGGCAGCAGCCCACGCGCGCCTGAAAGACCGTGGGGGACGGACGTCGCTACCTCCAGAGCGACGTCCGTCCCCCACGACTGCCGGGCACGTCAGGAAGTTTCAGATCAGCGACGGCCCCTCGACGATTGCCGCCGCGTCCTTCTCGCTGATGCGCACGCTCGCGTTCATGATCACCAATGCGATCAGCCAGTCGCGCAAGCGCTCGGCGCCATCGCCCTCGAGCGCGCGGAAGCGGCAGCCCGCCTGCCCGCTCGCAGCGATGAAATTCACCGCCTGCGCCCGACCGCGGATGTGGTCGGGAACGCCCTCGCGCTGCAGCACGAAGTCGAAAGGCTCGCCGCCCGCCGGAGGCGTTTCGGCGGCGATGGCGAAACCATCGACCGAGATGTCGCGCAGCTCAATGCGCTCGTCGCCGATCATCACCCAGAACCAAGGCTGGCCACGGCGCTGGGCCAGGAAGCGCTGAATGCGGCGGCGCTCGGCGGCCTCGACCGCCTGCGGCACGGCGCTGGCGCCACGATCGCTCATCTTCAGCCGCGCTCCTTGCGTACGCGGGCGATCAACTCGTCGGCGACCTTGAGCGTATTCTCGTGGCTGCCGGTGAGCGAGGCCGAGGTCAGGTAGCGTCCGCCGACCACCATGGACGGCACGCCCTGGATCTTCAGCGCGCGCGCGAGCTGGTCGGCGCGCTGCACCATCGAACCCACGCCGAAAGACTTGTAGGTCTCGACGAACTTCGCCGCATCGCCCACCTTGCCGGCGACCCACTCGGAAACCTGCTGCTCGTTGAACAGCGGACGCTTGTCGTCCTGCACCGCGGCGAAGATCGCCGGCTCGAGCGCGGCGAGATCGCCGGTGATCTGCGCGGCGTAGAACAGCCGGGCGAGACCGCTCAGCTGGGCGTTGTTCCACACCGCCGGCACCGCGCGGAAGGCGACGTCGGCCGGCAGCTTCTTCTTCCACGCGGTGATCAGCGGATGAAAGTCGCGGCAGTGCGGGCAGCCGTAGTGGAAGAACTCGAGCACCTCGATCTTCGAGGGATCGTCCGCCTTCTGTGCCGGCTCGATGATCTGGAAGGGCTCGTTCGCCTGCACGACCGAGGCGGCGGGAAGGGCGAGGGCCAGGCCGGCCAGCTTGAGGGCATCACGACGATTCATGCGGAACTCCTTTGACTGAGGCTGGGTGAGACGCGGACGGCGCACGGACGTTCAATCCGTAGCGTGTCCAGGCTCACTGGTTGCGGCTCACCGAGGCATTGAAACCCGCATCGGAGAGGCGGGCCCGCATCGGGTTCATGTCCTCGGGCTTGGCGAAGGGACCGACGCGCACGCGGTGCACGATGCGCCCGTCGGGCAGCTGGGTGCGCTGCGCGCTCGCCTGGATGCCCGAGAGCGCCAGCCGCGCCTTGAGGTTGTCCGCTTCGGACGGGTTCTCGAACGAGCCCACCTGCAGGTAGATGCGCTCGTTGCGCTGGGGCGCGGGCGGCGTCACCGCCGCGGGCTGCGGCGAGGCCTCGAACACCGGCGCGGGGGCCTGCTGCGCGGGCACGGGCGGGGGCGGCGCCTGCACCTGGGGCGCGGGCACCGGCACGACCTGCGCCGCCGACGAAGGCACGTTGTCGCCCTGCGGCAGGATGCGGTAGAACTCGAAATCCTGCTTGGCCACCGGGCGGTCGCCCGGCTTGCCGGGCAGCGCCGCCGGCCCCTGCTCCGCCGGCGCCTGCACGCGCGGCGCCACCGGCGCAGCCTGGAAGGGATTGCTGCGGGTGAAGTACCACGCCGCGCCAGCCGCGATCAGCGCACCGAAGACGAGGCCGATGAAGATGCCGATCAGCGTTCCGCCGGCGCTCTTGGCCGGTGCGCGCGCCGGCTTGCGGACCGGGCCGCGATCTCGACTCACGATTGCCCCCCCTGCATCACATCGACTCGGGCGCGGACACGCCCAGCATCTTCAGGCCGGTGACCAGCACCTGGCGCACCGCCGCGGCGAGCGCGAGGCGGGCGAGCTTGAGCGCCTCGTCCTCGACCAGCATGCGCTCGGCGTTGTACCAGCTATGGAAGTCGGCAGCGAGATCCTTGAGGTAGAACGCGATCTGGTGCGGCGCGTAGCCGGCGGCGGCGTCCTGCACCAGCTCGGCGAAGCTCGCCAGACGCGCGCACAGCGCGAGCTCGCGCTCGTTCTGCAGCAGGCCGAGGTCGGCACCGGCCAGCTCCGCGGCCTCGCCGCCCCACTGGTCGAGCACCGAGCACACGCGGGCGTGGGCGTACTGGACGTAATACACCGGATTCTCGTTGCTCTGGCTCTTGGCGAGGTCGAGGTCGAAGTCGAGGTGCTGGTCGGACTTGCGCAGCACGTAGAAGAAGCGGCAGGCATCGTTGCCCACCTCGCGGCGCAGCTCGCGCAGGGTGACGAACTCGCCCGAGCGGGTGGACATCGAGGTCTTCTGGCCGTCGCGGTAGAGCACCGCGAACTGCACCAAGGCAACGTCCAGTCGGGCCGGATCGAGCCCGAGCGCGGCGATCGCGCCCTTCACGCGCGGGATGTAGCCGTGGTGGTCCGCGCCCCAGATGTCGATCATGCGGTCGAAGCCGCGCTCGTACTTGTTGAGGTGGTAGGCGATGTCGGAGGCGAAGTAGGTGAAGAGGCCGTTCTCGCGCTGCACGACGCGGTCCTTCTCGTCGCCGAAGGCGGTGGAGCGGAACCACTTCGCGCCGTCCTGGAGATAGATGTGACCGGCCTTCTCGAGCTGGATCACCGCGCGCTCGACCAGGCCGGTGTCGAACAGGCTCTGCTCCGAGAACCACTTGTCGAAGCGCACGCCGAACTCCTGCAGGTCCTCGCGACCATCGCCGAGCTGCTCGTTGAGCGCGAAGCCGTGCACCCAAGGGTAGTCCTCGCCGAGCAGCTTCTTGGCGTTGGCGATCAGCGCGTCGAGGTGTTCCTCGCGCTGTTGCTTGGCCTCGTCGTCCTTGCGATCGGAAGGCGGCAGGCCGGGCGTCCCGGCCAGGATCTGCATGGCGGTGACCTTGGCGAAGCGGTCCTGGTGGGCGTCGCGCATCTCGCGGCCCATGTCGACCACGTAGTCGCCCTGGTAGGCGTTGGGCGGGAAGGGAATCTCGATGCCGAAGAAGGCGAGGTAGCGCAGCCAGGTCGACAGCGCCAGGATGTCCATCTGGCGGCCAGCGTCGTTCACGTAGTACTCGCGGCTGACCTCGTAGCCGGCGAAGGCGAGCACGTCCGAGAGCGAGGCGCCATAGGCGGCGCCGCGACCGTGGCCGACGTGGAGCGGGCCGGTGGGGTTGGCGGAGACGAACTCCACCTGCACCTTGATGCCCTTGCCTGCCCCGCGGCCGAAATCCGCGCCCCTGGCCAGCACCTCGCGCACCACCGCGGTCTTGGCGTCGGAGGCGAGCGTGAAGTTGATGAAGCCGGCGCCGGCGACCTCGGCCCTGGCGACCAGCTTCGAGGGCGGCAGCTCGGCGAGCAGCAGGCCGGCGAGCTCGCGCGGGTTGCGCTTGAGCGGCTTGGCGAGCTGCAGCGCGAGGTTGGTGGCGAAGTCGCCGTGGCTCGCCTGCTTGGGGCGCTCCAGCAGGATGGGGGTGGCTGCCAGCTCCGGCGCCACGCTCTTCAGCGCAGTCTGGAGCAGGTCGGTCAGCAGGACTTTGGGGTCGGCGCTCATGGCACTCGGGATGAATTCGAAACGCGCGATTATAGCGGATCGGCGCAGTCCGACCCGGCGAGGATGTGAGTGCAGGTTGCGAGCCCCTAGCCTTCGGGCGCGCTCCCGCCCGTTCCCCCGCCGGCGCTTTCGGGCTAAAGTCCGCGCTTTGCCTCGTCCGGCCCGACCACCGTGCGCCTCTTCCGTCTCGCCAAGATCGTCTCCGTCAGCCTGCGCTTCGGCCTCGACCGCATGGTGCTCGACGCCGACAGCAGCGGCCGGCTGGCGCACGTGTGGCACAAGGTCTTCTTCTGGCGCACCTTTTCCGAGTCGCGCGGCGCGCGCCTGCGCCAGGCGCTGGAGTCGCTCGGGCCGATCTTCGTCAAGTTCGGCCAGATGCTGTCGACCCGGCGCGACCTGTTGCCGCCCGACCTCGCCGACGAGCTCGCCCTGCTGCAGGACCGCGTCCCGCCCTTCCCGACCGAGCAGGCGCTCGAAGTGCTGGAAGGCTTCTACGGTCGTCCGATCGACGAGGTCTTCGACGACTTCGAGCGCACGCCGGTGGCCTCGGCCTCGGTGGCGCAAGTGCATTTCGCGCGCCTGCCCGACGGCACCGACGTCGCGGTCAAGGTGCTGCGCCCGGGCATCGAGCGCGTCATCGAGCACGACCTCGCCCTGCTCGAAGTCGCCGCGGTGCTGCTGGAGAAGATCTGGCCCGAAGGCCGCCGCCTCAAGCCACGCGAGGTGGTCGCAGAGTTCAGCAAGTACCTGCACGACGAGCTCGACCTGATGCGCGAGGCGGCCAACTGCTCGCAGCTGCGGCGCAACTTCACCGACTCCTCGCTGCTGATCGTGCCCGAGGTGTATTGGGACTGGTGCGGCAGCAAGGTCATGGTGATGGAGCGCATGCGCGGCGTGCCGATCTCGCAGACGCCGGCGCTGCTCGCCCAGGGCACCGATTTGAAAGCACTCTCCCGTGCCGGCGTGGAGATCTTCTTCACCCAGGTCTTCCGCGACGGCTTCTTCCACGCCGACATGCACCCGGGCAACATCTTCGTGCATCAGGACGGGCGCTACATCGCGCTCGACTTCGGCATCATGGGCACGCTCAACGAGGTGGACAAGAACTACCTCGCGACCAACTTCCTCGCCTTCTTCAAGCGCGACTACCGGCGCGTGGCGCTCGCCCACATCGAGGCCGGCTGGGTGCCGGCGAAGACGCGGGTGGACGAGTTCGAGGCGGCGATCCGCACCGTGTGCGAACCGATCTTCGACAAGCCCTTGAAGGACATCTCCTTCGGCAAGACCCTGCTGCGCCTGTTCCAGACCGCGCGCCGCTTCGAGATGGAGGTGCAGCCGCAGCTCGTGCTGCTGCAGAAGACCCTGCTCAACATCGAGGGTCTGGGCCGCCAGCTCGACCCCGAGCTCGATCTGTGGAAGACCGCCAAGCCCTTCCTCGAGCGCTGGATGGACGAGCGCATGGGCGTGCGCGCGCTGGTGCGCGGGGTCAAGGAAGAGGCGCCGGCCTGGGCCGGCACCCTGCCGCAGCTGCCGCGCCTGGTGCACCAGGCGCTCACCGAATCGGCCCGTCACCAGAGCGCCCAGCAGCAGCGCCTCGAAGAGCTCGCCGCCGGGCAACGCACCCAGGGCCGCCTGCTGCTCTTCATCGGCGCCATCGCCATGGGCCTGCTCGGCCTGGAGCTCTACCGCCTGTTCGGCTGACGCGCGCCGCGGCATTCAACGCCGACGTTGCGCCCATGCAATAAAGCGCGAACGATCAAGCCCTTGGCGCGCGCATCCCGCCCCCCGCGGCGGCGTTCTGTTGGTACACTCGCGCCCTCTTTTTTCGCTCACCGCGCGCGGATGCGCCAACACGAAAGGCCCAACCATGCTGCTCTGGCTTGTCGTCGCCTACCTGGTCGTCTCCATCGGCATCGGCCTGTATGCCGCCACCCGGGTGCACAATGCGCGTGACTACATCACCGCAGGGCGCAACCTGCCGATGATCGTCGTGCTGGCGATGGTGTTCGCCACCTGGTTCGGCGCCGAGACCGTGCTCGGCATCTCCGCCACCTTCCTCGAGGAAGGCTTCCACGGCCTGATCTCCGACCCGCTCGGCGCCTCGGCCTGCCTGGTGCTGTTCGGCCTCGTCTTCGCCCGCCCGTTGTACCGCATGAACCTGCTCACGCTGGGCGATTTCTTCCGCGTGCGCTACAACCGCACGACCGAACTCGTGCTGTCGATCTGCATCGTGCTCTCCTACCTGGGCTGGGTGGCGGCGCAGGTCACCGCGCTCGGGCTGGTGTTCAACGTGCTCTCGGGCGACGCGGTCACGATGAACCAGGGCATGCTGATCGGCGCCGGCGTCGTCCTCGTCTATACCCTGTTCGGTGGCATGTGGTCGGTGGCGATGACCACCTTCGTGCAGATGATCGTGATCGTGATCGGCCTGGTCTGGGTGAGCTGGATCGCCGGCGACATGGCGGGCGGCTTCGACAACGTGATCGCCAAGGCCGCGGCCGAAGGCAAGTTCGAGTTCCTGCCCGCGCTGGACGCGGTCGAGATCGTCGCCTGGATCGCCGCGTTCGCCACCATGGCACTCGGCTCTATCCCGCAGCAGGACGTGTTCCAGCGCGTGAATTCCTCCAGGAACGAGCGCGTCGCGATCTGGGGCACGACGCTCGGCGGGGTGAGCTACTTCTTCTTCGCCGCGGTGCCGCTCTTCCTCGCCTACACCGCCAACATCATCGATCCCGGCATGGTCGAGCGCCTGATGGAGCAGGACTCGCAGCTCATCCTGCCGACGCTGATCCTGCAGTACATGCCCTTCTACGCCCAGGTGATCTTCTTCGGCGCGCTGCTGTCGGTCATCATGTCGACCGCCTCCGGCACCCTGCTCGCCCCCTCGGTGACCTTCTCCGAGAACGTGCTGCGCGGCTTCTTCCCGGGCATGGGCGACCGCGCCTTCCTGCTCAGCACGCGCGTCACCGTGGTGCTGTTCACCGCCTTCGTCACCTGGTACGCCACCAGCACCGAATCCTCGATCCACGAGATGGTCGAGAACGCCTACCGCGTCACCCTGGCCGGCGCCTTCGTGCCGCTCGCCGCCGGCCTGTTCTGGAAGCGCGCCAACAACCTCGGCGCCGCGCTGGCGATCATCCTCGGCCTGTCGACCTGGATCCTCTTCGAGCTCTTCGTCCCCGAAGGCGACATCGAGCCCCAGCTCTACGGCGTGGCGGCGAGCGCGCTCGGCATGCTGGCGGGTGGACTGATCGGCCGGCAGCCGCACCACCGCCCGCACATCGGCGGCCACCATGCGGCGGCGGGCACCCACCACACGCATCGCTGACCGTCCCGCGCCCGCCCGGGTGCGTGCAGCCCGCACCGGCGGCCGATGCGTTTGATGGTGATCAACGCGTCGGTCGCCGGTCTCGTTTATGGTTGCGGCGTTTTTTTCCTCTGGAAACCCCGCTCCATGTCCGTGTCTTCCCCGATCGAACTCGTCTGCCCCGCGGGCAGCCTCCCGGCCCTCAAGACGGCCATCGATCACGGCGCCGACTGCGTCTATCTCGGTTTCAAGGACGCCACCAACGCACGCAACTTTTCCGGGCTCAACTTCGATCCGGCGCAGGTGCGCGAGGGTGTCGCCTATGCGCACGCACGCAAGCGCAAGGTGCTGCTGGCGCTCAACACCTATCCCCAGACCGACAACTGGTCGTCCTGGACACAGGCGATCGACCGCGCCGCCGACTACGGCGTTGACGCGGTGATCCTCGCCGATCCCGGGCTCATGGCCTACGCCGCAAAGACCCACCCGCAGCTGCGCCTGCACCTGTCGGTGCAGGGCTCGGCGACCAGCTACGAGGCGATCAACTGGTACCGCGAACGCTTCGGCATCCAGCGCGCGGTGCTGCCGCGCGTGCTGTCGATGGCCCAGGTCGAGAGCGTGGTCGCCAACACCCAAGTCGAGATCGAGGTGTTCGGCTTCGGCGGCCTGTGCGTGATGGTCGAGGGCCGCTGCGCACTGTCGGCCTACGCCACCGGCGAGTCGCCCAACTGCAACGGCGCCTGCTCGCCGGGCAAGCACGTGCGCTGGGAAGACACCCCGCGCGGCATGGAGACGCGGCTCAACGGCATCCTCATCGACCGCTTCTCCGAAGGCGAGCGTGCCGGCTATCCCACCCTGTGCAAGGGTCGCTTCGAGGTCAACGACGAGACCTACTACGCCCTCGAGGAGCCCACCAGCCTCAACACGCTCGAGTTGCTGCCCGAACTCGCGCGCATCGGCATCCGCGCGATCAAGATCGAGGGTCGCCAGCGCAGCCCGGCCTACGTCGCCCAGGTCACCAAGGTGTGGCGTGCCGCGCTCGACAAGTTGAACAGCGGCGGCGCCGCAGGTTTCAGCGTGCTGCCGGCGTGGATGGCCGAACTCAACAAGGTCTCCGAAGGCCAGAGCCACACCCTCGGCGCCTACTACCGCCCGTGGAAGTGAGCCTCGCGCCGACCGCCCGCGCCGTCCCGACCCGATCCGATCGCCGCCGCGCGGAGCAGGCGCCCGCAGCGCGCCCGCCCGCGGCGTCGAGCCCCCCATCCGAATGAGAACCGCCCGATGAAACTCGCCCTCGGCCCCCTGCTCTACTACTGGCCCCACCAGAGCGTGCTCGACTTCTACGCCGACCTGGCCGAAGCCCCGCTCGACAGTGTTTACCTCGGCGAGACGGTGTGCTCGCGCCGCCACGAACTGCGCCTGGACGACTGGCTGGAGGTCGGCAAGGTTCTCGCCGCCGCCGGCAAGGAGGTGGTGATCAGCTCGCAGGCCCTGATCGAATCCGAGTCCGACCTCAAGACACTGCGCCGCATCGTCCGGCAGCACGACTTCCGCGTCGAGGCCAACGACATGGGCGCGGTGCGCCTGCTCGTCGAGGCCGGCGTGGACAACTGGATCGCCGGCCCCACGCTGAACATCTTCAACCCCACGACGCTGCAGCTCATGATCGACTCGGGCGCGACGCGCTGGGCGGTCGCCCCCGAGATGTCGGGCGCGGCGCTCGCCGAGGTGCGCGCCGCGCTCGCCAGGCCGATCGAGACCGAAGTCTTCGCCTACGGTCGCCTGCCACTGGCGCACTCGGCGCGCTGCTTCACCGCCCGCCACTTCAACCTGCAAAAGGACACCTGCGAGTTCCGCTGCCTGTCGATCATGGACGGGATCACGCTGCGCACCCGCGAGGGCGCGCCCTTCCTGACGCTCAACGGCGTGCAGACCCAGTCTGCACGGGTGCACAACCTGCTCGGCGACCTGCCCGCCGTGCGCGCCAGCGCCGAGGTGCTGCGCATCAGCCCGCAGGGCGCGCACACTCGCCAGATCGTCGAACTCTTCCGCGCCGCGCTCGACGAGCAGCGCGGTCCGGCGGACGCGCTCGCCGCCAGCCGCGAGTGGATGGTCGAGGAGCCCTGCAACGGCTTCTGGCACGGCCGCGCCGGCGTCGAACAGTACGTCGCCGCCTGACCCCTTTCCGACCTGCTGCAAACCCGGAGTCCGCACATGCCCGCACTGCCTGCCCTGCCCCGCCCGCCGCTGCCTTCGCACTTGCTGCCCGGCAGCCTGCGCCAGCGCATCGGCGAACGCCTCGCCACCCTGCGCATCCCCGACTTCACCGTGCCCGCCCCGGTGGCGAAGCTGGTGTCGCGCCTGCCCCAGCAGCCGCCGACCCACGTGCTCACGCTCGCGCTCAACCTCGCGCTCGACCGCATCCTGCCGCGCGACACCCTCGAACCGCTGAGCGGCCGCCACCTGCAGATGCGTGTGCTCGACGCCGGGCTGACGCTCGACTTCACCCTCGGCGAGCGCGGCTTCCGCCGTGCCACCCCGGCCGCGGGCGCCAGACCGGACCTGATCCTCTCCGCCACCACGCGCGACTTCATGGCGCTGGCACTGCGCGAGGAAGACCCCGACACCCTTTTCTTCAGCCGCCGCCTGCGCATGGAAGGCGACACCGATCTCGGCCTGCTGGTCAAGAACACGCTCGACGCGGTGGACTGGGACGCCCTCAAGGCGAAGCTGCTCGGCCGCCACGGCTGACCCCCTGCAGGAGCGGCGCAAGCCGCGAACCGGCCCCTCCGGCCACCGCCGCGCATCGACCGCAGCGCGTCCGTCCGCATCCGCGGTAAGCTCGCGGTCCGCTGCCCGACGTTTGCCGCCATGCCCTCCGAATTCGACCTGATCCGGCGCCACTTCACGCGCCCCGCGCGCCACACCGAGCTCGCCGTGGGCGACGACGCCGCCCTGCTCGCGCCGCGCCCCGGCATGCGGCTGGCGGTGTCCACCGACATGCTGGTGGCCGGCACCCACTTCTTCGCCGACACCGACCCGGAAGGGCTAGGCTGGAAGACGCTCGCGGTCAACGTCTCCGACCTCGCCGCCATGGGCGCCGAGCCGCGCTGGGCCTTCCTCGCGCTCGCGCTGCCGCAGGCGGACGAGGCCTGGATCGCTGCCTTCGCGCGCGGCTTCTTCGCCTGCGCCGACGCCTTCGCGATCGACCTCGCCGGCGGCGACACCACGCGCGGACCGCTGACGCTTTCAGTGACCATCGTCGGCGAGGTCCCGGCCGGCGCCGCGATCACCCGTGGCGGAGCGCGCGCGGGCGACGACTTGTGGATCTCGGGCCAGCCCGGCCGCGCCGCGCTCGGGCTCGCGGCGCTGCGCGGCGAAACCGGCCTGGACGCCATCCACCACGCCGAATTCGTCGACGCCCTGCAACGGCCGCAGCCGCGCGTAGCGCTCGGGCTCGCGCTGCGCAGCCTGGCGAGCGCGATGCTGGACGTCTCCGACGGCCTGCTCGGCGATCTGCGACACCTCCTCGAATGCTCGGGCACGGGTGCCATCGTCGAGGTCGCGGCGCTGCCGCTCGCCGCGCTCGCCGCCAGCGGCGCCGATCCCGCGCTGTGCCGGCGCTGCCTGCTCGCGGGCGGAGACGACTACGAGCTGCTGTTCGCGGCCGCGCCCCGACACCGTGCCGAGATCGATGCCTTGTCGGCCCGACTCGACCTCCCCCTGCATCGCATCGGCGAATTCACCCCCGCACGCGAGCGCCTGCTGCTGCGCGAGGCCGACGGCGGCCTGGCGGCCCCGGCCGCATGCGGCTACGATCACTTCGCCTGAGGCCCGATCCGGCCCACCTCTCGAAACGACCATGCGCCCCACCGCCCGCCTGCTGATGAGCCACCCCGCCCACTTCATCTCGCTGGGCTTCGGCGCCGGGCTGTCGCCGTGGGCGCCGGGCACGGTCGGCACCCTGCTCGGGTGGGCGATCTACCCACTGATCCGCACCCCGGTGTCGGAGTTCGTCTTCCTCGCACTGCTCGCCAGCTTCTTCCTCGCCGGCGTGCTCGCCGCCGAGCGCACCGGGCAAGCGCTGGGGGTGCCAGACCACGGCGGCATCGTCTGGGACGAGATGGTGGCGATCTGGCTGGTGCTGCTGTTCACCCCCGCCGGGCTGCTGTGGCAGGCGATCGCGGTCGCACTGTTCCGCTTCTTCGACATCGTCAAACCGCCTCCGGTGCGCTGGGCCGACCGCAGCTTCAAGGGCGGCTTCGGGGTCATGTTCGACGACCTCGTCGCCGCCGGCTACACCCTGCTGGCGCTCGCGGTGCTGGTCCACCTGCTGGGGAGCTGAGACCATGACCGATCACGAACTCGACGCCCTCGCGCGCAGGGTGGGCGAAGCCCTCGCCAACCGCAGGCTGTGGCTGGCCACCGCGGAGTCCTGCACCGGCGGCTGGATCGCCGAGGCCGTCACCGCGATCGCCGGCAGCTCGGGCTGGTTCGACCGCGGCTTCGTGACCTACTCGAACGACGCCAAGGCCGACATGCTCGGCGTGCGCGCCGCGACGCTGGAGACGCACGGCGCGGTCAGCGAAGCCACCGTGGGCGAAATGGCCGCGGGCGCGCTCGACCACAGCCGCGCCGACCTCGCGGTGGCCGTGTCCGGGGTCGCGGGACCGGGTGGAGGCAGCCCCGCCAAGCCGGTCGGCACGGTCTGCCTCGCTTGGGCACGGCGCGACGGCCCCACCGGGGTCGTCACCGTCCATCTCGACGGCGACCGCGCCGCGGTGCGCCGGCAGACGGTGATCCTCGCCCTGCAAGGCGTACTCGAACGCTGCGTCTGAGGGGCGCAGGGCGCACGGGGCCGGGAAATCCGAACCGCCACCCTCGCCACTTCGCCGGACGCAGCCCCGCGCCGGAAATCCCCATGACATGTTTGCTGTAATTGCATACAGGCTCTACACTTACGGCATCAGGCCTGCACCCCGCATGTCTGCAATCTTTGTGCCATAATCAGGCAATCAAACAGGACGCACTTCCATGGACGAAAACAAGGCCAAAGCCCTCTCCGCGGCGCTGTCGCAGATCGAAAAGCAGTTCGGCAAGGGTTCGATCATGCGCATGGGCGACGGCAGCATCGAGCGCGACATCCAGACCGTCTCCACCGGCTCGCTCGGACTCGACATCGCGCTCGGGCTCGGCGGTCTGCCGCGCGGTCGGGTGGTCGAGATCTACGGCCCCGAATCCTCCGGCAAGACCACGCTCACCCTGCAGGTCATCGCCGAGATGCAGAAGCTCGGCGGCACCGCGGCCTTCATCGACGCCGAGCACGCGCTCGACGTCGGCTACGCGGAAAAACTCGGCGTCGACATCGAGGATCTGCTGATCTCGCAGCCCGACACCGGCGAACAGGCGCTCGAGATCGCCGACATGCTGGTGCGCTCGGGCGGCGTGGACATCGTGGTCATCGACTCGGTCGCCGCGCTCACGCCCAAGGCCGAGATCGAGGGCGAGATGGGCGACCAGCTCCCCGGCCTGCAGGCCCGCCTGATGTCGCAGGCACTGCGCAAGCTCACCGCCAACATCAAGCGCACCAACACCCTGGTGATCTTCATCAACCAGATCCGCATGAAGATCGGCGTGATGTTCGGCAGCCCGGAGACCACCACCGGCGGCAACGCGCTCAAGTTCTACGCCTCGGTGCGCATGGACATCCGCCGCACCGGCACGATCAAGAAGGGTGACGAGGTGGTCGGCTCCGAGACCCGCGTCAAGGTGGTCAAGAACAAGGTCTCGCCACCGTTCAAGGAAGCCCACTTCGACATCCTTTACGGCGAGGGCATCTCGCGCGAAGGCGAGATCATCGACCTCGGCGTCGAGCACAAGATCGTCGACAAGTCGGGCGCCTGGTACGCCTACAAGGGCGACAAGATCGGCCAGGGCAAGGACAACTCGCGCGAGTTCCTGCGCGCCAACCCGGTGCTGGCCCGCGAGATCGAGAACAAGGTGCGGGTCGCGGTCGGCCTGCCCGAGCTGCCGCCCGCCGCCGCGTCCGCCCCGGCGCCGGCCGAGGCCTGACCCCGTCGGCACCGACATGGGCGAGCCGAGCCTGCGCGAACGTGCGCTCCGCCATCTCGCCCGGCGCGACCACTCGCGCGCCGAACTTGCGCGCAAGCTCGCACCCCATGGCGAGCCGGCCGAGATCGAAGCGGTGCTCGAGCGCATGCGCGAGCTCGGCCTGCAGTCCGACGAGCGCTACGCCGAGGCCTTCGTGCGCGGCAAGGCGGCGCGCTTCGGCACCGCACGATTGCGCAACGAGCTCGTGCGGCGAGGCATCGACCGTGACCGGATCGACGAGGCGCTCGCCGACGAGTGCGTAGAATCCGAGATCGAGCGGGCGCGCGCGGTGCTGCACGGCCGCTTCGCCACCCCACCCGCCGACGCACGCGAATGGGCGCGCCAGGCGCGCTTCCTGCAAACCCGGGGCTTCGCCCCCGAGCTGATCCGCAAGCTGCTGAAAGAGCCCTACGATGAGTCTGCTTAAGGTCGCCGGCCTGCAAAAGCGCTACAAGGCGCGCACCGTGGTGCATGACGTCGGCTTCGAGGTCGGCTCGGGCGAGGTCGTCGGCCTGCTCGGTCCCAACGGCGCCGGCAAGACCACCTGCTTCTACATGATTGTGGGTCTGGTGCGCGCCGACGGCGGCCAGATCGCCCTCGACGGCACCGACCTCACCCACCTGCCGATCCACGCCCGCGCGCGTTTGGGCCTGTCCTACCTGCCGCAGGAGATGAGCGTGTTCCGCAAGCTCAGCGTGGCCGAGAATATCCGCGCCGTGCTCGAACTCCAGGGGCTCGAACGCCGCCAGATCGAGGAGCGGCTCGAGGAACTGCTGATGGAACTGGGCATCCATCACCTGCGCGACAACACCGCGATCTCGCTCTCGGGTGGGGAGCGCCGGCGCTGCGAGATCGCCCGCGCGCTCGCCACCGACCCGCGCCTGATCCTGCTCGACGAGCCCTTCGCCGGGGTCGATCCGATCGCGGTCATCGACATCCAGAAGATCATCCGCTTCCTCAAGGAGCGCGGCATCGGCGTGCTGATCACCGACCACAACGTGCGCGAGACCTTGGGCATCTGCGACCGCGCCTACATCATCAGCGAAGGTCGCGTGCTGGCGAGCGGAGAGCCTACCGAGATCATCGAGAACGAGCGCGTGCGCCAGGTCTACCTCGGCGAGCACTTCCGCCTGTGAGCCCGCCCTCCTGCCGACCGCGATGAAACCCAGCCTCCAGCTCAAGCTCTCCCAGCACCTCACGCTGACGCCCCAGCTGCAGCAGTCGATCAAGCTGCTGCAGCTGTCTACGATCGAGCTGAACCAGGAGATCGAGCGCGTGCTGCTCGAGAATCCCATGCTCGAGCGCGAGGATGGCGACGGCGGCGTCGACTACGCCCCCGCGCCGCCGCCGGGCAACGCGCCCGAGCGCGAAGCCGCGCCGGAACCCGCCGCCGAACCGGCGGGCGAGTCGATCACGCACGAGGGCGGCGAAGGCAGCAGCGAGGACGAGGGCATCGACTGGTCCAACGTGGGTCAGGGCGCGTCCAGCCGCAGCGAGGACGACGAGGACGGCGACTACCAGGACATCCAGGCCGCCGGCGTGTCGCTGCGCGAACACCTCGACCAGCAGGTCGCCCTCTCGCCCCTGTCCGACCGCGACCGCGCGCTGGTGCGCTTCCTGATCGAGGCACTCGACGACGACGGCTACCTGCACCAGCCGCTGGAAGATCTCCTCGAGCTGTTGCCGCAGGACGCCGAGGTCGATCTCGACGAGCTCGCCATCGCCCTGCGCCACGTGCAGAGCCTCGAGCCGGCCGGGATCGGCGCGCGCAGCCCGCAGGAATGTCTGGCCCTGCAGCTCCAGGCCTTGCCCGAGTGCCCGATACGCCCTCTCGCTCTCGAGATCGTGACCAGCCACCTCGAACTGCTCGCGGAGCGCAACTTCGCCCGTATCCGCAAGCTCACCGGCTGTGACGACGAGGGTCTGCGCGAAGCGCAGGCCCTGATCTGCAGCCTCGACCCCCACCCCGGCTCGCGCTACTCCACCGCCGAGACGCGCTACGTGCTGCCCGACGTCGTCGTGCGCAAGCTGCGCGGCCAATGGACCGTGAGCCTGAACCAGGAAGCGATGCCGCGTCTGCGCATCAATCGCCTCTACGCCAGTCTGCTGCAGCAGAACCGCGCGCAGGGCGGCGGCCTGGGTGGGCAGCTGCAGGAGGCGCGCTGGCTGATCAAGAACGTCCAGCAGCGCTTCGACACCATCCTGCGCGTGTCCCAGGCCATCGTTGACCAGCAACGGCAGTTCTTCGATCATGGGGACGTGGCGATGCGGCCACTCACCCTAAGGGAGATCGCAGACCAGCTCGAGCTGCACGAATCCACCGTCTCGCGCGTCACCACGCAGAAGTACATGGCGACGCCGCGCGGAGTCTTCGAGCTCAAGTATTTTTTCGGCAGTCATGTCGCGACCGACACCGGCGGTGCGGCTTCCTCCACGGCGATTCGTGCGCTGATTCGCCAGCTGGTGGACGCGGAGGACAGCAAGAAGCCGCTGTCCGACGCCAAGATCGCCGAAATTCTCGGCCAACAGGGAATCGTCGTGGCGAGGCGCACGATCGCCAAGTACCGCGAGTCCCTCAACATCCCGCCGGTCAGCCTGCGCAAATCCCTCTGACAACAACAGGAGTCATCCATGAATCTGAACATCACCGGGCGCCACGTCGAAGTCACCCCCGCCATCCGCGAATACGTGACCTCCAAGCTCGATCGCGTCATCCGCCATTTCGACAACGTCACCAGCGTCACCGTCATCCTGTCGGTCGAAAAGCTCAAGCAGAAAGCCGAGGTGACGCTGCACGTGCGCGGCAAGGACCTCTTCGTCGAAGCGGACGACGCCGACCTCTACGCGGCGATCGACGCGATGACCGACAAGCTCGACCGTCAGGTTCAGAAGTACAAGCAGAAGCAGTCCGACCATAACCACGAGTCGCTCAAGCACCAGGTCCCCGAGGCCTGAGGACCGGCTTGAAGCTCCCCGTCCGGGGTGTGGTTATAATGCGCGCGTTTTCACGAAGCGCGGCCGCACACGCCCCGGACCGGATTCCCGCCCCCCTGGCGGCAGCTGACGGAAGAGTGCGCGAGCCCACCTGCGAATGAGCCTGATATCCCAACTCCTGCCGCTTTCCAACGTGGTGATCGATCTCGACGCGAGCAGCAAGAAGCGCGTCTTTGAACAGGCCGGCCTGCTGTTCGAGAACAACCAGGGCATCGCCCGCAGCACCGTGTTCGACAGCCTGTTCACCCGCGAACGCCTCGGCTCGACCGGACTGGGCCAGGGCATCGCCATCCCGCACGGCCGCATCAAGGGGCTCAAGGACGCCGCCGGCGCTTTTCTGCGCCTGGCCACCCCGGTGCAGTTCGATGCTCCCGACGGCCGTCCGGTGGACATGCTGTTCGTGCTGCTCGTGCCCGAACAGGCCAACGAAACCCATCTGCAGTTGCTCTCCGAGCTCGCGCAGATGTTCAGCGACCGCGAGTTCCGCGAGACCCTGCACGGCGCGACGGATGCCGCACAGATCCACCGCCTGTTCGTGAATTGGGGTGCCGATGCGGCAAACCAGCCTGACCCGGCTGTATGAGGCGCACCGCGAAAGCCTGAGCCTCGTCCACGTCAGCGGACCGATCGGTGCCCGTCTGTCGGTCGCCGAAGAGCGCATCTGGCCGGCCGACCTCGTCGGCCACCTCAACCTGATCCACCCCACCCGGCTACAGGTGCTCGGCGCCGCAGAGCTCGCGTGGGCGCAACGCCAGGCGAACGAGAAGGTCGCCCACCACCTCAACGAGATCCTCTCGGCGCACCCCCCCGCGATCATCGTCGCCGACGGCTGCGAGATCCCCAACATCCTCCACGGCATCTGCGAGGCGCACGACGTCGCGCTGTTCACCGCGCGCCACCCCTCGGCGAGCGTGATCGACCAGCTCCGCCTCTACCTGTCGCGCGAGCTCGCCGAGAAGGTCTCGCTGCACGGCGTGTTCATGGACGTGCTCGGGCTCGGCGTGATGATCACCGGCGATTCCGGCGCGGGCAAATCCGAGCTCGGCCTCGAGCTGATCTCGCGCGGCCACGGCCTCGTCGCCGACGACGTGGTCGAGCTGTCGCGCATCGCGCCCACGGTGCTCGAGGGCCGCTGCCCCGAGATGCTGCAGGATTTCATCGAAGTGCGCGGCCTCGGCCTGATCAACATCCGCACCATCTTCGGCGAGACCGCGTGCCGGCGGAAGATGCGCCTGCGCCTGATCTGCCACCTCGACCGCCGCCAACCCGGTCCCGACGACCCCTGCCGGCTGCCGCTGCAGCAGGAGACGCAGGACATCCTCGGCGTGAAGGTCGCCCGCGTCGTGCTGCCGGTGGCCGCGGGACGCAACCTCGCGGTGCTGCTCGAGGCCGCAGTGCGCTCGACCATCCTCAAGCTGCGCGGCATCGACTCCACCCAGGAATTCATCGACCGCCAGGCGCGCGCGCTGCACGCCGAAGAGGCCTACCGCGCCGACTGAGCCACCCGCACTTGCGGCACGGCGCCGCCGGCTGTTACGCTCGATCGCTTTGCAGCAGCCTACTGGCCGGCCATGAGCTCCACTCCCGATTACCTGGAACGCATCCTCAACGCGCAGGTGTACGACGTCGCCGTCGAGACACCGCTCGACCTCGCCACCAACCTGTCGGCGCGCACGCACAACCGCATCTACTTCAAGCGCGAGGACATGCAGCCGGTGTTCAGCTTCAAGATCCGCGGCGCCTACAACAAGATGGCGAACCTGTCGCCGCAGGCCTTGAAGCGCGGCGTGATCTGCGCCTCGGCGGGCAACCACGCCCAGGGCGTGGCGCTGTCGGCGGCCAGGCTGGGCGTGCGCGCGGTGATCGTGATGCCGAGCACCACGCCGCAGATCAAGATCGACGCGGTCAAGGCGCGCGGCGGCGAGGTCGTGCTCGCAGGCGAATCCTATTCCGACGCCTACACGCACGCGCTCGAGCTCGAGAAGAGCGAGAAACTCACCTTCGTCCACCCCTTCGACGACCCCGACGTGATCGCCGGCCAGGGCACGGTGGGCCTGGAGATCCTGCGCGCGCACCCGAAGCCGATCCACGCGGTGTTCTGCTGTGTCGGCGGCGGCGGGCTGATCGCCGGCGTGGCGGCCTACATCAAGCGCCTGCGCCCGGAGACGAAGATCATCGGCGTCGAGGCGGTGGACGCCGACGCGATGACGCGCTCGCTCGCCGCGGGCAAGCGCATCGCGCTCGAGCAGGTCGGCATCTTCGCCGACGGCGCCGCCGTCAAGGAGGTCGGTGCCGAGACCTTCCGCCTGTGCCAGCAGTATGTGGACGAGATGATCGTGGTCGACAACGACGCCATCTGCGCCGCGATCAAGGACGTCTTCGAGGACACCCGCTCCATCCTCGAGCCCGCCGGCGCGCTCGCCGTCGCCGGCGCCAAGGAGTACGCCCGCCGCAACAAGCTGCGCGACAAGAGCCTGGTGGCGGTGGCCTCGGGGGCCAACATGAACTTCGACCGCCTGCGCTTCGTCGCCGAGCGCGCCGAGCTCGGCGAGCAGCGCGAGGCCGTGCTCGCGGTGACCATCCCCGAGAAGCCGGGCTCCTTCCGCAAGTTCATCAGCGTGCTCGGCAACCGCAACATCACCGAGTTCAACTACCGCTACGCCGACGCCGAGCGCGCCCACATCTTCGTCGGCGTCACCGTGCACAACCGCAGCGAGGTCGGACGCCTGGTGGAGATGCTCGAGCGCCACGAGCTGCCTGCGCTCGACCTCACCGACGACGAGATGGCCAAGTCGCACGTGCGCTACATGGTGGGCGGACGCGCGCCACAGGTGGAAAACGAGGTGGTCTACCGCTTCGTCTTCCCCGAGCGCCCGGGCGCGCTGATGAATTTCCTCTCCAACCTGCGCTCGGACTGGAACATCTCGCTGTTCCACTACCGCAACCACGGCTCCGACTTCGGCCGCGTGCTGGTCGGCATGCAGGTGCCGCCGGCCGACAAGGACGCCTTCGACGCCTTCCTGCAGCGGCTCGGCTACGACTACGTGGCCGAGACCGACAACCCCGCCTACCGCATGTTCCTGTCCGGGAGCTGAGCCCCGCAGGCAGGCCGTGCAGGGTTGCAGCCGCCGCTCAGGCGCGCGGCTTCGCCACCCCCGCCTCGGTCACCAGCCAGTCCATCGGGCGATCGAACTCCTGCGGCAGCGTGTCGGGCACGCGCCCGACCTCGAAGCCCACGCCCACCGCCACGGTGCGCAGCACCGCCAGCGTGCGGTCGAAGTAGCCCCCTCCGTAGCCGAGGCGGTAGCCGCGTTCGTCGAAGGCATTGAGGGGGATCAGCACCAGCTCGGGCTCGACCGCCTCGCCGTCCGCCGGGTGGGGGATGCCATGGCGGTCGAGCGGCATCGGCACGCCCGGCGTCCACGCGCGGAACATCATCGGCGCATGGCGCTCGAGCACCACCGGCAAGGCCGCCACCCGCCCGGGCGCGGCCGCACGCCAGGCCTGCACCCACGGGCGCAGGTCGGGCTCGGCGCGGTAGGGCCAGCAGAAGGCGAGCCGGCGTGGCTGCAAGCGTCCGACCAGGTCGTCGAGATGCTCGCCGATTGCCGCGGCGAGGCGCTCGCGACGCTCGGCAGGCAGGCGCTCACGCGTCGCCAGCGCATGTTCGCGCATGCGCTGGCGTCGCGCGCCGGGATCATGGGACAAGGGGGCGAAACTCATCTTCGATATGGTATGGTTGGCGGTCAAACGGAGGCATCACCTGGCATGAAGAAGGCACTGGTTGCGGCGCTCACGGCCGCGACGTTCCTCGCCCCCGCCGGCGCGTTCGCGCAGATTGGCGGCGAGTCCGGGGACGGGCGTATCGTCGCCGCTCGCGAGGCCCTGCGCAAGGGCGACCGCAGCACGCTCGAACGCCTCGCAGCCGTGCGCGAGGCCCACCCCCTCGACGCCTATCCGCGCTACTGGCTGCTGATCAACCGCCTCGCGCGTGCCGAAGAACCCGTGCCCGTCGCGGCCCTGCAAGCCTTCCTCGCCGAAGAAGCCGGCTCCAACCTCGCCGAACGCCTGCGCGCCGACTGGCTGCGCCGCCTCGCCAGGGACGGCGACTGGAACGGCTTCCTCGCGGTGTACGCGGACCTGCGCAGCCCCGACGCCGAATTGCGCTGCAACGCCTGGAGCGCGCGCGTGCTGACCGGCGAGCGCAGCGTCTTCGCCGAGCTCGCGCGCGAATGGGACACCCTCGCCGACGCCGATCCGACCTGCGACACGCCGCTGCGCGCGGCGGTCGACTCCGGCGCGGTGGACGAAGAACGCGTGTGGTGGCGCATCCGCCGACAGATCGACACCCGCAAGCCCGAGGCTGCGCTCGCCAGCCTGTCGCTGCTGCCCGCCGGCAACGCCCCGGCCCACGCCGACCTGGCGCAGGCGATCCGCTCGCCCGCACCCTGGCTGGATCGGCTGCAGCCCAACTTCGCCGTGAGCCGCGCCGGCCGCGAGCTCGCGCTCGCCGCACTGGTGCGCCTGGCGCGCGAGGACGTCTCCGCCGCGCGCCTGCGCCTGCTGCGCATCCAGGACCGCCTCGGCGCGGCCGAGCGCAACTACGCCCATCTGGCGCTCGGCATGCACGCCGCGCTCGACCGCCTGCCCGAGGCGAGCGCGCTCTACGCCGCCGCCGGCGACATCGAGACCACCGCCCAGCAACGTGCGTGGCGGGTGCGTGCGGCGCTGCGCATCGGCGACTGGCACGCGGTGCGCGAGGCGATCGAAGCCATGCCCGCCGACGAACGCGAAGCTGCCGACTGGATCTACTGGCTGGGCCGCGCACACGCCGCGGCCGGGCGCCGCGACGCCGCCGAGTCGCTCTACGTGCGTATCGCCGGCGAGCCGCACTTCTACGGCATGCTCGCGCGCGAGGAGCTCGGCGAGGCCTTCCCGCCGCCCCCCGCCACCGCGCCGCTACCGCGCGCCAAGCTCGAGGAGGCCGAGCGCGACCCCGGCCTGCAGCGCGCACTCGCGCTCTACCGGCTGGAGCTGCGCACCGAGGCGCTGCGCGAATGGGTCTGGGGCGTGCGCGAACGCGACGAGCAGTTCCGCCTCGCCGCCGCCCACCTTGCGCTGCGCAACGAGCTCTACGACCGCGCGATCAATACCGCCGAGCTGGCCAACCCGCGCAGCAACTTCGAGCTGCGCTTCCTGACCCCCTATCGCGACCTCATCGAGCCGCAGGTGCGCGCGCAGGGGCTCGACCTCGGCTGGGTGTACGGCCTCATGCGCCAGGAGAGCCGCTTCGTGGTTCCGGCACGCTCCAGCGTCGGCGCCCAGGGCCTCATGCAGGTGATGCCCGCCACCGGCAAGTGGGTGGCGGATCGGATCGGCCTCGCCGGCTACAACCAGCGCCTGCTCACCGACCCCGAGACCAACGTGCTTCTGGGCACCAGCTACATGCGTCTCATCCTGGAGGGGCTCGACGCCCACCCCGTGCTCGCCAGCGCCGGCTACAACGCCGGCCCCGGGCGGGCGCGGCGCTGGCGCGACGCGGCGCCGCTCGAGGGCGCGATCTATACCGAGACGATCCCGTTCGACGAGACCCGCGACTACGTCAAGAAGGTGCTCGCCAACGCGGTGATCTACGCGGCGATGCTCGAAAAACGGCCGCAATCGCTCAAGGCGCGACTCGGCACGATCGCGCCCGGGGCTGCCAGCGAGTAAGCTTCCGCGTGCGCCAACCCATTCCATCCACAGCAACAGCACGGTCCAGTCGAAACATGAACCCGAAACGCGTCGTCATCGTCGGCGGCTCCGGCTTTATCGGCAGCGCCATCGCCAATCGTCTCTGCAAGGAAGGCGTCAAGGTCCTCATTCCCACCCGCCGCCGCAGCCGCGCCGGCCATGTTCTGCTGCTACCCAACGTCGAGGTGGTGGAGGGCAACGTGCATGACGTCGCCCTGCTTGCGCGCCTGTTCGAGGGCGCCGACGCCGTGGTGAACACCGTCGGCGTCCTGCATTCGCGCCCGGGCAGGCCCTTCGGCCCCGACTTCGCGCGCGCCCACGTCGAGCTGCCGCAGAAGATCGTCGCCGCCTGTCGCACGGCGGGCGTGCCCCGCCTCGTGCACATCAGCGCCCTCGGCGCCTATTCCGACGGCCCGTCGGAATACCAGCGCTCGAAGGCCGCCGGCGAGACCGCGATCCGCACCGGCTCGCCCGAGATCGCGTGGACCATCCTGCAGCCTTCGGTGGTGTTCGGCCGCGGCGACAGCTTCCTCAACCTCTTCGCCGACCTCGCGCGCATGTTCCCGGTGCTGCCGCTCGCCGGCGCCACCGCGCGCTTCCAGCCGGTCTATGTCGAGGACGTCGCCGAGGCGGTGTGGCAGAGCCTGACGCGCGACGATGCAGGCGGGCAGACCTTCCAGCTCGCCGGACCGACCGTCTACACGCTGCGCCAGCTCGTCGAGTACGTCTCCGCGCTCGTGGGCAAGCCGCGCCCGATCTATCCGCTGTCCGAGAAGCTGGCGATGTGGCAGGCGCGCCTCATGGAGCTCGCCCCCCAGCCCCTGATGAGCCGCGACAACGTGCGCTCGATGAAGGTCGACAACGTCGCCAGCGGCACCCCGCAACCCTTCGGCATGGTGCCTACCGCGCTCGAGACCGTGGCCCCGGCCTGGCTCGGCCAGGCGGCGCCGCGAGCCCGTTACTACCCCTTCCGCCGCCACGCGCGGCGCTGAAGAGCAACTCTCTACGGAGTCCGCGATGAAGCTGATCATCGGCAACAAGAACTATTCCTCCTGGTCCCTGCGCGCCTGGCTGGCTGCGCGCGAGGGCGGCTTCACCTTCGAGGAGATCCACATCTCCCTGTTCATCCCCGGCAGCCGCGAGCGCATCCTGTCGCACTCGCCCTCGGGCAAGGTACCCTGCCTGAACGACCACGGCGTGGTGGTGTGGGACTCGCTCGCGATCGGCGAATACCTCGCCGAGAAGCGCCCCGGTCTGCTGCCCGCCGACCCGGTCGCACGCGCGCTGGCGCGCTCGGTCACCGCCGAGATGCACTCCGGCTTCCAGAACCTGCGCAGCCGCATGCCGATGAACGTGCGCAAGGACTACACCGGTTTCGGCCACAGTCCCGAGGTCGATGCCGACATCGCGCGCATCGTGGCGATCTGGAACGACTGCCGCGCGCGCTTCGGCGCCGTGGGCCCCTACCTCTTCGGCCGCTTCAGCCTCGCCGACGCGGCCTTCGCGCCGGTGGCCTTCCGCTTCCAGACCTACGCGGTGAAGCCCGCGGGCGCGGCCGGCGAGTACCTCGCCACCCTGCTCGCCAACCCGCACATGCAGGAGTGGGCGACGGCGGCACGCGCCGAGACCGAGTCGATCCCGGAAGAGGACCTCTACGGCTGATGCAGGCCTATGTCGTGGGCGGAGCGGTGCGCGACGCCCTGCTCGGCCTGCCGGTGAAGGATCGCGACTGGGTGGTGGTCGGCAGCACGCCCGAGGAGATGCTCGCGCGCGGCTTCCGCCCGGTCGGCCGCGATTTTCCGGTCTTCCTGCATCCGCACACCAACGAGGAATACGCGCTCGCGCGCACCGAGCGCAAGTCGGGCCACGGCTACACCGGCTTCGTCTGCCACGCCTCGCCCGAGGTCACGCTCGAAGAGGACCTGCTGCGCCGCGACCTCACCATCAACGCGATCGCGCGCGCCGAGGACGGCCGCCTGATCGACCCCTGCGGTGGCCGGCGCGACCTCGCCGCGCGCGTCTTCCGCCATGTGTCGCCCGCCTTCGCCGAGGATCCGCTGCGCATCCTGCGCGTGGCGCGCTTCTCCGCGCGCTTCACCGACTTCGAGCTGGCACCCGAGACCCTGGAACTGATGCGCGCGATGGTCGTGGCCGGCGAGGTCGACCATCTGGTCGCCGAGCGCGTCTGGCAGGAACTCGCGCGCGGGCTCATGGAGGCGCGCCCCTCGCGCATGATCCGCGTGCTGCGTGCCTGCGGCGCACTCGCACGCCTGCTGCCCGAGCTCGACCGCCTGTTCGGGATCCCGCAGCCGGAGAAGTACCACCCCGAGATCGACACCGGCGAGCACGTGCTGATGGTGCTCGACCACGCCGCCGCCGCGGACGAGCCGCTCGCGGTGCGCTGGGCCTGCCTGCTGCACGACCTCGGCAAGGGCGACACGCCCGCCCACCTGCTGCCGCACCATTACGGCCACGAGGCCGCGAGCGCGCGCCGCGCGCGCGAGGTGTCGGAACGCCTGAAGGCCCCCGCCGACTGCCGCGACCTCGCCGAGATGGTGGCGCGCGAGCACGGCATCCTGGCGCGCGCGCACGAGCTGCGCGCCGAAACCATGGTCAAGCTGATCGAACGCTGCGACGGCCTGCGCCGTCCGCAGCGCTTCCTCCTGATGCTGCAGGCGGCCGCCTGCGACCACGCCGGCCGCGGCAGCGGCGCGGAAAACGCGTCGGAATGGAGACCCTTGTCACGCTGGCAGGCCGCGCTGCAGGCCGTGCGCGCCGTCGATGCCGGTAGAATCGCAACCGAGTGCAGCGACAAATCGCTGATTCCTCAGGCCTTGCACACCGCCCGCGTGGCGGCCGTGAAGGCCCTGGACAAGGACCCCGCATGAACGCAACCCGCTTCGGCGAACTCGAGGTGCTGTGTCACGCACCCGAGCGCGCCACCCATGAACACCCCCTGCTCTTCATCCACGGCGCCTACGTTTCGGCATGGTGCTGGGACGAGCACTTCCTGCCCTGGTTCGCCCGCCGCGGCTGGCAGGCCTATGCCGTCTCGCTCTCCGGCCATGGCCGCAGCCGCCAGCGCGAGCACCTCGACTCCTACTCGATCGACGACTACGTGCGCGACGTCGCCGAAGTCGCCGCCCGCCTGCCTGCGCCGCCGGTGCTGGTCGGCCACTCGATGGGCGGGATGGTGGTGCAGAAGTATCTCGAGCAACACGACGCGCCCGCCGCGGTGCTGATGTCCGCCGTCCCGCCGCAAGGCCTGATGGGCTCGGCCTTCGGCCTGATCTTCAAGCGCCCGCACCTGCTCTCCGACCTCAACCGCATCATGTCGGGCAACGACGTGGACATCGACAGCCTGCGCGAGGCGCTCTTCCATCAGCCGGTGGCGGCCGACGACCTGCAACGCTACTACCGCCTGAGCCAGCCCGAGTCGCACCGCGCGATCTGGGACATGTCGCTGTTCAACCTGCCGCAGCCGGCGCGCATGCACCGCGTGCCGATGCAGATCCTCGGCGCCGAGCACGACGCCCTGATCCCGCCCGACCAGGTGCACATGACCGCCATGACCTACGGTCGCCAGGCCGAGATCCTCCCCGGCATGGGCCACGGCATGATGCTCGAGCACGACTGGGAGATCGCCGCGATGCGGATCGCCGACTGGCTGGCCGAGCGCGCGCTGTAGCCGACGCCGGGCCGCCTCAGAGCGCGTGCGTGCGATCGCCGCGCGCGAAGCCGAGCAGCGGTCCGTCGATCGCGCGCGACAGCGCGATCACCTTGAAGAGCTCCCCCATCTCCTGCGGCGCGGTCAGGCGCTGCACCGCGCGCGCGGCGCGGATGTAGTCCGCGCTCTCGCGGGCGCCGCGCCGCTCCAGGCATTCCAGCACGCCGCAGTTGAAGAGGAACTGCGCCTGCGTGGTGTAGCCCTGCACGTCCAGCCCGGCCTCGAAGCCGGCCTCGGCCACCGCGGTGAAGTCCACGAAGGCGGTGATGTCGTTGAGCCCCGGCCACAGGAAAGGGTCGCCGTGGGCATGGTGGCGGTAGTAGCACAGCAGGGTGCCGCCCGAACGCGAGGGCAGGTAGTACTCGGCGCGCGGATAGCCGTAGTCGATCAGCAGCAGGGCGCCCGCGTGCAGGCGCTCGGCCCAGGCCGCCACCCAGGCCTTGCCGGCGAGGTTCAGCTCGGTGACGTATTCCCCGCTCTGCGGCACCGGCAGGGCGAGCGCCCGCGCTCCTTCCGCCACCGCGCCCGCCGCCGGCACGTCCGCCCAGCACAGCCGGCGTATCCCCGCGGCATCGGTGGCGATGGCGACGCCGCGCTCGAAGAGCCCCTCGGCGCGCGACACCAGCAGATGCACCGGCATCACGTCGAGCACCTCGTTGGCCACCACTGCACCGGAGAAGCGCTCCGGCAGCGCGTCCAGCCACTGCACGCGCGCCGCCAGGTGAGGAACCTTGGCGGCCAGGGTGTCGAACTGGCGTTCGCGCAATTCGCCCGAGAGCTCGAGGATGCCGTAGCGCTCGGGCAGGCAGCCGCGGCGTTCGAGCTCGAGCAGCAGGTCGGCGGCGAGCAGGCCGGTACCGGCGCCGACCTCGATCAGCGCGGGCGCGCTCGCGCGCATCACCTGCTCGACCTGGGCGGCGAGCGCCTGGCCGAAAAGCGGGGTAAGCTCGGGCGCGGTGATGAAATCGCCGCCGGGGCCGAACTTTCGCGCGCCACCGCTGTAATACCCCAGCCCCGGCGCGTAGAGCGCGAGCTCCATGTAGCGCGCGAACGGGATCCAGCCAGCGGCCGCGGCCAGCTCGGCCTCGATGTGTTCGAGCAGGCGGGCGCTCTGGGCGAGCGCATCGGCGGAAGGCTGGGGCAATGAAGACATGATCGTTCTGCAGGACAGGAGGGCGAGGCCGCGATTGTAGCGGCACGCCCGCCCAGCCGCCCGGCCAGCTCCGGGCCTCACGGTGAATCCGATGCGCACGTCTCCTCCCGAACCCGAATCCACCGCGGCACCGCTGATCCTGGTCACCGGCGCCGCGCGCCGCGTCGGCGCGGCGATCGCACGCCGGCTGCACGCCGGAGGCGCCCGCCTCGCCCTGCACTACCGCCACAGCGCGGGCGAGGCCGAAGCGCTCGCTGCCGAACTGTGCGCCCTGCGCGCCGATTCCGCCTTTACCGTGGGCGGCGACCTCGCGCGCTTCGGCGCCGCCGCGGAGATCGCCGCAGCGGTGCTGGCGCGCGGCAATCGCCTCGACGGCCTGGTGAACAACGCCTCCAGCTTCTTCCCCACTCCGCTCGGCAGCGTGGACCGCGCGGCCTGGGACGAGCTCATGGGCTCCAACCTGATGGGCCCGCTCTTCCTCACCCAGGCGCTCGCGCCCGCCCTGCGCGAGGCGCGCGGCGCGATCGTCAATATTGTCGACATCCACGCCCAGCGCCCGCTCGCCGGCTACCCGGTGTATTGCGCGGCGAAGGCGGGACTGGCGGCGCTGACGCGTTCGTTCGCGATCGAGCTCGCCCCCGCGGTGCGGGTCAACGGCGTCTCGCCCGGCCCGATCGAATGGCCGGAGGACGACCAGTTCCCGCCCGCCGAGCGCGAGCGCATCGTCGCCCACACCTTGCTCGGCCGCGTCGGCAGCCCGGACGACATCGCGCGCACGGTCGCCTTCCTGATGTTCGACGCACCCTACATCACCGGCCAGATCCTCGCAGTCGATGGCGGGCGCAGCGCGCATCTGTAGCCAAGGGTCGTTTCCGCGCCGGTTTCTGGGATAATTCGCACCTGATTTTCCCGACGAGCATCGACCGTGACCGCAGCCTCCGCCCCCGCCGCCGCCCTCCCCACCACCGAGGCCGGCGGAGACGCCCGCTTCTCCAACACCTTCCTGCGCCTGAAGAAGAAGCTCGAGCGTGGCGTCGGCGAGGCCATCGGCGACTACAACATGATCGGCGACGGCGACACCGTGATGGTGTGCGTCTCCGGCGGCAAGGACTCCTACACCCTGCTGTCCTGCCTGCTCGCGCTGCGCGAACGCGCCCCGGTCGACTTCCGCATCGTGGCGATGAACCTCGATCAGAAGCAGCCCGGCTTCCCCGACCACGTGCTGCCGGCCTACTTCGAGTCGATCGGTGTCGAGTATCGCATCGTCACCGAGGACACCTACTCGATCGTCAAGGACAAGATTCCCGAGGGCAAGACCACCTGCTCGCTGTGTTCGCGTCTGCGCCGCGGCATCATCTACCGCACCGCCACGGAGATCGGCGCCACCCGCATCGCGCTCGGCCACCACCGCGACGACATGCTCGAGACCCTGTTCCTCAACATGTTCTTCGGCGGCAAGATCAAGGCCATGCCGCCCAAGCTGGTCAGCGACGACGGCAAGCACGTGGTGATCCGCCCGCTCGCCTACTGCACCGAGGCCGACATCGCACGCTTCGCGCGCACGATGGACTTCCCCATCATCCCGTGCAATCTGTGCGGCTCGCAGGAAAACGCCCAGCGCAAGCTGATCAAGAACATGCTGCAGGGCTGGGCGCGCGACTACCCGGGCCGCATCGAATCGCTCGCCACTTCGCTGAAGAACGTGGTGCCCTCGCACCTGTCCGACGCGCGCCTGTTCGACTTCGTCGGCCTCACGCAGCACACCGTGGTCGAAGAAGGCGACACCGCCTTCGATCCGCCCGAGCTGCCCGACCGTACGCTCGGCGCCAGCGTGAAGCTGTTCCGCGCGGGCGACCAGGAAGAACGCGAATGCGCCTGAGGGAGGCGCGACCGCGCCTGATTCGGATGCCGACGCCGGCGCCTTGCGGATCCGGTGCGACATCCCCATGATCCTGTTCCGGGCCGGCCACGCCAGCCGCCAGATCTGACACGGAAAACCCTGCGATGCCCGAGCGAAAGAACCTCTGCGTGCTGGTCGCGCTCCATCCGGTGGATGCGGTGCTCGCCGAACGCCTCGGTGCGGACGAGGCGCGCCATGCCGCCGAGCGTCACGCGCGGCGGATCGAGCGTGCGATCGTGATGCAGGGCGGCCAGGTCCTGCTCGGCGGCGCGGAGCAGACCATCGCCGGATTCGAACGCAGCGACGCGGCGGTGCACGCGGCGAGCGAGGCGCTCGACCGCATACACGGCCTTCCACCCCTGCTCGGCAGCAAGCAGACGGTACGCATCGGCGTGCACTATGGGGTCCTGGACAACGATGGCGAGGAGCCCGCCGGAGAGGGTCCAGCGGTGGCCCGCCAGCTCGCCCATCTGGCCGAGAGCGGGCAGGCGCTGATCTCCGGCACCGCGGTGATGGTCCTCGGCGGTGCCGCACGGCAACAGGTCGGCTCGCAGCCGCTGAGCGGTCCGGTGTGGACGCGGGTCGGCATCCCGGTGCATGCGATCGGACAGCGCAGCGGTCTGGTCACCTCGGTTCCCGGCGCAGCGCGGCTGTCGAGCCGGCTGCGCCTGCGCCACCAGCAGGAAGTCCTGTTCGTGGAGGAGTTGCGCCCGGTGCTGCTGCTCGGCCGCGAGCTGGCCAACGACGTCACGATCATGGATCCGCGCGCCTCGCGTCAGCATGCGCGCATCGAGCGCCGCCCCGAGGGCTTCGTGCTGTTCGATCAGAGCACCAACGGCAGCTTCGTCGCCATCGAGGGCAAGCCGGAGTGCTTCGTGAGACAGGAGCAGATGCTGCTCGACGGTCCCGGCCGGCTCGGCTGCGGCTTCTCGACGACCGAGCTCGAGCGCGACCTGGTGTTCTTCGACATCGTCTGAGCCCCGCGCGCGGGAGAAGGGCGTGCGCGGGGGACACAGGCGCCCGCCCGCGCGGCACGCCCGCATGGAAACGACCGGATCAGCCGCTCATGCATTCGCCGATGAAGGCCTTGCGCTTGGCCCCGCGCAGCGACTGCTCGGTAGCCGCACGATTGCAGGCCTTCTGCCTTGCCATGTCCTCGCTCGAGACCTTCTGTGCGGAGCCCGCTGTCGGCGCGACCGCAAGCGCAGGTGCGGCTGCACCGGCCGCGCTCGCGGCCGTCGCCGCGGCCGCCGGTGCGACGGCCGGGGCCGCTGCCGGCACCATAGCCGGTGCCGCAACGGGCGCTGCAGCCGGGACGCCGGCCGCGCTGCCGGAGGCGAGAGCAGGCGCGGCACCCGGAGCACTCGCAGCGGCAGCCTCGTGCTTGCCGCTCAGGCAGGTGCTCATGAAGGCCTTGCGCGCATCGCCCCCGAGCGCCTGCGTCTTCGCTTCGGCATTGCAACGCTTCATGCGTTCGTGCTGGGGATTGGCCCATGCCTGCGCGGGGGTCAGCGCCGCGAGCACGAGAACGACGCCGGTGGCGCCGAGAATTCGCTTCATGATCTTGTCTCCTCGTCCGGTTCTACGCAAAATGCGTAACACGATTTTGCATATGACATACATCGGCGTCAATGCGCATCGCATTGCCACCGAGACGCATGCGGCTCCCCGCCGGCGCCCGCACCGATGCTGAACGAGGACTCCACGCTCCTCGCGGGCCTCGCCGCGTCCGCCTTCCTGGCCGCGACCCTGCTGCCGGGCGGCTCCGAAGCGGTATTCGCCGCGCTGCTGGCGCTGCGCCCGGAACTGACGCCGGCAGCGCTGCTCGTCGCCACCGCGGCCAACACCGCGGGCGGCATGAGCACCTACGCGCTCGGCCGCCTGCTGCCCCGCAAGGAATCCGGCGCGCATGCACGCACGCTGCTGCGCTGGGGCAGCCTCGCCCTGCTGCTGTCCTGGGTGCCGCTGATCGGCGACGCGCTGTGCGCTGCCGCGGGTGCGCTGCGCCTGAACGCCTTCGCCTGCCTGGCGTGGATGGCGCTCGGAAAGGGCCTGCGCTACGCGGCGATCGCCTGGGCATTGCCGTCCGCCGGCGCCTGAGCCCGCCGCGCACGCCGACCCGCGCCGCGCCGCCGCCCTCGCCTATACTCGCCCCCTGCCCTCGCAACGGAGCCCCCCCATGTCCGCCATCGAACGCCACGGCGTCACCGCCCGCTATGCCGACGCCGTCATCCACGCCGGCGTCCTGCACCTGGTCGAGGTCCCCGCGAGCAGCGCCGGATCGATCGAAGCCCAGACACGCGAGGTGCTGGAGTCCGTCGGCCGCCAGCTCGCCAAGCTCGGCAGCGACCCCGCGCGCATCGTGATGGCCACCATCTACCTCGTCGACATGGCCGACTACGCCGGCATGAACGCGGTGTGGGATGCCTGGGTTCCGCCCGGCAGCGCCCCGGCACGCGCCTGCGTCCAGGTCGCCGGGCTCGCCGACCCGGGCTGGCGGATCGAGATCGCGCTCACCGCCGCGCGCTGAAGCTCGCCGCACCAGGCGACGGAGGCCGAATCCCTGCTGGCCTTAAGGTCTTGATTTTTGCTGCATGGTGCACTGCGGTTCGCTAGAATGGACCGCTTCCCTGCAGCCGCTTCCGGGTAGTCCAATGAGCCAACGCCTGCGCGAGATTCCGTACAACTACACCTCGTTTTCCGACCGCGAGATCGTCATCCGCCTGCTCGGGGCCGAGGCCTGGGCGGTGCTCGACCAGCTCCGCACCGAACGCGTCACCGGCCGCTCGGCGCGGATGCTGTACGAGGTCCTCGGCGACATCTGGGTGGTGCGCCGCAACCCCTACCTCGAGGACGACCTCCTCACCTCGCGCGAGCGCCGCGACGCGCTGATCGGCGCGCTCGACCACCGCCTCAACGAGATCGACAAACGCCGCCAGGGCAACGACCACGTCACCCTGCTGGTGGCGCGTGCGCGCGAGGCGGTGTCCAACTTCGAGCGCTGGTTCGACGACACCGCGCGCCGCCGCAAGGCGGTGCTCAAGGCGCTGGCCAGGCACACCCGGCGCGACAACATCTGCTTCGACGGTCACGCCCGCGTCTCCCACGTCACCGACGCCACCGACTGGCGGGTCGAGTATCCCTTCGTGGTGCTCTACCCCGACACGGAGGAGGAGATGGCGCCGCTGGTGCGCGAGTGCATCGCGCTCGGCCTGACCATCATCCCGCGCGGCGGCGGCACGGGCTACACCGGTGGCGCGGTGCCGCTCGATGCCAGCTCGGTCGTCATCAACACCGAGAAGCTGCTCGCCATGAGCGCGGTCGAGCCCACCGTGCTGCCAGGCATCGACGGCGCGATGGCCGAGCCCTACCCCACCATCCGCACCGGCGCCGGCGTGGTCACCGAGCGCGTCTCCGAGGCGGCGGCGCTCGCCGGCCGCGTGTTCGCGGTCGACCCGACCTCGGCGAGCGCCTCCTGCATCGGCGGCAACATCGCCATGAACGCCGGCGGCAAGAAGGCCGTGCTGTGGGGCACCGCGCTCGACAACCTGGCCTGGTGGAAGATGGTCACGCCCGATGGCGACTGGCTCGAAGTCGAACGCCTCGACCACAACTTCGGCAAGATCCACGAGCAGGAAACCGTACATTTCCGCCTCAAGCGCTTCAACCCCAAGGGCGACAAGCTGCTGTCGGAAGAAATCCTGAGCCTGCCCGGCGCCAGCTGCCGCAAGGTCGGCCTGGGCAAGGACGTCACCGACAAGTTCCTCGGCGGCGTGCCGGGCGTGCAGAAGGAAGGCACCGACGGCCTCATCGTGGCCGCACGCTGGGTGCTGCACAAGATGCCGCCGGTCACCCGCACGGTGTGCCTGGAGTTCTTCGGCCAGGTGCGCGAGGCGGTGCCGGCGATCGTCGAGATCACCGATTTCTTCAAGCCGGGCGGCGCCGGCCACGCCGCGGGCGTGCAGCTCGCCGGCCTCGAGCACCTCGACGAGCGCTACGTCAAGGCGGTCGGCTACGCCACCAAGGCGCGCCGCCACGGCCGCCCCAAGATGGTGCTGATCGGCGACATCGTCGGCCACGACGAGGACGCGGTGATGAAGGCCGCCTCCGAGGTCGTGCGCATGACCAACGCGCGCGGTTCGGAGGGCTTCATCGCGGTCAGCCCCGAGCAGCGCAAGCGCTTCTGGCTGGAGCGCTCCCGCACCGCGGCGATCTCGCGCCACACCAACGCCTTCAAGATCAACGAGGACGTGGTCATCCCGCTGCCGCGCATGGGCGAGTACTGCGACGGCATCGAGCGCATCAACATCGAGCTCTCGCTGCAGAACAAGATCGCGCTCTGCGACCGCCTCGCCGAGTTCCTGCAGGGCGAGCTGCCGCTCGAGATCAAGGACGAGGGCCTCGACCGCGAGGCGCTGGTCTCCGACCACCGCGCCCAGGCCCTCGAGCAGGTCGCCGGCGTGCGCCGGCGCTGGCAGTGGCTGCTGGACAAGCTCGACCTCGCGCTCGCCGAGGCCGAGCCGCAGTTCGCCGCCTATGGCGTCCAGGCCGGCGAGCTCTCCAACCGCGCCGCCAGCCCGACCCTGTTCCATCGCCTGCAGGACTACTCGATCCGCGTGTCGTGGAAGGAGGAGCTGCGCCCGCTGCTCGAGCAGACCTTCGACGGGGCCCTGTTCGCCCCCATCCTCGCCCGCGTCGCCGAGATCCACCGCGAGGTGCTGCGCGGCCGCGTCTTCGTCGCCCTGCACATGCACGCCGGCGACGGCAACGTGCACACCAACATCCCGGTCAACTCCGACAACTACGAGATGCTGCAAACCGCCAACCACGCGGTGGATCGCATCATGGCGCTGGCCCGTTCGCTGGATGGCGTGATCTCCGGCGAGCACGGCATCGGCATCACCAAGCTCGACTATCTCACCGACGACGAGATGGCGAACTTCTGGAGCTACAAGGAAAAGGTCGACCCCGAAGGCCGCTTCAACCGCGGCAAGCTGATGCGCAAGGGGCCGATCCGCGGCAACCTCGACAACGCCTACACCCCCAGCTTCAACCTGATGGGCCACGAGTCGCTGATCATGGAGCAGACCGATGTCGGCGAGATCGCCCACGACATCAAGGACTGCCTGCGCTGCGGCAAGTGCAAGCCGGTGTGCTCCACGCACGTGCCGCGCGCCAACCTGCTGTATTCCCCGCGCAACAAGATCCTCTCCACCTCGCTGCTGATCGAGGCCTTCCTGTACGAGGAACAGACCCGGCGCGGCGTGTCGCTGGCGCACTGGGCCGAGTTCGAGGACGTGGCCGACCACTGCACGATCTGCCACAAGTGCGAGAAGCCCTGTCCGGTGGACATCGACTTCGGCGACGTGTCGATCAAGATGCGCAACCTGCTGCGCAAGCAGGGCAAGAAGTCGTTCAATCCGGGCAAGGCGGCGGCGATGGCCTTCCTGACCATCAAGGACCCGACCACGATCAAGGCCATCCGCACCGGCATGATCGACTGGGGCTACAAGGCGCAGCGCTTCGCCCACGAGCTGGGCAAGAAGTTCGGCCTCGTCCAGCCGCAGGTGAAGGCGCCCCCGGCCACGCTCGGCAAGGCCCCGATCAAGGCCCAGGTGATCCACTTCATCAACAAGCCGATGCCCGGCAACCTGCCCAAGCGCACCAGCCGCGCGCTGCTCGACATCGAGGACGACAAGGTCATCCCGGTGATCCGCGACCCGCACAAGGCCAACGGCGAGTCCGAGGCGGTGTTCTACTTCCCGGGCTGCGGCTCCGAGCGCCTGTTCAGCCAGGTCGGGCTGGCCACCCAGGCCATGCTCTACCACGTCGGCGCGCACACCGTGCTGCCGCCGGGCTACCTGTGCTGCGGCTACCCGCAGACCGCCGCCGGCGAGGAGGAGAAGGGCCAGAAGATCACCACCGACAACCGCGTGCTCTTCCACCGCGTGGCCAACACGCTCAACTACCTCGACATCAAGACCGTCATCGTGTCCTGCGGCACCTGCATGGACCAGCTGCAGAAGTACGAATTCGAGAAGATCTTCCCCGGCTGCCGCCTGCTCGACATCCACGAGTATCTGATGGAGAAGGGCGTGAAACTCGAGGGCGTGGGCGGCGTGAAGTACATGTACCACGAGCCCTGCCACACGCCGATGAAGCAGTACCAGGGCATCAAGGTGGCCAACGAGCTGATGGGCACGCGCGTCGACCTGTCCGACCGCTGCTGCGGCGAATCCGGCACGCTCGCGGTGGCCCGCCCCGACATCTCCACCCAGGTGCGCTTCCGCAAGCAGGAGGAGATCGAGAAGGGCGCGGCCAAGCTGCGCGAGGGCGACCCGAACGCGAAGATCAAGATGCTGACCTCGTGTCCGAGCTGCCTGCAGGGCATGCACCGCTACGCCGACGACGCCGGCGGCATCGAGCCCGACTACATCGTGGTCGAGCTGGCCAGGCACCTGCTCGGCGAGAACTGGCTGCCGGACTACGTGGCGAAGGCGAACAGCGGAGGGATCGAGCGGGTGTTGCTGTAAGCGAGGAGATCCTCCACGCGGCGCCCCGAACGGAAGCGCGGCGTTGGAGGAGCGTCAGGTCTCGGCTTGCGCCGCGCCTACGCCCCACCCCGGGCGCCGCGATTCTTGTAGGAGCGACGCAAGTCGCGATCCTTTCCGAGGCCCGCTCCACCCTCGGTCGGGCCTGCCCCTGGCGGAAACGGCCCCGTTTCCTTCACCAGCCCCTGTCTTCCGCCGGATCCGCCGGATGCATCCGCCACCACAGCTCGGGCAGGGCCTCGGCGGCGCACATGCGCAGGCGGTGGTCGACGAACTGGCTGACCTGGGTGTCGCCGGGGTTGATCTCCACCGTGGGTATGCCCTCGCGCGCCGCCCACAGCACCGGGCCGGCGATGTAGGGGAAGACGCTGGTGGTGCCGATCGACACCACCGCGTCCATGCCCTGCGACAGCACGCTCTCCAGGCGCTCGATCGCGAGCTCGGGCAGCGCCTCGCCGAACAGCACCACGTCCGGGCGCAGGATGCCGCCGCAACGCGGGCATTCGGGCGGGATGGAGAGGCCGGCGTAGTCCTCCACCCGGCGCCCCTGCCCGCAGGACATGCAGTGCAGCCGATGCACGGTGCCGTGGATCTCGATGACGTTGCGCGAACCGGCGGCGCGGTGCAGGCCATCGACGTTCTGGGTGAGCACGCACACCAGCGCCTTCTCCTGCTCGAGTGCGGCGATCAGGCGGTGGGCGGCGTTGGGCTTCGCACCGCGGCAGCTGGCCTCGATCTGGGCGATGTAGCGCCAGGCGATCTCGGGCCGGGTCGCCATCATCTCGCCCGACAAGGCCTCCTCGATGGTGAGGCCCTCCTCGGTGAGGCGGTCGTGGTAGAGGCCGCCGATGCCGCGGTAGGTGGGAAGGCCCGAATCGACCGAGATGCCGGCGCCGGTGACGAAGAGGATGCGCTGCGCGCGCGCGAGGATGTCCGCCACCGCGTCGAGGGTCGTACTCGGGCTCATGCGGGCTCCACCTCCACCAGGCAGTCGTAGAAGGTCGGCCCGCCGCCCATGTCGGTGGGGCGCGCGGCGATGACCGCGTTGGCGTTGTGGCCGCCTTCGCACAGTTTGGGCCACCACACCGAGGGGCTGCACACCACGCCGGGGCGCACGTCGGTGGTGACCACCGCACGCGCGATGAAGTCACCGCGGTCGTTGTGGATGCGCAGGCGCATGCCCTCCACGACGCCGCGCGCGACGGCGTCCTCGGGGTGGATCTCGAGCTTCGGCCCGCCCTCGTCGGCGAGAAAGCGCGCCTGGTTGGCGAAGGTGGAATTGAGGAAGTTGCGCGCCGGCGGGGTGATCAGCGCGAGCGGATAGCGCGCACCCAGCGCCGGGTTGCTGGGCACCGACTCGGCGGGCGGATGCCAGGCCGGCAAAGGGTCGAGGCCCTCGTGCGCGAGCGCGGCGGAGAAGAACTCGCACTTGCCCGAAGGCGTGCGGAAGCCACCGTCGGCGAAGGGCGCGTGGCCCGCGGGCAGCGCGAGCCGCGCCCAGCCCCGCGCCTGCAGGCCCTCGGCGAGGCCCGCCACCCGCGGGTCGTCGGCGCGGAAGGCCGCCGCCGCGATGGCGTCGTCGCTTTCGTAGAGCGCGGCAGCCGCAAAGCCGAGGCGGCGGGCGAGCGCACGGAAGACCGCGGTGTTGGAGCGCGCCTCGCCGAGCGGCGCGATCGCCGGCCGGTTGTCCACAACGTAGAGATGGCCGTAGGCCTTGTGCAGGTCACGGTGCTCGAGCTGGCTGGTGGCGGGCAGCAGGATGTCGGCGTAGTCGGCGGTGTCGGTCTGAAACTGCTCGTGCACCACACAGAAGAGGTCCTCGCGCGCAAAGCCGGCGCGCACCCGACGGCTGTCGGGCGCGACTGCGACCGGGTTGGCGTTATAGACGTGGATCGCGCGCACCGGCGGGTCGCGGCTGTCGAGCAGCACGTCGCCGATGAAGGACATGTTGAGCGCCCGCGGCGGGAAGCGCCTCGCGTCGGGATAGAGGTCGGGGCGGGCGAGCGCCTGCACATCCACCGGGAAGTTGCCCGAGGTCGACAGCAGCGCGCCGCAGCCGGGGTGGCGCCACGCGCCGGTGAGCGCGGGCAGGCAGGCCACGTTGCGCACCGCCATGCCGCCACCGGCGCAGCGGTTGAGGCCGTAGTTGAGCCGGATCAGGCTGCGCGCGCTGCGCCCGTACTCGATCGCCAGGCTGCGGATGGCCTCGGCCGCGAGGCCGGTGAGCGGCGCCGCCCACTCCGGCGTGCAGGCGCGCACGCGTACGGCGAGCGCGTCGAAGCCCAGGGTGTGGCGGGCGATGTACTCGCGGTCGAGCAGGCCCTCGGCGATCAGCACCTGCATCATCGCGAGCGCGAGCGCGCCGTCGGTGCCGGGCAGCGGGGCGAGGTGCAGGTCGCACTTCTTCGCGGTATCGGTGCGCCGCGGATCGATGCACACCAGGCGGGCGCCGCGCCGCTTCGCCTCCTGCAGGTGGCGCCAGCCGTGCAGGTTGGACACCACCGGGTTGGCGCCCCAGATCAGGATCAGGCCGGCCTCGCTGGCGGCTTCGGGATCGGCGCCGAGCATCGCGCCCACGGTCGCCTTCCAGCCGTGCGCGCCCGCGGTGGCGCAGATCGTGCGCTCGAGCAGGGAGGCGCCCAGGCGATGGAAGAAGCGCCGGTCCAGGCTCTCGCCCTGCACCAGGCCCATGGTGCCGCAGTAGCTGTAGGGCAGGATCGCGCGCGGGTCCTCGGCGGCGATCTCGCGGTATTTCGCCGCGATGGTGTCGAGGGCTTCGTCCCAGGAGATGCGCTCGAAGCGCCCCTCGCCCTTGCGCCCCACCCGCTTCATCGGATGCAGCAGGCGGCGCTCGGAATACACCCGCTCGAGGTAGTGCGCGACCTTGGTGCACAGCGCGCCGTTGGTGAAGGGCATGTCGGCGGCGCCGCGGATCCTCACCGCGCGGCCATCGGCGACCGTGACCTCCATCGCGCAGGTGTCGGGGCAGTCGTGCGGGCAGGCCGCGCGCACGCGGACTTCGGAGGGGGTCGAGGGGGGCATCGCTGCCTCGCGTTGCGGCCGCCCGGCCGGGCGGCACGGCAGAAGACTCAACGACGCGGCATCGGCGGGATGCGCGCGGACTCGGGCGCCGAGGTGAGCTCGACGTATCGGCGACGGTGTTCCTCGAAGCGCTCGACCACCGCATTGCGCTCGCGCAGCTTGGCCGCGACCACCGAGGACTGGGCGGCGATCTCGCTGTCGAGCAGGCGGATGTCGGCCTCGAGGCTGGCGGCGACGTCGCTCTTGTCCGTATGCGTGGCCTCGTCGATCATGACGCGCTGGCGCTCGATCAACTCCGACTCGCGTGCGCGCAGCTCGCGGATGCTGCGGTCGAGCTCGCGCAGCTCGCGATCGCGCCGGCTGTCGAGGTCCTGGACGCTGCGATAGGTCTCGAGCAGCGCCTGGTCGAGGCGCAGCTGGCGCATGCGCTCGGCCTCCTCGGCGCGACGCTTGTGCTCGGCGGCCGCGCGCTGGGCGATCTCGTCGGGCGTCAGCGGCGCCGCGACCGTGCGGCGCACGGTGCCCGAGGGGCTCATCTCGCGGTAGGCGCGGCCGTAGCAGGCGGCGGGCAGGATGTCGCCGCACACCGGCTGACCGCCGACATCGCAGCAGTAGATCGATGCGCCGCCAGACTGCTGCGCCGCCAGCGTGCCGGACGAGGCCACCAGCGCGACGGTGCAGGCGAAGCCGGCGAGGACGCGTTCAGCGCGAGGAAATCCCATACTGTTCCCGATATGCCTGGACTGCGTCGAGGTTGGCCGCAAGCTCGGGACTGTCCGCCAGGTAGGCGACGAGGTCTTCGAGCGTGGCCACCGCGACGACCGGAATACCGAAATTCTCCTTGACCTCCTCGACCGCGGACAAGGCACTTTTACCGCGTTCCATGCGATCGAGCGCGATCACCACACCGGCGGGCTCGGCGCCCGCGGCGCGGATCAGCTCGACCGACTCGCGCACCGAGGTGCCGGCCGAGATCACGTCGTCGAGGATCAGCACCTTGCCGCGCAGCGGCGCGCCGATCAGCGTGCCGCCCTCGCCGTGGTCCTTGGCCTCCTTGCGGTTGAACGCGAAGGGCAGGTCCACGCCGTCCTCGGCGAGCCGGATCGCGGTGCCGGCGACGAGCGGGATGCCCTTGTAGGCCGGCCCGAACAGCATGTCGCAGGCGATACCCGCGGCGCGGATGGTGCGCGCGTAGTAGCCGCACAGCTCGCGGAACGAGGCGCCGTCGTCGAACAGACCGGCATTGAAGAAATACGGCGAGTTGCGTCCCGCCTTGGTGACGAATGCGCCGAAGCGCAGCACGCCCTTGCGGCACGCGAGGGCAATGAAATCCCGGCTAAAATCCACGGCTCTTTGGCTGCCTGGCAGCGAAACTGGAAACCGCCGATGTTACGCATCATCACCCTGAACCTCAACGGCATCCGCTCGGCCTGCACCAAGGGCCTGCTCGACTGGCTGCCCGCGCAGCAGGCCGACTTCCTGTGCGTGCAGGAACTCAAGGCGCAGGACGCCGACCTGCGCCCCGAGATGCGCGCGCCCGCGGGCATGCAGGGCTGGTTCCACGCCGCCGAGAAGAAGGGCTACAGCGGCGTCGGCATCTACAGCCGGCACGCGCCGGACCGCGTCGTCGAGGGCCTCGGCATCGCCGCGATCGACGCCGAGGGGCGTTTCCTCCAGCTCGACTTCGGCAAGCTCTCGGTGGTGTCGCTCTACCTGCCCTCGGGCTCGAGCTCGGCGGAGCGCCAGCAGGTCAAGTTCGACTTCATGGACCGCTTCCTGCCGCACATGGACCAGCTCTTCCAGAGCGGACAGGAGGTCGTGGTGTGCGGCGACTGGAACATCGCCCACCGCGAGGCCGACCTGAAGAACTGGAAGTCGAACCAGAAGAACTCCGGCTTCCTGCCCGAGGAGCGCGCGTGGCTCGGGCGCCTGTTCGACGAACAGGGCTGGATCGACGTCTATCGCCGCCTGCACCCGGAGGCCACCGCGGACTGCTACACGTGGTGGTCGAACCGCGGCCAGGCGTGGGCGAAGAACGTGGGATGGCGGCTGGACTACCAGGTCGCCACCCCGGGACTGGCTGCCAGCGCCCAGGCGGCGGAGGTCTACAAGGCGCAGCGCTTCTCGGACCACGCGCCGCTGACGGTGGATTACGACTGGACGCTGTAGCCCCGTGGGGTGCGACACGCGGTCGCACCCCTGCCCTCCTCCGGGGCCATGCGGCCCGGGGGCCACGCGCCGGCGCTATCATCCGGGCATTCGAACCCGGCGTCCGCCTCCAAGGGAGATCCTCGAGCGGTCGGAGATGAGCCCCATGTACAACCCTGACAGACGTCGCTTCATCGCCCGCCTCGGCACCGGCGGCCTGCTGCTGACGCCGCTGGCGGCCTGCTCGGGAGAGGTGTGGCCCGAGGGCATGAAGCCCATCGCCTGGGATCGCGATGCCTGCGTGCGCTGCAACATGCGCATCGCCGACCACCGCTTCGCCGCGCAACTGCGCGGGGGGCCGAGGGACAATACCTTCACGTTCGACGATGTCGGCTGCCTGGTCTTCTGGCTCGAAGAGCAGCGCACGCGCTTTCCGTGGATGGACGACGTGTCCACCCGGATGTGGGTGGCGGCCTGGGAGAGTCCGAGCGTCAAGGCGGTCACCTGGCTGGATCCGCGCCAGGCCCGCTACATCGTCAAGCGCTCGCCGATGCGCTACGACCTCGCTGCCAGCGCAGCGCCCGCAGCCGATGCGCACAGCCTGAGCTACGAGGAAATGCGCCGGAAGACCCTGGCGCGCGGCAAGTAGCGGGGACCTTGGCATGCCCTTGGAGCGCCCCTCCGACCGCGTCCTCGCCGCCACGCTGCTCGCCGGCGTGCTGTTTGCGGCAACCTTCGCCGACGCCGCCAGGCAGCGCAGCGCACGCGAGGCGGCACTGCAGCGCACAACGGAACTCGTCACCGGCTTGCGCCTGTCCGACGTGGTGCTGTTCACCGAGGCACGCTACACCCGCCACCTGAGCCAGGCCGACCTGCACTCCGCCTTCCAGGACCACCCGATGGCGCTGGAGCACTTCCCCTCGGGCTCGCTGCTGCCGCCACCACGCCTGCTGCTGGACCACCATGAAACCCTGGATCGAAAGGCAGCGTCACCTGATTGACTTCACCGCGCAGTCGCTCGCGCGGCGCAAGGGCAAGAGCCTCGGGCTGCTGTTCGTCTATACGCTGCTCGTGTTCGTGCTCGCCTCGGTGGCGCTGTACACCCACGCGCTGCGCAACGAGGCCACGCGGGTGCTGGCCGGCGCGCCGGAGATCGTGCTGCAGCGCCTCATCGCCGGCCGCCACGACCTGGTGCCGCCGGGCTACATCGAGCGGATCGGCCGCATCCGCGGCGTGCAGAAGATCGAGGGCCGGCTGTGGGGCTACTACTACGACAGCGTGCTGAAGGCCAACTACACCTTCATGGTTCCGGCCGATCGCGAGATCGTCCCGGGCGAGATCGTCGTCGGCCCGGCGCTGGAGCGCACGCGCGGGCTGTCGGCGGGCAACGGCATCTCCTTCCGCGCATATTCCGGCGAGTTGCACACCTTCATCGTCGCCGCAGTGCTGGCGCACGAGTCCGAACTGGTCAGCGCCGACCTGGTGCTGATGAACGAGGCCGACTTCCGCCGCTTCTTCGCCTATCCGGACGGCCACTACACCGACATCGCGCTGTGGGTGGCCAACCCGCTCGAGGTGCGCAACGTCGGTGTCAAGCTGCTCGGCACCCTGCCCGACTCGCGCCCGATCCTGCGCGAGGAGGTGCTGCGCACCTATGCGTCGATCTTCGACTGGCGCGAGGGCATGATGCTGGCGCTGCTGTCGGCCGCCATCCTCGCCTTCGGCATCTTCGCCTGGGAGAAGGCTGCCGGCCTGTCGGCGGAAGAAAAACGCGAGATCGGCATCCTCAAGGCGATCGGCTGGGAGACCGGCGACGTGATCGCGATGAAGTTCTGGGAAGGCTTCCTGGTCTCGCTGTTCGCCTTCCTGGTCGGCTACGTCGCCGCCTACGTGCATGTGTTCCACTTCGAGTTCACCCTGTTCGCACCGGTGCTCAAAGGCTGGGCGGTGCTGTACCCGAGCTTCGCGCTCACGCCGCAGATCGACGGCCTGCAGGTGGCCACGCTGTTCGTGTTCACCGTGCTGCCCTACACCGCGGCCACCCTGGTGCCGATCTGGCGCGCGGCGACCACCGACCCCGACACCGTGATGCGGAGCTGACGCGATGCTCGAACTCGCCAACATCCGCAAGGTGTTCAACCAGGGCCAGCACAACGAATACTGGGCGCTCAAGGGCATCGACCTGGAGATCCCGCCGGCGCGGGTGAGCGTGCTCAAGGGCCCCTCGGGCTCGGGCAAGACCACGCTGCTGACCATCCTCGGCTGCCTCGCCCGCCCCACCGAGGGCCGCGTGCGCCTGAACGGCGAGGACATCTCCGGCCTGCCCGAGCGCTTCCTGACCGAGATCCGCCGCCGCACCTTCGGCTTCATCTTCCAGCAGTTCAACCTGATCCGCGGCCTGTCGGCGGTCGAGAACATCATCCTGCCCGGCTACCCCGGCGGCACGCCGCGCGCGCAGTTGCTGGCGCGCGCCGAGGCCCTGCTCGCCGACCTGCAGCTCGCGCACCGCCGCGACGCCAAGGTGGAGTGGCTCTCCGGGGGCGAGCAGCAGCGCGTGGCGATCTGCCGTGCGCTCATCAACGACCCCGAGGTCCTGGTCGCCGACGAACCCACCGCCAACCTCGACAGCACGCTCTCGGCCGAATTCCTCGCCATCCTGCGCCGCCTCGCCGAGGCCGGGCGCACGGTGATCCTCACCAGCCACGACCCGCTGGTGGTCGAGTCCGAGGTCGTCGACCGGGTGTATTCGCTGCGCGACGGCCGGCTCATCGAGGTCGTCGACACGCGCAAGGCCTGGCCATGATCTTCCAGCCCGCCATCATCGCCCTGCTGCTCGCCGCCGGCCTGAGCGTGGCCATGCTGGCGGTGGCGTCGCCGTTCGCGCTGCAGCTCATCCGCCACTGGGACCTCGGCAGCGGCAGCGAGCGCCAGTTGCGGCTCGAGCGCCTGACCTACCTGTTCTCGATGATGGTGGCGCTGGTGTGCGGGCTGCAGGTGCTGTCGACGCTGCTGTTCGTGTTCAACGCCGACAGGATGTCGGTGATGTTCGTCGGCGCGATGTGCGCCGTCGGCACGCTCAACGCCAACGCGTACGGCTTTCCGGCGCTATACGCACAGCTCGTGGCGTTCTTCTTCGCGGCGACGTGGCTGGCGATCAACCGCCTCGACAACCAGGCGCGCGACTATCCGCTCACCCGCATCAAGTACCGCCTGCTGCTCGCCTACGCGCCGCTCGCCGCGGCGGTGCTGTACCTGCAGTTCAACTACTTCATCCGCCTCGAGGCGGACGTCATCACCTCGTGCTGCGGCAGCCTGTTCTCGGAAGAGGCCGACACGGTCGCGAGCGAGGTCAGCGCGCTGGCGCCGGCACGGGCGATGAGCGTCTTCTACGCCACGCTGGGCGGCGCGATCCTGCTCGCTGCCTGGCACTGGAAGAGCGGCGGGCACAGGTTGTGGAGCGGGCTCGCGGTCGGCACGGCCTCGGTCGCCGCCTTCTTCGCCGCGCTCGCCGGGGTGGTCGCCTTCGTGTCGCTGTACATCTACGAGCATCCCCATCACCACTGCCCGTTCTGCATCCTGAAACCCGAATACGGCTACCAGGGCTACCTGCTCTACATCCCGCTGTTCGCCGCCGCCGCGGCCGGGCTGGCGGCCGGGGTGCTGAGGATGTTCGGCGGCCGCCCCAGCCTCGCCACCCTCGCCCCGCAGGCCAGCGCACGCCTGGCCGGCATCGCCGCGGCGGGCTTTGTGCTCTTCATGCTGGTGGCGAGCGTGATGGTGCTGCGCTCCAACCTGATCCTGCTCGACTGAGGCCACTGCCGATGAAGAACCTGCTGCTCGTCCTTGCCTGCACCCTGCTCGCCGCCTGCGGCCGGGGCGGATCCGACGCCGGCCCGGCGCGCGGCATCGCTGCCCCCGCCTTCGAGGCAATGGGCCTGGACGGCGGCGTACGCCGGTTCCCGGAAGACTTTGCCGACAAGCCGGTGATCATCGATTTCTGGGCCGACTGGTGCCGCTACTGCGCCAACAGCATGACGCGGATCGACCGTGCCTGGCGCGAACACGCGGCGAGCGGACTGAGCGTGCTGGCGGTCAACGTCGCCCAGGACCGCGCCACCGCCGCCGCCTTCATCGAGCGCCTCGGCGTCGGTTACTCGGCCGTGCTCGACCCCGGCGCGCGCATCACCCGCGATTACGGCGTGAAAGGCCTGCCGATGACCATCTTCGTCGATCGCAACGGGCTGATCAGCGGCAAGGTCATCGGCGAACTCGACGACAGGCTGCTGGCCATCCAGCTCGATCGCATCCTGCCGGAGACGCGATGACCCGGCCCCGGGCCGCAGCGCCTGCCGCAGGCGCAGCCCGATTCGAATCGAACCCTGCCGGCACGCGCCGGCACCACCCCGAAGGAGCAGACCATGGATCGCAGAGAAGCCCTCAAGATGTCCGTCCTCGCCAGCATCGGAATGGCCACCGCCGGCAAGGCCGCCGCGCAGTCCGGCTGCACCGGCGACGGCACCCCGGCGCAGTTCATCCCCAAGACCGCAGCCGATCCGCAGCCGCAGGTCGATGACCTCGCCAAGCATCCCAAATGCCCGTATTGCGGCATGGATCGCAAACAGTTCCACCACTCGCGCATGGTCGTGCACTACGCCGACGACCTCGCCGACGGCACCTGTTCGCTGCATTGCGCGGCGATCAGCCTGGCGCTGAACATCGATCGCGACCCCAAGGCGCTGTGGGTGGGCGACAACGCAGCCGAAGGCGATACCAGGCCGCTGGTCGAAGTCGAGAAGGCCAGCTTTCTGGTCGGCAGCAAGTTGGCCGGCGTGATGACCGCGCGCAGCAAGGTCGCCTACGGCAGCGCCGAGGCCGCCAAGGTCTCGCAGGCGGCGAACGGCGGCGAGCTCACCGACTTCGACGGCGCACTGCTGGCCGCCTACACCGACATGTCGGCCGACGTCACCCGCATCCGCAAGAACCGCGCCGAGCGTCGACAAAAGATGATGGAGCAGCGCAACAAAGGATGAAGACCCTGCTCGCTTTCGTTTTCGCAGCCTGGACGGGGTTCGCGCTCGCGCAGGCGCCGGCCGCCGAGCTGCCGAAGCCGGGCACGAAGGATCTGTGCCCGGTGTGCGGCATGCTGGTGTCGAAGTATCCGAACTGGGTGGCGACCATCGTCTACAAGGACGGTCACGCCCACTTCTTCGACGGCGCCAAGGACCTGTTCAAGTTCTGGCACGACCCGGCGAAGTACGCTGCCGGCCACAGCCGCGACCAGATCGAGCGCATTTCGGTGACCGAGTACTACGGGCTGACCGCCATCGACGCGAGGAATGCGTGGTACGTCGTGGGCTCGGACGTACTGGGGCCGATGGGGCACGAGTTCGTACCCCTGGCCAGTCGAGAGGACGCGGCCGACTTTCTGAAGGAGCACAAGGGCGCGCGCGTCCTGCGTTTCGACGAGGTCGGCGCGGGCCTTCCGTCGATGCTCGACGCCGGGCGCTTCGAGTAGCCCACGGCCCGGGCGCCGATGGCGCCCGGCGCCGCCCGTGTCTGAAAGCTGCGGCAACCTGGCCGCGGCAGTGCGGGCATTCACCCGCACGCGCTCACTTCAGCAGCACCTTCGTCGCCGCGGCGAGATCGTCCGCGCGCACGATCCCCAGCTTGCTGCCCACCGCCTTGCCGTCGCGGCCGATATAGACCGTGTAGGGCACGCCGCCCGCCGCGTTGCCGAGCGCCTTCATCAGCGGGATGCCCTGCTTCGCCGCCAGCACCACCGGATAGCGCATGTCGTTGGCGGTGGCGAACACGCGCACGCCCTCGACCTGGCTCTCGAGCGCAACCCCGATCACCTCGATCCCGTCCGCGCCCTGCGCATCGCGCAGGCGGATGAGCTCGGGGATCTCTTCGCGACAGGGCGCGCACCAGCGCGCCCAGAAATTGACGATGAGCGGCCGCCCGCGGAAGCGCTCCATGGCCACCGGCTGAGCGTCGAGCCCGGTCAGCGAGGCCGAGAACAAGGCCGCGGTGTCGATGTCTTCGGCAGCGTGGACGGTCGTCGCCAAAAGGCCGAGGCAAAGGATCGGGGCGAATTTACGGATCATGGTGCAACCTTGTCGGTGAGAAGCTTGTCCTTGGAGCGTCTTCATCCGCAGCCGTTCCGGTCGGCGCCAGGCACGTTCGCGAAAGATGCCCCGATTCTGCCAAGCAACGGCACCCGGCGCACCGCCGAAAACACGCTGCAACCGGACATCGCGCTTCGATTCGGCATACCCCTGCAGCGGCTTCAGCACTCGCTTACGCATCGTTCATTGCGGCCGGACGCCCCGCGGGGTAGGCTTGCTTCAGGCATGGCACGAAGCGCTTCAGGCCACTTTTCCCGGACCACTCACAGGAGAACCACCATGGCAACGACCCTTCAGCCCTCCAAGGACAAGATCGTCGACGACCTCAAGTCCCTGATTTCGGACGCGGAGGAACTCCTCAAGCTCACCGCCGACCAGCAGGGCGGCAAGCTCGATGATCTGCGCGCGCGCATCAACGGTCGCGTCGCGGTCGCCAAGGACCGCCTGGCCGATGCCGAGGCCGCGATCGTCGACTCCGGCAAGAAGGCCGTGCGCGCAACCGACGACTACGTGCACGAAAACCCCTGGCAGTCGGTCGGCGTCGCCGCCGGCGTCGCCTTCCTGCTCGGCCTGCTGGTCAGCCGTCGCTGATTCGATGAGCACCGAGCCCAGGCCGCCCAGACCGCGTCTCGCCGAAAGCCTGCACGGCATCGTCGATGCCGGGCTGCAGACGGCGCAGACGCGGCTGGAACTGCTTGCGGTCGAGCTTCAGGAAGAAAAGCTCCGCCTCACCGGGCTTGCGCTCAACACGGTGCTGGCGGGGCTGCTGCTCGGCTTCGGGCTGGTGTTTCTGATGGTGTTCCTGACCGTGCTGTTCTGGGACGAACATCGCCTGCTCGCGCTCGGCATCTCCACCGCGATCTGCCTCGGCGGCGGGCTGCTCGCGGCGAGTAACGCGGCGCGCGCCTTCCGTAGCGGCACGAAGCTGTTCTCGGCCAGCCTGGCCGAGCTCGCCCGCGACCGCGCGGCCTTGAAGAAACCCGACTGAAGGCGTGCCGCGCATGGATCCCCGCCAGGTCGAACTCGCGCTGCGCAAGCAGAAGCTGCAGCTGCGCGCCGAGGCCCAGCGCGCCGACATCACGCAGCGCCTCGCCGGCATCGACGGCGCGCTCGACCGCGTGGACTCGCTGCGCGATCACCTCGCGTGGGCGAAGGACAAGGTCCCCGTGCTGTCGGTCGCACTGCTCGTCGTGCTCGCTGCAAGGCCGCGACTCACGCTGCGGCTCGCCAAGCGCGCCTGGGTCGGCTGGCTGCTGCTTCGCCAGGCGCGCGGCGGGCGGCTCTCGGCGCTGCTGCCCACCGCCGTCCCGCTCCTGCGCGGCCTGCTCGCGCTGCTCAGGCGCCGGCTCGAGCGTTCGGCAGGATCAGGTTCAGCACCACCGCGACGACGGCGCACAAGCTGACGCCCTGCAGGGTCAGGCCGTCGAAGTTCAGCGCCAGACCGCCGATGCCCATCACCAGCACCGAAGACACGATCACCAGGTTGCGCGGCTCCTCCAGGTCGACACGCGCCTTGATCAGGGTGTTCAGCCCGACGGCCGCCACCGAGCCGAACATCAGCATCATGATGCCGCCCATCACCGGCACCGGGATCGACGCCAGCAGCGCGTTGAACTTGCCGAAGAAGGCGAGGATCACCGCGAACACCGCGGCCCAGGTCATGATCGCCGGGTTGTAGTTCTTGGTCAGGGTCAGCGCGCCGGTGACCTCGGAATAGGTGGTGATCGGGGGGCCGCCGACCAGGCCGGCGAACAGCACGCCGGCGCCGTCGCCGGCCAGGGTGCGGTGCAGGCCGGGCTTCTCGGTATAGTCTTTGCCGGTCACCCCACCGATCGCGAGCACGTCGCCGACGTGCTCGATCGCCGGCGCCAGGGCCACCGGCAACATGAACAGGATGGCCGCGAGCTCGAAGCTCGGCGTGACGAACTGCGGCAGCACGAACCAGGGCGCCGCACCCACCGCGGCGAAATCCACCAGGCCGAACAGGATCGCCGCGACGTAGCCCGCCGCCACGCCGCACAGGATGGGCACCAGCTTGAGGAAGCCGCGCGCGAACACGGCCACCAGCACGGTGGTGCCGAACGAGATCCCCGCCACCATGAGCGCGGTGGCGTAGGGCACGAGCTCGAGCTTGCCGTCGCCGCTGCGCCCCATCGCCATGTTGACGCCCACCGCGGCAAGCGACAGGCCGATGATCATGATGATCGGCCCCACCACCACCGGCGGCATGTAGCGGTGCACGATCTCGGCGCCGTGCTTCCACACCAGCCCGGCGAAGACGAAGTACATCAGCGACACGCAGGCGAGCGCGCCCATGGTGGCCGGGATGCCCCAGGTCTGGATGCTGAAGATGATCGGCGCGATGAAGGCGAAGCTCGAGCCGAGGAAGATCGGCACCTGGCGCCCGGTGAGGAGCTGGAACAGCAGGGTGCCGACGCCGGCGCCGAGCAGCGCCAGGGAAGGGTTCAGTCCGGTGAGCAGCGGCACCAGCACCAGCGCGCCGAAGGCGACGAAGAGGATCTGGGCGCCGGAGATCGCCTGCCGCCATAGCGGCTCGGCAGACTGGATGGGAATTTCACGCATGAGGGTTCTCCGCCGGGCGCACGCGGTCGGCGTGGCGCGCAGCCGGCATGGTTGTCGTTATCGATGAAGCCGTGATGACGCGGCGACCGCAGCGGACGATCGCACGCCGTCACCGCGGACTCAGTTGTGCCGGGTGCCGAAGATCTTGTCGCCGGCATCTCCCAGCCCGGGGATGATGTAGCCGTGCTCGTTGAGGTGGCTGTCGATGCTCGCGGTGTAGATGTCCACGTCGGGATGCTTCTCGTCCATCAGCGCGATGCCCTCGGGCGCCGCCACCAGCACCAGCGCGCGCACGTGGGTGCAGCCCTTGCGCTTCAGCATGTCCACGGTGGCGACCATGGAGCCGCCGGTGGCGAGCATCGGGTCGATGATCAACGCCATGCGCTCGTCGAGCTGGCCGACGAACTTCTCGAAGTAGGGCACCGGCTGCAGGGTCTCCTCGTCACGCGCGATGCCGACCACGCTGACCTTGGCGCTCGGCACCATGTCGAGCACGCCGTCGAGCATGCCCAGCCCGGCGCGCAGGATGGGCACCACGGTGACCTTCTTGCCCTTGATCTGCTCGATCTCGACCGGACCGGCCCAGCCCCGGATCTCGACCGTCTCGAGCGGGAAGTCCTGGCACGCCTCGTAAGCCAGCAGGCGGGCGATCTCGGCAGTGAGCTCGCGGAACTTCTTGGTGCTGATGTCGCCTTCGCGCATCAGGCCGATCTTGTGGCGCACGAGCGGATGGCGGATTTCATGGATGGGCATGGCGGTTTCCGGGGCGGCAGGACGAAGACCCGCCTCTTTTACCGCGCCGCTGGTCCGCGCACAAGCGCACAAACCACAGCCCGCGGCATCGCGGCAAGCCGCTCATCCGCGCACGCCCTCGAAGGCGGCGCCTTGCGGGGATCGGCGCTAGAATGATGCGTCCGCAAACGCACCGGGCGAGCGCCCGCAGTTCATCGACATGTCCCTGAATCTGGAAGAAATCAAGCGCGCCCGCGAAGAGGCCGACTGCCTCGCCGATGCCGCCACCGTGGAGGCCGCGCTCGACCGCATGGCGGCCGAGATCAGCGCACGCCTCGCCGACGCCAACCCGCTGGTCTATGCGGTGATGAACGGCGGGCTGATCCTCGCCGGCCGCATCCTGCCGCGCCTGCCCTTCCCGCTCGAAGTCGCCTACCTGCACGCCACGCGCTACGGCCACGCCATCCAGGGCACCCTGCTCGACTGGCGCGTGCGTCCGACCCAGGACCTGCGCGGACGCACGGTGCTGGTGCTCGACGACATCCTCGACGAAGGCCACACGCTCGAGGCCATCATCGCGCACCTGAAGGAAGAAGGCGCCGCCGAGGTGCTGTCCGCGGTGCTGGTGCACAAGCTGCACGAGCGCAAGGCGAGGCCCGGCATGCGCGCCGACTTCACCGGGCTCGACATCCCCGACCGCTTCCTGTTCGGCTGCGGGATGGACTACAAGGGCTACTGGCGCAACGCGCCCGGCATCTACGCCGTCAAGGGCCTGTAAGACAAGGAGCGACACCCCATGCTGGTCACCTTCAAGTCCCACGCGAGCGCCGACGTGATCATGTTCGGCGACGCCGCGAAGAAGCTCGTCGGCATCCTCGGCAAGGACCCCGCCGACGCCAAGGGCATCGTCACCGTGCAACAACTCCCCGAGGCCATTGCCCGCCTCGAGGCCGCGATCGAGGAAGAGCGCGTTCGCCAGGCCGAACTCGAACGCCAGCGCGGCCACGCCGACGAGGAGGCGGAGAAGGAAGCCGGGAACACCGGCATGGCCGCCCCGGTCGGCCTCGCCCAGCGCGCGTGGCCGCTGCTGGCCATGCTGGAAGAATCGCTGCGCGAGGAGACGCCGGTGGTCTGGGGGGTCTGAGGCACACGCCTCCCCACGAGGCCTTCAGCCGCGACCGACGTAGCGCGCGTCCACCTCGTCCATCCGCGCACAGCCGATCAGCCCGAGCGTGCGCTCCATCTCGCCGCGCAGGATCTCCAACGCGCGCGCCGCGCCCGCGGCACCCGCGGCGGCAAGGCCGTACAGCGTCGCCCGCCCCGACATCGCCGCATCGGCACCGAGCGCGCGCGCCTTGACGAAGTCGCTGCCGCGGCGAAAGCCGCTATCCACGATCACCGTCATCTCCGCCCCCACCGCCTGGCGCACCGCGGCCAGGGTCTCGATCGGCGCCGGCGCGCAGTCGAGCTGACGCCCGCCGTGGTTGCTCACCACCACGCCGTCGGCACCCGCCTCCTGCGCACGCAGCGCATCCTCGGGCAGCAGCACGCCCTTCACCAGCAGCCGGCGCGGCCACAGGTCGCGCAGGCGGCGCAGGTCCTCCCAGGTCAGCGAGGTGTCCATCTGCGCGGCGAGGAAGGCGGCGGCGTTCTTCGCGCTGTCCATGCCCGGCGGCAGGAAGTCGCCGAGGTTGCGGAAGCGCGGCATGCCGTGCGGCACCAGCACGTCGAGGACCCAACGCGGATGAAGGCCGACATCGAGCAGCTTGCGCCAGGCCAGCTTCATCGGCGCGCGGTAGTTGCGGCGGTCCCATTCGCGGTTGCCGAACACCGAGGCGTCGGTGGTGAGCACGATCGCCTCGCAGCCGGCGTGCTCGGCCCGCTTCACCACCGCGGCGAGGTTGTCGCGGTCCTTGAAGGGATAGATCTGCATCCAGTGGCGCACACCGGTGGCGGCGATGTCCTCCAGCGCCACGGTCGACACCATGCTCTGGCAGAACGGGATGCCCGCCGCGTGCGCCGCCTCGGCGAGCACGCGGTCGCCCGCGTGGGTGAGCAGGCCGTTGAAGCCGGTGGGCGCGATCACCGCCGGCAGCGCGATGTCGGTGCCGAAGAGCGGCACCGCAAGCTCGCGCTGCGACACATCGACCAAGGTGCGCGGCAGCAGCAGGATCTCGTCGAGCACGCGCCGGTTGCGCGCGAGCGCGAGCTCGTCGTCGGCGCCGCCATCGAGGTATTCGAGGCAGAAGTCGGGGAGCCGGCGCGCCGCCATCGCGCGCAGCTCGGCGATGCTGTGGGCGCGCGCCGGGTTGCGGCCGCGGTAATGCTGTCGTCGCGGAGGCACGTCGTGATCGCTCCGTGGGGAGGCGGTGCAGGACCCGGCGAGGTCGTCCGCTGCCCGCTCGGTGATCTGCGGACCGTGGCTGTGACGACCGACTCCCGTGGTCGGCAACGGCTCGTGCTTCAGCGCGCCGGCTGGCGAATCGGTTCGCCCAGATTCAGGTTGCCCACCCCATCCTGCCCCTTGATCAGGAACCTGCCTTCCGGCAGGCCACCGCGACAAGGCGCCAGCCGCCGCCCATCGATCTCCATCCTGGTCACCTCGGCAGCGCCGGCTTGCGACGCGATCGTCATGGTGACCTCCCCCTGGAAGTTGTACTTGAAGTCACCGGCAAACCTCGCCTCGACCGCCGCGCTGCCGCCCTTGGCCTCGCAGCTCGCCTGATAGTAGGTGTAGTGCTCGTCCTTGCTCCAGCGCTCTTCGCGGCAGTTCTGCACGGCGCTGCCGGGGTGGGCGAGCACGTCGTCGCGCGCGGGCGCGCCGATGCAGATGTGGAAGCTGGAGGTCTGCGCCGCGGCCCCGACGGGGGTCGTGTTCATCAGCCACAGACCGGCCATGCGGATCGGCGCCTCGGCAGGCACGGGGCTGGCATGTGCGGTGGCAACGAGGACGGGCGTCAGCAGCAGGAGCAAGCGGCGCATGATGGGATCCTTGTGGGGGTCTGGGGGAGGTTCGATCGGGAACGAAGGTTAGAGCGGAAGGCCGTCCTTGAACAGAGGGGAACCGGCGCGACCCGCCTGCCGGTCAGGCCCCCGCCGGCGGGCGCGCGAGCTTGCGTTGCAGCGTGCGCCGGTGCATCTGCAGCGCACGCGCGGTTGCCGAGATGTTGCCGTGGTGCTCCGCGAGCACGCGCTGGATGTGTTCCCACTCGAGGCGGTCGACCGAAAGCGGAGCCCCGGGCGCGTGATCCTCGGGTCTCACGCCCTCGGCGCGCAAGGCGCGGATGATGCTGTCGATGTCGGCCGGCTTGGCCAGGTACTGGACGGCCCCCAGCTTCACCGCATCGACCGCCGTGGCGATGCTGGCGTAACCGGTGAGCACGAGGATACGCGCCCCGGGGCTCGCCTCGAGCAGGGGGCGGATGAGCTTCAGGCCCGACTCGCCGCCGATGTTGAGGTCGAGCACGATGAACTCGGGCTCGTGGTCGCGGGCGAGCTCGAGCGCGCCCTCGCTGTCGGTCGCCCCGTAGGTATCGAAGCCACGCTGGCCGAGGGCGCGCACGAGGACGCGATTGAAGGCCGGATCGTCATCGACGACAAGGAGGCAGGGCGTGTTGTCGGGGGTCATCGTACGGACTGTCGCGGAATCAGCATGCGCGCAATCGTGCCACCACCCGGTCTGGAACGGAATTCAAGATGCCCGCCATGATGCTCGACGGCGGCGTGCGCCAGCATCAAGCCGACGCCCATGCCTTGCGCACGCTCCCCGAGCCGCGCCAGACGCGCCGCCTCCACGCGCTCCGGCGGCAACCCGGGCCCGCGATCCAGCACCTCGACAACCACCCGCGCGCCCTCGCGGCGGATCCCGAGCTCCACCGCGCAAGCGCGCGCTCCCGCGCGCTCGTTGGCATTGGCGGCGTTGTCGATGAGGTTGTGCAGGGCATCGCCGAGCGATGCGTCGGCGACGATGACCGCCTGCCCGTCCGCCGCCTCCGCATCGATGTGCAAGCCTGCCCCGGGGCGCAGACGCTGCCAGCGCCCGCCCACCTCCGTCACCCAGGCCCGCACCTCGACCGCCCCGCCGCTCTCCGCCCGCTGCTGGCCGGCCTCGCGCGTGAGCCCGTTGAGAATGTCGCGGCAGTAGTCGACCTGCTCGCGCATCAGCTGCACGTCTTCACGCAGCCCGGAGGCGAGCTCGGGTCGGCTCGCCAGATCGTCGGCGAGAATGCGCAGCGTGCCGAGCGGTGTGCCGAGGCGGTGGGCGGCACCGGCGGCGAGCTTGCCCAGTCCGACCGCGTAGGTGTCGCGCGCACGCGCCGCGTTGACCGCCGCGAGTTCGTTGTCGCGCCGCGCCAGCTCCACGTTGAGCCGCACGATGAACCAGACCACGGTGGCGGCGGAGACCGCGAAGCTGATCCACATGCCGGCCAGGTGCCAGTACATCGCCTGATCGGCGTCGGCCAGGCGAACCGGCTGGTGAAACTGCCACAGCACGGAATACAGCGCGACCGCGAGGGCCGCCAGCGCCCAGGCCTGTGCCGCGGGCAGGATCGAAGCGCCCACCGCCACCACCGGCAGCAGCAGCGAGATCGCCGGGTTGGTCACGCCACCGGTGAAATAGAGGAATGCCGCCCATGCCAGCAGATCCACGGCGAGTTGCAGGAAGGCGCCCCAGCGCCCCACCAGCCAGCGTGCAGCCCCACCGAGCAGGGCGAGGTTGACCGCGAGCAGGCACAAGGTGACCCCGACGAGCGGCCCGACCGGCTGCGCGGGCGCGAGCCAGGGGAAGACGACCAGGCTCATCAGCACCATCGCGAGCAGGGAAACCCAGCGCAACTGCAGCAGGCGCCCGCGATCGGTGCGCACGGCGTTGAGCACCCGCGCAGGCATCAGTACCGGATTGGGGTTGTCGAGATCCTCGGCGGGCTCGGTTTCCTGCTCGATCGGCTGCATTCTTCCCTTCGCAAACAAGAACTGAAGGACTCATCTTTGCCTTATATCAAGGTTTACTGATTTCCACCTTCATAGAATTGGGGTGCGACAAAACGTCACAGGACAATTTGTCACAGGCCCCCGACACGCATGAAGAACCGACGCAAGGGGCGCAAGGTCGCGATGCCGGGTCTGTGAGATCGACTACACCTGCCTACGGGAGCAAAGAACCATGAACGACGCAAAGATGAACCCGGTCGAAGCCATGCCCGATCCGAGCCGCCGCAAGTTCCTCAACACCGCAGCGCTCGCCGGCCTCGCCGGTGCCGGCATGTCGGTGGGCCTGTCCGCGTGCAACAAGGAAACCGCTCCCGCTCCGGCCGCTGCACCCGCCGCGGCACCGGCCGCCGCGCCCGCCGCGGCGCATGCTGCCTCCGGCCTCAAGCTGCACATGGCACCGGGTGAGCTCGACACCTACTACGGCATCTGGTCCGGCGGCCACTCCGGCGAATGCCGCGTCCTCGGCCTGCCTTCGGGGCGTGAAATCAAGCGCGTGCCGACCTTCAACATCGACTGCATGAGCGGCTGGGGCATCACCAACGAGTCCAAGAAGGTGATCGGCACGCGTGCGGACGGCCAGTTGAAGTACAAGACCGGCGACACCCACCACATCCACGGCTCCTACACCGACGGCACCTACGACGGCAAGTACTTCTGGGTCAACGACAAGATCCACGGCCGCCTGGGCCGTATCCGTGGCGACGTCTTCGAATGCGACGCGATCACCGAGATCCCGAACATCCAGGGCTTCCACGGCATCTTCTCGGACAAGCGCGACCCGGTCGACAAGGCCATCAACCACACCACCCGCGTGTTCTGCGGCAACGAGTTCCATATCCCGCAGCCGAACGACGGCCGCGACCTCGACGATCCGACCAAGTATTTCTGCCTGTTCACCTGCGTCGACGCCGAGACGATGGAAGTGCGCTGGCAGTGCAAGGTCGACGGCAACATGGACCTGGTCGCGACCTCCTATGACGGCCGCTTCGCCGCCGCCAACCAGTACAACACCGAGGGCGGCGCGCGCTACGAAGACATGATGTCGGCCGAGATGGACGCCTGCGTGTTCTTCGACGTCGCCCGCATCGAAAAGGCGATCAAGGACGGCAAGTCCTTCACCGTCGGCACCTCCAAGGTCCCGGTCGTCGACGGCACCAAGGCCGCCAACCCCGATCCGAAGACCGCGCTGACCGCCTATGTACCGGTCCCCAAGAACCCGCACGGCGTCAACGCCAGCCCGGACGGCAAGTACATGATCTGCTCGGGCAAGCTGTCGCCCACCTGCACGGTCATCGAAGTCGCCAAGGTCGCCGACTTCCTCGACGGCAAGCTCGACGACATCCGCAAGTCGGTGGTCGCTGAAGTCGAAGTCGGCCTCGGCCCCCTGCACACCACCTACGACGGCCGCGGCAACGCCTTCACGACCCTCTTCCTGGACAGCCAGATCGTCAAGTGGAACATCGACGCCGCGATCAAGTTCCATAACGGCGACAAGGCCGCGCAGTACGTGGTCGACCGTATCGATGTGCATTACCAGCCCGGCCACATCAGCGCCGACATGGGCGAAACCAAGGAAGCCAGCGGCCAGTTCCTGGCGGTGGGCTGCAAGTTCTCCAAGGACCGCTTCCTGCCGGTGGGTCCGATGCACCCGGAAAACGAGCAGCTGATCGACATCCGTGGCGAGAAGATGGTGCTGCTGGCCGACCACCCGGTGCATCCGGAGCCGCACGACTTCATCATCGTCAAGCGCGAACTCATCAAGACCCGTCAGGTCGGCGTGCTGGACGCACACCCGCTGGCGATCAAGGATGCGAAGGAATCGGGCGTGTTCCGCGACGGCAACAAGGTCACGGTGAGGATCGCCTCGCAGGCACCGGCCTATAGCCTGCGCGAGTTCGAACTCAAGGTGGGCGACGAGGTCACCCTCATCCTCACCAACCTCGACAAGGTGGAAGACCTGTCGCACGGCTTCGCGATTCCGAAGTACGACATCAACTTCGTGGTGAACCCGCTGGAGACGAAGTCCGTCACCTTCAAGGCCGACAAGCCGGGCGTGTTCTGGTGCTACTGCACGCACTTCTGCCACGCGCTGCACCTGGAGATGCGTACGCGCATGCTCGTGCGTCCGTAATCCCGGAGCGCGCCGCGCCGCTTGACTGCGGTGCCGTCTGAAGATCGAGGGGCGCAAGCCCCTCGATTGTTTTCTGCAGTCCGCTCGCGTTTCGAGGCGTGCCCACCGGCAATTTGACGCTGGACAAATACATGCCGGACCCCACCCCCTAAACTCCATCGTGATTTACTTATGGAGCGCATCATGAAGCCCCTCTCCGCCCTGCGGGGCATTGCGATGGCGGCCCTGCTCGC